>Ga0315910_10000023_pt1 | contig 348689 bp, 320 predicted proteins | sample EdamamesoilMG_FD_204470 | JGI IMG/M metagenome (GOLD analysis project Ga0315910, IMG submission 204470) | Garden soil microbial communities collected in Santa Monica, California, United States - Edamame soil | ecosystem: Environmental > Terrestrial > Soil > Garden | place: USA: California...
GGCTTTGAGCTTGAAATCGACGCCGTATCGATTGATCTTCTGTGGTCCTGGGGTACCCATTGATCACTTCCATCGTTAGGTGAAAGTGTCAACGAAACCGAGGCAAGCTCCCGGTCCGCTGGAAGGATTGGTTAGGTCTCATTGCTCGCCCCAGAAACCACGCTCGAACGGCGCGAAGTTCAGCGCGTCGAGGCTAGAGACGCCGAGGTAAGCCATGAGTGTTAGGTACGCGGGTTCCACCTGTCCGCGGGCAGATTCCTCAATTGGACCAAACGGTCCGCTCCTGCCCACGCCCAACCCATACACAAAATCGAGTTCACCGCCCCAGGTGTCGTACTGCAAGAAGAGCCATGGACTCTTGTCTACGATACCGAGCTGGGTAGCCAAGTCAGCGATGTCACCCTCCCGCATTGACTTTCCCACCGTGCGCGGCAGGTGTACTCCAACGCCCCGAAAGGGAGCGGAAATCTCGCGCCAGACGGCCTCAGCCGGGAGCTGCACCGGCGGCAAAAGCGATTGCGCCACAAAGAAGCCTGAGAACTGATATGCCACTGATGTGAGACCTAACGGTTGAATTCAGCGGCCGCCGAAGGCGGTCCGCTGGAAGGATTGGTTAGGCGCCACGGCGCTGATAGGCGAGCATGCTTGCCATGCCTGTTGACAAGGGTGTTCGGTCCACGATTTGCCAAAACCTTCTTTTGCCGAGCAGCGGGACGAATGCTCGAATGATGAGCTGAGCATGATTGAGATCTCCACAGAGCCAGCGTTCAAGAAGAACTGCTGCCTCAGCATTTGGCAACTGGCTTGACTTGGCCAAGGATAAGGCGAACGCGCTATTGACGGCCCAGACCTGCTCAAGAAACGAAATGCGCTCTTCAACAGAAGCACCTCGCAGCCAGCGACGCAGGTCGGTTTCGACTCTGCCATCAGCTGGCCACTTGGCGAACTGCTGAGGAGTGAACGTATTCATGGCGCCTAACGAATGAAAGGGACTTCCCCGTCCCGAGTGCGCCGCGGCGAAGCGGCAGCCGGCAACTGAGTGCCACGATGGGAAGTGCGAACTCTCATCAATGTTCGGAAGGGGAAGTCCATGGCCATTTTGTACGTCGGCATCGATCTCGCCAAGAACGTGTTTGCCCTCCACGCGGTGGATGAAGCGGGGCACGCAGTGCTGGTACGCCCGAGCGTGCCGCGCGCCAAGCTGATGGAGCTGGTCGCCTCGTTGCCCGCGTGCACGATCGGCATGGAAGCGTGCTCGGGTGCACACCATTGGGCGCGCCAGTTCATGGCGCTGGGCCACACGGTGCGCCTCATCGCCCCCAAGTTCGTCGTGCCCTACCGGCTGTCGGGCAAGCGCGGCAAGAACGACGCGGCCGACGCAGCGGCGATCTGCGAGGCGCTGCAGCGCCCGCAGATGCGCTTCGTGCCGCTCAAGAGCGAAGCTCAACAGGCGCAGCTGACGGTGCACCGGGCGCGTCAGGGCTTGGTGGAGGCGCGCACGGCCACGCTCAATCGCATGCGCGGTCTGCTCAGCGAGTTCGGCGTCGTGCTGCCTTTGAAGGCGGCCACGGTGAAGCGCCAGGCCGCGGCCGTGCTCGAGGAGTTGCCGGGCCAGGCCAACTGGGTGATCGGCGACCTGCTCAGCGAAGTGCACCACCTGGATGAGCGCATCGCGCAGTACGACCGGCTGATCGCGCAGATGGCCAAGGAGGATGCGCGAGCGCAGCAGCTCATGCGCCTGGACGGTGTCGGCGAGACCACCGCCACGGCGCTGGTGGCCACCATCGGCAGCGGGCACGAGTTCAAGGGCGGGCGCCAACTGGCCGCCTGGCTGGGCTTGGTGCCGGGCCAATACAGCTCGGGTGGAAAGGCACGGCTGGGGCGCATCACCAAGGCCGGCGATCCTTACCTGCGCTCGCTGCTGGTGATGGGCGCCAGAGCGCTGCTCAACGCAGCCAAGGCGAAGACCGACAGCGTGAGCCGCTGGGCGATCGCGTTGGCCGAGCGCAGAGGCTACTGGAAGGCGATCGTGGCGATTGCTGCGAAGAACGCGCGCATGGCGTGGGCGGTGCTCGACAGAGGCGAGCGCTTCGTCATGCCGAGCTGAAGAACACACACCTACCGCCGCGTGACGGCTCGCGTTGATGAGTGAAGGTTGGACCTGCGCGGGGAGTGCCTGATTAACTCGGGGCGACAGCGAAGGCTGTTCGCGACTAACGAATGAGGCCCCCGCGTGCGTCTTGCATCAGGGTCCGCAGCGTTGAAGCTGCATCGATGACCGTTTGTAGTTGCGCCAGTCCGCACCTTGCTCAAACGCAGCGCGATCGACACGCAGGCGAGTAGATCAGTGACCTCCAAATGCAAACGAGCCGCTCGCGCGGCTCGTTGAGGTCAGTCGTTGCTTGACGGCGGGGGAAGCCCTTGTAGGTTGAGTTCAGCGGCCGCCGAAGGCGGTCTGCTGGAAGGATGGGTTAGACGTCACTTCTCTTCTCGCAACCGAGCCAAGAAGGCGTTGAATGCCCTCCACTCTGGATCTTTACCGACCCGAACCCGGACAGGCGTGCCAGTTTTGCCTTTAAGGCCTGACTCCAAGGCCGCCGCCAGACTTTGGCCATCCGAGGTGTAGAAGGCCCAGATCCCTTGCTTGGTACCACGTATTGAAGTAAGGGCTAAGACTGCACCGGGATGCAGCTTGAGTACCTTGGCAACTACTTCGTTGATTGCATTGATCTCCTGGTCCGCTCCATCGCCGGACGCTTCGTCGTCGGCGCGATAGTTCCAAGTGACATTGACACCAACGGGTCTTTCGGTGCGCAGGCCTTCAGCGTACTCAGGCTTCGCGTACCTCGTCATCGTCATGCCGCCCCCGAACGAAACGGAATACAGATAGTTGGGGTCCTCCTCGGCATGCACCGATTGCAAGCCGAACATGAGTGCTGCGACGAACGCGAAGAGTGGGCGCATGTTGTGGCGTCTAACGGTTGAGTTCAGCGGCCGCCGAAGGCGGTCCGCTGGAAGGATGGGTTGGGCGCGTGGAACCAAGGTTCATTTCTCTACGATCTGGAGCACTGGTTCATTGAGGCAAACCAGCCAAGTCTCGAGATGAGCGCGCTCGAACGTGCGCGCAGGCTCGCCGCACCTTACTGGACCAGAGGCCGACTGGTCGATCAGGGCGCGAACCACAGCGGCGAGCTCGGCACGCGATGCGGCCTTGGGGGAAAGCGTTTTGCTTGAGATGTTGACGACGACGTTATCTGCATTAAGTGTGATCTCTCGAACTGCGTACCGCGCCGCCGGCAACTCGCTGTCTCGACGGCACACGCACGGGATGACCCGCTTCTTCTGAAAGAGACTTAGAAGGCGCCTGTGTTGGAGAGGTGTGAGCAACATGTGCAGCCCAACTAGATTTAGATGGAACAGCGATCCGCTCGCCGTTCGGCCTAAGCAGTATTGTCAGCATCCCTGCTCGTCCTCAACACCTCAATGCAGACGAGCTTCTTGCTCAAGCCTGCAGCGGCGCTGCGGGAGTTTAGGCCGCCCAAATTCTCTGGTTCGAGCCATTTCACGTGAGCCATCTCACGCGCATCGCGGCTGGCCTTGTCCTGGTTCAGCGCGGCCTTGCACCGCGGTGCTCAATAGCGATGAGACAGCCCAGCGCTCCACGCGGCTCGCCGGCCCATGGACGAAGTTGGCCGCCCGTCCCGGCCCGCCCCTCAGCCCGCCGTCTGCACCTCACCCAACGCCCGCTCCAACGCCGCCCGACTCGGCGTATCCACAAACACGCACCGCTTGCCCGTCCGCTTGCAGTGATCCTTCACCCGCCAATACGCGTCATGGCTGATGCAGCCCGTCTGGCAGATCACCAGGTCGGCCGCCGCCAGCGTCGCGTCCAGCCGCGCGATCGCGTCTTCCTCGCCGCCGTCGTGATGCATGAAACGCGCGCCGCTGCACTCCACCAGCCGGCGATACACCGGCACGATCGCCGCGCGACCGCCCACGCACAACACCGAGCGATCCACCAGCGCCGCGACAGCGGCCTCCGGTTGAGCATCCGGCGGCGTCCCGGCGCTCGCGCTGCGCCACGCCGCCAGATCCGCCACCGCCTCATCCGCCCGCTGACGCTGCCGCTGCGCCTCCTGCTGCGCCAGCAGCAGCGAGCGCTGCAGATCGCGCGCCTGCTCGGCCTGCTGGCGCAGCTCGCGCGCCAGCTCGAATCGCGTGCCCAGCTGCGGCGCGGCCTGCTCCAGCGCCTGGTTCAGCTCGCGCTGCTGCGCGAGTTCGGTATCGCGCATCACCAGCTCGGCGCGCAGGCGCAGCAGCTGCGTCTGCAGCTCGTCGACCTGTCGCGCGTGTTCCTGCACATGGCATTGCGCACGCCGTTGCACCGTGCCCAGCTCGCGCGCCAGCAGCGCGTTCTCGTCGAGCAGCGATTCCAGCCGCTCAAGGTCCGCCCGCGTCGCCATGCCGACCTGGTGCTGCAGCATGTGCATGTCGCCCAAGGCGCCGTGCTCCAGCGCCGGTGTGCAGCGCGCATGCGTCAGCACGGCCCACACCGCGCCGGCCGCGCCGGTGCTGCCGCGCATCTCGATCCACCATTGCGCGAGCTGCTCGGTGCTCTTGAGCGTCGCCGCGTGGCGCAGTGCCCCGGCATAGCGACGATCGAGCTCGCGCTGAACCACCTCCGCCATGCGCGTGCGCCGCTTCGATTCGGTGACCACCACGCAATGCAGCTCGTAGTCGTCCGCAAACTGCTGGCGCCCGGCGGCCTTGGCCACCAGCCGCCGCAGCGCCGCCATCGGCAGGCACACGCCGATCACCGGGCAATGCGCGTGCTTGTCCAGCTCCCAAAGCCTTCGCCGCCGCGATCCCTGCGCGGGCGCGGGCGCCGGGCTCGCTTCGAGGACGGTGATGCCGAGATGGGGCGTCTCGGCGGCTTCAGGCTGGGCGGTCGGAGCACACATGGCCCGACTCTAGTTGAGAATGATTCTCATCGCCAAGCGTCTGACCCGGCCCGCTTCAGGGCCTTGCGACGCTGGCTTCTAGACGAAGCGCCGCGTCACCGACTCGGCCACGCACACCGGCCGGGTCGAACCTTCGCGCTCGATGGTCGCCTCGACCACGAGCTGCGCGCCGCCCTCGATCGCCGTGTACTCCAGCAGCTTGAAGTTCGCCCGCAGCCGGCTGCCCGCCGGCACCGGCGCCGTGAATCTCACGCGGTTGAGCCCGTAGTTCACGCCCATCTTCACGTCGCTGACCGTGAAGCCGCTCTCGAAGAACACCGGCAGCAGAGACAGCGTCAGAAAGCCATGCGCGATCGTCCCGCCGAAGGGGCCTTCGGCGGCGCGCTTTTCATCGATGTGGATCCACTGGTGGTCGAGCGTCGCGTCCGCGAAGCGCTGGATGCGCTCCTGGTCGACCGTGATCCATTCGCTCGTGCCGAGCGGCTGGCCGACCATGTTCGCGAGCTCGGCCAGATGGGCAATGACCTTCATGCGTCGACCCAGCGCAGCACCGGCTGCCACTGCTCCAGATCGCGCTCCACGCGACCCGGCGCCACGTCCCACAGCGTCAGCCCGCGCGCCGCGAGGTGCACGTAGTTCTGCGTGTCGCGCAGCGCGCCCAGCACGGGGATCTTCAGCGGTCCGAGATGCTCGTCGAGGAAATGGCGCAGCTGGTCGGCCGCGATCGTGTGGTCGCGCACGCGGTTGCCGATCACGGCGATGTCGACCTTGTCGTGCTTGCGGCGCTCCACCAGCGCGGCCAGGAAGTCGCGCGTCGCGTAGATGTCGAAGATGCTGGCCTGCAGCGGCACGAGCACCTTGTCGGCGATCTTCATCACCTCGTCGAGCCGCTTGCCGTGCAGGCCGGCGGGGGTGTCGAGCACCACGTGCGTCGTGCCCTTGGGCGGCCTGACGATGCGGTCGTGCGAGACGTCCCAGGTGCCGATGGCCGGCACGCCCGCCGGGCGCAGCTTCAGCCAGGTCAGGGCCGACTCCTGCCGGTCGGTGTCGCCGAGCATCGTCGAATGGCCCCGGCGGGCCAGGAAGCCCGCCAGGTTGGTCGACAGCGTGGACTTGCCCACGCCGCCCTTGGGATTGGCCACCACGTACACCGGCATCGCTGGCTCCTTTTTGGGAACGGCAATCGGAACCCCGGCGATGGTAGCCGCAGCCTTGTTGCCCACATGTCGCGCCGGTTCCACGGACACTCGGGGCCTTCCCCGACCCGAATTTCACCGACCGGACGAGCCGCCATGCCGCACATCCTCGTGCTCTGCGCCCATCCCGACCTGCGCCTGTCGCGCGTGAACCATCGCCTGCTCGAGGCGGCCCGCGCCCTCGAGCGCGATCCGCCGCCCGGCGTGACGCTGGAGGTCCGCGACCTCTACAGCCGCTACCCCGACTACGTGCTCGACGTGCAGGAGGAGCAGGCCGCGGCCGAGCGCGCCGACCTGATCGTCTGGCAGCACCCGATCTACTGGTACTCGATGCCGCCGCTGATGAAGCTGTGGCTCGACGAAGTGCTGGCCCACGGCTGGGCCTACGGCCGCCACGGCCACGCGCTGCGCGGCAAGGACTTGTGGCTGGTCGCCTCGACCGGCGGCGCGCAGGAGGCCTATCACCCGAGCGGCTACAACCGCTATTTCTTCGACGCCTTCCTGCCGCCCTACGAGCAGACCGCGATGCTGTGCGGCCTGCGCTTCCTGCCGCCGATGGTGATGCACGGCTCGCACAAGGTCGCCAAGGAGCTGCTGGCCGAGCATGCCGAGCGCTATCGCGAGCGGCTGGCGAGTTATCCGAACTGGCCCGAGCTGGAGGACATGGACGCCTGCCCGGCCTGCGAGGTGCCCGACGTCGATCGGCCCGCCGACGACCGCCAAGTGGCCGAGACCCGCGCGACGGAGGCCGCATGACAACGGGTGTCACTCCGTGGCTGTCGACCAGCCTGGTGTTCTTCGGCGCGGCGGTCGTCGCGGTGCCGCTGGCGCGCGCGCTCGGCATGGGCGCGATCCTCGGCTACCTCGCGGCGGGCCTGGTGATCGGGCCGTTCGGGCTCGCGCTGGTGAGCGATCCCGAGACGATCCTGCATTTCGCCGAGTTCGGCGTGGTGCTGATGCTGTTCCTGGTCGGGCTCGAACTCGAGCCGCAGCGCTTGTGGCAGCTGCGAAGGCCGATCTTCGGCTGGGGCGCGGCGCAGGTGATCGGCTGCGCGCTGGCGATGGGGCTGGTGGCGGTGGCACTGGGCGTGCCGTGGCGCATCGCGCTGGTGGCGGCGCTGGGCCTGGCGCTGTCGTCGACCGCGATCGCGCTGCAAGTGATGGACGAGCGCAACCTGATGCGCACCTCGTCGGGCGAGGCCGGCTTCGCGATCCTGCTGTTCCAGGACGTCGCGGCGATTCCCATCCTCGCGCTGATCCCGCTGCTGGGGCTCGCGGACAACGACGGCGGCAATGCCTGGTGGGAGGCGGCGCGCGCGATCGGCGTGATCGTCGCCATCGTGGTGGGCGGGCGGCTGCTGCTGCGTCATGGGCTGCGGCTGATCGCGCGCAGCCGCACGCCGGAGCTGTTCACCGCGGCCTCGCTCGGCCTGGTGGTGGGCATCGCGGCGCTGATGCAGCTGGTGGGCTTGTCGATGGCGCTGGGCGCTTTTCTCGCCGGCGTGCTGCTGGCCGAGAGCGAATACAAGCGCGAGCTCGAGACCGATGTCGAGCCCTTCAAGGGCTTGCTGCTGGGGCTGTTCTTCATCGCGGTCGGCATGTCGGTCGACTTCGCGGCGCTGGCCGCAAACCCCGGCCTCGCGCTGGGCATCATGGCCGGCTTCCTGGCCTTGAAGGCGGTGGTGCTGTGGGGCATCGCGCGCGGCATGAACGTGCCGTACCAGGAGCGGGCGGTGTTCACGCTGCTGCTCGCGCAAGGCGGCGAGTTCGCCTTCGTGGTGTTCCAGCAGGCCGCGAGCGCGCGCGTGTTCGCGCCCGAGATCGCCAGCGTGCTGATCGGTGCGGTCGCGCTGTCGATGCTGGCGACGCCTTTCCTGCTGGTGGTGATCGACCGCTTCGTGCTGCCGCGCTATGCCAACTGCACGCTGCCCGAGGTGCGCGAGCTCGACGAGCCGCAGGAAGCGCCGATCATCCTGGCCGGCTTCGGGCGCTACGGCCAGATCATCGGCCGCCTGCTGTATGCCAATGGCTTGAAGGCGACGGTGCTGGATCACGATGCCGAGCAGATCGAGGCGATGCGGCGTTTCGGCTGGAACGTGTTCTACGGCGACGCGACGCGGCTCGATCTGCTGCGCACCGCCGGCGCGGCGCAGGCCAAGGTGATCGTGATCGCGATCGACGATGTCGAGCAAAGCCTGAAGCTGGCCGATCTGGCGCGCGAGCATTTCCCGCAGGCCACGCTGGTCGCGCGGGCGCGCAACGTGCAGCACTACTACCAGATGCGCGAGCGCGGCGTGCAGTTCGTCGATCGCGAAGTGCTCGATTCAGCGCTGATGAGCGGGCGCAGCGTGCTGGAGCTGATGGGCTTCGAGCCGCATCGCGCGCGCCAGCTGGCGATGCGATTCCGGCGCCACAACATCGAGCAGGTCGAGGCGCTGTTCCCGCATTTCCGCGACCAGAGCACCCTGGTGTCGATGCTCAAGCAGGGGCGCGCGCAACTGGAGGAGCAGTTCGCGCAGGAGCGGGCGCAGCGAAAGGAGCGGCGCGAGGAGGGCTGGGGCCAGTAGACCTGGCCGCAGCTCAGAACTCGAGGTTGTCGATCAGCCTCGTCGCGCCGAGCTTGGCCGCGGCCAGCACGACCAGCGGCTCGCCGCTGTCCAGTTGCTCGGCCGTCGGCGCTTGCAGATCGGTGCGACGACGGATCGCCACGTAGTCCGGCTGCCATCCGCGTGCCGCGAGCGCATCGATCGCGCCCTGCTCGATCTTCGCCAGATCACGCCCGCCGGCCTTCACCTGCTCACCGACATCGCGCAGCACGCGCGACAGCGTCACCGCCTCGGCACGCTCGGCCTCGCCGAGATAGCCATTGCGCGACGACAGCGCGAGGCCATCGTCCGCACGCCGCGTCTGCCCGCCCACCACCTCGATCGGCAGCGCGAACTGCTGCGCCATGCGTCGCAGCACCATCAGCTGCTGGTAGTCCTTCTGCCCGAACACCGCCACGCGCGGCTGAACGATCTGGAACAGCTTCATCACCACCGTGCACACGCCGGTGAAGAAGCCGGGCCGGAAATGGCCCTCGAGGATGTCGGCCAGCTCGCTCGGCGGCTGGACCTTGTAGCCCTGCGGCTCGGGATATAGCTCGCGCTCGTCGGGCGCGAAGACGATGTCGCAGCCGGCCGGCTCGAGCAGCTCGCAGTCGCGTTGCAGCGTGCGCGGATAGCGGTCGAAGTCTTCATGCGGCGCGAACTGCAGCCGGTTCACGAAGATGCTCACGACCACCGGCTCGCCGGCACGCGCGAGGCCCTTGGCCTGGCGCACCAGCGCCAGATGGCCCTCGTGCAGGTTGCCCATCGTCGGCACGAAGGCGGCGCGCTGCGGGCCGCCGGTCGCGGCGCGCAGCTCGGCGATGGTGTGGACGATCTTCATTTTCTCGATCAGTAGCTGTGCAGCGTCTCGTCGGGGAAGGAGCCGTCCTTCACGGCCGCGACGTAGCGATGCACCGCGTCCTCGATCGACGCCGCGCCTTCCATGAAGTTGCGCACGAAGCGCGGCAGCTTGCCGCGCGTGACATGCAGCAGGTCGTGCAGCACCAGCACCTGGCCGGCGGTGCCGGGGCCGGCGCCGATGCCGATGGTCATCAGCTGCGGGTTGTCTTGCTGCACCTGGCGCGCGAGCTTGGCCGGCATCAGCTCCAGCACCATCATCGCGGCGCCGGCATCGGCGAGTTCCTTGGCGTGCTGGCGCAGCGTCGCGGCGCTCGCCTCGTCCTTGCCCTGGATGCGGTAGCCGCCCAGCGCATGCACGCTCTGCGGCGTGAGGCCGAGATGCGCGCACACCGGCACGCCGCGCTCGACCAGGAAGCGCACGGTCTCGGGCGTCCAGCCGCCGCCTTCGATCTTCACCATCTGCGCACCGGCGGCCATCAGCACGCCGGCATTGCGCAGCGCCTGGACCGGGTTCTCCTGGTAGCTGCCGAAGGGCATGTCGGAGACCAGGAAGGCGCTCTTGTTGCCGCGCGCGACGCTCTTGGTGTGATAGACGATGTCGTCGAGCGAGACCGGCAGCGTGCTCGGATGGCCCTGCAGCACCATGCCCAGCGAATCGCCGACCAGGATGCAATCGACGCCCGCGGCATCGACCAGCGCGCCGAAGCTCGCGTCGTAGGCGGTGACCATCGCGATCTTTTCGCCATGGCCGTGCATGTCGCGCAGGCGGTGCAGCGTGACTTGCTTGCGTGCCGCGGGCGCGTCGCTCGCGCCGGGAGAGGTGTGACTGCTCATCTTCGGGGGCTTTCGGCAGCGTGGGCGCGGATTCTATGCAGCACCGCGAAGGTGCACGCCGCGCGGGGTCAGGCGGGCGCGTAGGCAAGCCGGACGTAGATGGGGGCGAAGGCTTCCGCCTGCGTGAGTTCGATCAGCCGCTCGCGGGCCAGCTCGAGCATTGCGATGAAGGTGACCACCAGCACCTGCTGGCCGCGCGACGGGTCGAACAGGTGCTCGAACTCGACGAAGCGTTGCCCCTGCAGCCTGCGCAGCACGATGCTCATGTGCTCGCGCACCGAGAGCTCCTCGCGCGTGATCTTGTGGTGCTGCACGAGCGTGGCGCGCTTGAGGATATCTTGCCAGGCCTCGCGCAGGTCGACCACGTTGACGTCCGGGAAGCGCGGCGACAGCGACTGCTCGATCGTCACCTGCGCGCGCAGGAAGTCGCGGCCCAGCACCGGCATCTGGTCGAGCCGCGCGGCGGCCAGCTTCATCTGCTCGTACTCGAGCAGGCGGCGCACCAGCTCGGCACGCGGATCCTCGGGCTCGGCGCCGTCCTCGCTCTTCTTGGGCGGCAGCAGCATGCGCGACTTGATCTCGATCAGCATCGCGGCCATCAGCAGGTATTCGCTGGCCAGCTCGAGATTGGTCTTGCGGATCTGCTCGACATACGCCAGGTACTGGCGCGTCACGTCGGCCAGCGGGATGTCGAGGATGTTGAAGTTCTGCTTGCGGATCAGGTAGAGCAGCAGGTCCAGCGGGCCTTCGAAGGCCTCGAGAAAGACCTCCAGCGCATCGGGCGGAATGTAGAGATCCGTCGGCAGCGCGAACAAAGGTTCGCCGTACAGCCGGGCGACCGCGGCCACGTGGTCGACCACGGCGGGCAGCGCCTGCACCGCGGCCTCGGCCGGCGGCGGCAGCAGCGCGTCGTCCGGCGCGGGGCCGAGGTTTTCGTCACTCACGATGATGGACAGCCGCTAAGGGGATCGAGCTTCGATCAGCCCTTGTTCTGGTAGACGTAGGGCTGTTGCGCGATACGGGCGTCGCGGTACTCGGCCTGGGCCTGGCGATCGATCGCGCGGTCCCACAGCAGGCCGCGGCCTTCGAACTGGCGCTTCTCGAGCGATTTGTCCGCCTGCTTGAGCGAGTCGATGAACTGAGTCACCTCGGACTTGTAGGGCTTCCAGAAGAGCGGCATGGCGTGGATTCCAGTGAAGCCCGGCATTTTACCGGGGAGCTACAGGGGCTCGTGCCGGCGCACCTCGAGCGCGCCGTCCAGGAAGCGGTGCGGCTCGCCGACCCACCACTTGGCGAGCTCGTCGAGCCGGCCCTGGGTGACCTCGTAGGCATTGAAGGTGGCGGTCACGCTCGCCAGGCCGTCGAGGTTCTGCATCTCGAAGCGCAGCTGGCCCTGCTCGTGCAGCGGCACGACGCGCGTGAACGCGACGATGTTCGCGGTGAAGCGGAAATGCGCCGCCAGGAAGCGCCCGTTGGCCGGATCGCGCTCGTGCTCGCCGACGCACTGGATGCCGGCCTGGGCGAGCCGGCCCTGGATCTTCTCGATCTCGGGCACGAAATCCTTGGACAGCGCGACCTCGCGGCCGCTGCGCAGGATCGCGCGCAGCACCACGTGCTGCACCAGCTCGCGGTCCAACAGCGGCCCCTGCTGTACGCGATGCTTGCGGATGTCGCCGGCGAAATCGACCAGCGGCAGGCCATCGAGCACGCAGCGCGTGTCGAGCACGTAGCGATGGCGCGAGACCGGCTGCAGCACGTCGAGCTGGCGGCCGAGATCGCTGAAGTAGCGCCACACCGTCGTGCAGGCGGCTTCGGCCATGCTGGTGCGAAGCTCGATCTCGCCGATGTCCTGGCGGTCCTGCGCCTGGCGCGCCTGGGCTTGCTGCTTGAGCTGGTCGAGGAAGCTCATGGTCTGGGTTTCGTCAAAAAGCCGTCCGAGAGGGCGTGAGATTATCGGCAAGGAGTTGCGTGAAATTGATCCCATGACGGACGGATCCTTGCAAGAGATCGAGCTGCGCTTGCAGGTGGCCCCCGAGGCACGGGCCGCGGTGGGCCGCGCCTTGTCCGCTGGCGAGGCGGCCGTGTCGCGCACGCGGCTGCAGGCGGTCTATGTCGACACGCCCGATCGCGCTCTCGCCGCCGCCGGCATCGCCTTGCGGCTGCGCAAGGAAGGCCGGCGCTGGGTGCAGACGCTCAAGGTCGGCGCGCTGCATGCCACTGCGCGCGGCGAGCACAACGTCGTGGTGGCCGTCGCGGCGGGGCTGCGCCCGGCGATCGACCCGTCCCGCCACGCCGGCACGCCGCTCGGCGCGGCACTGCACGGCGCGCTGGCCGCGGCCAAGGGGCCGTTGGTCGAGCGCTATCGCACCGACATCACGCGCACGCACACGCTGCGGCGCACGCGCTTCGGCCAGATCGAGCTGGCCTTCGACGTCGGCGAGATCGTCGCCGACGGTTCGGGCGGCGAGGAGCCGCGCCGCTGGCCGGTCTGCGAGCTGGAAGTCGAGCTGCATTCCGGCTCGCCGCGTGCGGTGTTCGAGACCGCGCAGCGCTGGATCGATGCGCACGGCCTGTGGCTGGACACGCGCAGCAAGGCCGAGCGCGGCGACCGGCTCGCGCGCGGCGAGCTGCGGGGCGCGGCGGTCAAGGCGCGTGCGCCCGAGTCGCTGGCGGCCGACGCGACGCCCGCGCGGGCCTGGCGCGCCTTCGTCGAGGCCTGCCTCGCGCAGGCGCTGCCCAATGCCAGCGAGATCGCCGCCGGCAGCAGCGGCGCGGAGCATGTGCACCAGTTGCGCGTCGCGCTGCGTCGGCTGCGCAGCGTCGTGAAGCTGTGCGAGGGCTGGCCGGGCGTGCCGGCGCAGGCCGCCTTCGTCGAGCGCGCGGCGGCGCTGTTTCGCGCGCTGGGCGTGACGCGCGATGCCGATGTGTTCTCGCAAGGCATCGGTCCTCGCATCGCGACGGCACTGGCCGAGGCCGGCCTGCCGCCGCTGGTGGCGTCGAGCGCTTCAGGCGAGGACGCGACGGCCCAGCTGCGCAGCGCCGACAGCGCGCGGCTGTGGCTCGAGCTGATCGGCCTGGGCTTCGCGCCCGACACCGATGGGCCGGCCGAAACGCCGGCGCGCACGCTGGTCGCGCAGCGCCTCGATGCCTGGCACAAGCGCAACCTGCGCGACGCCAAGCGCTTCGAGTCGCTCGACGACGAGGCGCTGCATTCGCTGCGCAAGCGCCTGAAGCAGCTGCGCTATGCCTGCGAGCTGGCGAGCCCGTGGTTCGAATCGCGCGAATCGCGCCGCTATGCGAAGGCGCTGTCGCGGCTGCAGGACACGCTCGGCGCGTTCAACGACCACGCCAGCGCGCGCGTGGCGCTGCTGTCGCTCGCGGGCGAGCAGCCGCAGGCGCTCTATGCGCTGGGCTGGCTCGATGCGCAGCGCCCCGCGCTGCGCGAGCAGATCGGCCGCGAGCTCAAGCGCTGGCGCAAGGTCGAGCCTTACTGGCGCTGAGCGGCCAGCGCCGCTGCGCGCCCCATTGGTTGATCGCCAGGCCCGCGAGCACCGCGGCCGTGCCGGCCCATTGGCCGACGCCGGGCCGCTCGCCGAACGCGAGCGCGCCTGCCGCCAAGCCGATCACCGGCACCAGCAGCGAGAACGGCACCACGCGCGCGGCCGCATGGCGCTGCAGCAGCTGCGTCCACAGCGCATAGGCCAGCAGTGTCGCGAGCAGCGCGAGGTAGAGCACCGCGCCGGCGGTCGGCAGCGTCATCGCGCCGAGCTGGCCCAGCACCTGCGCGCTGCCGCCCAGGCCCAGCGCGAGCGCCGCGAACGGCAGCACCGGTGCGAGCGAGCTCCAGGCGATGAAGGCCAGCGGGTCGTAGCCCGGCGCGCGCTGCGATGCGAATCGCACGATCAGGTTGGAGATCGCCCACATCAGCCCGGCGCCCAAGGTCAGCACGAAGCCGACCAGGCTCATCTCGCCCGGCCCGTCGCCGTGCGACAGCCCGATCGTCGCGAGCCCGAGTGCCGAGACCCCAAGGCCCAGCCACTGCATCGGCTTCGCGCGCTCGCCGAGCAACGGTGCGGCCAGCAGCATCGTGAACATCGCCTGGCTTTGCATCACGACCGAGGCCATGCCCGCCGTCATGCCGAGCGACAGCGCGACGAACAGCAGGCCGAACTGGCCCAGGCCCTGCGCGAGGCCGTAGCCGGCGAGCCAGTGCCAGGGCATGGCCGGGCGCGGCATGAAGAGCACGAAGGGCAGCGAGGCGCAGCCGAAGCGCAAAGCGCCCAGCAGCATCGGCGACAGGTCGGCCAGGCCCCACTTCATCACGACGAAGTTCGAGCCCCAGATCAGCACGACCGCGAGCGCGCGGCCGATGTCGGCGCCGCTCATCGCGGATGCGGCACCAGGCCGCGCGCGCGCATCCAGGCCAGGAAGGCCTGGCGGCTGCTCTTGGCGGGGTGATAGCCGAAGCTCTTCTTCAGTTGCGTGTTGTCGAGCACCGGCCGATAGCGCAGGAAGTCGAGCTGCTCGGGGCCGTAGCGCGAGACGCGCAGCGCGTGGCCGATCGCGAGCGCCGCGCGCAGCAGCGGTGCCGGGAATTCACGCACCGGCTTGCCGAGCAGCGAGGCGAGCTCGCGCACGCCCAAGGCGCCGTCGCCGGCGACGTTGTAGATGCCGGCGCGCCGTTCGACCACGGCCTTGACGATGATCGCGGTCACGTCCTCGTCCCAGATGAAGACGAAGGGGCTGGCGCTGCCCTTGATCGCGATCAGCGCCTTCTTCTCGAACAGCGCGGTGATCTGGTTGTTGACCGACTCGCCGAGGATGGTGCCGATGCGAAGCACCGTCTGCGCGAGCTGCGGCGCGTGGGCGCGGAACTCGCAGAGCAGCTCCTCGGCCTGGCGCTTGTGATCGGAATACGCGAACGCGACATTGCCGCGCAAGGCGTCGTCCTCGCGCAGCCACGGCGGGTTGTCGGCGTGGTAGCCGTAGGCCGCGCCGCTCGACGACACCACCACGTGCGAGACGCTGGCCGAGACGCAGGCCTCGAGCACGTTGCGCGTGCCGCCCACATCGACCGAATGCTCGAACGCGCGATTCGAATCGCGCCCCGGCGTGACGATCGACGCGAGGTGCACGACGGTGTGCACCTGATGCTCGTGCAGCGTGTCGACCAGGCGCGCGTCGCGCACGTCCTGCACGCGGTAGGTCACGCCTGGAACGCGGCGCTCGGCCGGGACGTCGCGCACGTCGAGCGCGATCACGTGGCAGGCCGACGCGAGCTGCGCGAGCGCCTTCACGACGCCGCGGCCGAGAAAGCCGTCGGCGCCTGTGATCAGGACATTCATCGCGTCGTCGCTCCTGCCGCGGCTGCGGGCCTGCGGCCCCACCAGCCGGCCAGCACCAGGCCGGCGATGATGTCCCAGAAGCCCCAGACGCCGGCGACCACGGCCATGCCGCCGAGCCCGCCGAAGAAGCTGAAGATCAGCACGAGGCCCAGGCCCGCGTTGCGGATGCCGACCTCGAAGCTGACCGCGCGGCGGTCGTACTCGGCCAGGCGCAGCGCGGCGGCGCAGCCGTAGCCGGTCGCGAAGGCAAGCGCGTCGTGGATCGCGACGGCGAGCAGCACCAGGCCGACGTAGTCGAGGAAGTAGCGCCAGTTGCCGGCGATCGCCGCGAGGATGAAGACGATCAGCGCCGCCAGGCTCAGCTTGCGCGCCGGGCCTTTCACGCGCTCGGCGAAACGCGGGAAGCGCTCGGCCGCGAACACGCCCAGCACGAAGGGCACGCCGATGATCGCGACGATGTGCAGCACCATCTCGGCGGGATCGAGCGCGATCTGCTTGAGCAGCCCCGAGGCGCTGGGGTGCACCGAGCCCCAGAACGCGAAGTTCAGCGGCATCACCACGATCGACAGCAGGTTCGAGATCGCCGTCATCGAGACCGACAGCGCGACGTTGCCGCCGGCGCGGTGCGTGAGCACGTTGGAGATGTTGCCCGGCGGGCAGCAGGCCACCAGGATCATGCCCAGCGCGATGCTCGGCGCGACGCCGAGGATCAGCGTCAGCGCGAAGGTCACCGCCGGCAGCACGATGAACTGCGCGGCGATGCCGACCGCCATCGCCAGCGGCATCTTGGCGACGCGCTTGAACTCGGCCACGCGCGTGTCCAGCGCGATGCCGAACATGATGAAGGCGAGGATCGCGTTGAGCGCGATCAGCGACGCCGGATTGAAGTTGAGGCGGACCTCGTCGACGGGCAGCATGCGGTCTCCGGTCAGGCCAATGCGGCGATCGATGTTCGAAGCGCCTTGCGATACGTGTCCTTGTGGACGTAGTACGCCATGCGCTCGAGCTTCAGGTAACGGTAGCCGCCGCTCAGGTCGGGCGGCGGGCCGGCCTTGCGGCGCTTGAACTCGGCCGCGGCCGGCGTGTTGCCGGCCTGCGCCTTGAGCCAGCGCGCGATCAGCTCGCCCTGTTCGTAGCGGCCCTGCCAGCCGATGCCGCTGGCCTCGATCATGCCCATCACGAACAGGTTGTCGTAGTGCGGATGGAAGATGTTCAGGTGCAGCTGCGGCGCCATGCCGTGCCAGTTGAGCAGGCTCGCGTCGATGAAGGGATAGTCGAGCTGGTAGCCCGTGGCCGCGAGGATCAGGTCGTAGTCGCGTGCGCTGCCGTCCTTGAAGTGCACGGTGTGGCCGTCGAGCCGCGCGATGTCGCCTCTCACGCCGATGTCGCCATGGCCGGCGTGATACAGCACCAGCGAATTGACGACCGGATGCGACTCGTACATGCGGTAGTCGGGCTTGGGGAAGCCGAAGCGCACCGGATCGCCGGTGAACCACTTCAGCACCACGCTGTCGACCGCCTGCTTGAGCCGCGCCGGCAGCTTGATCGCGCCGCCGAGCGTGTCGGCCGGCTTGCCGAACACGTACTTGGGCACGAAGTAGTAGCCGCGGCGCAGCGAGATGTCGACGCTCTTGGCGTAGTGCACCGCGTCGACCGCGATGTCGCAGCCCGAGTTGCCGGCGCCCACGATCAGCACGCGCTTGCCGGCGAACATCTCGGGGTGCTTGTACTGCGCGGTGTGCTTGAGGTCGCCGGCGAAGCTGCCTTCGAAGCGCGGCAGGTTGGGCGTGGCCAGCGTGCCGTTGGCGATCACGATGCCGGCATAGCAGTCGCTGCGGCCGTCGTCGGTGCTGACGCGCCACAGCGGCTTGGCGCCTTCGCTGATCGGCTCGATCTTCTCGACGCGCGTGTTGAAGCGGAAATGCCGGCGCAGATCGAAGTGCTCGGCGAAGCCGCGGAAGTAGTCGCGCAGCTCGCGATGGCTCGGATAGTCGGCCACCGTGTCGGCCATCGGGTACTCGGCGAACTCGGTCGTGCGCTTCGACGAGATCAGGTGCGCCGAGTGGTAGACGGTGCTGCGCGGGTTGTCGATGTCCCACAGCCCGCCGACATCGGCATGCGACTCGAAGCCGCGAAACGCGATGCCGAGCTTTTGCAGGTTGCGTGCGGCGGCCAGGCCCGAGGGGCCGGCGCCGATCACGGCGATCATGTCTTCGGTGCGCACGGTGCTCGCGGTGGATGGGTCGAAAGTCATCGGTCGTTCGAAGGGAGTCCGGGGATCGCGCTCGCGCCGGCCTCGCCGGCGCGGGGCTTGCGCGGCTGGCCGGCGAACACGCGGTCTTGCCACGCGCCGGGCAGCAGCGCGATCGCGCGCATCAACCAGGCGGTGCGGCGCGGCAGGTCGAGCTGCGTGTCGCCGCGCTCGATCGCGCGCACGATGGCCTCGGCCGCGACCTCGGGTTCGAGCATGTGGGGCATCGCGAACTGATTTCCGGCGGTCAGCGCGGTGCGCAAGTAGCCCGGCGTCACGGTCAGCACGGTCAGGCCGCTCGCGCGCTCCTCGGCGCGCAGGCTCTCGAGCAGGCGGATCAAGCCGGCCTTGCTCGCGCAATAGGCGCCGTTGCCCGGCAGGCCGCGCCGGCCCGCGAGGCTGGCGATGCCCACCAGCGTGCCGCTGCCGCGCTGGCGCATCGCGGCGATGAAGGGCTGGAAGCTCGCAGCCGCGCCGATCAGGTTGATCTCGAGGATGCGGCGCATCACCGCGAGGTCGGCGGCTTCCTCGGTCAGGTAGCCGGCGCCGACGCCGGCATTGGCGATCACGACATCGGGCGTGCCGAAGTGATCGCTCCAGTCGCGCGCCATCACCTGCATCGCGGCGCTGTCGCTGACGTCGGGCGTGTAGACGGCGCAGCGATCGGGCGCGCCGGCGGCCATCGCCTCCAGCACCTCGCGCTGCAGCCCGACCAGCGCGAGCCTGGCACCGCGCGCGAGCCACGCACTCGCCAAGGCGCGGCCGAGCCCACCGCAGGCACCGGTGAGGACGACGTTGGGCGAAGCAGGAAGCCGGCTCATGGGGTTCAGCTTAGGGGGTTGGCATGGAAATTCCGGATTTCTTACTTTATTCGTCTCGTAAAATGAGATGAATGACGGATTCCACCCCCGATGCCGCGGTTTCGACGCCGGGTCTGCGCTTGTTCGAGCTGATCGAAAGCCTGTCTGCGCTGGGCCGCGCCTTCACGCTGGCCGACGCGGTGCAGGCCTGCGGCTGGCCCAAGCCGACGGTACACCGCATGCTCCAGCAGCTCGAATCGGGCGAACTCCTGCAGCGCGAGCCGGACGGTCGTCGCTACCAGCTCGGTCCGCGCCTGCTGCAACTGGCCGAGGGCGTGATGCGCGGCGGCCAGCAGCAGGGGCTGCGGCGCGCGGTGCTGCGCCAGCTGGTGGCCGAGGTCGGCGAGAGCTGCAACCTGACCGCGCTGTCGGGCGCCGAGGTGGTCTATCTGGATCGCGTCGAGACCGCGTTTCCGCTGCGCATGGAGCTGCGGCCCGGTGTGCGCGTGCCGCTGCACTGCTCGGCCAGCGGCAAGCTGTTCCTGGCGCTGATGCCGGCGGCGCAGCGCCGCCGCATGCTCGCGGCGCTGCCCTTGTCCGAGCACACGCCGCACACCATCACCGATCTCGACGCGCTGGAGGCCGAATGCGCGCGCATTCGCGAGCAGGGCTTCGCGGTCGATGCCGAGGAATTCATCGCCGGGCTGGTGTGCGTGGCGGTGCCGGTGGTGGATGGCGACGGCCCGGCGCGCTGCGCGCTGGCGCTGCAGGCGCCGGCCGCGCGCATGACGCTCGAGCAGGCGCTTCGACAGGTGCCGGCGCTGCTGCGCGCGGCGCAGTCGATGCGGCGCACCTGGGTCTAGGGCGCGCCCGCGCTCAGGCCGCCAGCGCGCTCGCCAGGTCGGGCACGATGCGCGCGGCGCCCAGGCGCTGCGCGAAGCCGGTGCGCCGCATCAGCGAGGCCGGCTGCTCGTTGGGCGCGGCCAGGCGCAGCTCGATGCCGCGGCGCGCGAGCGCGCGTTCGAGCTGTTCGAGCGCGTCGAGGCCCGAGCTGTCCATCGAGATCAGCTGGTGCATCTCGAGCACCAGCACGCGGGTGCCGGCGGGCAGCTCGTCGCCCAGGCGCTCGAGGCGGCCGACGGCGCCGAAGAACAGCGCGCCGTACAGGCGGCGCAGCACGACGCCTTCGGGCGCGTCGGCCGCGATCGGATCGACGCGAAACAGCGTGCCCATGCGCCAGATGAAGAACACGCAGGCCAGCACCAGGCCGACCTCGACCGCGACCGTGAGATCGAAGATCACCGTCAGCGCGAAGCTGCCGATCAGGATCGTGCGATAGCCGAGGCTGAACTGGCGCAGGCGCGAGAACTCGCGCCACTCGCCCATGTTCCATGCGGCGGCCAGCAAGATGCCGGCGAGCGCGGCCAGCGGCACCGCCTGCGCCAGCGGCGCGGCGACCAGCACGATCGCCAGCAGCGTCGCCGCGTGGACCATGCCCGCGACGGGCGTCGTCGCGCCGGCGCGCAGGTTGGTGACGGTGCGCGCGATCGTGCCGGTGACCGGCATGCCGCCGAACCAGGGTGTCACGAAGTTCGCGATGCCCTGCGCCATCAGCTCCTGGTTGGGGTCGTGGCGCGGCTGGCTGCCGGCGTTGTCGGCCACGCGCGCGCACAGCAGCGACTCGATCGCGCCGAGCATCGCGATCGTCACGGTCGGGATGAACAGCTGTTTGGCCGTCGTCCAGCTGAAGTCGGGGAAGTCGAGCGCCGGCAGCGTCTGCGGGATGCCGCCGAAGCGGCTGCCGATGGTCTCGACCGGCAGGCCCAGCGCCGCCGTCAAGGCGGTCGCGAGCGTGATCGCGACGAACGGCCCCGGCACCCGCCGCGCCAGCGCGCCCAGCCGTGGCCAGGCGAGCAGGCCGGCGAGGGTGAGGCCGCCGATCGCGAACGCGACCGGGTTGAAGCTGTCGAGGTGGCGCCACAACGTGGCGCACTGGGTGAAGAAGTCGGCCGGCAGCTTGTCGATGCGCAGGCCCAGCAGGTCCTTGAGCTGCGACAGCGCGATCAGCACCGCGATGCCGTTGGTGAAGCCGATCACGATGCTGACCGGGATGAAGCGCACAAGGCCACCCAGGCGCAGCAGGCCGAAGGCGAACAGCAGCACGCCGGCTAGCAGCGTGGCGATCAGCAGGTTGGCCAGGCCGTGGCGCTCGACGATGCCGTAGACGACGACGATGAAGGCGCCGGCCGGACCGCCGATCTGCACGCTCGAGCCGCCGAGCGCGGCCACAAGGAAGCCGCCGATGATGGCGGTGAACAAGCCCTGCTCGGGCTTGAGGCCGGAGGCGATCGCGAAGGCCATCGCCAGCGGCAGCGCGACGATGCCGACGGTGATGCCGGCGCCGACATCGCCGGCCAGGCGCTGGCGGTCGTAGCCGGCGAGGCAGTCGAGCAGGCGGGGCCGAAAGCGCTGCAGCAGCATCGCGCGGCCGGCCGGGCGCGCCTCAGCGGCGGATCGTGCGCGCGCGGCGCGCCGCCTGCGCGCCGCTGGGCACATAGCTCACGCCATGCTGCGCGAGGTACTCCCGGATCAGCTGGCGCACCACCTGCGAGGGCGTGAGGTCCTGCGACGCGCACAGTTGCTCGAAGGCGGCCTTCTTGGCCGGATCGATCAGCAGCGTGAGGCGGGCGGTCTTGAGCTCCATGTGCGAATCATATGTTAATGTTTTGCACATGCAAACCGCATTCGACGGCCCCTGCGACGACGACGACGAGGCGCTCTTCGTCGACGATTTCCCCGAGGCCGACCCCGACCGCGTGCGTCCCTTCGTGTACGAAGACGAGCGCGGCGTCGCGATGCATTTCGAGATCTCGTCGATCCAAAGCCGCATGCGGCGCGACGACCCGTATGCGCTCGACCTCGACTACACGCGCGCGATGATGGGCTTCCTGCTGTTCGTGCCCGAGCCGCGCTCGCTGCTGATGGTGGGCCTGGGCGGCGGCTCGCTCGCGAAGTACTGCCATCGCCACTTCGAGCATTGCGACATCACGGTGGCCGAGATCAATCCGCACGTGATCGCGCTGCGCGACGACTTCCTCGTGCCGCCGGAGAGCGCGCGCTTTCGCGTGCTGTGCACCGACGGCGCGGCGCTGATGTCCGATGACGGCCTGCCTGCGGTCGAGGTGCTGCTGGTCGACGGCTTCAACCACGAAGGCCAGCCCGAGCAGCTGTGCACCCAGCGCTTCTACGACGACTGCCGCGCGCGGCTCGCCGAGGGCGGCGTGATGGTCGCCAACCTGCATGCCGATCACGAGCAGTGCGCGGCGATCGTCGAGCGCATCGAGCGTGCGTTCGACGGCCGGCTGGTCGTGGTCGGCGCCGAGGCCGGCGGCAACCTGGTCGTGTTCGCCGGGCGCGACTGCCCGCCGCCGGGCGGGGCGCAGGCGCTGCGCCGCAGGCTCGAGGCCCTGCCCGAACCGCATCGCCAGACCTTGCGCGCCGGCGCAGGGCGGCTGCTGCACGCGGTGGCCTCTCGGTCATCGACCGAGGGGCGCATCGGTCATCCTGAACCCACGAGCTGACGGGTGCTCCTGAGAATCTGCCGCCAGGGCGCCAGGCATTTCGCCGGCCCACCGGCAACCTCGAGGAGATCGCCATGTCGTCGACCGGCTGGTTCGAACTGGGCAAGAGCGTCCAGGGTCATTACCACTTCGTCCTGAAGTCGGGCAATGCGCAAGTCATCCTGGTGAGCCAGGAATACAAGTCGCGCGGTGCGGCGCACGAGGGCATCGAGGCGGTGCGCGCCTGTGCGCATGCCGATGCGCACTACTCGCGCAAGACCTCGGCCAACGGCAAGCCCTTCTTCGACCTGAAGGCGGCCAACCACGAGGTGATCGGTACCAGCCAGCTCTATGCCGACGACGCCTCGCGCGACGAGGGCATCGCCGCGGTCAAGGCGCATGGCGCGACCCACACGGTGAAGGACCACACCGAGCACGAGGCGGCCCACCACGAGGGGCACGCCGCCGCGCACAAGACGGCGGCCAAGACGACCCACAAGGCCGAGCACAACGCGGCCCACAAGACCGTGCACAAGGCCGCCGCCAAGACGGCCGCCCACAAGACGGCCGCCAAGCGCTGACGCGCTCGCCGGGCGCGCGGCCTTCAGCGCACGCGCAGGCCCGGCGTCGCGCCCGGCCAGGGTTCGAGCACGTAGAGGCCGGGGTTGGCCTTCTCGTCGGCGTGGCTCGCGGCCAGCACCATGCCTTCGCTGAGGCCGAACTTCATCTTGCGCGGCGCGAGGTTGGCGACCATCACGGTGAACTTGCCGACCAGGTCCTCGGGCTTGTAGGCGCTCTTGATGCCCGAGAACACGTTTCGCGTGCGGCCCTCGCCGACGTCGAGCGTGAGGCGCAGCAGCTTGTCGCTGCCCTCCACGTGCTCGGCGTTCACGATCTTCGCGATGCGCAGGTCGATCTTGGCGAAGTCGTCGATCGTGATGACCGGCGCGAAGTCTTCGCCGCCGGGCGCGACGTCCTCGGACGCGGCCGCCGCGGGCGGCTCGAACAGCGCGTCGAGCTGCTTCGCGTCGACGCGCTGCATCAGGTGCTGGTAGGCGCCGATCGTGTGCGTGCCCAGGCGCGCGGCCGCATCCGCAAAGCGCAGCGGCTCGACGCGCAGGAAGGCCTCGACCTGCGCGGCCAGCGCCGGCAGCACCGGCTTCAGGTAGATGGTCAGCAGCCGGAAGGCCTCGATGCAGGTGCTGCAGGCATGGTGCAGCGCCTGCGCATGCTCGGGGTTCTTGGCCAGCTCCCAGGGCTTGTGCTGGTCGACGTATTCGTTGACTCGATCGGCCAGCAGCATGATCTCGCGCAGCGCCTTGCCGAACTCGCGCTGTTCGTAGAGCGTTGCAATGGCTTCACGCGCATCGGCCAGCGTCGACACCAGCGCATCGCCTTCGGCACCGAGATCGCCCGACAGGCGGCCCTCGAAGCGCTTGGCGATGAAGCCCGCCGCGCGGCTCGCGATGTTGATGTACTTGCCGACCAGATCCGAATTGACGCGCGTGACGAAGTCGTCCGGATTGAAGTCGATGTCTTCGACCCGGGCGTTGAGCTTGGCCGCGATGTAGTAGCGCAGCCATTCGGCGTTCATGCCGATCTCGAGGTACTTCAAGGGCGAGATGCCGGTGCCGCGGCTCTTGCTCATCTTCTCGCCGCTGACCGTGATGAAGCCGTGCACGAAGACGTTGTTCGGCAGCTTGCGGCCGCTGAACTTCAGCATCGCCGGCCAGAACAGCGTGTGGAAGTACGTGATGTCCTTGCCGATGAAGTGGTACTGCTCGACCGATTCGTCGGCGAGGAATTCGTCGAAGCTGCGAGCCTCGCCGTACTTGTCCTTCGCGCCGCCCTTGTCGAACCAGTTCTTCAGCGAGGCGAGGTAGCCCACCGGCGCGTCGAGCCAGACATAGAAGTACTTGCCCGGCGCATCGGGAATCTCGATGCCGAAGTAGGGCGCGTCGCGCGAGATGTCCCAGTCGCCCAGGCCGCCGTGGCCGTTCTCGTCGACCGCGAACCATTCGCGCACCTTGTTGGCGACCTCGCTTTGCAGCTTGCCGTCCTGCGTCCAGTCCTTGAGAAAGTCGAGGCAGCGCGACGAGCTGAGCTGGAAGAAATGGTGCTCGCTGGTCTTCATGACCGGCGTCGCGCCCGACAGCGCCGAGTACGGGTTCTTCAGCTCGGTCGGGCCGTAGACGGCGCCGCAGACCTCGCAGGAGTCGCCGTATTGATCCTTCGCGCCGCACTTCGGGCACTCGCCCTTGATGTAGCGATCGGGCAGGAACATGCCCTTCACCGGATCGAAGAACTGCTCGATCTGGCGCGTGAAGATCAGGCCTTCCTTGCGCAGGCGGCGATAGATGTCTTGCGCGAGCTCGTGGTTCTCGGGGCCGTCGGTCGAGTGCCAGTTGTCGAAGCCGATGTGGAAGCCGTCGAGATAAGGCTTGCGGCCCGCGGCGATCTCGGCGACGAAGTCCTGCGGCGTCTTGCCGGCCTTCTCGGCCGCGATCATGATCGGCGCGCCGTGCGCGTCGTCGGCGCACACGAAGTGCACCGTGTGGCCCTGCATTCGCTGATACCGCACCCAGATGTCGGCCTGGATGTACTCCATGATGTGGCCGATGTGGAAATGCCCGTTGGCGTAGGGCAAGGCGGTGGTGACGAACAGCTGGCGGGGCATGGGGCGCACGCTGCGATCAGCGTATTGGCGACGGGGAGCGAAGATTGTAGGCATCGCCCGGGATAATCCGGGTGGCGCGGCAGCAAAGCCGCTGCCAGCCTTCCCCTGAAGCAGGACGCAGTAGAAGTACATGGCCAACATCCTGGTCGTCGAGGACGACGACAACATCGCCGAGCTGCTGGCCTTCATGCTCGAGCGCGAGAACCACCAGGTCCAGGTCATCGGCGACGGCGAGCAGGCGCGTCGCCACATCGCGACCCAGCCGCCGCCCGCCCTCGTGGTGCTCGACTCGATGCTGCCGCAACGAGACGGCCTCGCGCTGCTGGGCGACATGCGCGGCAACGCCGCCTGGGCCGCGACGCCGGTCGTGATGCTCACGGCCAAGTCGCTCGAGCGAGACATCGTGCGCGCGCTGGAGGCCGGCGCGAACGACTACGTCGTCAAGCCCTTCCAGCCCCAGGAACTGCTCGCCAGGGTGCGCCGTCTGGTGCGCGATCCGGCATGAGCGCGCGCATCCGTTTCGGGCTGGCGGGTCTGGCCCTGGCGGGCCTGTGCGTCGCGAGCGGCGCGCAAGCGCAGCTGAAGTGGCAAGGCGAGATCGGCGCCGGCGTCGAGGATTTCACCAGCGACGCCGCGACCTGGCGCCAGGTCGACGCGGCGATCCGCGCGCGCACGCCCGACCGCGCGCTCGGCGAGGTGAACGTGCGCCGCGCCGATCGCTACCAGGCCGAGGACACCGAGTTCGGCTTCATCGGCGTGCTGCCGATGAACGACTGGACGACCTCGGCGACGCTCACGCTGAGCCCGACGCACGAAGCGCTGCCGAGCTGGGGCGTTCGCTTCGGCGCCGCGCGCGAGCTGGCCGATGGCTGGGTGCTGGGCGTCGAGGCCAACCGCCAGCTCTACGACCGCGAGGACCAGGTCGACACCAGCATCCCCGGCACGCAGCGCGTGGTCGGCAGCAGCGGCCTGGCATTGAACCTCGAGCGCTATGTCGGTGCCTGGCGCTTCGCCGCCGGCATCGGCCGCGTGCGGCTGGACGGCGGCGAAGCCGGCGGCACCGGCAAGTTCCAGGTCGATCACTACTACGGCGAAGAGCGCGGACGCATCGGCGTGGTGATCGCCGGCGGCCAGGAGTTCGAGAACCTGCCGCCGACCGCGACGCGGCCCTCGGCCATCATCTCGAGCACGACCGCCACCGTCGCGCTGGTCGGCGTGCATCCGCTGGGCGATGCCTGGGCGCTGAGCTGGGCGCTTTCGAGCACGCGCAACAGCGACATCGAGACGCGCTACGCCGACGGCGTGATCAACGCCGGCACCAGCTATCACCGCAACGGAGTGCGGCTTGGTCTCCAGCGCGACTTCTGACCTCGAGCTGCAGCTGGCGCTGGCGATCGGCGCGAGCGCGCTGATCGTCGCGCTGGGCATCGTTGCGCAGGTGCTGGCGATGCGCGTGCGCAACCTGCAGCGCGCGCGCGACGTCGCTGCCGCGCAGACGACCTGGCGCCCGCTGCTGGCGAAAGCCGCGCTCGGCGAGCTGCCCGAGCTGCCGGCGCTGCGCGGCCGCGCCGAGCGCGCCGACGTGCTGCTGCTGTGGAACCAGATGCAAGACGGCATTCGCGGCAGCGCGCATGACGGCCTCAACCGCCTCGCCGATCGGCTCGACTTCCATGCCACCGCGTCGAAATGGATCGCGCGCGGTTCGCTGTCCAACCGCGTGCTCGGCCTCGCGACGCTGGGCCATCTCGGTCGCGACGAGGACGTGCCGGCGCTGCAGGCCGCGCTGCACGATCCGCAGGCGCTGGTCAGCATCGCGGCGGCGCGCGCGCTGCTGCAAGTCGATGCCGCCGCGGCCGCGCCCATGGTGCTCGACGAATACCTCGGCCGCGGCGACTGGCCGGCCGCGCGCGTGGGCACGCTGCTGCGCGACGCCGGCGCCGACGCGGTCGCGCCGGCCCTGATGGACCGCCTGCTCAGTGCCACTGGCGACGCGCAGCTGCGGCTCTTGCGGCTGCTGCGCTTTGCCGAATCGCCGCGCATGGGCAGCGTGCTGCAGCAGCTGGTCGAGCGCAGCGACGATGCACAGGTGCTGTCGGTCGCGCTGCGCCAGCTGCACGGGCCCGATGCGCTGGCGCGCGTGCGTGAACTCGCGCAGCACGCCGACGCGCTGGTGCGCTCGGCCGCCGCCGTCGCGCTCGGCAACATGGGCACGCTGGCCGACCGGCCGCTCCTGACCGCGCTGATGGCCGACCGCGACTGGTGGGTGCGCTACCGCGCCGCGCAGGCGGTCGTCGCGCTGCCGGGCAGCGACCGCGTCTCGCTCGCCGCGCTGCGCGCCGGCCTGCGCGACCGCTTCGCGCGCGACATGCTCGATCACGTCTGCGCGGAGATGTCGATCTCGCTCGACGATGCGCCCCCGCTGCAAGACCTTCTGGCCTTTCCGTTGCCCACGCCGATGGCGGAGGTGCCGCGTTGATCGCCGAATGGCTGGCCGCCTGGCCGTGGATCGAGGTGTCGCGCGAGCACACGCACTGGATCGTCACGCTGTCGTGGCTGTTCATCAGCTACTTCGCCGGGCTGAACCTGCTGTACCTGGTGCTCAACGTCGTCGCGCTGCGGCTGATCGGGCGCGAGAGCGCGCAGAACAAGCTGGCCGCGCTGCCGGGCTACAGCGCCGGGCTCGAGCCGGGCATCGCGATCGTCGTGCCGGCCTACAACGAGGCCGCGACGATCTGCGCCGCGGTGCGCTCGATGCTGCAGCTCGACTATCCGGACTTCGAGGTCATCGTCGTCAACGATGGTTCCAAGGACGACACCGTCGAGGTGTTGCGCCGCGAGTTCGGCCTCGAGCTGTTTCCCGAGGTCTATCGCATCTCGATCCCGGTGGCGCCGGTGCGCGGCCTGCTGCGCAGCCCCAAGTACCCGCAGCTGCGCGTGATCGACAAGACCAACGGCGGGCGTTCCGACGCCGTCAATGCCGGCATCAACGCGGCGCACCACGGCCTGGTGTGCGTGGTCGATGCCGACTCGGTGCTGCAGCGCGACAGCCTGCGGCGTATCGCGCGGCCCTTCATGGAAGACAGCCGCGTGATCGCCTGCGGCGGCACGGTGCGCATTTCCAACGGCTGCCAGATCGAGCAAGGCTTCATCAAGCAGGTCGACGTGCCGTCGAACTGGCTGGCGCGCATCCAGGTGGTCGAGTACCTGCGCGGCTTCCTCTACGGACGCATGGGCTGGGTGCCGGTCAATGGCCTGCTGATCATCTCCGGCGCCTTCGGCCTGTTTCGCCGCACCGCGCTGACCGCGGCCGGCGGCTTCTCGACCAGCACGATCGGCGAGGACATGGAGATGACGCTTCGGCTGCACCGCACCTATCGCCTGTCGGGGCGCGACTACCGCATCGCCTTCGCGCCCGACGCGGTGTGCTGGACCGAGGCGCCCGAGACCTTCAAGGTGCTGCGCAGCCAGCGCACGCGCTGGCAGCGCGGCCTGATGGAATGCACCTGGGCCAACCGCCAGCTGCTGTTCCATCGCCGAGCGGGCGTGGTCGGCTGGCTGTCGCTGCCACTGACGCTGCTGTTCGAAGGCCTGGGGCCGGTGGTCGAATTGCTCGGATACTTGGTCATGACCTTCCTCGTCGTGACCGGGCTGATCTCGTGGCCCGCGTTCGGCTCCTTCCTGCTGCTGGCGATCGGCATGGGCATGATGCTGTCGGCCAGCGCGCTGCTGCTCGAGGAGCTGGCGTTTCGCACCTATCCGAAGCCGCGTCACCTGATGCAGCTGCTGGCGGCGATCGTGGTCGAGAACATCGGCTACCGGCAGCTGCAGACCTGGTGGCGCATCGTCGGGCTCGCGCAATGGATCACGCGCCGCGAGCAGCGCTGGGGCGAGATGGCGCGCCGCGGCGCGACGGCGTCGTCGAACCCGCCGCCCTCGGCCTGACGCGATGAATCCGCCCGTGCAGGAATCCGGCTGGCCGCGCACCGAGGGGCGCCGGCGTGCCGGCATCGTGCCCGGATCGAGCCTCACGTGGCGGCTGCCGGCGGCCTTCGCGGCGCTGGTGCTGTGCCTGCTGGTGCTGCTGGCCTCCACCTGGAACGCCTACGACGAGCTGCGCGACGCGCAGCGCTGGCGCACCCATACCGAGCAGGTGCTGGCCGCGATCGCCGAGCTGCGCGAGCAGTCGCAGCCAGGCGCGGTGCTGGCGCTGTGCGCGGCCACCGGCGGCCCGCCGCTGGCGACGCTGCGCAATCCGGCCCAGCGCGGCGAGACGCTCACGCGTCTGAGCGAGCTGGTGGCCGACAACCCCGCGCAATCCGAACGCGCCAAGCGGCTGGCGGCGCTGATCGCCGACTGGCAGCAGTCGTACGAGACGCCCCTGCGCGATGCCTGCCTGCGCGGCATCAAGGCCGGCGCCGCCCAGGTCTTGTCGCAGGCGCGTGTGGGCCAGCCGGCGCGCGATCAGATCGTCGCAACGCTCGACGCGATGCGCGCCACCGAGGCGACGCTGGCCGCCGAGCGCGAGACGCGGCTGCAGGGCGCGACCGAATCGAGCGCGCGCATGCTGCTGCTGCTGGCGATCGCGACGGTGCTGCTCGGCGTCGTCGCCACGGTCGCGGTGCGCAGCTTCACGCGCCAGCTGGTCGACTCCAACCGCCGCCTGCGCCTCGAAGGCGAGGTGCGCGCGGTCAGCCAGCAGCGCCTGCGCGAATCGCAGCGGCGCCTGCGCATGGTGCTCGACCACCTGCCCGACGCAGTGATGGCCTTCGGCGAGCAAGGCCAGGTGCAATGGCTCAACCCGGCCGGCGAGGCGATGTTCCGGCGCAGCCGCGCCTCGGTGACGGGCGCGCCGATCACCGAGCTGATGCCCGATCTCGAGGCCGAGCTGCACTGGCCGACGACGCAGCCCGACGAGCCGGTCGAGGAGATCGCCGACGACTCGCGCTTCCTGCTCGAGCCCTGGACCGCGCACCGCATCACGATCGACGGCGTGCGCGCGGCCGAGAACGGGCGCACCGCGACGCGCTTCGCCGCCGATGTCGCGCTGGTGCGTGCGCGCGTCGACGGCGACCGGCTGGGCGTTTGCATCGTGCGCGACCTGAGCGATGTCGAGCGCGTCGAGCGCATGAAGCGCGACTTCGTCTCGATGGTCAGCCACGAGCTGCGCACGCCGCTGACCAGCATCCGCGGCTCGCTGAGCATGCTGAGCGACGGCACGGCAGGCGAGCTGCCGGCCTCGGCCCAGCGCCTGGTCACGCTGGCGCACAAGAACAGCGAACGCCTGGTCGCGCTGGTCAACGACATCCTCGACCTCGAGAAGCTGCGTGCCGGCGAGATGCGCATGACGCCGGTGCCGCTGGATCTCGCCGATGCCGCCAAGCAGGCGATCGAGGCCTGCGAAGGCGTCGCGACGCAGCAGCAGGTGCAAGTCACGCTCGAGCGCCAGCAGGCGCCGGTGCCGGTGATGGCCGATCCGCTGCGGCTCAACCAGGTGCTGACCAACCTGCTGTCCAACGCGATCAAGTTCTCGCCGGCGCTGACCGACGTCAGCGTGGTCGTGCGCGCGCAGGCCGGGCTGGGTCGCGTCTCGGTCGTCGACAGCGGCCCGGGCGTGCACCCGGACTTCGCGCCGCGGCTGTTCGAGCCCTTCGCCCAGGCCGACGACCTCAACACGCGCAAGAAGGGCGGCACGGGCCTGGGCCTGGTGATCAGCCGCGGGCTGATCGAGCAGATGGGCGGCCAGATCGGCCTCGATCCCTCCAAGGCCGGGCAGGGCGCGGTGTTCTGGATTTCCCTGCCCCTGCGCGACGCAGGGCAGTGAATCGGTCACCGTCGGCCCGCAGGGGGCTCGGCTAGACTCGAAGCCAACCCTCAGATATGCAGTGATCTGCAGCACTTTTCCATGCCGACCGAAGCCGCCGTCCTCGACGCGCTCAAGACCGTCACCGATCCCAACACCGGCCGCGACTTCGTCTCGACGAAGCAGCTGAAGAACCTGCGTCTCGACGGCAGCGACCTCTCGTTCGATGTCGAGCTCGGCTATCCGGCCAAGAGCCAGATGCCGCTGCTGCGCAAGCTGCTGATCGACGCGGCGCGCACCGTGCCGGGCATCGCCAACGTCAGCGTGCAGCTGAGCAGCCGCGTGATCCCGCATGCGGTGCAGCGCGGCGTCTCGCTGCTGGCGGGCGTCAAGAACATCGTCGCGGTGGCCTCTGGCAAGGGCGGCGTCGGCAAGAGCACGACCGCGGTCAATCTCGCGCTGGCGCTGGCCGCCGAGGGCGCGCGCGTGGGCATGCTCGACGCCGACATCTACGGCCCCAGCCAGCCGATGATGCTGGGCATCGACCGCCGGCCCGAGAGCGCCGACGGCAAGACCATGGAGCCGCTCGAGAACTACGGCATCCAGGTGATGTCGATCGGCTTCCTCATCGAGCCCGACAACCCCATGGTCTGGCGCGGCCCGATGGCCACGCAGGCGCTCGAGCAGATGCTCAAGCAGACCAACTGGCAGGACCTCGACTACCTGATCGTGGACATGCCGCCGGGCACCGGCGACATCCAGCTCACGCTGAGCCAGCGCGTGCCGCTGACCGGCGCGGTGATCGTCACGACGCCGCAAGATATCGCGCTGCTCGACGCCAAGAAGGGCCTGAAGATGTTCGAGAAGGTGGGTGTGCCCATCCTCGGCGTGGTCGAGAACATGGCCGTGCACGTGTGCTCGAACTGCGGCCATGCCGAGCACATCTTCGGCGCCGACGGCGGCAAGAAGATGGCGGCCGAGTACGGCGTCGAGCATCTCGGAGCGCTGCCTTTGGACCTGCGCATCCGCGAGAACGCCGATGCCGGACGCCCGAGCGTGGTGAGCGACCCCGATGGCGAGATCGCCGCGCTCTACAAGAGCGTGGCGCGCAAGGTCGCGGTGAAGATCGCCGACAAGGCCAAGGACTACTCGGCCAAGTTCCCGTCGATCTCGATTTCCAAGACCACCTGAAGGTCAGGCGATGGCAGTCGAACGTCCGTCGATCCAGGTCGCGGTCGTGATCGAGCGCGAAGCGAAGCCCAATCGCTGGGAGGACTGGCGCTTTCGCATCGCCGAGGTGCTGCCGCAGCCGCTGCTGCAAGGCGCCGTGAGCGAGCCGGTGCTGCTGCATGACGACGGCCGCATCGCGCGCTTCCTGCACCCGGGCTTCACGGTCACGCTGTTTCGCGACGAGGGCGAGGGCTACTACCTCAACCTCACGAGCGGCTCGCCGGTGTGGTTCGTGATGTGGCGCGTCGCCGATGAGGATCCTTCGCGTGCCTGGCCCGAGCTGGTGACCTTGTCGTACAACGAGGCCGGCCGGCTGCTCGATGCGCAGGAACGCGTCGACAACCTGCCGCTGCCCGAAGACGTGCGCGAATGGCTCGCGCTCTACACCGAGCAGCACTACCAGCCCGAGGTCAAGGAGCGCCGCCGCCCGGCCTCGTTCAAGCGGCCCGAGGAGCGGCGCTGATGGCCGAAGGCGAAGGCTTCTTCTCGCGCTGGTCGCGCCAGAAGATCGACGCGCGTGCGACGCCGGTGGCGGCACCGGTCGAGGAGGCTTTGCCGGCGCCGGTCATCGTGCCCGAGCCCGTCGCGCCCGCCGAGCCCGCGCCGACGCTCGACGATGTCGCGCAGCTCGCGCCCGGCGACGATGTCGCGCGCTTCGTGCGCGCCGGCGTCGAGCCCGACGTGCAGCGCGCCGCGCTCAAGAAGCTGTTCGCCGATCCGCACTTCAATGTGATGGACGGGCTCGACGTCTACATCGACGACTACTCCAAGCCCGACCCCATCCCAGAGAGCATGCTGCGCCAGATGGTGCAGTCGAAATTCCTGGGCCTGTTTGCCGACGAGGAAGAACAGGCCACCGACATTCCACGCAGCCAGGCCGCGGTCGAACCCGACCCCGGCCCCGCCACGCCGCCCGATGAAGACCCTGATCTGCAGCTGCAACGAGACGATTCCGCTCGACCCGACGGCCCTGTCGAAAGCGCTTGAGGCCGCCGCCGGCAGCGAGGCCGCGCAGGGACTCGAAGCCTCGCACCGGCTGCTGTGCCGTCGCGAGGCGGGCGCGTTCCAGCGCGCCGCCAAGACCGGCGAGCCGCTGCTCGTGGGTTGCACGCAGGAGCAGCGGCTCTTCCTCGAGCTGAACGAGGCGACTGATGGCGCGCGGCCGCTGGCCGAGCGACCGATCCGCTTCGTCAATGTTCGCGAAGCCGGTGGCTGGAGCGATGCCGCGCGGGCCCAACCGGCAAACCTCGTGCCCAAGCTGGCCGCCTTGATCGCCGCCGCGCAGGGCCCCGAGCCGGATCCGGTGCCCTCGGTGAGCTATCGCTCGGGCGGACGCGTGCTGGTGATCGGCGCGCCCGATGCCGCACAACACGCCGCCTCGCTGCTGCAAGACAAGCTCGACGTGACCTTGCTGCAAGATCGCGCATCGGGCGCACTGCCGCAGGCGCGTTCGCTGGCCGTGCATGCGGGCCGGGTGACGCGCGTCGCCGGCTGGCTCGGTGCCTTCGAGGTCAGCTGGGAAACGACGAACCCGATCGATCTCGATGTCTGCACGCGCTGCAATGCCTGCGTGGTCGCCTGTCCCGAAGGCGCGATCTCGGCGTCCTGGCAGGTCGACCTCGATCGCTGCGCCAGCCATCGCGATTGCGTCGCGGCCTGCGATGTCGCCGGCGCGATCGACTTCGAGCGCAAGCCCGAGACGCATGCCGATCGCTTCGACCTCGTGCTCGATCTGTCCGAGCAGCCGGCGCTCACGATGCACCAGCCTCCGCAGGGCTACTGGCGCGTCGCGCCGGGCGACGCCGCGACGCTGTTCAAGGCCGTGCTCGAGCTGCGCGAGGCGGTCGGCGAATTCGAGAAGCCCAAGTTCTTCAACTACCGCCACAAGCTGTGCGCGCACAGCCGCAACGAGCGCGAAGGCTGCACCGCCTGCATCGACGTCTGCTCGGCCAAGGCGATCACCAGCCTGCGCACGGTCGACGGGCCCGAGAAGGGCGGCATCCGCGTCGAGCCGCACCTGTGCGTGGGCTGCGGCGCCTGCACGACGGTGTGCCCGAGCGGCGCGCTGGGCTATGCCTATCCGAGCCCGGCGCAGCAGGGCGACAAGCTGCGCACGCTGCTGGGCGGCTATCGGCGCGCCGGGGGGCGCGATGCGGTGCTGTTGCTGCACAGCCAGGGCGAGGGGCGCGAGCTGATCGAGTCGCTCGGACGCGCGGCGGCCGGGCCGCGTCGCGGCGGGCCGGGCAGGGCGGCGCCGGCTTCGCAGCGCGCGCTGCGCGGCGTGCCGACGAACGTGCTGCCGGTCGACTTGTGGCACACGGCTTCGGTTGGTCTCGACTTGTGGCTTGCGGCCATCGCGCAGGGCGCGAGCGCGGTCTGGGTGCTGATGACGGCGCAAGAAGCGCCCGAGTACCGCCGCGCCGTCGCGGCCCAGCTCGATGTCGCGCAGACGCTGCTGCAAGGCCTGGGCTATGCGGGCACTCACCTGCGGCTGATCGAGGCGAGCGACGCGGCCGCGCTCGATGCGGCGCTCAACGATGGCGCGCGACCCGGCACCGCCGTCGCCGCGGCCGCCAGCTTCGCGGTGCAGGCCGACAAGCGCGCGACGCTGGAGCTCGCTCTCGATCACCTGATCGCGCAGTCGCCGCTGTCGGCGCTGCCGCCGCAGATCGAGCTGCCGAGCGTGAAGGGCTCGGCCTCGCCGTTCGGCTCGCTCGCGATCGACACCGGCAAGTGCACGCTGTGCCTGGCCTGCGTCGGGGCCTGCCCCGAAAGCGCCTTGGGCGACAACCCCGAGCGCCCGCAGCTCAAGTTCACCGAGAAGAACTGCGTGCAATGCGGCCTGTGCGTGCAGACCTGCCCGGAGCAGGCGCTCGCTCTGGAGCCGCGCCTGTGGCTGGCCGACGGCGGCGCGGCGCGCAAGCAGCCGCGCGTGCTGGCCGAGATGCGGCCGTGGAGCTGCATCAAGTGCGGCACGCCCTTCGGCACCGAACGCGCGATCGAGGCGATGCTGGTCAAGCTGGCCGGCCATCCGATGTTCCAGGGCGCTGCCTTGGAGCGGCTCAAGATGTGCGGCGATTGCCGCGTCGTCGACCTGCACACGAATCCGAACGAAGTCCGCATCACCGATCTGCGATGAAGCCTCAACCGATCCAGTTCGCCACGCCCGCCGACGAAGAGCGCGAGGAACTCCAGCGCGCCGAGATCTACGGCCTGCTCGCGGTGCTGTTCATTGCCGCGCCCAAGGCCGAGGTGCTCGAGCAGCTCGGGCTCGCCCCGACCGAGGCGCCCACGGCCGGCGGTTTTCTCGAAGGCTCGTGGAGCGAGCTGGTCGGCGCCGCGCGGCGTGTCGATGCCGGCGCGGTGGCCGTCGAGTACGACGCCTTGTTCCAGGGCATCGGCAAGCCCGAGATCTTTCTCTATGGCTCCTACCACCAGGCCGGCGCGATCAACGACAAGCCGCTGGTCGAGCTGCGCGACGACCTCGCCGCGCTCGGCCTGGCGCGCGAGACCACGGTCAGCGAGACCGAGGACCACATCGCCTTCCTGTGCGAGGTGATGCGCTGGCTGATCGCGGGCGACGACCCGGTCGCCGGCTCGCTGGCCAACCAGAAGCGCTTCCATGCCGCGCACCTGGCGGGCTGGGTCGGCGCGCTGTGCGAGCAGATCGCGGCGCATCCGAAGGCCGATTTCTATCGTGCGGTCGCGTTGTTCGCGCGCGATTTCTTCGCGGTCGAACAACAGGGCTTCGACCTGCTCGACGCCTGAATGCCGGCGGTCGCTCACGCGCAACGCAAGCAACGGCGTGGGGCACGGTGCAACGCACGGTTCGCTGCGGCGCACAAGTTGTCCGACGACCTCGCTCGGGCACCGGGCAACACCTGTTGACCCTTATGCACGATCGAGCATACTGAATCGGTAGCCCCAACTTCTAGGGGTGCGCGATCGGGGCGCGATCAGCGTGATCGTTCCCGTCGACATCCAGCGAATTCAGGAGAGCCAGATGGACGACAAGCAATCCCCTGCCACCGGGCGGCTGGGACGCCGCGGCATGCTGATCGGCGCCGGCGCGGCCGGCGTTGCCGCCGTGGCGGCGGCCAAACTGGCGCCGCAGGCGGCTGTCGTGCCCGAGGCCGTCGAGACGGTCGCCAAGGCGGCCGATGCGCAGGACAGCGGGGGCTATCGCCTCACCGCGCACGTCCAGCGCTACTACCAAACCACCAAGATCTGAGTCGTCGGAGGCCTCATGTTGCTCACGCGCAAGTCGTCAGGAGCAGGCGCGGTCGCGCCCGCCTCGTCCCTCGTCGCGAGCCTGGCCCGCGGTGCGGCCCGTGCGATCCCCACGATGGATCGGCGCGCCTTCCTGCGGCGCTCGGGTCTCGGCCTCGGCGCCGGCATCGCCGCGACGCAGCTCACGCTGGTCAAGAAAGCCGAGGCCAACACTGCCTCGAAGCCGGCCGCCGGCGCTGAAGGGGCGGCCAAGATCTCGGTGCGCCGCACCGTCTGCGGCCATTGCTCGGTCGGCTGCGCGGTCGACGCGGTGGTCGAGAACGGCGTGTGGCTGCGCCAGGAGCCGGTGTTCGATTCGCCGATCAACCTCGGCGCGCACTGTGCCAAGGGCGCGGCGCTGCGCGAGCACGGCCGCGGCGAGTACCGCCTCAAGTACCCGATGAAGCTCGTCAACGGCAAGTACGAGCGCATCGGCTGGGACCAGGCGCTCGACGAGATCAGCGCCAAGATGCTCGAGCTGCGCAAGCAAAGCGGCCCGGACTCGATCTTCGTGGTCGGCTCCTCGAAGCACAATAACGAGCAGGCCTACCTGCTGCGCAAGTGGATGAGCCTGTGGGGCAGCAATAACTGCGACCACCAGGCGCGCATCTGCCACAGCACCACCGTCGCGGGCGTCGCGAACACGTGGGGCTACGGCGCGATGACCAATTCCTACAACGACATGCAGAACGCCAAGGCGGCGCTCTACATCGGCTCGAACGCGGCGGAAGCGCACCCCGTGTCGATGCTGCACATGCTGCATGCCAAGGAAACCGGCTGCAAGATGATCGTCGCGGACCCGCGCTTCACGCGCACCGCGGCCAAGGCCGACGAATACGTTCGCATCCGCTCGGGCACCGACATCGCCTTCCTGTTCGGCGTGCTGTACCACGTGTTCAAGAACGGCTGGGAAGACAAGAAGTACATCAACGACCGCGTCTACGGCATGGACAAGGTTCGCGAGGACGTGCTCGCGAAGTGGACCCCGGACAAGGTGCAGGAGGTCTGCGGCGTCGACGAGGCGACCACCTACAAGGTCGCCGAGATCATGGCCAAGAACCGCCCGAGCACCATCGTGTGGTGCATGGGCCAGACGCAGCACTCGATCGGCAACGCGATGGTGCGTGCCTCGTGCATCCTGCAGCTGGCGCTGGGCAACATCGGCGTGTCGGGCGGCGGCGCGAACATCTTCCGCGGCCACGACAACGTGCAAGGCGCGACCGACGTCGGCCCCAACCCCGACTCGCTGCCCGGCTACTACGGCCTGGCCGACGGCGCCTTCAAGCACTTCGCGTCGACCTGGGGCGTCGACTTCGAGTGGATCAAGAAACAGTACGCGCCGGGCATGATGAACAAGCCCGGCATGACGGTCTCGCGCTGGGTCGACGGCGTGCTCGAGAAGAACGAGCTGATCGACCAGGACAGCAACCTGCGCGGCCTGTTCTTCTGGGGCCATGCGCCCAACTCGCAGACCCGCGGTCTCGAGATGAAGAAGGCGATGGACAAGCTCGACCTGCTGGTCGTGATCGATCCCTTCCCGAGCGCGACTGCGGCGATGGCCGCCATGCCCGGCAAGCCCGAGGACCAGAACCCCAACCGCGCGGTCTACCTGCTGCCGGCGACCACGCAGTTCGAGACCTCGGGTTCGTGCACCGCGTCGAACCGCTCGATCCAGTGGCGCGAGCAAGTGATCGAGCCGCTCTGGGAGAGCCGCAACGACCACATGATCATGTACCAGCTCGCGCAGAAGCTGGGCTTCGACAAGGAGCTGGTCAAGAACTACAAGCTGGTCGCGGGCAAGGGCGGAATGATGGAGCCCGCGGTCGAGGACATCCTGCGCGAGATCAACAAGACCACCTGGACCATCGGCTACACCGGCCAGAGTCCCGAGCGCCTGAAGGCGCACATGCGCAACATGAACGTCTTCGACGTGAAGACGCTGCGCGCCAAGGGTGGCATCGACAAGGAAACCGGCTACTCGCTCGATGGCGACTACTTCGGCCTGCCGTGGCCTTGCTACGGCACCCCGGAGATGAAGCACCCGGGCTCGCCGAACCTGTACGACACGTCCAAGCACGTGATGGACGGCGGCGGCAACTTCCGCGCGAACTTCGGCGTCGAGCGCGAGGGCGTCAACCTGCTGGCCGAGGACGGCTCGTGCTCCAAGGGCGCCGACATCACGACCGGCTACCCCGAGTTCGACCACCTGCTGCTCAAGAAGCTGGGCTGGTGGAACGACCTGACCGAGGCCGAGAAGAAGGCCGCCGAAGGCAAGAACTGGAAGACCGATCCGTCGGGCGGGATCATCCGTGTGGCGATGAAGGTCCACGGCTGCCATCCGTTCGGCAACGCCAAGGCGCGCGCGCTGGTCTGGAACTTCCCGGATCCGGTCCCGCAGCACCGCGAGCCGATCTATTCGAACCGTCCGGACCTGGTCGCCAAGTACCCGACGCACGACGACAAGAAGGCCTTCTGGCGCCTGCCGACGCTCTACAAGACGCTGCAGGCCAAGAACGCCGAGATCGGCAAGCAGTTCCCGCTGATCATGACCTCGGGCCGACTGGTGGAGTTCGAGGGCGGCGGCGAGGAGACGCGCTCCAACCCGTACCTCGCCGAGCTGCAGCAGGACATGTTCGTCGAGATCAATCCGGCAGCCGCCAACGACCGCGGCATCCGAAACGGCGAGTTCGTCTGGGTCAAGACGCCGACCGGCGCGCAGATCAAGGTCAAGGCCCTGGTCACCGAGCGCGTCGATCGCACGACGGTGTTCCTGCCGTTCCACTTCTCGGGCCGCTGGCAGGGCGTGGACCTCGCGCCGTACTACCCGCAAGGCGCGATGCCGGTGGTGCGCGGCGAAGCGGTCAACACCGCGACCACCTACGGCTACGACAGCGTGACGATGATGCAAGAGACCAAGACCACGGTTTGCCAGATCGAGAAGGCCACGGCCTGATCACGCTGCAGGAACAACGGAGAACGACATGGCAAGAATGAAGTTCATCTGCGACGCGGAGCGCTGCATCGAATGCAACGGCTGCGTCACCGCCTGCAAGGCGGAGCATGAAATCCCCTGGGGCGTGAACCGGCGCCGCGTGGTCACGCTCAACGACGGCCTGCCCGGCGAGCGCAGCATCTCGGTGGCGTGCATGCACTGCTCCGACGCGCCCTGCATGGCGGTGTGCCCGGTCGACTGCTTCTACCGCACCGACGAAGGCGTGGTGCTGCACGACAAGGACATCTGCATCGGCTGCGGCTACTGCTCGTATGCCTGCCCGTTCGGTGCGCCGCAGTTCCCGACCAACGGGACCTTCGGCCTGCGCGGCAAGATGGACAAGTGCACCTTCTGCGCCGGCGGCCCGGAGCAAAACGGCTCGGAAGCCGAGTACGACAAGTACGGCCGCAACCGCCTCGCCGAAGGCAAGCTGCCCGCCTGCGCCGAAATGTGCTCGACCAAGGCCCTGCTCGGCGGCGACGGCGACGTGGTGGCCGACATCTTCCGCACCCGCGTCCTGCAGCGCGGCAAGGGCTCCGAGGTCTGGGGCTGGGGCACCGCCTACGGCAAGCCGGCCGGCGGCGCTGCTCAACCCAAGGCGGAGGCCAGCAAGTCATGATGCTTCGCCTGACGACCCTCGTCGCGATCGCCGCAGCCCTGGTGCTCGGCGCTTGCGGCGACAAGCCGCAGACCGCCAAGACCTCGTACAAGCAATCCGACAGCAAGCCCTGGGACGGCGCCGATCCGAGCTTCACCGCCAAGGGCTGGACGGTCGGCGATCGCACCAGCTGGGAAGCCCAGATGCGCATCCGCAACCAGCAGCAAAACGAGTACCAGCGCGTCGGCGGCCGCTGAGCGCGACCGGCTCGATTCGCCACTCACGACGAGAGCGCCCATGACACGCAGCATCCGACGGTGGACGGCCGGCCTCGCGCTGGCCCTGGCAGCCGGCGCGGCGTTCGCGCAGGCGGCACAACCTGCGGCCGATCCGGCGAGCGCGCCCCTGAACGCGCCCGCCAGTGTGGCCGAGCCGCGCGCCGACGACACCAACGCCCAGCGCGCGAAGAGCCAGCCCTACAACAACGCGCCGTTCTGGCGCTCGGTGCGCGAATCGGGCAACCAGGCCGGCTACTCCAGCCTGCCCGGCGCCGAGCAGGGCGTGCTGATCCAGCCCTTCGTGCAATACCCCGGCTCGCGTTTCACGACCGCCGGCGAAGCCTGGCGCGAGGTGCGCAACCGCTGGATCCTGCCCTACGGCGGCGCGCTGCTGCTGGTGGTGCTGGTCGCCATCGGCCTGTTCTTCAAGGCCAAGGGCAGCATCGGCCTGCACGAGCCGGAGACCGGCCGCAAGATCGAGCGCTTCACGTATTTCGAGCGCGCCGCGCACTGGACCAACGCGATCGCCTTCACGCTGCTCGCGGTCTCGGGCCTGGTGATGGCCTTCGGCAAGTTCGTGCTGCTGCCGGTGATCGGCGGCACGCTGTTCGGCTGGCTCACCTATGCGCTGAAGAACATCCACAACTTCGCCGGGCCGGTGTTCGCGGTATCGCTGGTGGTCGTGTTCCTGACCTTCGTGCGCGACAACCTGCCGAGCAAGGACGACATCGGCTGGCTGCTGCGCTTCGGCGGGCTGTTCAGCGGCAAGGAGGTGCCCTCGAAGCGCTTCAACGCCGGCGAGAAGGTGGTGTTCTGGGGCGGCGTGTTCCTGCTCGGCATCATCGTCGTCGGCTCGGGCCTGGTGCTCGACAAGCTGATCCCCGGCGTGGGCGTGACGCGCGGCGAGATGCAGATCGCCAACTTGATCCATGCGGTCGCGACGGTGCTGATGATGGCGCTGTTCCTCGGCCACATCTATCTCGGCACGATCGGCATGAAGGGCGCCTACGCCGCGATGCGCCACGGCTATGTCGACGAGACCTGGGCCAAGGAGCACCACCAGCTCTGGTACGAGGACATCCGCGCCGGCAAGATCCCGGCGCAGCGCAGCCAGCCCGAGGGCGCTGGCGGCGTCGGCCTGACGCAATCCACGGAGACCGCACGATGACCCGCAACCCGCTGTCACTGGCTCTGGCGGCCGCGCTGCTGTGCGCCGCGCCGCTGGCCGCCGTCGCCAAGCTGCCTGCGCTGTCGCCTGAAGCCAAGGCCAAGGCCGACGAGGCCAAGGCCAAGACCGCCTGGACCGACAAGGTCGCGGCCTACAAGCTGTGCCAGTCGATGGATCGCACGGCCGCGCACTACGTGAAGACGGCCAAGGCGAGCGGCAAGGAAGTGCCCGCGCCGGTCGCGACGCCGCCTTGCGCCGACCCCGGCCCGTTCGCCTACACGCCGCCGGAGAGCAAGCCCATCGAGGCGGCCGGCGCGCATTCGCCGCCGGGCACCGCGGCCACGCCTCCGAGCACGACCACGCCCGCGGCGACGGCTCAGCCGACGCAGAAGAAGTAACCACTGTCGCGGCACGCGTCGGCCCGCGGCTCGCGGTGCCTGCCGCTGGCATCATCGACGCATGCCCGACTTTCCCACGCCGCGCCTGACCGCGGCCAGCGCCCCGCTCACGCGCGAGGTCACCGTGCTCGACGAGCACGGCGAGCGCCGCACGATCAGCATCCCCGCCGAGCGGCCGTTGACGGTCTACGTCGATCGGCGCGAACTCGTCACGCTGATGACGCTGGGCGCCGCGCCCGAACTGCTGGTGCTGGGCTACCTGCGCAACCAGCGACTGGTCGCGTCGGCGGCCGACGTCGACTCGGTGACGGTCGACTGGGCCGTCAACGCGGCCGCGGTCAAGACGCGCGCGGGCATCGAGGACTTCGATCGCAAGACCGCCAAGCGCGTCGTCACGACCGGCTGCGGCCAGGGCACGGTGTTCGGCGCGCTGATGGACGAGCTCGACGGCATCGTGCTGCCGCCGGTCGCCGAAGGCCGCATCGGACAGCGCGCGCTGTATGCGCTGCTCGACGCGATGCGGCTGCAAGAGAGCACCTACAAGTCGGCCGGCTCGGTGCACGGCTGCGCGCTGTTCGCGATCGAGGGCGACGAGGCGAAGCTGCTCACCTTCGTCGAGGACGTCGGCCGCCACAACGCGATCGACACGATCGCGGGCTGGATGTGGCTGCAAGCCGATGCGCTGCCCAAGCGGCTCGCGTTCTACACGACCGGGCGCCTGACCAGCGAGATGGTGATCAAGTCGGCGCAGATGGGCGTGCCCATCGTCGTCTCGCGCTCGGGCATCACGCAGATGGGGCATGAGCTCGCCGAGCGGCTGGGCATCGCGCTGTTCGGCCGCGCGACCAACAAGCACTTCATCTGCTACAGCGGCTTCGAGCGATTCGATGCCGAGCCCGCGCTCGCGGGCGCGAGGCTCACAAGCCCAGCGCGTTGACCATTTCGCGCGGCGTGTAGGGGCGCTGGCGCTGCGGCCAATCGGCCAGCAGCGCGAGCATCTTTTCGCTGCGCGGCGCCGTGCTGCCGTGCGCGCGCGCGAGCCGCGCGACCTCGCCGCACAGCGCGTCGATCTCGGTCACGCGGCCGAGCGCGAGATCGTCGGCCATGCTCGAGCGCGCCTTCGGGTCGATGCGCAGCATGCGCGAGGCGAGCAGGCGAAACACCGGCGTCGGCAAACGCAGCATCGTCACCATGCGCTCGGGCGGCAGCGCGACGACTTGCGCCGGCTGGATGCCCGCCGCCTTCAGCACGAGCAGCGCTTCTTCGATCAGCGCCGCGAAGCAGCGCCGATAGCCGCGCTCGAGCAGCTCGGCGCGCAGCGGCCGGCCCGACAGCGCATTGACCGGGTTGTTCAGGTTGATCAGCAGCTTGCCCCATTGAATGGGGCGCAGGTCGGCATGCAGCTTCAGCGGCACGCCGGCGCGGTCGAAATGCGGCTGCCAGGTGCGCAGCGCGGCGTCGTCCTGCGCCGCGAGCTTGCCGCCGGTGCCGCGATAGAAGTGACCCGGCGCGATCTCGGCGACGTTGTACGGCACCATGCCCGGCAGCAGCCGCAACGAAGGCGCGGCGCGCTGCGCGACGTCGGCATTCGAGACGCCGTTTTGCAGCGACAGCACCGGCGTGCCGGCCGGCAGTGCGGCGGCGAGTTGCGTGGCGGCTTCGGCGGTCGCGCCGCTCTTGACCGCGAGCAGCACCAGCGAGGGCGCGATGCCGGCAGGCACCGACTCGCTCAGACGCAGCGCGTTCGCGTCGACGTGCAGCCTGGCGCCATCCATGTCGCTGATCGCCAGGCCGTGCTCGCGCAGCGCGCCGAGCACGCGCGGGCGGCCGACGAAATGCACCTCGACACCCGAAGCCGCCAGGCGGCCGCCGACATAGCAGCCGATGGTTCCGGCGCCCATCACCATCACGCTGGGGGTACTGCTCATCGCGTCGTTGGCCAGGGGTCGAAGGGCTCGAAGGTCGGTGGCAGCCGCAGCTCGATGCCGGCCGCGGCGCTGCGACCTTGCAAATCGCTCAAGGACGACGGCACGTCGTCGACCAGCATCGGCATCGCCTGCAGCGGCTCGGTGAGCGGGCGCCAGAAGTCGTCCCAGTGGATCGCGATCACGCGCTTCGCGCCGGTGGCTTGCACGACCTCGCGCCAGTAGGCATCGCGATAGGCCGCGTTCTTCTTGCCGAGCGTGCCGATGCCGAGGAAGACCGTCTCGACACGCTGGCCCTGCAACACGCCCGGCACGAAGCCGGCGCTGCCTTGCACCAGCAGCTTGCGGCCGTCGTGCTCGACGACGATCGACCAGACCGTGCCGGCGCGCCAGTCGGTCGCGCGTGCGGGCGGCTCGAGCGGTGCGTCGATGTGCTCGGGCGTGATGCCGTCGTTCAGCGGCGTCGGGCTGTGGCGCGACTCGATGAACGTGAGCTTGAAGCGGCCGAGCTCGATCGTCTCGCCGGGTTTGACTTCGCGCAGCGCCGCCTCGGGCAGGCCGTGGCCGCGTCCGAGCGCCATCGCCGACGAGGAGCCGACCAGCTGCGCGCCGGTGCGCACGGCGACCAGCGGCGCATCGAGCGCGTGGTCGTAGTGCGTATGCACCGGCACCACCGCCGCCAGCCGCGTGATGCCCAGGCGCGTGAGCTCGCGCGTGACGGCCTCGCCATCGGGCGCGATGCGGCCCGACAGCGTCGGCCACACGCCGGGGCGCGAGAAGAAGCCGTCGGTGATCCAGGCGGTTTCGCCGTCGTCGAACAGCAGCGTGCTGACGCCGGCGAAGCGCACTCGCAAGGCGCCGGGCGCGGGCGCCGCGGCGGGCAGCTTGAGCGTATCGAACGCGGCCAGCGATGGTCGGTTCTGGGCCTGCACCAGCACCCAGGCGATGCCGCCGGCCGCGGCCAACGACAAGGCCAGCGCCGCGGGGCGCAGCCAGCGGCGCATCGGGGCGGTCAGGCGGCCGGGCGCGTGAGGTCGCGCAGGTGCGTGGGGCCGGCGCGGCGCTCGATCTCCTCGAGCAGCGGCTTGTTCCAGCCCATCGCGAACAGCCACTCGCCGACCACGAACATCGGGCCGATCATCAGGCCGACCAGGTCGTCGACGAAGGCGGGCTTGCGGCCCTCGTAGTAGTGGCCGACGAACTGGATGATCCAGCCGACCACGAAGGCGCCGATCGAGATCGTGAGCCAGGTCGCGGTGGGCAGCTCGGCGACGCGGTGGCCCAGCGCGAACAGCACGCCGTTGACGAGCGTGGTCGCGAGCGCCAGGGCGAACTGGCCGCGCGTGAAGTACCAGATCGTGCCGAGCAGGAAGACGATGCCCGAGGGCGTCCAGGTGATGCCCCCGAGCTCGAACGCGGGGCGGGCCAGCAAGGCGCCGATGGCGAACACGATCAGCGGGATGCCGACGAAGTGGGTGGCGATGTTGCGCCGGTCGCGGTGGTACTCGGCGTACTGGACCATCAGGTCGGTGGCGTTGCGCATGGCTTGTCTCCTTGAACGCTCTTGTCGTGCGATCGTAGTCGAGCGGTCCGTGGCTCCACTGTCAAAATCTCGACACTCCGCCATGGCAGACCGCACGCCCATTCCCCCCGCCTTGCAGGCCGTGCTCTCCAGCGATGCCTGGTTCGCGAGCTGCGATGCGAGCCTGCGCGATGCACTCGTCGAGCGAGCCCAGCTGTGGCGTCTGGAGGGCGGCGACCGGCTGTTCGCGCGCGGCGCGGAGGCCGACGGCCTGTGCTGCGTGACGGCCGGCGCCTTGCGCATCGGCGCCTTGCAGGCGGATGGCGGCGAATCCTTGCTCGCCTACATCGAGCCCTACCAGTGGTTCGGCGAGATCTCGATGATCGACGGCGCCCCGCGCACCCACGACGCGGTGGCCGACGGTGAGACCACGGTGCTGGTCGTGCCGCGCGAGCCGTTGCATGCGTGGCTGCGCGAGCATCCGGCCCATTGGCGCGATCTCGCGCGACTGGCCTGCGCGAAGTTGCGCACCACCTTCGAGGTGCTCGAGGACATCGCCCACCTGCCGCTCGAAGCGCGCCTGGCCAAGCGGCTGTGGCTGCTGGCGCACGGCTGGGGCGCGCGCGGCGAGGCGCGCCACGTGATCCGCCTGCCGCAGGAGCAGCTCGCGTTGATGCTGGGCGTGAGCCGGCAAAGCGCTAACAAGGCGCTGCGCGGGCTGGAGGCTTCGGGTTTGGTCGCCTTGCGCTATGGGGAGATCGAGATCTTGGACCTCGCGGCTCTGCCTAAAATCGCGGCACTTCCGAGGAACCCCGAATGAGCATCAAGAGCGACAAGTGGATCCGGCGCATGGCCGAGCAGCACGGCATGATCGAGCCGTTCGAGCCGGGCCAGGTGCGCCATGCCGCCGATGGCCACAAGATCGTCAGCTACGGCACCTCGAGCTACGGCTACGACATCCGCTGCGCGCCCGAATTCAAGGTCTTCACCAACATCTATTCGACCGTGGTGGACCCGAAGAACTTCGACGAGAAGAGCTTCGTCGACATCGAGAGCGATGTCTGCATCATTCCGCCCAACAGCTTCGCGCTGGCGCGCACCGTCGAGTACTTCCGCATCCCGCGCAACGTGCTCACCATCTGCCTGGGCAAGAGCACCTACGCGCGCTGCGGGATCATCGTCAACGTCACGCCCTTCGAGCCCGAATGGGAAGGCTACGTGACGCTCGAGTTCAGCAACACGACGCCGCTGCCGGCCAAGATCTACGCGGGCGAAGGCTGCGCCCAGGTGCTGTTCTTCGAGAGCGACGAGGTCTGCGAGACCTCCTACAAGGACCGCGGCGGCAAGTACCAGGGCCAGCGCGGCGTCACGCTGCCCAAGACCTGACCCCTCCCCAAGACTGACGCTGGCGGCCCGCCGGGTCGCGGCGTACGATGCCCGCTCGGTTGCTGCCGGAGTCGGCTATGAAGTGGGAAGGCGGACGCGAGAGCGACAACGTCGAAGACCGGCGTAGCGCAGGCGGTGGTGGCGGCCTGCCGTTTCGGGTCGGCGGCGGCCGCGGGCTGTCGATCGGCGGCATCGTCATCGCGATGATCGTCGCCTGGATCTTCGGCATCAATCCGCTCACGGTGCTGGGCCTGCTCGGTGGCGGCGGAGGCGGCGGCGGCGCTCCCGCGGTGCAGCAACAGCCAAGCGGTGCGCCCGCGACCGATGCCGAATCGCGTTTCGTGCGCGTGATCCTCGCCAGCACCGAAGACGTCTGGACCCCGCTGTTTCGCAGCGCCGGGCGCGAGTACCAGGCGCCGCGCCTGGTGCTGTTTCGCGGCGTGACGCCCACGGCGTGCGGCCGCGGCCAATCGGCGATGGGGCCGTTCTACTGCCCCGGCGACAAGCAGGTCTACATCGACCTCGAGTTCTTCGAGACGCTCAAGCGCCAGCTCGGCGCACCGGGCGATTTCGCGCAGGCCTACGTGATCGCGCACGAGGTCGGCCACCATGTGCAAAACGAGCTGGGCCTGAGCGCCAAGGTCGACGCCGCGCGCCAGCGCATGAGCGAGGCCGAGGGCAATGCGCTGTCGGTGCGCGTCGAGCTGCAGGCTGACTGCTTCGCCGGCGTCTGGGGCCATCACACGCAGCAAAAGCTGCCGCTCGAGCAGGGCGACCTCGAAGAGGCGCTCAACGCCGCCTCGAAGATCGGCGACGACGCGCTGCAGCGTCGCAGCCAGGGCACGGTGGTGCCCGAGAGCTTCACCCACGGCAGCAGCGCGCAGCGCGTGCAGTGGTTCAAGCGCGGCTTCGAATCGGGCCGCGTCGACTCGTGCAACACCTTCGAGGGCCGCGCGCCCTGAGGGCGGCTCGGAGTCGTGGTCGTGCGCAGTCCAGTGCGGCCCGCCGCGTTGATCCAGGCGCACCTGGACACGCTCGATGCCGGCCAGCGCGAGCTGGTCGAGTCGCTGCAGAAGCTGGTGATCGGCGAGGCACCCGGCCTCACGCAGACGCTGCAGTGGGGCAACCTGGTGTTCCAGCGCCATGGCCGCAACGCGATCGGCATCGCGGCGCATCGCGAGCACGTGCATCTGCAGTTCTTCAACGGCCAGGCGCTCGCGGCCCAGTACAGCGCGCTCGAAGGGCATGGCCGCGGGCTGCGCTTCCTGAAGCTGCGCACCGGCCGCGCGCTCGACGAGGAACTGGTCGGCAACCTGGTGCGCGCCAGCCTCGAAGAAATGGAGTGATGGCCCTCAGGCCGGCTCGTTCGAGGCGTCGAACAGGTCGGGCGTGAAGGGCTGCGCCGGTGGTGGCGGTGGCAGCGCATCGGCCGCGCACAGCGCCGAGGCGCGCACGCCCAAAAGGCGCAATCGCCGCTCGAGCGGCACGCGCTTCAGGCACAGGCCCGCGGCGCGGCGGATCGACGCGAAGTCGTTGACGGCCATCGGCAGCGTCTGCGCGCGCGTCACGGTGCGGAAGTCGTCGTAGCGCAGCTTCAGGCCGATCGTGCGGCCGGCGAGGTTCTTGCGCTGCATGTCGTCGGCGAGCTGCTCGCACAGGCGCGTGAAGATGGCCGAGAGTTCGTCGCGGTCGTGGCGCGCATGCAAGTCGCGATCGAAGGTGGTCTCGCGGCTGATGCTGACGATCTCCTGCTCGGTCACCACCGGCCGCTCGTCGCGGCCGTGCGCGACGCGGTGCATCCATTCGCCGTTGTGGCGGCCGAAGTGGCGCAGCAGCAGTTCGGGATCGGCCGCCGCGAGCTCGCCGATCGTCTTGATGCCGAGCTCGTTTTCCAGCTTGGCTGCGGCCTTGGGGCCGATGCCGTTGATGCGCTTGGCGGGCAGCGGCCAGATGCGCGTCGGAATGTCGGCCTCGCGCAGGATGGTGAGGCCGTCCGGCTTGTCGAGATCGGAGGCGATCTTGCTCAGCAGCTTGTTGGGCGTGACGCCGATCGAGCAGGAGAGGCCCGTGGCCTCGCGCACGCGCTGCTTGATCGCGCGTGCGAGCGATTCGCCGTTGTCCTCGGCGACACCGTCGATGCCGGTGAAGTCGATGTAGATCTCGTCGATGCCGCGGTCCTCGATCACCGGCGCGAGCTCGCGCACCGTGGCCTTGAACAGGCGTGAGCAGCGCTTGTACTCGTCGAAATCGGTCGGCAGAAGCACCGTCTCGGGCGCGAGCTTGGCGGCCTTCATCAGGCCGATGCCGGAGTGCACGCCCAGCGCGCGCGCGGCATAGGTCGCGGTGGTCGCGACGCCGCGGCCGACGTAGCCGGCCAGCGTGGCATAGCGCCGCGTGCCGTCGGGCAGCAGCTCGGGCTGGTGGCGCCGCCCGCCGCCGATCACGACCGGCTTGCCGGTGAGATCGGGGTAGCGCAACAACTCGACGGACGCGTAGAACGCATCCATGTCGAGGTGAGCGATCCAGCGCGGCGTACTCACGCGCGGCGGGTGGGTTACTCGATCTCGCGCGAGAGCATGTAGAGCTTGGTGCTGCGCGCGCCGCTGCGGCAAAACGCCATCACCGGCTTGGGCAGCTTCTCCATCAGCTCGGCCATCGCCTTGGCCTGCTCGGGCGTCTGGAAGCCGCCTTGCACCGGCAGCCAGGCGTACTCGAGGCCGGCCGCGCGCGCGGCGGCTTCCATCGCGGCGCTGGTCGGCTGGTCGGCGCCGCCTTCGAAGTCGGGGCGGTTGTTGATCACGCTGCGATAGCCCGCGGCTGCGACCGCCGCCATGTGCTCGGGTGCGAGCTGCGGCGCGGTCGAGATCTCGTCGTTGAGCTGGTTGACGGTGATGCTCATCGTGCTCCCCTTCGCTGCCGCGGCGTCAGCGCGCCAGCGCCTGCTTGACCGCCTGGGAGACCAGTGCCATCTCGGCATTGGCCGCCAGGCGCTTCTTGGCCTCGCCCATCACCTTGCCCATGTCGCCGGGGCCCGAGGCACCCAGCTCGGCGACGATCTTGGCGACCTCGGCCGCGACTTCGTCGGCGCTCAGTCGCTGCGGCAGATAGGCCTCGAGCACGACGATCTCGGCGCGCTCCTTGTCGGCCAGATCGGCGCGCTGCGCCTGGTCGAACTGGCCGGCGGCGTCCTTGCGCTGCTTGATCAGCTTGTCGACGATGCCGATCACGGCGGCATCGTCGAGCTCGACGCGCTCGTCGACTTCCTTTTGCTTCAGCGCGGCCAGCAGCATGCGGATGGTGCCCAGGCGCTCGGCGTCCTTGGCGCGCATGGCGGCCTTCATGTCTTCGGTGATGCGGTCTTTGATCGGGCTCATGGCGTGATTCTCCAGAAACGAAGAAGCCCGCGTGGGCGTCCCCAGGCGGGCTTTTCTGTCTTGGCTGCGGCGCTGGTCGCGCCGAAGCGCGTCGATCAGTACAGCTTCTTCGGCAGCTGCATGCTGCGAACGCGCTTGTAGTGGCGCTTCACCGCGGCGGCCTTCTTGCGCTTGCGCTCGGCGGTCGGCTTTTCAAAGAACTCGCGAGCGCGCAGTTCGGTCAGCAGGCCGAGCTTTTCGATGGTGCGCTTGAAGCGGCGCAGTGCGACGTCGAACGGCTCGTTTTCTTTGACGCGGATGGTGGTCATGTAACGCTAAATCCTGATGTTGTGCGCTCGGTGGTCACTGGGCCAGCGGTTCCGGAACGCTGAAAACCCGCAACTCGAGGCGCGGTTGCCGGCAAAGACGGGGATGATAGCACAGAGCCTCGCGCCGCCCAAGCCGGGCGTGAGCGAGTGCTCACGCGAACGCGGCCGCCGGGCGCAGCGCCTGGGCGCAGGCGTAGGCGCTGGACCAGGCCCACTGGAAGTTGTAGCCGCCCAGCCAGCCGGTCACGTCGACCACCTCGCCGATGAAGTGCAGGCCGCTCTGGCGCTGGCTTTCCATGGATTGCGAGCTGAGCTCGCGGGTATCGACGCCGCCGGCCATCACCTCGGCCTTGCGCCAGCCCTCGCTGCCGTTGGGCACCAGGCGCCAGCGCTGCAGCGAGGTGGCCAGGTCGAGCAGGACGCGATCGGCCAGGTCGGCCATCGGCTTGGCCGCCACTGCGCCGAGCCGGGCGCACCAGGCCTCGGCCAGCCGCGCGGGAATGCGTGCGCCAAGCTCGTTGACCAGGTGGCGGCGCGACCCTGACTTGGCCTCGCGCAGCGCCTGGCCGAGGTCGATGCCGGGCGCGAGGTCGAGCACGATGGGCTCGCCGGGGCGCCAGAAGCTCGAGATCTGCAGGATCGCCGGGCCGCTGAGGCCGCGATGCGTGAACAGCAGGTCTTCGAGGAATTCGCCCTCGGCCTGGCGCTTCTTGGCAGTCGGCGGCTCGCCGGCGTGTGCGCGCACCTCGAGCGAGACGCCGGCCAGTGCCGCGTACGGCGCCCAGTCGGCAGCGTCGAAGGTCAAAGGCACCAGCGCCGGGCGCGGCTCCACGACGCGATGGCCGAACTGGCGCGCCAGCCGCAGGCCCCAGTCGCTCGCGCCGATCTTGGGAATCGAGAGACCGCCGGTCGCGACCACCAGTTGCGCCGCCGACACCGGCCCGGCATCGGTGTCGAGTTCGAAGCCATGGCGCAGCGCCCGCACGGCCTTCACGCCGCAGGGCTGGCGACGCACCACGCCGCCCGACTCGCACTCGCGAAGCAGCAGGCCGATGACATCGTCGCTGGACTCGTCGCAGAACAGCTGGCCGCGGTGCTTCTCGTGCCAGCCGATGCCGTCGCGATCGAGCAGGGCGATGAAGTCGGCCGGGCGGTGTCGCGCCAGGGCCGAGCGGCAGAAGTGCGGGTTCTCGGACAGGAAGTTGCCCGGCCCCGCATCCCGGTTCGTGAAATTGCAGCGCCCGCCGCCGGAGATGCGGATCTTCTCGGCGAGCCGCTCGGCATGGTCGAGCAGGAGCACGCGCAGGCCACGCTGGCCGGCGATGCCGGCCGCGTAAAGGCCGGCGGCACCGGCTCCGACCACGATCACGTCGAATTGCTGCATGGGCGCGGATCATACGAACCGCTTCTTGGGGCAAATGCGCACCCGGTTCTTGGGGATGCCTCTTTGCGCACGGTGGCTATGATCGAAAGCAAACCGGGACGTCTCAGTGCCCCGGCATCCGACACGAGCCGTATGCCCTTTACCGTTGATCGCTCGATGGACATGACCGAAGCCGTCGCATCGCCCGCGCAGGTGTTGTCGACCGGCCTGGGGGCGCTGGGCGCCGTCGCCTATGGCAAGGACGCGGCCGGCCGTTACGTCTGGATCAACGCGGCGGCGGAGTCGGTGTTCGAACGCGAGGCCGCGCAGATCGTCGGCCGCACCGATGCCGAGCTGTTCGCGACGGCGATCGCCGCCACGCTGAAGATGCAGGACCAGGGCCTGAGCGTCGGCGCCAAGGCCCAATCGCTGGCCGAGCTGGCGATCGATCGCAGCGGCCAGAAGCGTGAGTTCCAGACCTTGCGGGTGCGCGTCGAGCCGTCGACCTCGGGCGGGGCCGTGATGATGGGCGTGTGGTTCGAGACCACGGGCGCCCGCCGCTCGGAGAGCCAGCTGCGCGCCGCGCTCGACCAGCTCGAGGAGCAGCAGCGCGCCTACGAGACGCTGCGCAACGAGGTCGAGGGCCGTGGCCCGCAGCGCGAGGGTTCGCGCCTGTATCCGGCCGAGCAGTTCGACGACCATCTGCGCCGCGAGATCGATCTTTCGATGCGCGAGCACCGCGAGTTCGCGCTGGTGCTGGTGGCGCTCGATCCGGTGCCGGCCGGCACGCCTTCGCACGAGCCCAACCAGGGCCGCGAGCGCGTGATCGAGGCGCTGGGCCGGCTGCTGCGCAGCAACACGCGCGCGATGGATGCGCCTTGCCGCCTCGGGCCGGAGCGCTTCGCAGTGCTGCTGTCGGGCGTGGGACTCGCCACTGCGCATGCGCGCATGGAGGGTTTCCGCCGGCAATGCGCGACGCAGCTGGTCGCGCTGGGCGGCGAAGCGCTGCGCTTCACGGTGTCGATGGGCGTCGCGAGCTTTCCGCACACGGCGCAGACGCAAAGCGGCCTGGTCAAGTCGGCCGAGGACGCGCTGTCAGAGGCGCATCGGCGCGGCGGCAATCATGTCGCGCTCGCCAGCATCCCCTTCGACTCCCACTAGGCTGCAGCGACGCCCTTGTAGAGCATGTACGCGGCCAGCGCGTACAGCAGCATCGCGAACACGCGCTTGAGCTGACCGACGTTCATCGCGTGCGCCGTGCGCGCGCCCAGCGGCGCGAACAGCACGCTGGTGGTCGCGACGATCGCCAGGCCCGGCAGCCACAGGTAGCCGAAGCTCGCCGGCGTCGGGTTCGCCAGGTTCCAGCCGCCGATCACGTAGCCGACCACATTGGCCAGCGCGATCGGAAAGCCCAGTGCCGCGCTGGTCGCGACCGCGTTGTGGATCGCGACGTTGCACCAGGTCATGAAGGGCACCGAGATGAAGCCGCCGCCGGCGCCCACCAGGCCCGAGACGAAGCCGATCACGCTGCCCGCCGCGACGCGCCCCGCGGGCCCCGGCATCTCGCGCGTCGGCTTGGGCTTGCACTCGAGCAGCATCTGGGTCGCCGAGAACGCGACGAAGACGCCGAACACCAGCGCCAGCGTGCTGCCCTTGAGCAGCGCGAACACGCCCGCTCCGGCGGCCAGGCCGCCGATCACGATGCCGGGCGCGAGGCCCTTGACCAGTTCCCAGCGCACCGCGCCGCGCTTGTGATGCGCGCGCACGCTCGAGATCGAGGTGAACAGGATCGTCGCCATCGAGGTCGCGATCGCCATCTTGACCGCCAGCGCTGCATCGACGCCGCGCTGCGACAGCAGCCAGGTCATGAACGGCACCAGCAGCATGCCGCCGCCGATGCCCAGCAGCCCTGCGAGAAAACCGGTGCCGCAACCCAGCAGGAGCAGTTCGAGGATCAGCGAGAGTTCAGGCATCGGGCTTTTCGAGCAACTTCAGAACCGCCTTCCATTCGGCGGGCGTGACGGGAGTGATCGACAGGCGGTTGCCCGGGCGCAGCGTCAGCATCGACGCGAGCTGCGGCGCCGCGCGCATCTCGGCCAGCGACAACAGCCGCGTCTTGCGCGCGAGCTTGACGTCGACATGCAGCCAGCGCGGCTCCTCGCGCTTCGACTTGGCGTCGAAGTAGGGGCTCTTGGGATCGAACTGCGTCGCGTCGGGATAGGCCGTCGAGGCGACCTCGGCGAGGCCAGCGATGCCGGGCTCGGGGCACGACGAGTGATAGAACAGCACGCCGTCGCCGACCGTCATCGCGTCGCGCATGAAATTGCGCGCCTGGTAGTTGCGAACGCCGATCCAGGGCACGGTCTGCCGCGGCGCACGCGCGAGGTCGTCGATCGAGCACTCGTCGGGCTCGCTCTTCATCAGCCAGTAGGCCATGGTCGTGAGGAGTGGCGAGGGCGGGAAAAGGTGTCCGCCGCGAGCCAGGAGCCGCATTCCTGAACGCGGGGGTTCAGGTGGGCCAGGTCAGCAAGGCTTCGGGTTCGTCTGACGCGAGACGCTCACGCCCGCCAAGCAATGTTCCAAGCCCGGGCTCATACGAGCATTGGTTCAAGGAAATATAAAACTCCCGCGAACGCGACGGACGAGGGGCAGTGTACGCCGCTGACCTTGCGCGCGGCGCAAGCAAATCTCAATCGCCGGACGCGGGCGCGGTCTGATGGGCCGGCGCTTGACAAGCGTCAGAGCAGTCGGCCATCGTCGCCGAGCACGCGGTCGATGCGCTGGACCAGCGCATCGATGTCGCCGCCCGACACGGGCGCCGCATCGCCGCTCGACGACGCGACGGCAGGCGCCGCCGTCGGCCGATCGGCCAGCGCATACGCGAGGTTCAGCGCCGACAGCACCGCGATGCGCTCGCGCGCCTTGACCTTGCCGGCATCGCGGATCGCGCACATCTCGCGATCGACCTCGTGCACCGCGCGCATCAGCGCGGCCTCGCCGCCTTCGGGGCAGCCGAGCAGGTAGCTCTGGCCCATGATGGTCACTTCGATCTGCTTCATGCGGCCTCTTCGTCGTCGGGCGCCGCGGCCGCGGCGGGCGGGGCCGGCAGGCGATCGAGCAGCGCATCGATGCGCTGTCGCGCCGCGGCCAGCCGCGACTTCAGCGAGTCGCGCTCGGTGGTCACGGCCTCGAGCTGCTGCTGCGTGAGCTGGTGCGTGCGCTGCAGCTCCTCGTGCCGCAGCAACAGCCGCTCGACGCGTTCCGCCAGATCGTCGATCGTCGCCATGCCTCGTCCTTGTTGGGGTCGCGAAGATTGTAGGCGGCGCCTCGACGGCGCTTTCTCGCGCCGGGCCCGCATTCATGCGGGCCGTCACGCTGCGGGCAAGGCGCTGTCGCGCGGCCGTTACACTGCCCGCCGTTGGTGCTCGCGCAGGCCGCCCGGCCGGCGCAGTGAAACGGGAAGCAGGGCGGTGACACCTCACGGGTGAAGCCCAACCTGCGCTGCCCCCGCAACGGTAAGCGGACAGGAACGCCCTCGGCGGCGCGTTCCTCGCTCGTGCGCACAGCCACTGCCTTCCCCAGAGAAGGCGGGAAGGTCGCACGGGTCGCCTCCGCCAGCCCGGAGACCGGCCAACAGGTGGTGCGCGCCGCGAGGTGCGCGTCGATTCGCCAGCGCGTGCGGGGAAGCACGCCACGGCACGTTGTACCCCCTGGCTCCCATGAATCCTTCGTTCACGCCTGTTCGGGCCCGCCCGAGTGCGCTTGTCTGCGCGCTCGCTTGCGCGTTCGTTTCTGCGTTCGCTCCCTCCTCCTTCGCCGCCGATGCGCCGGCTCCGCAGCTGATGCCGATCGTCGTCACCGGCGCCCTCGTGCCGCGCACGCTCGGCAGCGAGTTCGCCGCCACCACCGTGATCACGCGCGAGGACCTCGAGCGCAGCGGCCTGCGCGATGTCGTCGCGGCGCTGTCGCAGCTGGGCACCGCGCAGGTCGACCAGCAAGGCGGCCCCGGCACGCTGGCCGCGGTGCGGCTGCGCGGCGCCGACTCGCGCGACACGCTCGTGCTGGTCGACGGCGTGCCGCTGACCGACGTGACCAGCGGCCTCGCGTCGCTGGCGCAATTGCCGACCGATGCGATCGAGCGCATCGAGATCGTGCGCGGCAATCTCTCGGCGCTGTACGGCGCCAACGCCACCGGCGGCGTGATCCAGATCTTCACGCGCCGATCGAACGGCGGCTTCGACGCGCAGGCCACCGCCGGCGTCGGCAACCGCGGCACGCGCGCGGCCAACGCCAGCCTGGGCTTCGGCTCGCTGGCACTGCGTGGGCGCGTGACGCTGGGCACCGAGCGCACCGACGGCTACAGCGCCGCCGATCCGCGCTTTGCTCCGACCGCCAACCCCGACGACGACGGCAACCGCCGCGACGACGCATCGATCGCGCTCGACTCGACCATCGCCGAAGGCCAGGAGCTTTCGGCGCAGTTCTTCTACGTCAACGGCAAGGTCGACTACGACGATCCCTCGTCGTTCGCGACGCCGACCGACACGCACCTGAGCAAGACCATCCAGCGCGGCCTCACGCTGAGCGGGCGCCATCGCGTCGCTACGGCATGGACGCTGGGCTGGCGCGCCGGCGCCAACGACGAGGAGCGCCGCAACGAGACCGTCTCCGCCTTCGGCCCGTTCAATTTCGGCAACACGCTGCACACGCGCCAGCTCGCGCTCGATCTGACCGGCGCGCCGGTGGGCGGCTGGACCGTGCAGTTCGGCGCCGAGCGCCTGCGCCAGTCGACCGACAACGACACCTATGTCGACGACCGCCGCACGACCGACTCGCTGCGCGCCGGCGCGGCCTACGACGCCGACTGGGGTGGCCTGCAGTTCAACCTGCGCCAGGACCACACCAGCGACTTCGGCAGCGCGACCACCGGCCTGATCGGCGCGCGCTGGAAGCTCAGCCAGGCGTGGAGCGTGATCGGCACCCTCTCGAACAGCTTCACGCCGCCGACGCTGGACTTCCTCTACTACGACTGCTCGCCGTTCGGCTATGCCTGCAGCAATCCGAACCTCGACCCCGAGCGCGCGCGCAATGCCGACCTTGCGCTGCAATGGGAGCAGGGCTCGAGCCTGGTGCGCGCGACGCTGTTCGCGGCGCGCTACGAGGACAAGATCGTCAACGACGCCAATGGCGTGCCGCAGAACGTCGACAGCGCGCGCAACAACGGCCTCGAGCTGGCCGCGCGCACGCGCCTGGGCTCGTGGCGCATCGACGGCGAAGCGACCTTCCAGGATCCCGTCAACGAAGACACCGACGAGCGCCTGATCCGTCGCGCCAAGCGCCTGTTCGCACTGCGCGCCGGCTACGACCTCGGCACGTTGTCGGCCGACGGCGCGCTGCGCTATGTGGGCGACCGGCTCGACATCGGCGGCGTGACGGTGCCCTCGTACACGGTGTTCGACGCCAATGCGCGCTGGCGCTTCCTGCCGGACTGGTCGCTGCAGGCCACGGTCGAGAACCTGTTCGACAAGGACTACCAGCCGACCGCCGGCTACCGCGGGCGTCCGCGCACGCTGCTGGTGGGCGTGGCCTGGCAGATGCGCTAGGCCGGCGACACTTCGCGCGATGGAAGCCGACCCGCGACGATTGCGACTGCTCGGTGCCGTGCTCGTGATCGGCGCGGCGCTGGTCGTCGCGCTCGCGCTGGCGCTGGGCAGCGGGGGCTTCGACGCGCGGCTGATCGCCGAGTTGCGTGCGCCGCGCGTCGCGGCGGCGGCCGGTGTCGGTGCGCTGCTGGCGCTGGCCGGTTTGTCGATGCAGGTGCTGCTGCGTAACCCGCTGGCCGATCCCTACGTGCTCGGCACCTCGGGCGGCGCCGCCTGCGGCGCGCTGCTCGCGCTGTCGATCGGCGCGAGCATGACGCTCGGCGCCGCGGCCGGCGCACTTGTGGCCGGCATCGCGCTGCTCGTGATCGCACGACGCGCGCTGGCCGCCAGCGACGACGCGACCGCGCGGCTGATCCTCGCCGGCGCGATGCTCGCTGCCTTGTTCGGCGCGGCCGTGTCGCTGCTGCTGACCGTCACGCCCGATCAGCGCCTGCGCGGCGCGATCTTCTGGCTGGTCGGCGACTTGTCGGGCGCCGAGCTCGGCGGCTGGTGCATCGCCGGCGCGCTGGTGTTCATTGCGGCACTGGCCTGGCGTCATCGCAGCATCGACCGGCTGCTGCTCGGCAGCGAAGCCGCGGCGTTGCTCGGCGAGCCGGTGCGTCGCTTGCGCTTCGAGTTGCTCGTCGCGGCTTCGCTTGCGGCGGGGCTGGCGGTGGCATGTGCCGGCGCGATCGGCTTCGTCGGATTGGTGGTGCCGCAAGTGCTGCGTCTTGTCGGCGTTCAGCGCACGCGCTGGCTCGCATGGATGAGCGCGCTCGGCGGCGCGGCCTTGCTGGTCGCGGCCGACCTGGTCGCGCGGCTCGCGGTCGCGCCGATGGAGCTGCCGGTCGGCGCGGTGATGGCGCTGATCGGCGCGCCGCTGTTCATCGTCTTTCTCTCGCGAGGCGCGCGATGACGAATGCGGTGCTGGCGCAGACGCGCGGCTTGTCGCTGTGGGCCGGCGAGCGCCTGCTCGTGCGCGAACTCGATTGGCGTGTGCAGCGCGGCGAGCGCTGGTGCGTGATCGGCCGCAATGCGGTCGGCAAGAGCACGCTGCTGCGCGCGCTCGCGGGCCTGTCGGTCGCGCGGCGCGAAGGCGAGATCGACTGGCTCGGCAAGCCGCAGCGCCAATGGTCGCCGGCCGATGCCGCCGCGGTGCGCGCCTTCATGCCGCAGCAGGCGAGCGATCGCTTCGCACTGAGCGTTGAGCGCTTGCTGGAGCTGTCGGTCGCGGTGCCGGGCGTGCGCGCGACGGGCGAGACGCTGGTGCGGCTCGACGCGCAATCGCTCGCGCGGCGCAGCGTGCTCGAACTCTCGGGCGGCGAGCGCCAGCGCGTCGCGCTCGCGCAATGCGCGCTGCAGGGTGCGCCGCTGCTGCTGCTCGACGAGCCGGTCGCGTTCCAGGATCCGGCGCATCAGCAGCAGGTCGCGCACTGGCTCGGCGCGGCGTTCGGATCCGATGCATTGGTCGTCACCGCGCACGACGTGAACTGGATCGCGCGTGTCGCGACCCATGTGCTGGCGCTGTTCGGCGATGGCCGCTGGCGGCTCGGTGCCGCGAGCGAACTGCTCGAGCAGCGCACGCTCGAAGAGGTCTACGGCTGCGCGTGGACCAGCGCCGGCGGCGCCTGGCTCGCCGCTTAGTTGCGACTTAGTGGCGGCTTAGCGCACCCGCTCGATCGCCTCGCACATCGCCCGCGCGCCCTGCACGAAGCGCGGGCCCATGCGGCCGAGCAGGTTGCCGTCCATCACCGCGAAGCGCTGCAGCCGCACGGCCTCGACCTGCGCCGAGAAGCGCTGCCAGCCGGACAGCTGCGCGTCCTCGTCGGGCGAGCTGGAGGTCATGATCAGCTGCGGATTCGATTGCACCGCGGCCTCCCAGCTGACCACCGGCGTCAGCGGTGCGAGCGACGCGAAGGCATTGACGCCGCCGCACGCGGCGAGCGCCTGGCTGATGCCATGCTGGCCGTTGACGGTCATCAGCGGCTCGTGCCACAGCTGGTAGAAGACGCGCACCGGCGCGCGCTTCGCATAGCTCGTCGCGAGCGCGCGCCATTCGCCGCGCAGCGCGTCGGCACGGGTTCGCGCCTGCGCCGGATCGCCGAGCAATCGGCCGAAGCGGCGCAGCGTCTCGGCGATGCCGTCGACATCGCGGATCTCGGCTTCGTAGATCGGCACGCCGAGGACGCGCAGGCGCGCCTTGTGACGATCGGCCAGGCCGCTGCCCCACACCAGCACGAGATCGGGCTTGAGCTGCGCGATCGCCTCGAAGTTCAGCGCATAGGCATCGCCGACCACCGGCAGCGCGCGCGCCTCGGCCGGGAAGTCGCTGTAGCGCATCACGCCGACGATGCTTTTCGCCCCGCCGGCCGCGAACGCCAGCTCGGTCAGGTGCGGTGCAAGCGAGACGACGCGTTGCGCGGGCTGCGCGAGCCGCACGAGATGGTTGGCGTCGTCGCGCACCTCGACGGCTTGAGCCCGCGCCAGCGCGAGCCAGGCGAGCAGCAGCGCGCCGGCGATCGATGCATGCAGCCTCATGGCGCTTTCGTCTTGGGTTCGTACTCGCACACCGACGCGACCGCGCACTGCCAGCACAGCGGCTTGCGCGCCTGGCAGACGTAACGTCCGTGCAGGATCAGCCAATGGTGTGCATCGACCGCGTACTTCTCGGGCACGCGCGCGATCAGCTTGCGCTCGACCTCGAGCACGTCCTTGCCGGGCGCGAGGCCAGTGCGATTGCCGACGCGAAAGATGTGCGTGTCGACCGCCATCGTCGGCTCGCCGAAGGCGACGTTGAGCACCACGTTGGCCGTCTTGCGGCCCACGCCCGGCAGCGCCTCGAGCGCCTCGCGCTCGCGCGGCACTTCGCCGCCATGGCGCTCGATCAAGATGCGGCAGGTCTCGACAAGGTGCTTGGCCTTGTTGCGATACAGGCCTATCGTGCGGATGTACTCGCTCACGCCCTCGACGCCGAGCGCGAGGATCTTGGCCGGCGTGTTGGCGACCGGAAACAACTTGCGAGTCGCCTTGTTGACGCCGACATCGGTGGCCTGCGCCGACAGCAGCACCGCGGCGAGCAGTTCGAACACCGAGCTGTACTCGAGCTCGGAGGCGGGTTGCGGATTGGCGGCTTGCAGGATCGAGAAGAAGGTCTCGATGGCGGGAGGCTTCATCATCGGCGGGCATTGTGCCCGCGGTGATCAGCTTCTTTTCGCGCGGGATCGAGCGAGCGCGGCTTCGATGATCGCGCGCTTGCGATCGAGTTGCTCGGGATCGGTGAGCTTCGATTCCGTTGCGAGGTTCTCGAGCTTGTGCGCGGCTTTGGCGGCCAGTCGCTGGTCGTGCTCGGACTTGGCGCGTTCGCGGCGCGCGCGCGTCTGGACGTAGCGCTCGCGTGCATCGTTCGCCTGCGCCGGCGACCACGCAGCCCAGCCCGTCGGCGCGTCTTCGCCCGCATCGACCGGCTGCATCGAGATGCAGTCGACCGGGCACACCGGCACGCACAGCTCGCAGCCGGTGCATTGCGCCGCGATCACCGTGTGCATGCGCTTGTTGCTGCCGACGATGCAATCGACCGGGCAGGCCTTGATGCACAGCGTGCAGCCGATGCACCAGTCCTCGTCGATCAGCGCGAGCCGCAGCGGCCCTTCGGCGCCGCAGCTCGCATCGAGTGCGCGCGGTTCGCGATGCGTGATCGCGGCCAGCCGCACGACGCCTTCGGCGCCGCCCGGCGGGCAGCGATCGATCTCGGCGTCACCGCCGGCGATCGCTTCGGCATAGCTGCGGCAATCCGGATAGCCGCAGCGCGTGCACTGCGTCTGCGGCAGCGCCGCGTCGATCGCCTCGATCAGCGAGATCGACGCAGCGCTCACGCGCGACGCGCGCGCGTCGCCGTCTTGCGCGGCGCGGCCTTGCGCGCAGCCTTCCTGGCGGCAGGCGCGTCCTGGTGCGACGCGATGAAGTCGCGGATCTCCGGATAGGCCTTCTCGCGCCAGCGGCGGCCCGAGAAGATGCCGTAGTGGCCTGCACCGATCACGTCGTAGTGGAAGCGGCGCGAGGCCGGGATGCCGGTGCACAGGTCGAGCGCGGCGCGCGTCTGGCCGGCGCCGGAGATGTCGTCGAGCTCGCCTTCGACCGTCAGCAATGCCGTGGTCTTGATGTCCTGCGGGCGCACCAGCTGGCCGCGGACGCGCCACGTGCCGTTGACCAGCGAGAACTCCTGGAACACGGTCTTGATCGTGTCGAGGTAGTACTCGGCCGGCATGTCGAGCACGGCGTTGTACTCGTCGTAGAAGTCGCGATGCGACTCGGCACTGTCATCGTCGCCGCGCACCAGGTCGAGGAAGTAGTCGTAGTGCGAGCTCAGGTGGCGGTCCGGGTTCATCGCGACGAAGCCGGTGTGCTGCAGGAAGCCCGGATACACCGCGCGGCCCGCGCCCGGATAGTTGGACGGCACGCGGTGGATCACGTTGTGCTCGAACCAGCTGTGGCTCTTGTTCATCGCCAGGTTGTTGACCGCGGTCGGCGATTTGCGCGCGTCGATCGGGCCGCCCATCATCACCATCGAGCGCGGCGTGGTTTCGCCGTTCGAGGCCAGCAGCGACACGGCAGCCAGCACCGGCACGGTCGGCTGGCACACCGAGATCACGTTGACCTCGGGGCCGATCTCGCGGATGAAGTCCTGCACGTAGTGCACGTAGTCGTCGAGGTGGAATGCGCCGTGGTCGAGCGAGACCATGCGGGCGTCGACCCAGTCGGTGATGTAGACCTTGTGGTCCTTCAGCAGCGTGCGCACGGTGTCGCGCAGCAGCGTGCTGTGGTGGCCGGACAGGGGTGCGACGACCAGCACCGTCGGCTGCGCGCGCATCGTCGCGAGCAGCTTGGCGTCGTCGGTGTAGCGCTTGAAGCGCAACAGGCGGCAGAACGGGCGCTCCATCGCGACCAGCTCCTGCACCGCGACCTCGGTGTCGCCGACCTTGACGCCGGTGATGCCGAAGGCGGGCTTCTCGTACTCCTTGGTCAGCCGGTGCATCAGGTCGAAGCTGGCCGACAGGCGCTGCGCGCCCGGTGCTTGAGCGAAGGGCGAGGCCGGATGGTTGTAGAGCTTGGCCGTCGCGGCGGCGAACTCGGAGAACGGGCTCAGCAGGGCGCGTTGGGTTTCGTAGAACTGGTAAAGCATGAGTGAGATTCCCGTACTGCTGGGCTGGCGGCGCCTGGGCTGGCGGCGCCTGGGCTGGCCGGTCGGCATCGGCGCGGATTGTTGCGCCGCATCATTCTAGGAACTTGGCCGGTGACACGCTGACAATAGGCACTTGGCCTGTCGTGACCATGCTCCCATGATCCGCCAGGAAGCGAAGCGGCCAACAGCCGGGGGAAGCCCTGGCTGTTGGCCGTTTGCTGCAGCGCCAGATAACCGATTCAGGGGGCCAGATCAGCGATCGTCGCGGCCGCCGCGGTACGACGGGCTTTCGTGGGCGTTGCGTCCGGGCGGCGCTTCGGGCCGGGCCGCCGGCTGCTGCGGCCGCGGCGCCTGGACTTGCGGCGCCGGCGGCATGGCTGGGGGCTGTGCCTGCGGGGCGCGCGTCGGCGCGCCGTCGAATTCGCGCGGCTGGCGGGTCTGGACCTGCGGCTGGGCCGGCGCCTGGACCTGCGGTTGAGCCTGTGGCACCGGCGGACGCACTTGCGGGTGACCCGCCTGGCCCGGCTGGCCGTTCATCCAGGCCGGCGTGCCGCCACGCCCGGGGCGCTGGCCGCCGTCGTGCATGCCGGGCTGGCGGCCCGGGCGACCGTCGTTGTCGTCGTCACGGTCGCGCGGCTGCGGCACCGGGGTCAGGATCGGCCGCGCCGGCGCGGCCGCATTGGCCGGGTTGGCCATCCACGGCATCGTGGCGCCCGGCGTGCGGCTGGGGCGCGGGGCGCCGTCGACCTCGCGCTGCGGCACGCGGATCGGCGAGGGCAGCGTGGTCACCGGGGTGTTCGCGCGCTCGTCGCGAGACTGGCTCGGCAGCACCGGTCGCACCGCGCCGGCGCCGCCGTAGGCCGGCAGCGTCGTCGCGACCGGCTGCAGCTGGGCGACCTGGCGGTCGTCGAGCCGCACGTGATCGCGGCCGATCGGGCGCGAGCTGCGGAAGCGGTCCTCGCTGACCACCGTCAGCGCCTCGGGGCGCTGGGCGTAGCGATAGCCCGTGCGCGGCGCGGCGCCGTTGTGGATGTAGGCGCGGCGGTCGTTGTCCCGCGGGTTCACGACCACATTGGTGTTGTTGAAGATGTTGACCTGCTGCACGTAGCGCGTCGTGTGGCGATACGGCGGGCGATAGGCCTCCTGCGGTGCGAGCGGGAACCAGCCGACCGGCGCGGCGCTGCCGACCGAGACGCCCCAGTTGACATTGCCCGAGCGCCCGCCGACGAAGCCGACCAGCGCCGGCGCCCACACCGGCCGCGCGACATAGCCGCCCGGGCACCAGCCCCAGCGTCCGCCGACCATGGCCCAGCGGCCGTAGTGGAACGGCGCATAGCCCCAGGGCGCATCGTCGACCCAGGTCCAGCCCCAGGGCGCGACCCAGGCCCAGCGGCCGTAGCGGTACGGCGCCCAGCCGACCGGCACCGCGGCCGGGTACCAGACGCTGCCGTAGGTGGCATCGGCGGCCCAGGTGCCGTGATCGGCCAGCACTTCGGCGCCGGTCATCTCGGGCGAGACGTAGGGGTTGGCGGCCGCGCGATCCTGCAGGCGGTCGCGCGCCTCGGCCCAGGCGTCGAAGTCGCCGCGCAGGCTCAAGGCGGCGAGCGAGAGCGCCGCGCCGCCGTTCTGGGTGGTGATCTCCTGGCCGGGGCCGACGTCGACCGAGTTGTTCGGCGTCACGAGGCGCAGGCGGCCGTTGATCACGCCGACGGTGTAGCTGCGGCGATCGGGGTCGTAGCTGGCGCGGTAGTCGCCGGGCTGCAGGGCCTGCGCGCGAACGCCGTCGGACGAGATCGCGAACAAGTCGCCGGTGGGCAGGACGCGCACGCGGGCGCGCACGGTGCCTTGAATGGATTCCAGCGTGACGCCGTGGTCGTCGAGCTGCGAGAACTCGACCTGCGTATTGCCGTCGAGCCGCACCGAGGTGCTGCCGACGCGCAGCTCGGCGCGCCCGCCCGGCGGCACGAACAGCGTGGTGCCGGTGCTGACCGGCCAGTTGATCTGTGCGCGTTCCCAGGCGCCGCCCGGCTCGCCGGCCAGTTGAACGTCGCCCTGGACCGCGGTCACCGCGCCGACGCGTGCCGGCGGATCGGAGCGCGCCTCGTCGTCGGCCATCGCCCGCGGCGGCGTGACGGCGCAGGCGGCGGCCAGCACGGGCAAGGCGATCCAGGTGATCCAGCGACGAACGTCGGTAAGAGCGGGGGCGCGATTCATGCGTCAGGGGATGTTGCCCGCGAGGCGGGCGATGAGGGCTTAACGCTTGGAGCCGGGAATCGGTGCATCGAATCCCGGCCGAGCCTGCAAAGAATTGCAAACCGCCATGAAAAACGGCCGCGCGATGCGGCCGTCCTCAGGGAGCGATGGCTGAACTCAGGCCACCGCGGCGATCGCCTTCGCGACCGCATCGATGTTCTTCTCGTTCAGCGCGGCCACGCAGATGCGGCCCGAATCGACGCCATAGATGCCGAACTCGCTGCGCAGGCGCTGCATCTGCTCCTTGCCCAGGCCCGAGTAGCTGAACATGCCCAGCTGGCGCGAGATGAAGCTCATGTCCTGCTTGACGCCGGCGGCGGCCAGTTTGTCGACCAGCAGGCCGCGCATGCGCTTGATGCGCTGGCGCATGCCGGCGAGTTCTTCTTCCCACTGCGCGCGCAGCGCCGGCGTGGTCAGCACGGTCGCGACCACTTGCGCGCCGAAGGTCGGCGGGTTCGAGTAGTTGGTGCGGATGACGATCTTCAGCTGGCTCAGCACGCGCGCCGCTTCGTCCTTGCTCTCGCACACCACGCTCAGCGCGCCGACGCGCTCGCCATAGAGGCTGAAGCTCTTGCTGAAGCTGGTCGAGACGAAGAAATCGAGGCCGGACTCGAGGAACTTGCCGACCACCGCGCCGTCTTCGGCGATGCCGTAGCCGAAGCCCTGGTAGGCCATGTCGAGGAAGGCCACCAGGCCGCGCGACTTGACCGCCGCGATCACCTGTTCCCACTGGCCCGGCTCGAGGTCGTAGCCGGTCGGGTTGTGGCAGCAGGCGTGCAGAACGACGATCGTGCCCTTGGGCGCAGCGTTCAGCGCGGCCAGCATGCCTTCGAAGTTGATGCCGCCGGCATCGCGCTTGGCAACGTCGTAATACGGATAGGTCTCGACCTGGAAGCCGGCGTTGGTGAACAGCGCGCGGTGGTTCTCCCAGCTCGGGTCGCTGATCAGCACCTTGGCGCTGGGGTTGATGCGCTTGAGGAAATCGGCGCCGATCTTCAGGCCGCCGGTGCCGCCCAGGCCCTGCACGGTGGCGACGCGCCCGCCGGTGACGGCCGGGTGCTCGGCACCGAAGACCAGGCCTTGCACCGCCTTGTCGTAGGCGGCGATGCCGTCGATCGGCAGGTAGCCGCGCGGCTTGGCCGCTTCGACCAGCTGCTTCTCGGCCGCGGCCACGCAGGCCAGCAGCGGCAGCTTGCCGTTCTCGTCGTAATAGACCCCGACGCCGAGGTTGACCTTGTTCGGGTTGGTATCGGCGTTGAACTGTTCGTTGAGACCCAGGATCGGGTCACGGGGGGCCATTTCGACGGCGGCAAACAGGCTCGAGGACATCGCAGCGACTCTTGTCAGCAGTGGTGAGGGGCGATCCGCCAGGGGTCGCGCGCCGCGGTGGTTTTCCGCTACGCTGACCGGTTTCCCGCGACCCTAGGGATCACCCGGAGTTTACCTGCCATGGCCGAGCCCACCGCCCTTGCCGCCGTCCCCGCCCTAGCTGTCGGCGAGGCAAGCGATGCCGTGCCGAAGGGCGAGTTCGTGAGCTATCCCGACTCGCCGTTCCAGCTGTTCCAGCCCTATCCGCCGGCCGGCGACCAGCCGGCCGCAATCGAGAAGCTGGTCGAAGGCGTCCACGACGGCGAGGTCTACCAGACCCTGCTGGGCGTCACCGGCTCGGGCAAGACCTTCACGATGGCCAACACGATCGCGCGGCTGGGTCGCCCGGCGATCGTGTTCGCGCCCAACAAGACGCTGGCCGCGCAGCTGTATGCCGAGTTCCGCGAGTTCTTCCCGAAGAACGCGGTCGAGTATTTCGTCAGCTACTACGACTACTACCAGCCCGAGGCCTACGTCCCGCAACGCGATCTGTTCATCGAGAAGGACAGCTCGATCAACGAGCACATCGAGCAGATGCGCCTGTCGGCCACCAAGAGCCTGCTCGAGCGCCGCGACGTGGTCATCGTCGCCACCGTCTCGGCGATCTACGGCATCGGCAAGCCCGAGGACTACACGCAGATGCGCCTGATCGTGCGCAGCGGCGACAAGATCGGCCAGCGCGACCTGATCGCGCAGCTGATCCGCATGCAGTACACGCGCAACGAGATGGACTTCTCGCGCGGCACCTTCCGCGTGCGCGGCGACACGATCGACATCTTCCCGGCCGAGCACTCCGAACTCGCGATCCGCATCGAGCTGTTCGACGACGAGATCGACGCGCTGTCGCTGTTCGATCCGCTGACCGGCAAGATCCGCCAGAAGATCCCGCGCTTCGTGGTCTATCCGTCGAGCCACTACGTCACGCCGCGCGAGCAGGTGCTGCGCGCGATCGACGGCATCAAGCAGGAGCTGCGCGAGCGGCTCGACGAGCTGGTCAAGGGCGGCAAGCTGGTCGAGGCGCAGCGGCTCGAGCAGCGCACGCGCTTCGATCTCGAGATGCTGCAGGAGGTCGGCCACTGCAAGGGCATCGAGAACTACACGCGCCATCTGTCGGGCGCCAAGCCCGGCGATCCGCCGCCGACGCTGGTGGATTACCTGCCGCCCGACTCGCTGATGTTCCTCGACGAGAGCCATGTGCTGATCGGCCAGCTCGGCGGCATGTTCAACGGCGACCGCGCGCGCAAGCTCACGCTGGTCGAGTACGGTTTCCGCCTGCCGAGCGCGCTCGACAACCGCCCGCTCAAGTTCGACGAGTTCGAGAAGAAGGTGCGCCAGGCGGTGTTCGTCTCGGCGACGCCGGCAGCCTACGAACAGCAGCATGCCGGCCAGGTGGTCGAGCAGCTGGTGCGCCCGACCGGCCTGGTCGATCCGATCGTCGAGGTGCGGCCCGCGACGCACCAGGTCGACGACGTGCTGCAGGAGATTCGCGATCGCGTCGAGAAGAACGAGCGCGTGCTGATCACCACGCTGACCAAGCGCATGGCCGAGCAGCTGACCGACTACCTCGGCGACAACGGCGTCAAGGTGCGCTACCTGCACAGCGACATCGATACCGTCGAGCGCGTCGAGATCCTGCGCGACCTGCGCCTGGGCAGCTTCGATGTGCTGGTGGGCATCAACCTGCTGCGCGAGGGCCTGGACATCCCCGAGGTCTCGCTGGTGGCGATCCTCGATGCCGACAAGGAAGGCTTCCTGCGCGCCGAGCGCAGCCTGATCCAGACCATCGGCCGCGCGGCGCGCAACGTCAACGGCAAGGCCATCCTCTACGGCGACCGCATCACCGACTCGATGCGAAAGGCGATCGACGAGACCGAGCGCCGCCGCGCCAAGCAGATCGCCTTCAACGAGGAGCGCGGCATCGTGCCGCGCGGCATCCGCAAGGAAGTGCGTGACCTGATCGACGGCGTCTACTCGGCCCAGGCCAAGGACGACCAGAAGGCGCTCGCGCAGGCCGAGGTCGAGGCGCTCAACGAGAAGGACCTCGGCAAGCGCATCAAGCAGCTCGAGCGCCAGATGCTCGAGCACGCCAAGAACCTCGAGTTCGAGAAGGCGGCGCGCGTGCGCGACCAGCTCGCGACGCTGCGGGAGCAGGCTTTCGGCGGCGCGGGCCACGACAACGTGCTGCCGATCACCGGCAAGGGCTGATCGCAGGCCCCGCGCGGCGGGGCAGTGTTTTCCTCGATTGCCGCACAGGCCCGCGGCGGCCACATTTCCTGCACGAAGTTACCGGCGAGTAGAAAGCCTACCGAGGCGTCTTCTCGAACGGCAACCGCACAGGAGACAAGGTGGCAGACGCCGTCGTGGAATCGCCATGGAAGCGCAGTTCGGTGCGCCGCGTGGAGCGCGAGCTCAAGCGCGAGGCCGTGCTGCGCATGGCGGTGCGCCTCTTCAACCAGAAGGGCTTCCACGCCACCTCGCTCGACGAGGTCGCCGAGCGCCTGCACGTCACCAAGCCCACGCTCTACTACTACGTCAAGAACAAGGACGAGATCCTGTTCGAGAGCGTGCGCATCGGCCTGGAGGCCGTGCGCCTGGGCATCGCCGAGGCCACCGCCAGCGGCGGCAGCGCGCTGGAGCGGCTGCGCATGTGCATGAACGCCTATTTGCGCGTCGTGACCGACGACTTCGGGCGCTGCGTCATCCGCGTCGGCGAGGATCCGCTGCCGCCGGCGAGCCGGCGCAAGCTGCGCAAGCTCAAGGCGGAGATCGATCACGAGTTCAGGCAGCTGATCGAGGAGGGCGTCGCCGAAGGCTCGCTCGCGCCGATCGACCCCAAGCTGGCGGCTTTCATGATCGCCGGCGCGATCAGCTGGATCGGGCGCTGGTACCGCGAGGACGGCGAGCTGACGCCGGAGCAGATCGCCGAGCAGAGCATCGGTCTCCTGCTCAATGGCGTGCTGAACCGGCCGGCGGCCGGGCGAAAGAAGGCGGCATGAGCGCGCAGCCCTTGAATGTTGAACGCGATGGCCGTGTGCTGCGGCTGCGCTTCAACCGTCCGCAGGCGCTCAATGCGCTCGATGTCGCGACCGCGCAGGCCTTTCTCGCCGTGGCGCGCGAGATCGAGGCGGATCGCTCGATCGGCGTCGTCGTGATGAGCGGCGAGGGCCGGGCCTTCGTCGCCGGTGGCGACCTGCAGCAATTGCGCGCCGCGCCGGTCGAGACCGCCGATGCGCTGATCGGCCCGCTGCACGAGGCGCTGCAACGCCTCGCGGCCGCCGACGCGATCGTGATCGCCTCGCTGCACGGCGCGGTCGCCGGCGCCGGCCTGAGCCTCGCGCTCGCCGCCGATCTCGCGATCGCCGCGCAGGGCACGCGCTTCAACCTCGCCTACGTCAACGTCGGCACCAGTTGCGATCTCGGCTCGTCGTGGGCGCTGCCGCGCGTCGTCGGCTTGCGCAAGTCGCTGGAGATCGCGCTGCTGGGCGAGAACGTCGATGCCGACGAGGCATTGCGCCTGGGCCTGGTCAACCGCGTCGTCGCGGCCGAAGAACTCGCCGCGCAGACCGAAGCGCTCGTGCAGCGCATCGCCAACGGCCCGCCGATCGCGCTGGCGCAGATCAAGCAGCTGATGCGCCGCTCGCTCGACCGCACGTTCGCCGAGCAGCTCGATGCCGAGCAGCAGGCCTTTCGCCACTGCGCCGCGACCGAGGATTTCTCGGAAGCGCTCGCAGCCTTTTTCGACAAGCGCGCGCCGCGTTATCAGGGGCGCTAGGAGACTCTCATGGCACGTGAAGCCGTCATCGTCGACGCCGTGCGCACGGCCTTCGGCCGCCGCAACGGCGGCCTGCGCGAAACCCGCCCCGACAGCCTGCTCGCCTTCGCGATCAAGGGCGTGGTCGAGCGCAGCGGCGTCGCGCCCGATGCGATCGACGACATGATCGCCGGCTGCGTCAGCCAGGCCGGCGAGCAAGGCGCCAATGTCGGGCGCCTCGCGGTGCTGCTGTCGGGCCTGCCCACGCGCGTGGCCGGCGTCTCGCTCAACCGCATGTGCGGCTCGAGCCAGCAGGCAGTGCACTTCGCGGCGCAGGCGGTGGCCGCGGGCGATGCGCGCTATGTGCTGGCCGGCGGTGTCGAGAGCATGAGCCGCGTGCCGATGTTCACCGACGTCACGCTCGGCCAGGGCGAGTTCCGCGGCTTCGAGATCCTGAACCCGGCGCTGTTCGAGCATCACCAACTGATCCACCAGGTCGAGAGCGCCGAGCGCATCGCCGAGCGCTGGAAGATCTCGCGCGAGGAGTGCGACGAGTTCAGCAAGCAAAGCCATCGTCGCGCGCATGCGGCGCTGGAACAGCATGCCAAGCGCGAGATCCTCGCGACGCCGGGTGTCGATGGCGACGGCAACGCGATCCTGCTGACGCGCGACGAGGGCGTGCGCGCGGTGCTCGACGAGGCGCGCATGGCCGCGATGAACCCGGTGTTCCGCAAGCCCGGCGAGGGCGTGGTCACGGCGGCCAATGCGAGCCAGATCTCCGACGGCGCCTCGGCCGTGCTGATCGCCGACAGCGACGCCGCACGCGCCGACGGCCTGCGCGCGAAGGCGCGCTTTCGCGCGCGCGTCGTCGTCGGCTCCGATCCGACGATGCAGCTCGACGGCGTGATCCCCGCGACGCACGAGGCCCTGCGGCGCGCCGGCCTCACGGTGAAGGACCTCGACTGGATCGAGGTCAACGAGGCCTTCGCCAGCGTTGCGCTGTGCTGGGCGCGCGAGTTCAGGCCCGACATGGCCAGGCTCAACCCCTGGGGCGGCGCGATCGCGCACGGCCATCCGCTGGGCGGCACCGGCGGCGCGCTGATGGCCAAGATGCTCGCGGGCCTCGAGGCCACCGGCGGCACGCTGGGCCTGCAGGTGATGTGCATCGGCCACGGCATGGCCACGGCGACGATCATCGAGAGGGTCTGATGTCCGCACAGCCGATGCTCGAGATCGACGCCGTCACGCTCGCCTTCGGCGGCGTGAAGGCGCTCAACGGCGTGAGCCTCGCGGTCGCGCCGGGCTCGATCACCTCGGTGATCGGCCCCAACGGCGCCGGCAAGACCTCGCTGTTCAACACCATCTCGGGCTTCTACCGGCCGACCTCGGGCGCGATCCGCTTTCGCGGCGAAGACATCACGCGCAAGCCGGCGCCGCAGCGCGCCGCGCTGGGCCTGGCGCGCAGCTTCCAGAACATCGCGCTGTTTCGCGGCATGACGGTGCTCGACAACATCAAGCTCGGCCGCCACGCGCACCTGAAGACCAACGTGCTCGACGCGCTGTTCTACCTGGGCCGTGCGCGGCGCGAGGAGGTCGCGCTGCGCGCCGAGATCGAGGAACGCATCATCGACTTCCTCGAGATCGATCACATCCGCCACGCGCCGGTCGCGGCGCTGTCGTACGGATTGCAAAAGCGCGTCGAGATGGCGCGCGCGCTCGCGATGCGCCCGCAGGTGCTGATGCTCGACGAGCCGGTCGCCGGCATGAACCGCGAAGAGACCGAGGACATGGCGCGCTTCATCCTGGACGTGCGCGACGAATGGGGCGTCACGGTGCTGATGGTCGAGCACGACATGGGCATGGTGATGGACTTGTCCGATCACGTGGTGGTGCTGAACTTCGGCCAGGTCATCGCGGCCGGCACGCCGGGTGAAGTGCAGACGAACCCCGAGGTCGTGAAGGCCTATCTCGGCTCGGGCCACGGCGGTGTCCCGGAAGTGCAGCGAGCGGCCGCATGAACGAACCCTTCGACTGGCTGTTCCTCGCCGAGATCACGCTCGCCGGCCTCGGCAGCGGCGGCCTGCTGGCGCTGACCGGCCTGGCCTTCGTGATGATCTACAAGGCCACGCGCGTCGTGAACCTCGCGATCGGCGAGATGCTGATGATGTCGGCCTATCTGTTCTTCGCGCTCGCGGCCGGCTTCGCATTGCCGATCTGGGCCGCGATCATCGGCGCGGTGCTGGCCAGCGGCGCGCTCGGTGCGCTGGTCGAGCGCACGGTGATCCGACCGATGCTCGGCGAGTCGCCGATCTCGACCTTCATGGTGACGGTGGGCCTGTCGTCGATCTTCGTCGGCGTGGTCGAGCTGGTCTGGACCGCCGATCCGCAGCGCCTGCCCGAGTTCATGCCGTCGAGCCCGGTGCTGATCGGCGAAGCCATGGTCGCGCCCAAGGTGTTCTACGGCTTTCTCGTCACTGCTGCGCTGATCACCGCGGTGCTGCTGGTGTTTCGGTTCTGGCGCGGCGGCGTCGCGTTGCGCGCCACGGCGTCCGACCAGGCCGCGGCGTATTCGATGGGCATCAACGTGCCGCGCGTGTTCTCGCTGGCCTGGACCGCGGCCGCGATGATCGCGGCGGTCGCCGGCATCGTGGTCGGTGCGATCGGCGGCATCTCGTCGACGATGGGCACCTTCGGCCTGTCGGTGCTGGTGGTGGTGATCGTCGGCGGGCTCGACAGCGTGCTCGGCGCGCTGGTCGGCGGCCTGCTGGTCGGCCTGGTCGAGGCCTGGGCCGGTGCCTACCTCGGCGGCGAGTTCAAGCTGCTGGCGACCTTCTCGCTGCTGGTCGTGATCCTGATGCTGCGGCCCTACGGCTTGTTCGGCACGCACGAGATCGAGAGGCTTTGATGAGAATCGGCGCCGCCAAACAGACCTATGCCGCCGACGCCGCGCTGTTCGACACAGCAGTGCAACGCCGCTGGCTCGTCGCGTTCGCGCTCGCATTGATCGCGTTCCCCTTCCTCGCCGACGAGTACTGGCTCTACCTCGCCTGCCTGATCGCGATCAACGTCGCGAGCGCCTGCGGGCTCAACATCCTGACCGGCTACACCGGGCTCGTGAGCCTGGGCCAGGCCGCCTTCATGGGCCTGGGCGCCTACACGGTCGCGGTGCTGCAGACGCGCTTCGGCACGCCGTTCGCGCTCAACCTGCTGGCCGCGGGCGTGGTCGCGATGCTCGGCGGCGTGCTGGTCGGCATACCGTCGCTGCGCGTCAAGGGCCTGTACCTCGCGATCGCGACGATCGCGGCTTCGGTGCTGGCGCACTTCCTGTTCGCCAACCTCGCGCTGACCGGCCGCACCGCCGGCCTCACGGTGCAGCCGGCGACGTTGTTCGGCATCGCGCTCGACACCTCGTTCCGGTTGTACTGGCTGATCGTGCCGGTCACCGCGCTGATGCTGCTCGGCGCCGCCAATCTCTTCAGAACGCGCATCGGCCGCGCCTTCATCGCGATCCGCGACCGCGACATCTCGGCCGAAGTGCTGGGCATTCCGCTGCTGCGCTACAAGCTGCTGTCGTTCGGGCTGTCGTCGTTCTACGCCGGCGTCGCGGGCGGGCTGTGGGCCTACTTCTTTCGCGTGGTCACGCCGGAGAGCTTCCCGCTGATCATGAGCATCTTCTTCCTCGCCGCGATCATCGTCGGCGGGATGGGCAGCATCCTCGGCGCCATCCTCGGCGCGGTCTTCATGACCCTGGTGCCCGAACTGCTCAAGCTGGTGGTCGGCGTGCTGCCGCTGTCGGCCAACGCGACGCTGATCCTCTCGCCGGTGCGCACGATCGTGTTCGGCGCGCTGATCGTCGGCTTCCTCATCTTCGAACCGCATGGCCTCGCCGAAGTGTGGCGGCGCGTGCGGCGCTTCTTTCACCTGTGGCCGTTCAGAACCTAAAGGAGACAAGCATGAACAAGCAACGTCGTTCCCTCGTCACCGCGGCCGCCGCCGCCGCGGGCCTGGCCGCCAGCGGTGTCTCGCTCGCGCAGGCCGGCGAAGACATCGTGCTCGGTGGCTCGATCCCGATGACGGGCGTGTTCGCCTTCGCGGGCATCGGCATCGACGCGGGCATCAAGGACTACCTGAAGATCGTCAACGACGCCGGCGGCATCAAGGGCCGCAAGATCCGCTACGTGCCCGAAGACACCGCCTACAAGGTCGATGCCTCGGTGGCGGCGTTCAAGAAGATCACCAGCCAGAACAAGGTCAACCTCTACTACGGCGATTCGACCGCGTTCGCCAAGACCATCAATCCCGAGCTCGACCGCACCGGCTCGATGCTGATGGCCGGCGCCTCGTTCGCGACCGAGATCAACAACCCGCAGAAGTATCCGTACCAGTTCCTGGTCGGCCCCGACTACACCGAGATGTTCGGCATCTTGCTGCGCCACATCGCCAAGACCAAGCCGGGCGCCAAGATCGTGTTCGTCTACTCCGACAGCGAGTTCGGCCGCGACCCGATCGACGAGAGCCGCGAGGCCGCCAAGAAGCTGGGCCTGAACGTGGCCGCCGAGATCATGACCGCGCCGGGCAGCGTCGACGTCTCGACCGAGGTCATCAAGCTGCGCCGCGCCGACCCCGACTTCACGATCTTCCACGGCTACGTGCTCGCGCCGATTCCCGAGTTCATCACCCAGGCCAAGAAGCTGGGCATGAAGAGCGCGTTCATGGGCACCTTCTGGACCATGGACAACTCGATGGTCATGAAGATGGGCGAGGCGGCCGACGGTTTCATGGGCGTGATGCCGTTTCGCTACTACTACGACACCGAGGGCAAGGCGCCGATGCTCGAGAAGATCCGCGCGATGCGCCCGGAGTACCAGAGCACGGCCTACATGCAGGGCTTCCTGACCGCGATGCTGATGACCGAGGCCGTCAAGCGCACGCTCGACGCCGGCAAGCCGCTGGACGGCAAGAACCTCAAGGCGGCGCTGAACTCGATCAAGAACTTCGACACCGGCGGCATCATCGGCACGCCGATCACGATCAAGGGCAATTCGATCCCGGTCGGGCGCATCTACCAGGCCGACGTGAAGCAGCAGAAGATGCTGCCGGCGTCGGACTGGATCACGCTCGAGTGAGGTCGCAGCGATGAGCGCGAGCCCCGTTCTTGAAGTGAACAACATCGAGGTGGTCTACAACAAGGCCGTGCAGGTCTTGCGTGGCCTCTCGCTGTCGGTTCCTCGAGGACAGATCGTCGCGCTGCTGGGCAGCAACGGCGCCGGCAAGAGCACCACGCTCAAGGCGGTGTCGGGGCTGCTCGCGCTGGAAGACGGCGAGATGCCCAAGGGCGAGGTGTGCTTCGACGGCGCCAGCACCGCGAAACACGCGCCGCACGAGCTGGTGCGCTCGGGCCTGTTCCATGTGATGGAGGGCCGCCATGTGTTCGAAGACCTCACGATCGAGGAGAACCTGGTCGCCGCGACCTACGCGCTCACCGGCCGCAAGGCCGTGAGCGCCGACTTCGATCTCGTCTACGACTACTTCCCGCGCCTGCACGAGCGCCGTCGCGGCCTGGCGGGCTACCTGTCGGGCGGCGAGCAGCAGATGCTCGCGATCGGCCGCGCGCTGATCGCGCGCCCGAAGCTGATGCTGCTCGACGAGCCTTCGCTGGGCTTGTCGCCGATCCTGGTCGAGAACATCTTCTCGATCATCGCGCGCATCAATGCCGAGCAGGGTGTCTCGATGCTGCTGGTCGAGCAGAACGCCGCGGTCGCATTGGGCGTCGCGCACTACGGCTACATCATGGAGACCGGCAAGGTCGTGATCGACGGCCCGGCGGGCAAGCTCGCGGCCGACCCCGACGTGCGCGAGTTCTACCTGGGCGTCGGGGGCGCCGGCGCGAAGAGCTTTCGCGATCTCAAGCACTACAAGCGCCGCAAGCGCTGGCTCTCATGAACCTCGAGCTGCCGAGCAAGACCTTGCCGCAGATGCTGCGCGAGCAGGCGCGCGCGCGTCCGCACGCCACCGCGATCCGCCAGAAGGACTTCGGCATCTGGCGCCCGGTGAGCTGGGCCGACTACGAGCGCCGCGCGCGCCATGTGGGGCTGGGCCTGCGGGCCATCGGCCTCGGTGAGCGCGGCCATGTCGGCGTGATCTCGGAGAACCGGCTCGAGTGGGTGCTGACCCAGCTCGGCTGCGGCCTGGTCGGCGCGGTGACCGTGGGCGTCTATCCCACCAGCCCGATGAACGAAGTCGCCTATGTGCTGGAGCACGCCGACATCGAGATCGTGGTCTGCGAGGACCAGGAGCAGACCGACAAGGTGCTCGGCGCGCTCGATCAATTGCCCAAGCTGCGCCGCATCGTCGTGTGCGAGAAGAAGGGCCTGCGCAACACGCCGCCCGAGCATCGCGATCGCGTGATCGCGTTCGACGAACTCGAAGCGCTCGGTGCCGCGCAAGAAGCTGACGAGGGTGGCTTCATCGACGCGGTGCTCGAACGCCAGCGCCTCGACGATGTCGCGCTGATGATCTACACCTCGGGCTCGACCGGCAAGCCCAAGGGCGCGATGCTGAGCTACGCCAACATCCGCGGCGTGGTGCCGGGCATCGTCGAGCGGCTCGAGCTCGATGCGGGCACGACGCATCTGTCCTACCTGCCGCTGTGCCATGTGGCCGAGCAGATGCTCACCGCTTTCGTGCCGCTGTACCTCGGCTCGACGGTCAACTTCGGCGAGTCGATCCGCACCGTGCAGGAAGACCTGCGCGAGGTCGCGCCCAGCATGTTCCTCGGCGTGCCGCGCATCTGGGAGAAGCTGCACTCGGCGATCTCGATCAAGATGCAGGAGACCGGTCGCTTGCGGCGCTGGATGTTCGCGCGCGCGATGGCGGCCTGCGATCCGTTTGCCGAGAAATCGCCCGCGCAGCGCACGTTGTCCGAGCGCGTGGTGTTCGGCTTCTGGTACCTGCTGATCTTTCGCGCGCTGCAGAACTTCATCGGCCTGCGGCGTGTGCACGTCGCGCTGACCGGCGCGGCGCCGATTCCGCCGGCGATCGTGCGCTTCTTCCGCACGCTGGGCGTGCCACTGATCGAGGTCTACGGCCTCACCGAATCGAGCGGCATGGTGACCGGCCAGCGGCTCGAGCGCGTGCGCATCGGCACGGTGGGCGAGGCGACGGTCGGTGTCGAGCACCGCGTGGCCGACAACGGCGAGCTGCTGCTGCGCGGGCCGGTGGTCTTCATGGGCTACTACAAGAACCCGCAGGCCACGGCCGACTCGATCCGCGACGGCTGGCTGCACACCGGCGACGTGGTGCGCGAGGACGAGGGCGGGCTGATCCGCATCGTCGATCGGCTCAAGGACATCATGATCACCGCCGGCGGCAAGAACCTCACGCCTTCGGAGATCGAGAACGCGATGAAGGCGAGCCCCTACATCAAGGAATGCATCGTCGTCGCCGAGGCGCGCAAGTACGTCTCCGCGCTGGTGCAGATCGACTACGAGACGGTCGCCAAGTGGGCCGAGCAGCAGCGCCTGGTGTTCACGCACTTCCGCTCGCTGGTGGAAAGCGCGCAGGTGCGCGAGCTGATCGATGCCGAGATCGCGCGCGGCAATGCGGGGCTGGCGCCGGTGGCGCAGATCAAGCGCGTGCACCTGCTGACCAAGGAACTGGACCACGACGACGGCGAGGTCACCGCGACGATGAAGGTGCGGCGCAGCTCGATCTACAAGACCTACGCGAGCGAGATCGAGGCGTTGTACTGACCCCCCCGAAGCGAGGCAGGGGCGTTCTCAGAACAGCGCGTCCAGCTGCGCGCGCGTCTCGCGCGCCGCCTCGCGCAGCCAGTCGGCGAAGCGCAGGGCAGCGCTCGGCAGCGTGCCTTCGCGCAGGATCAGCCAGTAGGCGTAGTCCGACTGTGCCGGCGCCGTCAGACCCTCGACGACCTGCAGCCGGCCGTCGGCAATCATCGGCGCGATCAAGGGCGCACGGCCCAGCGCGATGCCCAGCCCGGCCAGCGCCGACTGGATCACCTGGTCGTACTGCACGAAGCGCAGATGCCCCAGCGGCTCGGCCGGCTTGCCGCCGCGCGCCTGCAGCCAGCCGCTCCATTGCAGCCAGGGCCGCGCGACATCTTCGTACTCGAGCAGCGTCAGCCGGCTCAGCGCCTTCGCGCTGTTGAGCCTGCCCAGGCCCAGCGCCGGACTCGCGACCGGCACGATGCGTTCGTCGAACAGATGCTCGGCAGACGCCGGCGCCTGCTCGCGCGTGCAGTAGCGCAGCGCCAGGTCGACGCCTTCGCGCTGCAGATCGGGCACGACGCGATTGCCGGCCGCGACGCGCACGTCCAGCGCCGGATGCTCGGCCTGGAAGCGGCCCAGCTGCGGTAGCAGCCACAGCGCTGTCACCGCGATCGTCGCGGTCACGTTGACCGGCGCGGCCGCGCTGTCGGGCCGCAGCGCGGCGAGCACTTCGCCGAGCTGGTCGAACCAGGCATCGGCATGACGGAACAGCCGCTCGCCGGCCGGCGTGAGCACGATGCCGCGATGACGGCGCTCGAACAGCGCGACGCCGAGCTCGTCTTCGAGGCTGCGAATCTGCCGGCTCACGGCCGACTGCGTGAGGAACAGATCGCCCGCCGCCAGCGTGATGCTCATGCGCCGCGCGACCGCGACGAAGCCGCGAAGCAGGTCCAGCGAGGGCAATCGGTGCAGTGGGTTATTCATGAGCGCCACGCATGCGAAGCGTGCGTCGAAGTCGCTTGAGCCGGGCTCGATGCTCGCCTTCAATAAGGGCATCGTCAAGCGCGGATCGGGAGATGAAGATGATCAGGCGACATGAGATCCTTGAATGCGAAGGCGGCCGCGGCGGGGTCGTTTCCTGGGCCGTCTCGAAGGTCGACGAGGTCGACCTGCGCGTGCGGGCCGGCGACACCGTGCACTGCCGGGCCGGGCGCATCTGGCTGACCTTCGAAGGCCATATCGACGACATCGTCCTCGGCAAGGGCGAGTCGCACCGGGTCGCTTTCGACGCGCGTGCGATGGTCTCGGGCTTCGGGCCGGCGGCCGTCGCGTTCGAGCGTGCGGCTACAGCCGCGGCAGGCTCAGCGTGAAGCGCACGCCGCCTTCGGTGTTGGCCGCGACGATCGTGCCGCCCATCTTGGCCATGTAGGTGCGCGCGACGAACAGGCCCTGGCCGCGCTGGCCGGGTGCGGCCTCGTCGGGCGTGTTCGAGACGCCGTATTCGAAGATGCGCTCGACCAGGCTGTCGGGGATCGGCTCGCCGCTGTTGTCGATCTCGACGCGAACGTTCTGCCGGTCGGCTGACAGCGAGATCGCGATCGGCGTGCCCGGCGTGCGATGCCGCTCGGCATTGCGCAGCACATGCGTGACCACGTCTTCGAGCGAGTGCTCGTCGGCGCGCACCATCACCGCTTCGTCGAGGCCGCGGTACTGCACGTCTGCGATGCCGATGTAATGCGCATTGCCCGCCACGTGGCCGAGGAAGGCGTTGATGTCCATCGGTGCGAGCGACAGCGTGGTCGACTCGAAGGCCTCCGACGGCGACGCTTGCCCGTACAGCACGCGCACCGCCTGCTGCATGCGGGTGACGTAGCGCGCGCTCGCATCGTGCGGGCCGTGCAGCGCCATCAGCGACTGCAGCGGCGACATGATCTCGTGGCCGACCGCGTGCCACATGTCCTTTTCCTGCTGCGCGCGGATCTGCTCGCGGCGCACATCGTCGTTCACGCGCTGCAGCAAGTCCTTGAGGCCTTGCGCGAGCACGCCCAGCTCGTCGCTGCCGCCGACGTCGGACAGATCGAGATGCACCTGTCCATCGCCCTCGCGCATGCCGACCGAGACCGCGGCCGCGCGCTTCGTCAGCAGCGTGATGCGGCGGATCACGAACAGCTCGATCACCGCCCAGGTGAACGCGATCGCCAGCAGCAGTGCACCGACGGTCCACGCGAGCCGCGTCGCGACGGCCGCCAGCTGCTGGTTGACCGTGCGCAGGTCGCCGGCCAGCAGCAGCTCGTAGCGGCCGAGCGATGTCTCGATCGCCTCGCGCGCTTCGAGCGGAACATCGACGCCATCGACCGGCAATCGCCGCACGATCTGCATCACCCACGGCGACACCGGCTCGCCGTCCGGGTGCGCGCCGGTCAGCGCGAACAGTGGCTGCGTCTGGCCCGCGCGGCGCACCGTCAGCCGCTCGCCCGGCAGCAGGAGCGCGCGCAGCTCGGCGAGCGAGAAGGGCAGCGTCGCGCCGGGCGTGTCGCTGTCGAACACGTCGGGGCCGTCGTCGGGCGCGAGCAGGCGCACGCGCAGCGCCATGCGATCGAGATCCTGCGGCGGCCAGCTCGGGTTGCGCGCCGCGAGCGCCTCGCGGAACACCTCGATCGGCAGACGCACCGACATGAACGTGCGCTTGGCACAGTTCGCGGCATCGGCCGCCGCATCGATGCAGCGGCCCTCCTGCCACAGCCACGCGCGAAAGTCGCGCACCGGCCGCACGCCGAAGGCGAGCGGCGCATCGCCGACGTAGCCGGTGAGGCGGCCGCGCCCATCGGCGCTCAGCTCGTAGGGCGCGATCCAGCGCATCGGCCGGCCACGGTAGTCGAGCTCGATCTTGAGCCGATGCACGCTCGTGAGCTCGAGATCGCCGCTGTAATGCGGCACCAGCTCGCCGGCCGCGAAGCTCGCGACCACGTAGACGAAGCCGCCCGCATACGGATTGCTGCCGACCGCGACGCAAAGCGTCGATCCGTTCGGATACTGCAGCGCGCAGCCGGTCATCTCGACCGCCTGCAAGGCCTTGCTGCGATCGTCGAAGTCGAGCGCCGCGAATGGCAGCACCAGCGGGCGCACCGGCTGCGCGGGCCGGTCGGCCGCGGCCGGGTTCATCAGCGCGAGCTGGCCGGCCGGATGGCGCAGCCGTGCGGCGATCTGCGCCTGGCTCTTCTTCAGCCCCTCGGCATAGACATCGTGGCTGCGCTGCTTCTCGCCTTGCAGCACCGACAGCGCGAGCGCCACGATCGCCAGCGCCAGCAGCGCGAACACGCCGCGAAAGAACACGCGCAGGCGCAGCGGCACGCGCCCCGGCAGGCGCCAGCGCATCGTCACTGCGCGCTCACCCAGCGAAAGCCGCGCATCGGCACGTTCTCGATGCCGTCGAAGGCCGGGTCGATCTCGCGAAACGCCTCGCGGATCGTCGCGACGTGCTTGCGCACGTTGTCGCGATTGCGTCCGCTCTTGATGACCTGGAACAAGTCTTCGTAGCTCACCACCTCGCCGCGGCGCACGTGCAGCGCCGCGAGGATGCGCTGCGCGGTCAGCGGCAGGTTCACGCGCTGGCCGCGCCACAAAGGCGCGCCTTGCTTGAGCGGATCGAGCGAGAGCTCCTGGCCGGCGGGCGCGGGCGCGCGTGCCGGCACCGCGCGCAGGATCTCGAGGAAGGTGTCGACGAAGTCGCCTTCTTCGAAGGTCGTCTTCTGCAGGTAATCCCAGGCGTCGAGCGCCTTCATGATGCTGCGGTAGATCGCCGCGGGCATCGCAGAGACCACCAGCACCGGCGTGCCGGCACCGCGCTTGTTGATCGCATTGATGATCGCGATGCCGGCGTGGCGCTCGCGGCCCAGCTCGATGTCGAGCACGACGGCGTCGTAGCGCTCGCGCGCGATCGCGGCCTCGGCCTCGTCGCGCGTGAACCATTGATGCACCACGATGCCGGGGCGGGCGGCTTCGATCCAGCCGCGCAACTGCTTGCTGGTGGGGACATCGTCCTCGATGACGGCGACGGTCGGCATGCGGCGGATTATCCCGAGGCCCCCTCGCAAATGCGCGCGACGCCGCGTGAAGATTTCTTCCGCGGCCGGAGCCTTGAGCCCCCGCGCCGCTCTTTCTCGCTCCGGGGTCGATTCGAAGAATGGGCTTCACCGATCAACCACGGTGAGGAGCCCGAGATGAACCTGAACCTGACCCCGCTGATGGACGCGATGCGCGCCGGCCTGTCGAGCACCGGCCGAGCGCTGCGCGGTCATCGCCGCACGCTGCTGACGCTGGGGCTGGCCGCCGCCGGCGCCTGGTGGCTGGCGACCTATCCGACCGTCGACACGATCGAGCCCGGCGAGATCGGCGTGCGCACCAACCAGTTCACCGGCCGCGCCATCGTGCTCGGCGAAGGCCCGGCGCTGCGCGTGCCGGCGCTGCACGAGATCCGCCACTTCACGCTGCGCGACCAGGTGGTGCGGCCGAGCGGCGGCCGGCTCGCGGCGGGCGAGGCGCCGTTCCAGTCGATCGAAGGCCTGTCGATCGGCGTCGACCTGACGATCCGCTTCGCGGTCGATCCGGGGCGTGTCGACCACATCGCGCGCAACCTGCCGGCCGACCTCGACACCGCGGTGGTCGAGCCGGCGGTCGAGGCGATCACCTACCGCACCTTCGCGCGCTACACGGTGCGCGAGATCTTCTCGACCAAGCGCGTCGAGATCCAGCAAACGATCGAGTCCGACCTGAAGCAAAAGCTCGCGGCCGACGGCATCGTCTTGCGCAGCGTGCAGATCGGCAAGGTCGATCTGCCGGCCGACTACCGCCGCGGCATGGACCGCCTGCTGGCCGAAGGCCTCGAGGCCGAGAAGATGCGCTACACGCTCGAGCTGAAGGAAAAGCAGGTCCGCCAGACCGAGCTGGAAGCCCAGGCCGACAAGGCCCGGCGCGAGACCGCGGCCTCCGCCGCCGCGAGCGAGCAGGTGATCGCGGCGCGCGCGCAAGAGGAGGCGATGCGCCACGTGCTGCCGTTCAAGCAAAAGCAGATCGAGCAGCGCCAGCTGGAGGCCGAGGCCGAGAAGGGCGCGCGCATCAAGCGCGCCGAGGCGGAATCGCAGGCGCGCCGCATCGAGGCCGCGGGCGAGGCCGAGTCGCGCCAGAAGCTGGCCGATGCCGAGGCCTATCGGCTCGACCGGCTCGGCAAGGTCAACAGCGAGCAGATGGCGCGCGAGGGCGCGCTGATCACCAAGCATCCGCTGCTGATCCAGAAGACCATGGCCGACAAGCTCTCGGACAAGGTGCAGGTCATCATCGCGCCGCCGGGCACCGATGGCCGCTTCATCACCTCGGGCCTGGTCGGCAAGCTGCCGAGCGAACAGGAGGTGCAGTGATGGTCGCCGCCACTGCCGCCGTCGTCACGGCACTCGTGATCGTCACGCAGGACCGCGCCTCGCTGCGCGCCGCGCCGAATGCTGCCGCCGCCACGCATGCCCAGCTCTGGCAAGGCGAGGTGCTCGAGGTGCGTGGCACGCGCTTCGACCATGTGCAGGTCTGGGACCATCGCCGCGAGCGCGGCGGCTACGTGCGCGCCAGCCAGGTGCGCGCGGTCCCGCTCGGCGAGGCGCAGGCGCCGGAGCTGAGATCGGTGATGCGCTTCCTGCGCGACACGCCGGGCTCGGAGGCGCTGGGCATGGCCTATGCCGCGGCCTACCTGAAGGCGGCGCCGGCCTCGGCGATCGATGCCGAGCCTTTCGATGCGCTGGGCACGATGGCCGAGCGGCTGGCGCAGCGCGCCTCGGCGGCGACGGCGCCGTCGGCCTCCACCAGCGCTCACATCGACGTCGCCACGCAGTACGGCGTCAAGTTCGTCAGCTACGAAACGCGCGTCGGCATGCGGCTTTGCTACGACGGCGAGGCGTTTCGCCGCGTCGCCGCGATGAGCGCGGCACAGGCCACGCCCGAGCAGCGCGCACGTGCCGCGCTGGCGCTGACACGCCATGACTGCATCGACGCGACGATGCGCCCTGGCGATCGCCACGCCTACGACCAGTGGCGCGCCGAGCTGCTCGATCGCCTCGCGCCGGCCGACGTGGCGCAGCTCGACGAAATGACCAAGAGCCGTCTGCGCCTGCGCCGCGCCGGCGTCTGGGCGGCGCTGGCCTTCAGCGAATCACGACGCGACGAGAACGCGCAACCGGCCGCTCAGCGCGCGCTCGACGAGCTCGCCGCGGTCGACAAGAACGAACTCGGCGACGACGAACAGGCCGACTACCAGGACGCCGCCGTGCGCGTCGGCGCGGTGCGCTGGGCCGCGGTGCAGCCGGTGGCCGCGGTGCTCAAGTCGTTGCCCTTGCGCCTGCAGCCCGGCGAGCCGGGGCAGACCTGCGTGCGCATGCTCGGCTCGGACGCCTCGCAGCGCTGCACCTACGGCAGCGTCTGGCCCGCGTCGGTGCGCACCAGCGCCGACGGCCGCGTGTTGACGCTCAGCGTGCAGGCGATGGAAGGCTGGACCGAGCTGTGGATCTGGCGCCGCCAGGGCGATGCCTGGACGCTCAGCGTGCTGCCGCCGACCACCGCGATGCCGGCGCTGGGCTATGCCGAGGTGGCGGGCTTCGTGCCGGGCAAGCGCAAGCTGCTGGTCGCGCGCGAGGCACGCATCGAGAACCGCTTCGTCAGGCGCTTCGAGCTGCTCGACATCGAGACGATGACGGTCGAGAAGTCCGGCAACGCGGCGCAGCAGGTGGCCGGCTTCGGCCAGTGGGCCGATCCGGCGTGGAAGCGCGGCACGCTGGCGCTGCGCTGAGGAGATGCCGAGAAGAAGGAATCAGCTGGACGAGGCCAGCCCGGCGAAGGCGCGCTGGGCCGGCATCGTCTCCGGCAGCACGTAGACCACGCCTCGGCGATGTCCGAGGATCGGCGCGACGACCTGGTCGAAGAAGGCTTCGGGCACGACCACGCAGCCGAGCGAGACGCGCTTGTCGTCGCCGCCGTCCGTGGCCAGCCGCTGGCTGCGCGTGCCGTACGAGGCGCCGGGGCGCACGCGATGGATCGCGAGGCCGGCGTCGTAGTCGAACCAGACGATGTGCTCGCCGCTCAGGTTGCGTCCGGGCTCGGATTCGAAGCGGCCGGCCGGCGTCGTGCGTTCTTCGGGGCGGATCTGGTGGAGCGGCTTGTCGCCGACGCCGGGCACGGCATGGTCGCCGCGCGCGGCGCCGAGCAGTACCGTGCTGCTGCCAGCCAGGCGGCCTTGCTCGTCGACGATGTAGATGCGGGCATGGCGCTTGTCGACGACGGCGTACGGGCGGCCGCCGTGGTCGCGGGTGCTCGTGATCCACTGCGCCATCGCGCGCGCGTCGGCTGAAGCCTCGTCGCCGAGCGCCAGCGTTTCGACCTGCGCCTGCGCCGAGGCGCACAGCATCACCAGCCCGGCAAGCATGCCGAGCGCCCTGGCCCTGAAAGCCATTTCAGCGTCCCCTAACTACCCCGGCCATCGTAGGCAGCGCGCCCCGGATTCGATCCCCGGAACTGCGCCGCCTCGCGGCCCCATTTTCCCTAAGCCAGCTGCGCCGCCGCCAGCAGCGCCTTCGTGTACGGCTCGCGCGGCGCATCGAACAGCGCCTGCGCCTCGCCTTCTTCGACCACCTCGCCGTCCTTCATCACCAGCACGCGATGCGACATCGCGCGCACGACCGCGAGGTCGTGGCTGATGAAGACATAGCTCATGCCGTAGTGCGCCTGCAGCTCGGCCAGCAGCTTCAACACCTGCTGCTGCACCGAGACGTCGAGCGCCGAGGTCGGCTCGTCGAGCACCAGCACCTCGGGTCGCAGCACCACCGAGCGCGCGATCGCGATGCGCTGGCGCTGGCCGCCCGAGAACTCGTGCGGATAGCGCTGCAGCACGTTGTGGATGCCCTGCGCGGCCGACAGGCCCACTTCGGCGAGCATGTCGAGCACGCGCTTTTCTCGCTGCTCGGCCGTGAGTTCGGGGAAGTGCAGACCGAGGCCTTCGCCGACGATCTGGCCCACCGTCATGCGCGGGCTCAGCGACGCGAAGGGATCCTGGAACACCACCTGCATGCGACGGCGCATGCCGCGCAGCACGTCGCGCCCGGCGTTGTCGATGCGCGCGCCGCCGATCTCGATGCGACCGCTGGCGATCGGCTGCAGCGCGAGCAGGGCCATGCCCAGCGTCGTCTTGCCCGAGCCGGATTCGCCCACGATGCCCAGCGTCTCGCCGCGGCGCAGCTCCAGCGTGGCCTGCTTCACCGCCTCGAAGTGGCGCTTCTTGAACCAGCCCAGCGGGATGTCGAAGCGCACCTTGACCTCCTGGCCCGAGACGAGCACCGGCGCGTCGCTGTCGATGGGTTTTACGACGCGCTGCGGCCGGCTCGCGAGCAGGCGCTGCGTGTAGGCGTGCTGCGGGTTGCCGAACACGGTCTTCGTTTCACCGAGCTCGACCAGCTTGCCTTTTTCCATCACGCCGACGCGGTGCGTGAAGCGGCGCACCAGGTTCAGGTCGTGCGTGATGAACAGCAGCGCCATGCCGAAGTCGCGCTGCAGCTCGTCGAGCAGTTCGAGGATCTGCTGCTGGATGGTCACGTCGAGCGCGGTGGTCGGCTCGTCGGCGATCAAGAGCTTGGGGCCGCAGGCCAGGGCCATCGCGATCATCGCGCGCTGGCGCTGGCCGCCGGAGAGCTGGTGCGGAAATGCGTCGACGCGGCGCTCGGGCTCGGGGATGCCGGTGCGGCGCAGCAGCTCGATCGCGCGCTCGTGTGCCTGCTGCGGACGCAGGCCCTCGTGCAGCTCCAGCACCTCGGCGATCTGGTTGCCGATCGTGTAGAGCGGGTTGAGCGCCGTCATCGGCTCCTGGAAGATCATCGAGATCGACGAGCCGCGGATGCCGCGCATCTCGCGCTCGCTCTTCTTGAGCAGATCCTCGCCATCGAAGCGGATCGCGCCGCTCGCGGTGGCCGCATCGACCAGGCGCAGCACCGACAACGCGGTGATCGACTTGCCCGAACCCGATTCGCCGACCAGCGCGAACTTCTCGCCCGGCGCGATCGAAAACGAAACGTCGTCGACCACCGTCGACTGGCCGAAGCGCACCGTGAGGTGCTCGATCTCCAGCAGCGGTTTGACTTGAGTGTTCATGATCGATCAGGACTTGCGCGTATCGAAGGCGTCGCGCAGCGCGTCGCCGATCAGCGTGAGCAGCAGCAGCGTGAACACGAGCACCGCGAAGGTCGGCACCGTGATCCACCAGGCATCGAGGTTTTCCTTGCCCTGGCGCAGCATGTCGCCGAGCGAGGGCGTCGGCGCCGGCACGCCCAGGCCGAGGAAGTCGAGCGAGGTCAGCGCGAGGATCGCCGCGCTCATCCGGAACGGCAGGAAGGTGATGACCGGCGTCAGCGAGTTCGGCAGCACGTGGCGCCAGATGATCTGGCTGTTCGACAGGCCCAGCGCGCGCGCCGCCTTGACGAACTCCAGCGATCGGTTGCGCAGGAACTCGGCGCGCACGTAGTCCGACAGCGAGACCCAGCCGAACAGTGCCAGCAGCACCAGCAGCAGCAGGATCGAGGGCTCGAAGATCGACGCGAAGATGATCAGCACGTAGAGCTCGGGCACCGAGTTCCAGATCTCGATGAAGCGCTGCATCGCGAGATCGGTGCGGCCGGCGAAGTAGCCCTGCACCGCGCCGGCCAGCACGCCGACCACGACGCCGGCCAGCGTCAGCGCGAAGCCGAACCAGGCACTGATGCGAAAGCCGTAGATCAGCCGCGCGAGCACGTCGCGCCCGGCCTCGTCGGTGCCCAGCCAGTGGCTGCGGTTGGGCTCGGCGGGATCGGGCTCCTTGGCGAAGTAGTCGATCGAGGTCGCCGAGTGCTCGACCATGGTGAAGAACGCGAAATTGCCTTCGCGCTCGAACAGCGAACGGATGAAGGGGTCGTGCCAGTCGGTCGGCGTGTCGAAGTCGCCGCCCAGACGCTTCTCGGGCGGGTTGCTGACGATCGGGAAGAACCACTGGCCTTCGTAGCGCGCGACCAGCGGCCGGTCGTTGGCGACCAGCTCGGCCAGCGTCGTGACGAGCAGGATCGCGGCGAAGATCCACAGCGACCAGACGCCGAGGCGGTTGCGCTTGAAGCGCGCCCAGGCGCGCTGGTTCGGCGACATCGGCTTGGGCGTCGCGACCACCTCGTGCGAGGGCGGCGCGGCGGGCGGCGAGAGGGGCGTGGGCGAGGTGACGGCGCTCATGTTCTTGCTCTTTCTTGCATCACTTGGCCGCGGCGCCGAACTGCACGCGCGGATCGACCACCACGTACAGCACGTCTGCCACCAGCTTGACCACCAGGCCGATCAGCGTGAACAGGTACAGCGACCCGAGCACGACCGGATAGTCGCGCCGCACCACCGACTCGTAGGACAGAAGGCCCAGCCCGTCGAGCGAGAACAGCGTCTCGATCAGCAGCGAGCCGGCGAAGAAGGCGCCGACGAAAGCAGCCGGAAAGCCGGTGATGATGGGGATCAGCGCATTGCGGAAGATGTGCTTGTAGAGCACGCGCTGCTGCGACAGACCCTTGGCGCGCGCGACCAGCACGTACTGCTTGCGCATCTCCTCGACGAAGGTGTTCTTGGTCAGCATCGTCATCACCGCGAAGCTGCCGATCACGATGCAGATCAAGGGCAGCGTCAGGTGCCAGAAGTAGTCGGCGATGCGAGCCGGCCACGACAGCGTGGCCCAGTTGTCCGAGACCAGGCCGCGCAGCGGGAACCAGTCGAAGAAGGTGCCGCCGGCGAACAGCACGATCAGGAACACGCCGAGCACGAAGCCCGGGATCGCATAGCCGATCAGCACCAGCAGCGTCGTGAAGGCATCGAAGCGCGTGCCTTCTTTCACGGCCTTGGCGATGCCCAGCGGGATCGAGACCAGGTAGCTGATCAGGAAGGTCCACAGGCCCAGGCTGATCGAGACGGGCAGCTTCTCCTTGATCAGTTGCCAGACGTCCTTGTTGTGCATGAAGCTGCGCCCGAGGTCGAACTGCGCGAAGCTCTTGAGCATCTCGACATAGCGCACGTGGGCCGGCTTGTCGAAGCCGTAGAGCGCCTTGAGTTCCTCCAGCTGCTTGGCGTCGATGTCGCGGCGCGCGCTGTAGCCGCCGCCTTCGGCGCCGCCGCCGCGCGCGGCGCGCGCCTCGGCCAGCACCTGGTCGACCGGACCGCCCGGCACGAACTGGATGACCACGAAGGTCAGGGTCAACACGCCCAGCAGCGTGGGCAGCATCAGGGCGATGCGCTTGAGGATGTAGCTCAGCATCGGTGTTCTCTTCGGTGGCTTGCGGCGTTCAGCGCGTCGGGGCAGCGCCGGGCTTGAGCCACCAGGTGGTGATCGGCCATTGGGGCAGGGATTCGAGGCCGCTTTCGATCGTGTAGAACTTCGGCATGGTCTTGGGGCGATCGAAACGGTCCCAGTAGGAGACGCGGTAGTTGTTGCTGTAGAGGTCGGGGACCTGCCAGTGCTGGTGCATCACGATGCGATCGAGCGCGCGCGCGGCGTCGAGCAGCTCGGGCATCGTCGTCGCGCGGGTCATCGCGGCCAGCATCGCGTCGACGGCCTTGCTCTTGACGCCGCGGTAGTTGCCCGAGCCCTCCTCGTCGGCCGCCTTGGAGCCGAACACGTCGGTGTAGTCGAGCGCCGACGGCAAGGTGAAATCGGGCAGCACGATCGCGATCACGTCGTAGTCGAAGGTGTCGGTGCGCTTGTTGTAAAGCGCGAAGTCGACCCGGCGCACGCGCATGCGGATGCCCAGCTTCTCCATGTGCTGGATCCACACCGCGGCGGTGCGGGCCGCGCCGTCCTCCGAAGTGAGGTACTCGAACTCGAGCCGCTGGCCGGCATCGTTGACCATCACGCCGTCGTCGCCGAGCTTGTAGCCGGCGGCGGCGAGCAGGTCGCGCGCTCGCCGCAGGTCGTCGCGCAAGGCGCTCTGGCCGGTATCGCTGCGCGGCGCCTTGTAAGGTAGGCCGAACACCTCGGGCGGCAACTCGGCTCGATAGGGCTCGAGCAGCTTCAGTTCGCCCGCGCTGGGCAAGCCCTTGGCCTGGAACGCGGAGTTCGGGAACACGCTCTCGTTGCGCTTGTACTGGCGACGGCGGTTGACCCAGTCGAAGTCGAACGCCAGGTCCATCGCCTCGCGCACGCGCGCATCCTGGAAGATCGGGCGGCGCAGGTTGAACAGATAGGCCTGCTGGCCCTCGCCCTTCTGGTGGACGAACAGCTCCTTCTTGATGCGCCCGTCGCGCCACTTCGGACCGGCATGCACGCGGTCCCAGCGGCCGGCCGAGTATTCGAGCAGCAGGTCGAACTCGCCGGCCTTGAAGGCCTCCATCGAGATTGCGCGGTCCTGGTAGTAGCGGTAGACGACGCGATCGAAATTGAAGGAGCCGCGGCGCACGCCGAGGTCCTGCGCCCAGTAGTCCTTGCGGCGCTCGAGTTCGAGGCGGCGGCCCGAGTCGGCCAGAGCGATGCGGTAGGGGCCGGAGGCGATCGGCTCTTCGTTGATGATCTGGTCGAACTTCTTCGGCTGGCCATCGGGGCCTGAGCCCCACTTGCGCGAGAACACACGCAGGTCGGCGATCTGCATGATCGAGTCGACCGAGCGATCACCGATCGTGAAGCGGATCGTGCGCTCGTCGAGCACCTGGGCCGATTTCACGCCCGACAGCGGTGTGCGGTAGTTCGGCGATGCGTCCGGCCCGGTCATCGCTTCGAACGAGTACTTCACGTCGGCCGCGAGCACCGGATCGCCGTTGCTGAAGCGCGCCTTGGGGTTGAGCCGGAAGCTGACCCACGAGCGGTCCGCAGCGATCTGCATTTCCTCTGCCAGCAGCCCGTAGATCGTGCCGGGCTCGTCGCCGGAGGGCACCGCCAGCGTCTCGAACACGAAGATGCGCAGCCCGCCGGGCGCGTTGCCCTTGATCGTGAACGGGTTGTACTTGTCGAAGCTGGTGCGGCGGTCCGGCTGGTTCAGGTAGAGCGTGCCGCCCTTGGGCGCGGCCGGGTTGACGTACTCGAAGTGATCGAAGCCGCGCGGGTACTTGGGCGTGTCGTAGGGCGACCAGGCGTGGACCCACGGCGGTTCGGGGGCGGCGGGGGCCGTCGCGGCCCACGCGCCGGTCGCCGCGAGCGCCGCAGCGGCCACAAGCACCCACCGGCTCTTCGCGAGAGCTTGGCTATACAACTGGAAAATCATCGCGCGATGCTAAAGCAAGGGGCGTGCGCGGCTTCCTGTGGCAAGCCCGGGGCTCATCGAACCGCGTCCGGCTTGATCCACCAGGTCACGATCGGCCAGGGCGGGATGGGCTCGAGGGCGCTGTCGGGCGTGTAGTACTTGGGGCGCTTGGCCGGCTGGCCGAAGCGGTCCCAGTACGAGACGCGGAAGTTCGAGGCGTAGATCGCCGGCACCTGCCAGTGCTGCTGCATCACGATGCGGTCCAATGCCCGGCTGGCGTCGAGCAGTTCCTGGTAGGTGGTGGCGCGGTTCATCGCGTCGAGCACCGCGTCGACCGCGCGGCTCTTCACGCCGCGCAGGTTGTTCGAGCCCGGCTCGTCGGCCAGCTTGGAGCCGAAGGTGTCGATCAGGTCGAGCGCGGCGGGTAGCGTGAAGTCGGGGCTGCGCACGCCGACGAGGTCGAAGTCGAATCCTTCCAGCCGCTTGAGGTAGAGCGCGAAATCGACCTGGCGGTGGTTCATGCGCACGCCGAGCTTTTCGAGGTTTTGCTGCCAGACGGCCACGGTGCGCGCGCCGCCGTCTTGCGCGTCCATGTACTCGAACTCGAGCCGCACGCCCTGCGCGTTGACGAGCACGCCGTCGCTGCCGAGGCGAAAGCCCGCCTGGCTCAGCAGGTCGCGCGCGCGTCGCAGCGCCTCGCGGGACGCGAGCGGCGTCTCGCCGGTGTGCGGCGGCTCGTAGGGCGGCCCGAACACATCGTTCGGCAGCGTGGCGCGATAGGGCTCCAGCAGCTTCAGCTCGCCCGCGCTGGGCAAGCCCTGCGCGGCGAACTCGGAGTTCGCGAACAGGCTGTAGGTGCGCTTGTACTGCTCGTAGCGGTTGATCCAGGGGAAGTCGTAGGCGAGGTCGATCGCTTCGCGCACGCGGCGGTCGGCGAAGATGGGGCGGCGCAGGTTGAGCATGTAGCCGTAGTGGCCCTGGCCGATCGAGGTCTCGAAGACTTCCTTCTTGATGCGTCCGTCGCGCCACTTCGGGCCCGCGTGCACGCGGGCCCAGCGGCGCGCCGAGTACTCCTGGATCAGGTCGAACTCGCCGGCCTTGAAGGCCTCGAGCTGGACCGCGCCGTCCTTGTAGTAGCGGTAGACCACGCGTTCGAAGTTGTAGAAGCCCTTCACGACGCCGAGGCCGGCTTGCGCGGCCCAGTAGTCGGCGCGCAGGGCCAGCTCGAAGCGCCGGCCCGAGTCGGCCGCGGCGATGCGGTAGGGGCCGCTCGTGATCGGCTCGTCGAGGATGATTTCGTCGAAGGGCTTGGCCTTGCCGTCGGGGCCGGTGCCCCACTTGCGCGAGAACACCGGCAGGTTGGCGGTCTGGATCACCGCATCGGCGGTGCGCTGCGCGAGATCGAAGCGGATCGTGCGCGCATCGAGCACCGTGGCGCGCTCGATGCCCGAGAACTGCGTGCGGTACTGCGGCGAGGCGTACTTGCTGACGAGCGCCTCGTAGGAGTGCTTCACGTCCTCGGCCAGCACCGCATCGCCGTTGTTGAAGCGCGCCTGCGGATGGATGCGAAACGCCACCCACGAGCGATCGGGCGCGACCTGCATCTCCTCGGCGACGAGGCCGTAGACCGTCATCGGCTCGTCGCCCGAGCGCTGCATCAGCGTCTCGAACATGAAGATCGTGACGCCGGCCGGAGACTGGCCCTTGATCGTGAAGGGGTTGTACTTGTCGAAGCTGCTGCGCTGGTCGGGGTTGGTCAGGTAGATCGTCCCGCCCTTGGGCGCCTTCGGCTCGGCGTACTCGAAGTGATCGAAGCCGCGCGGGTACTTGGGCTCGCCGTAGGGCGCCCAGCCGTGGACCCAGGGCGGCGGCGTGGCGGGGGCGGGGGCGGGGGAAGGGGCCGCATGGGCGGCGCCCATGGCCAGCGCGGCGACGAACGCGAGCGCCGCGGATTTCAACTGCAACAGCATCCGTCGATGCTAAGCGACAGCCGCCGCGCGAAGCCTGGCGCCAGGCCCCTCGGACAGGCAGTAATGAACTATCTTCGCGGCCATCCATGAAGAGCCTGCTGTACTTGGCCCTCCTGTCAGCCGCGCTGCCATGCGCGATCGACGCGCACGCCGCGGATGCGCCGGCGCGCCCGGTGATCGGCCTGGCGCTGTCGGGCGGCGGCGCGCGCGGCGGCGCGCATCTGGGCGTGCTCAAGGTGCTCGAGGAGATGCGCGTGCCGGTCGACGTGATCGTGGGCACCAGCGCCGGCTCGATCGTCGGCGCGGCCTATGCGAGCGGCCTGCCGGTCGATGCGATCGAAGAAGAGATGAAGTCAATCAACACGGCCGAGCTGTTTCGCGATGTCGTGCGGCAGGACCAGCCGTTTCGGCGCAAGCAGGACGACCGCAACAACTACATCGGCCCCGAGATCGGCCTGCATCCCAGCGGCATCCTGCTGCCCAAGGGCGCCGTCTCCGGCGTCTCGCTCGAAGCCAAGCTGCGGCGCCTGACGCGCCTGGCGCAGACCACCAACTTCGACCGGCTGCCGGTGCGCTTTCGCGCGGTCGCGACCGACGTGACGACCTCGCAGATGGTCGTGATCGGTCACGGCAGCCTGTCGACCGCGATCCGCGCCAGCATGGCGGTGCCAGCGGCGGTGAACCCGGTCGAGATCGACGGCCGGCTGCTGGTCGACGGCGGCGTGAGCCGCAACCTGCCGGTCGACGTGGCGCGCAGCCTCGGCGCCGACATCGTGATCGCGGTCAACATCGGCACGCCGCTGCTCAAGCGCGAGGAGATCACCTCGCTGGTGTCGGTGTCCGAGCAGATGCTGCGCATCCTGACCGATGCCAACGTGCAGCGCTCGATCACCGAGCTGACCGCGCGCGACATCCTCGTCGCGCCTGATCTCGGCACCGTCGGCTCGGCCGATTTCGACCGCCTGCCCGAGGCGGTGCAAAGCGGCGAGGCCGCCGCGCGCGCGCTGGCCGCCAGGCTCGCGCCGCTGGCGCTGTCCGAGGACGAATACGCGGCGCTGGCGCAGCGGCGCCGGCTGGCCTATGTCGAGCCCAGCATCGTGCTCGACGAGGTTCGCATCGTCGGCACCAAGGCGGTGAACCCCGAGGTCGTGGAGGCCGCGCTGGGGTCGGTGGCCGGCCAGCCCTTCGATGCCAAGGTGGCCGATGCCGACATGAAGCGCATCTTCGCGCGCGGCGATTTCGAGAGCGTCAGCTATTCGCTCGACGACGAGGCGGGCACCGGCAACGTGCTGCTGGTCGACACGACCGAGAAGTCCTGGGGGCCGAACTACCTGCGCTTCGGCCTCGGGCTGTCGTCTGATTTCGAGGGCAACAACTTCTTCCGGCTGATCGCCTCGCATCGCTGGACCTGGCTCAACTCGCTCGGCGCCGAATGGCGCAACGACTTGCAGATCGGCCATACCGACTTGCTGCGCTCGGAGTGGTACCAGCCGCTGACGCCGCGCCAGCGGCTGTTCATCGCGCCGCGCTTCGAGGCGATCCGCGAGCCCTTCGATGTCTATGACGACGACACCGGCGACCGGCTCGCGCGCTTTCGTCGCCAATGGCTGGGCGGAGCGATCGACGTCGGCCTGCCGCTGGGCAACTCCGGCGAGGTGCGCGTCGGCGTCAGCCGCGGCGAAATGAAGGTGCTGACCGACACCAGCGTGCTGCCCGGCAACCTGATCGTGCCGGACGCGGACACCGGCGGCCTCAACGCGCGCTTCACGATCGACACGCTGGACAACCGCCACTTCCCGCGCCGCGGCATCGCGGCGACGCTGGATCTGTATGCCTCTCGTCCGAGCTTCGGCGCGAGCGACAACTACAACAGGGCCACCGGCACGCTCGACACCGCGATCGCCAGCGGCAAGCACAGCCTGGCGCTGGGCCTGCGCGGCGCCGGCGGGCTGGGCGAGCACGACCTGCCCGACTACGAGCTGTTCAAGCTGGGTGGCTTCTGGCAGCTGTCGGGTTACAAGACCGGCCAGTTCCTCGGCACCGAGCTGGCCTTCGGGCGGCTGGTCTATGCCTACCGCTTCAGCTCGGCGGGCTTCTTCGACGGCGCCTATGTCGGCGCCTCGGCCGAGATCGGCAAGATCACCTCGTCGCGCCTGGCGACGCGCGACGACAAGGTCCGCCACGGCTATTCGGGCTATGTGGCCTTCGACTCGCTGCTCGGGCCGGTCTACCTGGCGATCGGCGTCAATGGCGAGGGCAAGGGCGCGGCTTACTTCTTCCTGGGACAACCGCCTTGACGACGAATCGACCGACGTACCGCGTGCTCATGGTCTGCATGGGCAACATCTGCAGAAGCCCGACCGCCGAAGGCGTGCTGCGCGCCCGCCTGGCCGCGGCCGGCCTGGCCGACCAGGTCGAGGTCGATTCCGCCGGCACGCACGACTATCACGTCGGCGCGCCGCCGGACCATCGCAGCCAGGACCATGCCGCGCGGCGCGGCATCGACCTGTCCACCCTGCGCGCGCGCCAGGTCTGCGCGGCCGACTTCGAGCGCTTCGACCTGCTGCTGGCGATGGACCACGACAACCTGGAACTGCTGGAAGAAGCCTGCCCCGGCCCCCATCTGCGCTCCAGGCTGGGTCTGCTGATGGCTTTCGATCCCGAGGCCGGCAGCGAGGTCGTCCCCGACCCCTATTACGGCGGCGCAGTCGGCTTCGAGCGGGTGCTGGACCTCGTGGAGTCAGCTTCCGACGGCCTGGTCAAGCACCTCGCCAAGACGCTGACTCGGCGATAGGGGCTATGCGGACCGACCGGTCAGGCCGGGGTAACCCTAGCCCTTATAATCGAGTCATTCAGTCGGAATTAACCGGCGAGGGATGAGGAGGCCGACCGGGGGAACCCGGCCATCTTGCAGGCCTCGAGCCGAAGGAGCTATCCACATGCGTCTCACGACCAAGGGCCGTTTCGCCGTCACCGCCATGATCGACCTCGCCTTGCGCGAGCACACCGGTCCGGTGGCACTGGCCGCCATCAGCGCGCGCCAACAAATCTCGCTGTCCTACCTGGAGCAGCTGTTCGGCAAGCTGCGCCGCCATGAGCTGGTGGAGTCGACCCGTGGCCCGGGCGGCGGCTACTCGCTGGGCCGCAAGGCCGAGGACGTCACGGTCGCCGACATCATCCTGGCGGTCGACGAGCCGATCGACGCGACCGGCTGCGGCGGCAAGGAAAACTGCATGGGCGACGACACCGGCCGCTGCATGACGCACGACCTGTGGGCCAGCCTCAACAAGAAGATGATCGAGTACCTCGACTCGATCTCGCTGCGAAAGCTGGTCGACGAGCAGCTCGCCAAGGGCGTGTCGATCGAGGAAGCGCCGGTCAAGCGCGCGATCTCGTCGCAGCCGGTGGTGAAACCCATCAAGGTCACGGCGCCGAACTCCGTCTTCGCACTGGGCTCGGCCCTGACGAAGTAAGCCCCCTCGCTTGCCAGCCATCCCTGCCGTACCGAGGGACGAGCCCGCCATGGACATGACCCCGCACTTCCCGATCTACATGGACTACGGCGCGACGACGCCGTGCGACCCGCGCGTCGTCGACGCGATGATTCCCTGGCTGCGCGAGCACTTCGGCAACCCGGCCTCACGCAGTCACGCCTGGGGCTGGGAAGCCGAAGAAGCGGTCGAGAAGGCGCGCGGCCAGGTCGCCGCGCTGATCGGCGCCGACCCGCGCGAGATCGTCTGGACCTCCGGCGCGACCGAGTCCAACAACCTCGCGATCAAGGGCGCCGCGCAGTTCTACAAGACGCGCGGCAAGCACATCGTCACGGTCAAGACCGAGCACAAGGCCGTGCTCGACACCACGCGCGAACTGGAGCGCCAGGGCTTCGAGGTCACCTACCTCGAGGTGCAGGAAGACGGCCTGGTCGACATCGACAAGTTCAAGGCCGCGCTGCGCCCCGACACGATCCTGGCCTCGGTCATGTTCGTGAACAACGAGATCGGCGTGATCCAGGACGTGGCCGCTCTCGGCGCGATCTGCCGCGAGCGCGGCGTGATCTTCCACGTCGACGCGGCGCAGGCCACCGGCAAGACGCCGATCGACCTGAACATCCTGCCGATCGACCTGATGAGCCTGGCCTCGCACAAGACCTACGGGCCCAAGGGCATCGGCGCGCTGTACGTGCGTCGCAAGCCGCGCGTGCGCCTGGAAGCCCAGATGCACGGCGGCGGCCACGAGCGCGGCCTGCGCTCGGGGACGCTTCCGACGCACCAGATCGTCGGCATGGGCGAGGCCTTCCGTATCGCCCGCGAGGAAATGGCGGTCGAGTTGCCGCGCATCAAGGCGCTGCAAAAGCGCCTGATCGATGGCCTCTCGGATGTCGAGCAGACCTTCCTCAACGGCCACGCGACGCAGCGCGTGCCGCACAACGTCAACATCAGCTTCAACTTCGTCGAGGGCGAGTCGCTGATCATGGGCATCAAGGGCCTCGCGGTGTCGTCGGGCTCGGCCTGCACCTCGGCGAGCCTGGAGCCCAGCTATGTGCTGCGCGCCCTGGGCCGCAGCGACGAGCTTGCGCACTCGAGTCTGCGCATCACGATCGGTCGCTTCACGACCGAGGAAGAAATCGACTACGCGGTCAGCACGATCCGTCACAACGTGACCAAGCTGCGCGAGCTCTCGCCGCTCTGGGAGATGTACCAGGACGGCGTCGATATCAGCACGATCCAGTGGGCTGCGCACTGAGCCGCAGTCGACCAGACAGAGACAGGAGTACGAGATGGCCTACAGCGAAAAAGTCGTTGACCACTACGAGAACCCGCGCAACGTGGGTTCGTTCGAGAAGGGCGACGAGACGGTGGGCACCGGCATGGTCGGCGCCCCGGCCTGCGGCGACGTGATGAAGCTGCAGATCAAGGTGAACCCGCAGACCGGCGTGATCGAGGACGCGCGCTTCAAGACCTACGGCTGCGGCTCGGCGATCGCCTCGAGCTCGCTGGTGACCGAATGGGTCAAGGGCAAGACGCTCGACCAGGCGGTCGAGATCAAGAACACCCACATCGCCGCCGAACTGGCGCTGCCGCCGGTGAAGATCCACTGCTCGATCCTTGCGGAAGACGCGATCAAGGCCGCAGTCGACGACTACAAGGCCAAGCACGCGGTGACGCAGTAAGCAGGGAAAGACGACGATGGCCGTCAGCCTCACCGAATCCGCCGCGCGGCACGTGACCCGCTACCTCGCCAAGCGTGGCAAGGGCGTTGGCGTGCGCCTGGGCGTGAAGACCACCGGCTGCTCGGGCCTGGCCTACAAGATCGAGTACGCCGACGAGATCGCGCCGGAAGACGTGATCTTCGAAGGCCATGGCGTCAAGGTCCTGGTCGACCCGAAGAGCCTGCCGTATATCGAGGGCACCGAGCTCGACTTCGTGCGCGAAGGCCTCAACGAGGGCTTTCGCTTCAACAACCCCAACGAGCGCGACCGCTGCGGCTGCGGCGAGTCGTTCCGCGTCTGATCGACTCGGTCGTGGGAAGCAAGGCGCGGCCGTGAGCCGCGCCTTTTGTTTGTGTAGCCGCTGAATGAGCACCGAGATTTCTTCCGCCATCGAGTTCCGACCGACGCGGCCCGACCATCCGCAAGTGCGCGCGCTGCTCGATGCGCTCGATGCCTACCTCGCGAGCCTGTATGCGCCCGAGGACAATCACATCCTCGGCATCGAGGCGCTCCTGGCGCCCGACGTGAGCTTCCTGGGCGCCTGGCAGGGCGATCGCCTGGTCGCCTGCGGCGCGGTGCGCGCGATGCCGGGCGAGGCCGATACCGCAGGCCTTGCGTACGGCGAGATCAAGCGCATGTATGTCGATCCGGCGCTGCGCGGACAGCGCATCGCGGCGCGGCTGCTGGCGGCGTTGGAAGACATGGCGCGCGAGCGCGGCTTGCCGATCGCGACGCTCGAGACCGGCCGCGACCAGCATGAAGCCGTGCGCCTGTACGAGCGCGCCGGCTACACGCTGCGCGCCGCGTTCGGCGGCTATCCCGACAACGGTCTGAGCCTGTTCTACGAGAAGCGCCTCGACGCATGAACAAGCCCGCGCTTCGCATTGACGCCGACGACTTCGAGCTGTTCGGCCTGCCGCGTCGCTTCGCGCTCGAGCGCGCCGAGATCGACGCGCGCTGGAAGGCGCTGCAGGCCGAGGTCCACCCCGATCGCCATGCCGCCGCCGGCGCGGCCGCGCAGCGCGTCGCGCTGCAATGGGCCACGCGCGTCAACGAGGCGCAGCGCCGCCTGCGCGATCCGCTGCAGCGCGCGGCGGTGTTGTGCGAGCTGCTCGGTTCGCCCGTCGATGCCGAACGCAATACCGCGATGCCGCCGAGCTTCCTGATGCAGCAGATGGCCTGGCGCGAGGCGCTCGACGACGCGGCCGATGGCGCCGCGATCGAAGCGCTGTCCGACGAGGTCCAGGCCGAGCGCCGCGCGCGCCTGGGCGCGCTCGAAGCCGCGCTCGACCAGCGCGCCGACGGCCCTGCCGCGGCCACCGAACTGAGAGCCCTCATGTTCATCGAGCGCTTTGTCGAAGAGCTCGAGCGACGCCTCGACACGCTGGGACAATGAGGCGCTGAACGCATCACCATGGCTCTTCTCCAGATCTCCGAACCCGGCCAGTCGCCGGACCCGCACCAGCGCCGCATCGCGGTCGGCATCGACCTCGGCACGACGCATTCGCTCGTGGCCGCCGTGCGCCACGGCGTCGCCGAGTGCCTGCCCGACTCGCAAGGCCGCGTGATCCTGCCCTCGGCCGTGCGCTTCCTCGAGCGCGGCCGCCGCGCGATCGGCTTCGACGCGCTCGCCGCGCAGGCCGACGATCCGCAGGACACCGTCGTCTCGGTCAAGCGCTTCATGGGCCGCGCGCTGGCCGACATCGCCGGGCGCGAGAAGCTGCCGTACCGCTTCGTCGACCGGCCCGGGATGGTCGCGATCGAGACGCGCGACGGCATCAAGTCGCCGGTCGAGGTCTCGGCCGAGATCCTCGCGGCGCTGCGCCAGCGCGCCGAGGACAGCTTCGACACCGACGAACTGCACGGCGCCGTGATCACGGTGCCGGCCTACTTCGACGACGCCCAGCGCCAAGCCACCAAGGATGCCGCGCGCCTGGCCGGCCTCGAGGTGCTGCGCCTGATCAACGAACCCACCGCCGCGGCAATCGCCTACGGCCTCGAGAAGGGTAGCGAAGGCCTCTACGCGGTCTACGACCTCGGCGGCGGCACCTTCGACATCTCGCTGCTGCGCCTGGCCAAGGGCGTGTTCGAGGTCGTCGCGACCGGCGGCGATTCGGCGCTCGGCGGCGACGACTACGACCGCGCACTGGCCGATTGGGCGCTGGCCGAAGCCGGCCTCGCGGCGACGACGCCGCACGACAAGCGCGCGGTGCTGGTCGCCGCGCGTGCCGCGAAGGAAGCGCTGAGCGCGGCGCCTTCAGCAAGCGTGACGACGCATCTGAGCGCAGGCACTTTCGACGTGACGGTGAGCGCCGAGCAGTTCGCCACGATCACGCGCCCGCTCACCGAGCGCACGATCGCCGCGGTCAAGCGCGTGCTGCGCGACGCGCGCGTGACGATGGACGAAGTGCAAGGCATCGTGATGGTCGGCGGCTCGACGCGCATGCCGGTCGTGCGCGAGGCGGTCGAGGCCTTGTTCGGCCGGCCGTGCCTGACCGACCTGAACCCCGACGAGGTCGTCGCGCTCGGCGCCGCGATCCAGGCCAACCAGCTGGCCGGCAACGCGCCCGACGGCGAACTGCTGCTGCTCGACGTGACGCCGCTGTCGCTCGGCCTCGAGACCATGGGCGGCCTGGTCGAGCGCATCATCCCGCGCAACAGCCCGATCCCGACCGCGCGCGCGCAGGACTTCACCACCTTCAAGGACGGCCAGACCGCGCTGGCACTGCACGTGGTGCAAGGCGAGCGCGAGCAGGTCGAGCATTGCCGTTCGCTGGCGCGCTTCGAGCTGCGCGGCATCCCGCCGATGCCGGCCGGCGCCGCGCGCATCCGCGTGAGCTTCCAGGTCGATGCCGATGGCCTGCTCTCGGTCACCGCGCGCGAGCAGGGCTCGGGCGTCGAGGCCAGCGTCGCGGTCAAGCCGAGCTACGGCCTGGCCGACGACGAGATCGCGCGCATGCTGCAAGAAGGTTTCTCGACCGCCGAGGAAGACATGCGCGATCGCGCGCTGCGCGAGGCGCGCGTCGAGGCCGAGCGCCTGGTGCTGGCCACGCGCGCCGCACTCGCGGCCGACGCCGATCTGCTGGCCGAGGGCGAACGCGCGTCGATCGATGCGCTGGTCGCCGCGACCGAAACCACCGCGAAGGGCGACGACGCCGCGGCGATCGAGGCGGCCGTCAAGGCGCTGGCCGATGGCACCGAACCCTTCGCTGCCGCGCGCATGAACCGCGGCATCCACGACGCGCTGGCGGGCCGCCGCGTCGACGAAGTCTGAGCAAGGAATTTCGGCCATGACCGTGATCCGCATCCTGCCGCACCCGGAGTACTGTCCCGAAGGCACGAGCATCGAAGCCGAGCCCGGCACCTCGATCTGCGAGGCGCTGCTCGAGCACGACATCAAGATCGAGCATGCCTGCGACATGAGCTGCGCTTGCACGACCTGCCACGTGATCGTGCGCGAGGGCTTCAACTCGCTGGGCGAGATGGACGAGAGCGAGGAAGACCTGCTCGATCGCGCCTGGGGCCTGGAGCCCAATTCGCGCCTGAGCTGCCAGGCCATCGTCGCGCGGCAGGACCTGGTGGTGGAGATCCCCAAGTACTCGATCAACCACGCCAAGGAAAATCACTGACATGAGCCGCCAGGTCTTCCTCGACACCGAAACCACGGGCCTGAGCCCGGAGAACGGCGACCGCGTGATCGAGATCGGCTGCATCGAGCTGGTGAACCGCCGCTACAGCGAGCGCAATTTCCACGTCTACCTGAACCCCGAGCGCAAGAGCCACGAAGACGCGGTCAAGGTCCACGGCCTGACCGACGAGTTCCTGGCCGACAAGCCCAAGTTCGCCGCCGTCGCCGACGAGCTGATGGCCTGGCTCGAGGGCGCCGAGATCATCATCCACAACGCCGCGTTCGACGTCGCCTTCCTCGACGAGGAACTCAAGCGCCTGGGCCGCAAGCCGTTTCGCGAGCACGTCGCGAGCGTGACCGACAGCCTCACGATGGCGCGCGAGATGTTCCCCGGCAAGTCGAACTCGCTGGACGCGCTGTGCAAGCGCCTCGAGGTCGACAACAGCAACCGCACGCTGCACGGCGCGCTGCTCGACGCGGGCCTGCTGGCCGAGGTCTATCTGCGCATGACCCGCGGCCAGGATTCGCTGGTGATCGACGCCGGCGACGCGGGCGCGAGCGCCGGCGGCGTGGTGGAAGTGGCCCGCATCGATTTCGGTGCCTTCGCGCTGCCGGTCATCGAGCCGCTGCCGGAAGAAGCCGCCGCGCACCAGGCCATGCTGGCCGACCTGGACAAGGCCAGCGGCGGCAAGACGGTCTGGCGCATGGCTGTGGCATAATCTGCGGCTTCGCAAACGCCCCAGCGGATGCGACCCGGCAAATCCGGAACACCAGATTTCCGGGCGGTTAGCTCAGCGGTAGAGCACTGCCTTCACACGGCAGGGGTCGCAGGTTCGAACCCTGCACCGCCCACCAGATGAATCAAGGACTTAGCGGCAACGCTAGGTCCTTTTTTCATTGCCGGTAGGAAATAGCAGGGAAAAGCGGGTTCTGCAGCAGCAGTCCGGCAGATGCGACAACGCCCCTCGAGCTCGTGACCCGAGGGGCGCGACTGAATCGGGCGCGGTCGCGCCCCGTCTCAACGGAACGAGTACTGTGCGCTGACGTAGAAGAAGCGGCCGCGCGGATCGGTGTACGTCGGGTCGTAGCCGGCGAGGAAGTAGTAGACCTGGTTCGACACCGGCGGCTCCTTGTCGAACAGGTTCTTGATCCCGGCGCGCAGCCTCCAGTCCGGGCTGGCCTGGTAGCTGCCGGTCAGGTCCCACAGCTGGTAGGCCCCGACGCGCCGCGCCGAACCATCCGGCATCGGCTGCTGGTCCTCGTAGCTGCTGTAGTAGGTCTGCAGCAGCGTCGCGCTGAACGGGCCGTAGTCGTAGGTGAAGCCCAGCGTGTGGCGCCAGCGCTGCACCACCTGGTCGCTGCCGAAGCGGCCGACGCCGCTGACGAAGGGCGCGCCCGAGAAGTCCTGCGTCTCGTAGTCGATCACGTAGGTGCCGTTGATGAACGCGCCGAAGCGGCCCACGTCCATCGGCGCACCGCGCCATTCCAGCCCGAGGTCGACGCCCGAGGTCTTCAGGCCGCCGGCATTGCGCAGCCGGCCGTCGATCTCGACGATCGGCCCCGGCAGCCCCGCCACGATCTCCGGACCGCGGGTGATGAAGTCCGCGTACTTGACCGGATCGCTGAAGTACTGGCCCTCGGGCGCGAGGATGGTGTTGGTCTTGCGGATGTTCCAGTAGTCGAGCGAGCCCGAGAGGCCCGGCGCCGGCTCGAACGCCAGGCCGATCGAGAACTGCTTGCTCTTCTCGGGCTTCAGGTCGGCGGTGCCGCCGACGCGCTTGTCGGGCTGCAGGCCGCAGTAGTCGGGCTCGAGGTCCGGATCGATCGCGACCGCCTGCGCGCAATAGGCATCGTCGTAGATGCCGTTGGTCTGGCCGATGCGCTCGGGCGTGTAGAGATCGGCCAGCGTCGGCGCGCGAAAGCCCGTGCCGTAGGAGCCGCGCGCGACCAGCGTCTTCGTGGCCGCCCAGCGCAGGCCGATCTTCGGGTTGGTGGTGTTGCCGGCGTCGCTGTAGCGGTCGTGGCGCAGCGCCAGCTGGGCCTCGAGCGTCTTGGTCAGCGGCACGTTGAGCTCGCCGAAGATCGCCGAGACGTTGCGGTCGCCGTCGAAGGCCTGCGCCGCGCCGTCGCCGCGGATCTGGCCGGCCGCCAGCAGCGCCGACGGGCGGAACTCCAGCTCCTCGCGCCGCAGCTCGACGCCGAGCGCCAGCGCGGCCATGCCGCCGCCGGCCTGGAACACGTCGCTCGTCGCGCGAAAGTCGATCGCGGTCGTGATGCCCTTGCTGCGCCGCGCCTTGTCGTCGATCTTGGCCGCTTCCAGCGCGGCCAGGCCGTCGGCGCCCGAGGGGCCGAACGGGTTGATGATGCCGCTGTTGAACGCCGCGTTGAACGCGTCGGTCTGCACGTAGCCGTCGACGTAGCTGTCGGTCACGCGGCTCTCGCTGCGATAGGCCGCGGTGTTGTAGTCCCACCCGCCGAGCGTGCCCTGCGCGCCGAGCATCAGCCGGCTGGTCGTCGCGTCGACGACGTTGGTGCGCCCGCCCGCCTCGGTCAGGCGCAGGCCGACGCGCAGGTCGCCGCTGTAGTCGGGAATCAGGCCGGTCGGGTAGTAGGGGCCGGTCGACGGGTAGTCCAGGTTGGTGATCGTCAGCGGGCTGATGCGGTAGGTCGTCTCGGCCTTGCTGAGCATCACCTCGCCGAACAGCGAGTGGTCGCCCGAGAGCTTGACCTCGCCGCGCGACAGCAGCGAGGCCTTGTCGCTGGCCGGATAGATCAGCGTGTCCTGCATGTAGTCGTACAGGCAGGCGTTGGCGCCGACGAAGCTGCCCGGCGCATACACGGTGGCCGGCGGGTTGCAGTTCGGCGCGCTGATGTTGTAGCGCGGGCCGTAGGCGCCGTCGGCGTCGACCTTGCGCACGTTGGCCGGCCAGGTGTTGGAGCTGCCGACGTCGAGGTTGATGTCGGGCTGGTAGACCGAGCCGATCCAGTCGCGCTGGCTCGAGCGCAGCGAGCCGGTCTTCGAGATGTCGAGCACCGCGGCGAGGTTGTAGCCGTCGGTCTCGAGGCTGCCGATGCCGCCGGCGATCGTGAAGATCTTCTTGTCGGCGCCGCCGTGCTGCGTGTCGCCGTAGTAGGCGTAGACGTCGACGCCCTGGTAGTCCTTGCGCGTGATGAAGTTGATCACGCCGGCGATCGCGTCGGTGCCGTAGATCGCCGAGGCGCCATCCTTGAGCACCTCGACGCGCTCGATCGCCGCCGACGGGATCGAGTTCAGGTCGACGCCGCTCGCGCCGCCCGGCGAAGCGAAGTTCGCGACGCGGCGGCCGTTGAGCAGCACCAGCGTGCTCGACACGCCGATGCCGCGCAGGTTGGCGCCGTTGAAGCCGCGCTGGCCGGCGATGTCGCTGAAGCTCGCGCCATCGGTCAGGTTGGCCGACGAGGCGCTGACCTTGCTGAGCAGCTCGGCCGCGGTGGTCACGCCAGCGCGGTCGATCTCCTCGCGCCGGATGATCTGCACCGGCAGCGCGGTCTCGGCATCGACGCGCTTGATGCTCGAGCCGGTGATCTCGACGCGCTGCAGTTGCGACGAAGGCGTGGGCGCGGGCGCGGGCGGCGGCGGCGCCGCGTCCTGCGACCACGCGGGCAGTGCGCAAAGACTGAGCACCAGCGTCGCGGCGGCTGCCGCGCAGGCGGTCGGCTTGAGCTGGGGCGATTGCGTCGAACGCGAACAACGGTTCATCGAGCTGCTCTCGGTTGGCATCCCACATCGGGCTTGGCGGCGCAGTCTGTTGCAACACGACGCGGGCAGAAAGATGAAAAGCACTCGCCGGTCGCAACGCCGACACTGCCCGTCGCAAAACTGAAAGCGCCGTTTCATCGACGCACAACGCGCTTTCGGCAAAGCGACATGCGCTTATGAGTTGGGCCCTCGCGGGCTCGGTGGCGGCGATCGCGATGTCACCATGCGGCTCGTGAATGCCAGCCCCTTCCTGACCCTCGATCGCCGCGACGCGCTGCGGCTCGCCGCGGCCCTGCCGCTGGCCGCGCTCGGCGATCGCGCCGGTGCCGCGGCCGAGTCCGCCGGCATCTGCGTGCCGATCGGCGGCGCGCTGAAGTTCGACAACGCCGAGGTCTGGTCGCGCCTGGTCGCGCTTGCGGGCGGCCCCGGCTCGGACTGGGTCGTGCTGCCGATCGCCGCCGGGCGGCCGCAGCGCTCGGGCCAGCAGATCGCCAACGCGCTGCAGCGCGCCGGCGCGCGCGCCGAGGTGCTGCCGGTCGCGGCCGGCTGGCCCGGTGTCGACGTCGCGCAGGCGGTGCGCGATCCGGTCCTGGTCGCCAGCGTGCGCGCGGCCCGCGGCGTGATCTTCTCTGGTGGTGCGCAGGAACGCATCACCGCCGCGCTCGCGCCCGACGGCGCCGCCACGCCGCTGCTCGACGCGATCCGCGAACTGCAGCGCCGCGGCGGCGTGGTCGCCGGCACCAGCGCCGGCGCCGCGGTGATGAGCGCAACCATGTTCCGCGACGCGCAGGACAGCCTGTCGGTGCTCAGGAACGGCGCGCGCATGGGCCGCGAGATCGATCGCGGGCTCGGCTTCGTCGGCGACAAGCTCTTCATCGACCAGCACTTCCTGCGGCGCGGCCGCATCGGCCGCATGGTCCCGGTGATGTGGCAGCAGGGCTATCGGCTCGGTCTGGGCGTCGAGGAGAACAGCGCGGCCATCGTCAACGGCGACCAGGTCGAGGTGATCGGCGGCAAGGGCGCGTTGCTGGTCGACCTGCGCGACGCGACGCACGATGCCTCGCTCGGCGCCTTCAACCTGCGCGGCATCCGGCTGAGCTACCTCGACCGCGGCGACCGCCATGATCTTTCCAGCGGCATCACGACGCCGTCGCCGCAGAAGCTTGCCGAGCCGGTGATCGACGCCAGCCTGCCGGGCTTCAAGCCCTACCACCGCCAGGCGCCCTTCATCGCCGACATGCTGGGCGACACCGCGATCGCCAACGCGATGGGGCAGCTGATCGACAACGCCGAGGACCAGCTGTTCGGCCTCGCGTTCGACGGCCGCGCGCTGCGCTCGCCGCGCTCCGACGCGCAGGCCGCGCTCGGCTTCGAGTTCCGGCTCTACCGCGGGCCCGGCAGCCGCGGCTGGTTCACCGGCGCCTTCGGCGGCGAGGACTACACCGTCGTCAACCTCTACCTCGACATCACGCCGGTGCGCATCGGCCAGCCCCTGTACCGACCATGGAACGCTTCCTCCTCGACCTGACGCGCGTGCGTCGTCGCCTCCTCGTGGCCGCGCTGCTGTCGGCCGCCTCGCTGGTCCATGCCGAGGGCCCGGCCAGGCTGCGCATCGGCGTCGAAGGCGCCTATCCGCCGTTCTCCGAGGTCGCGCCCGACGGCAGCCTCAAAGGCTTCGACATCGACATCGCCAACGCGCTGTGCGCGCAGATGAAGGTGCAGTGCACGCTGGTGCAGCAGGACTTCGACGGCATGATCCCGTCGCTCGCGGCGCGCAAGTTCGATGCGGTCGTCGCGTCGATGTCGATCACGCCCGAGCGCCAGAAGCAGGTGCTGTTCACCGACAAGTACTACCAGACGCCGGCGCGCCTGGTCGCCAGGGTCGGCGCCGGCTTCGAGGCCAATGCCGCCGGCTTCAAGGGCAAGCGCATCGGCGTGCAGCGCTCGACCAGCCACGACCGCTTCGCGAGCGAGCAGTTCGCCGGTGCACAGGTCGTGCGCTACGGCAAGCAGGACGAGGTCTTCCTCGACCTCGCGGCCGGGCGCATCGACGCGACGCTGGCCGACTCGGTCGCGATCGAGTCGGGCTTCCTGAAGAGCGCGCAGGGCAAGGGCTTCGCGTTCTTCGGGCCGGTCTACAACGAGCCGAGCTACTTCGGCGTCGGCGCGGGCATCGCGCTGCGCAAGAGCGATGCCGCGCTGGCCGCGCGCTTCAACGAAGCGATCCGCGCGATCCGCGCCGACGGCACCTATGCCCGCATCGCGCAGCGCTACTTCGACTTCGACGTCTACGGCCCCGCGCCCGCCGCCGCGCGCTGAGCCCCGAGGTCCCGCATGCTGCACGGCTACGCCAGCTCGCTGCTCGAAGGCGCCGCGTTCACGCTCGGCGTCGCGCTGTCGTCGCTCGCGATCGCGGCGCTGCTCGGCCTGGCCGGCGCGGTCGCGAAGCTGTCGCGCTCGGCCGCGGCGCGCTGTCTGGCGGCCGGCTACACCACGCTGATCCGCGGCATGCCGGACCTGGTACTCATGCTGCTGGTCTTCTATGGCGGCCAGCTCGCGGTCAACGAGATCGCGGCGCGCCTGGGCCATGACGACTACATCGACATCGATCCCTTCGTGGCCGGCGTGCTGACGATCGGCTTCATCTTCGGCGCCTACCTCACCGAGACCTTTCGCGGCGCCTTCCTCGCGGTGCCGCCCGGGCAGCGCGAGGCGGCGCTGGCCTGCGGCATGTCGCGCGCGCAGTCGCTGCGGCGCATCGAGCTGCCGCAGATGCTGCGCCATGCGCTGCCGGCGCTGGCCAACAACTGGCTGGTGCTGGTCAAGAGCACCGCGATCGTCTCGGTGATCGGCCTCAACGACCTGATGCTGCGCGCCGGCCAGGCCGCCGGCGCGACGCGCGAGCCCTTCGTCTTCTATGGCGCGGTCGCGCTGCTGTACCTCGCGATGACCGGCTTGTCCGAGTTCGGCTTCGCGTGGCTGGGGCGGCGGCTGTCCATCGGCACCCGGAGCGCCGCGCTGTGAACTTCGAGGCGATCGCGCAGAGCTGGCCGCTGTACCTCGGCGGCCTGGCCACGACGCTGAAGCTGCTGCTCGCCGCGCTGCTGCTCGGCGGTGCCGCTGCGCTGCCGCTGGCGCTGCTGCGGGTGCGACGCGAGCGCTGGCTGAGCGCGCCGGTGTGGCTGTTCACCTACGTGATCCGCGGCACGCCGATGCTGGTGCAGCTGTTCATCATCTACTACGGCCTGGCGCAGTTCGCGTGGGTGCGCGACAGCGTCGCGTGGCCGTGGCTGCAGTCGGCCGGCTTCTGCGCGGTGCTCGCGTTCGCCATCAACACCTGTGCCTACACGACCGAGATCCTGGCCGGCGCGATCCGCGCGACGCCGGCCGGCGAGATCGAGGCGGCGCGCGCGCTCGGCATGTCGGGCGCGCTGCTGCTGCGCCGCATCGTGCTGCCGGCGGCGCTGCGGCGCGCGATCCCGGCCTATGGCAACGAAGCGATCATGATGCTGCACGGCACCTCGCTGGCCAGCGTCGTCACGCTGCTCGACCTCACCGGCGCGGCGCGCGAGGTCAATGCGCGCCACTACCTGCCGTTCGAAGCCTTCGCCACCGCCGGCGCGCTCTACCTCGCGATCACGCTCGCGCTGGTGGCCGCCGTGCGCGGCGCCGAGCGGCGCTTCCTCGCCCACCTGACGGCGCGTCGCTGAACGGCGCACGCGCACGCATCCGCATGCAGACTCTCCGTCACGTCCTGTCGCCCGCCGCCACGCTGGGCACGAGCCGCGAGCTCGTCAGCCTGCACTTCGGCACGCCCGGCTGCGGCCAGAAGGTCTACATCCAGGCCTCGCTGCATGCCGACGAGCTGCCCGGCATGCTGGTCGCGCACCACCTGCGCGAGCGGCTCGAGGCGCTGGAAGCCAGCGGCGCGCTGCGCGGCGAGGTGGTGCTGGTGCCGGTGGCCAATCCGCTCGGGCTGTCGCAGCGCCTGCTGCACGGCGGCGTCGGCCGCTTCGAGCTCGACAGCGGCGAGAACTTCAACCGCCACTATCCGGCGCTGAGCGACGCGGTGTGGGCCGAGGTCGGGCCGCAGCTCGATGGCGACGCGCAGGTCAACGTGCGGCGCGTGCGCGCGGCCTTGCGCCGCGCGGTCGCGGCCCTGCCGGTGGCCACCGAGCTCGCGGCGCTGCGCCGCACGCTGCTGGGCCTGGCCTGCGATGCCGACGTGGTGCTCGACCTGCACTGCGACCACGAGGCGGTGCTGCACCTGTACACCGGCACCGCGCTGTGGGAGCAGGCCGAGCCGCTCGCGCGCGCGCTCGGCGCGCAGGCCTGCCTGCTGGCCGACGACTCCGGCGACCAGCCCTTCGACGAGGCCTGCTCGCAGCCCTGGTGGCGCATCGCCGCGCTCGCGGGCGACGAGCGGCCGGTTCCCGCGGCCTGCCTCGCGGTCACCGTCGAGCTGCGCGGCGAGACCGACATCGACCACGCGCGCGCCTCGTCCGACGCGCGCGGCCTGCTCGACTTCCTGACCTGGCGCGGCGTCATCGCGCCCGGTGCCGGCGGCCTGCCGCCGCTGCCACCGCTGCGCGCCGCGCCGACGCCGCTGGCCGGCTCGATGCCGGTGGTCGCGCCGGTCAGCGGCGTCGTCGCCTGGCTGCGCGATCCGGGAGCGCAGGTCGAGGCCGGCGAGCGACTGGCCGATGTCGTCGATCCGATCACCGGCGAGGTCAGCGCGCTGCTCAGCCCGGTCGATGGCCTGCTGTATGCGCGGCAAAGTCGACGTTTCGCGGTCGCCGGCGCGCGCATGGCCAAGGTCGCCGGCAGCGACGCGCGCCGCACGGGCAAACTACTGAGCGCATGATGAATCACGACACCGCGGCACCGCCGGCACCCAAGCTGGCCGCGCTCGACCTGCACAAGCGCTTCGGCGCGCACGACGTGTTGCGCGGCGTATCGCTCGAGGCGAAGGCCGGCGACGTGATCACGCTGATCGGCTCGTCGGGCTCGGGCAAGAGCACCTTGCTGCGCTGCCTCAACCTGCTCGAGCAGCCCGACCAGGGCCGCCTCGCGATGGACGGCCAGGCGCTCGATCTCGCACCCGACCGCCACGGCAGCCTGCACGCGCGCGACGCACGGCAGCTGGCGCGCTGGCGCGCGCGGCTCGCGATGGTGTTCCAGGGCTTCAACCTGTGGCAGCACATGACCGTGCTCGACAACGTGATCGAGGCGCCGGTGCAGGTGCTGCGACGTTCGCGCGCCGAGGCGGTCGAGCGCGCCGAGGCGCTGCTCGCGCGCGTCGGCGTCGCGCATCGCAAGGCGATGTATCCGTCGCAGCTGTCGGGCGGCGAGCAGCAGCGCGTCGCGATCGCGCGCGCGCTGGCGATGGATCCGGACGTGATGCTGTTCGACGAGCCCACCTCGGCGCTCGACCCGGAGCTGGTCGGCGAGGTGCTCAAGGTGATGCGCGACCTCGCGGCCGAGGGCCGCACGATGATCGTCGTGACGCACGAGATGGGCTTCGCGCGCGAGGTCTCGAGCCGCACGGTGTTCCTGCACCAGGGCCGCATCGAGGAGCAGGGCCCGCCCGCCGAGGTGCTGGCGCGCCCGCGCAGCGAGCGGCTGCGGCAGTTCCTGTCGAGCGGGCTCAAGTAGCACGCGACGCTGCGATGGAGTTCGCCCGCCAGGAGATCGGTCTCGTCGTGCTGCCGCGCGCGTCGATGCTCGCGGCCGGCGCGATCGTCGACGCGTTCGCGATCGCCAACAACGCGCTCGGCGACGAGTGCTACCGCCTGCGCGTGCTCGACAATGGCACCGCGCGCCAGCCGCTGGCTCCCGACACGCCGCTGCGCGGCGCGCCGCGGCTGGACGCCTTGTTCGTCGTCTGCGACGCGCCGCTGCCCGAGTCGGGGCACGACGAGCTGGTCGAGGCGATCCGCGAGCAGGCGCGGCTGGGCGCGCTGGTGGCCGGCGTCGGCACCGGCGTGTGGCTGCTCGCGCGCGCCGGGCTGCTGCGCGGCCAGCGCGCGACCATCGACTGGCCCTACGTGCCCGTGTTCGCGCAGCGATTCGCCGACATCGTGGTCTGCGGGCAGCTGTTCGAGATCGGCGACTTCAGGCTCAGCTGCGCCGGCGGCGTCGCGGTGATCGACGCGCTCGCCGCGTGGCTGGGCGCTCGCCACGGCGACGAGCTCGGCCAGGCGATCCAGCTCGGCTTCGGCACCGAGCGGCTGCGCGCGGGCGACGAGCACCAGCGCGTGCCGCTGTCGGCACGCATCGGCGGCGGCCAGCCCAAGCTCGCCGAGGCGGTGTCGCTGATGGAGGCCAATCTCGCCGAGCCGCTGGGCAGCGAGGACATCGCGCAGCTGGTCGGCGTCTCGCGCCGCCAGCTGGAGCGGCTGTTCAAGCAGCATCTCGATGCGCTGCCCTCGCGCTACTACCTCGAGATGCGGCTGCAGCACGCCAGACGTATGCTGCTGCAGACCGGCCAGTCGATCCTGCAGGTGGGGCTGTCGTGCGGCTTCTCGAGCGGCCCGCATTTCTCCAGCGCCTACCGCAGCCGCTTCGGCATCACGCCGCGCGAACAACGAAGCGGCCGCGCCGCGCAACTCGCGGCGGCGGCGCCGCCGCCAGAGGTCTTGTCCGATGAATCCGAATCCGAATGACGCCGCGCAGCGCGCCGAGGCCGAGCCCGCGCGCTACCTGTTGCGGCCCGCGGGCCGCGCCGACCTGCCGGGGCTGGAGCGCATCGCGCATGCGCGCGCGATCGGCATCAACTCGCTGCCGCGCGACCGCGCCCAGCTCGCCGACAAGCTCGCGCGCAGCGAGGACGCGTTCAACAGCGACGACGACGCCAGCGGCGAGGAGATCTACCTGTTCGTGCTGGTCGACACGCGCAGCGACGAGGTGCTGGGCTGCAGCGGCATCGCCGCGAGCGCCGGCTTCCACGACCGCTTCTACAGCTATCGCAACGAGTTCATCGTGCAGGCCAGCGCGGCGCTGGGCGTCGTCAACCGCACCCACATCCTGCACCTGTGCCACGACCTGACCGGCGTCACGCTGCTGACCTCGTTCTACGTCGACCCTTCGCTGGCGCAGACCTGCTGGCCGCAACTCCTGTCGCGCGGGCGGCTGCTCTACATCGCCAGGCATCGCGGGCGCTTCGCCGAGCGCATCGCCGCGGAAAGCCCGGGCCTGTCGGACGAGAGCGGCCGCTCGCCGTTCTGGGACGCGGTCGGACGGCGCTTCTTCGACATGGACTATCCGCAGGCCGAGACGCTGACCGGCGGGCGCAGCAAGAGCTTCATCGCCGACCTGATGCCGCAGGCGCCGATCTACGTGCCGCTGCTGCCGGAGGCCGCGCAGCTGGCGATCGGCCAGCTGCATCCGGTGGCCGAGCTGCCGTTTCGCATCCTGATCGACGAGGGCTTCGACGCCGAGAGCTACCTCGACATCTTCGACGGCGGCCCGACGGTCGAGGCGCGTTTCGAGCTGCTGCGCAGCGTGCGCCATCTGCGCAGCCTGCGCGTGGCGGGGCTGATCGAGCCGACACCGGAGCTGCCGGCCAGCCTCGCGCCGTGGCAGGTGCTGGCCAACGGCGGCGGCGCGGACTTTCGCGCGACGCTCGCGCCGGTCACGCGCAGCGGGCCGGGCGCGATCAACCTCGCGCCGCGCGTGGCCGGCGTCCTGCAGCGGCAGGCGGGCGAGCAGTTGCAGGCGGTCGCGCTGGATGCGCCGGTCGCGAACGCGGAGGGACTCGCATGATGCTCGCGCGACCGATGCGCGCCGACGATGCTGCAGCCGTGCAAACGCTCCAGCAGCGCGGGGGCCTCGCGATCCCCGGCGTGGCGCTGCGCGACGGCCATGACGACATCGTCTGGCTGGTCGAGGATCGACCCGATGGCCGGTTGCTGGCAAGCGCGCGGCTGGTCGCGGCCGCGGGCCTCGACGAGCCGCTGGCGAGCTATCACGTCGGCTGCGTCGTGCACGCCGCGCGCGAGCTGCAGCTGTTCCACCGGCTGCGCACGCTCTATCTGAGCCACGACCACACCGGGGCGAGCGCGCTCACCGACGTTGCCGTCGCGCCCGAGGCCGACGCAACGGCGGTGCTGCCTTTGCTGGCGCGCGCCGTGCTGCTGTGGATCGCCGAGCATCGCGAGCGCTACGCGCCGCGGCTGATCGCGCCGTTGCCGGGCGTGAGCGACGCGACGGGCACGTCGCCGTTCTGGCGCGGTCTGGGCCAGCACTTCCTTGCGGCCGATCCGGCGCAGGCGCTGGCCACCCATGGCCGCGGCTGGAAGGCGCACGCGAGCGCGCTGATGCCGCGCCATCCGCTGTATGCGTCGTTCCTGCCCGCCGCCGCGCAGGCGGCGATCGGCCAGGCGCATCCGGTCGCCGCATCCCTGTTCCAGGTGCTGCGCGATGAAGGGCTGCGCTACGAGAACCACATCGACTTCGTCGATGGCGGCCCGATCCTCGAAGCGGAACTCGATCAGCTCACGGCGGTTGCGGGCAGCCGCCGGGCGCGGCTCGCGCTGGTCGACACGCTGCCGCCCGACGCCGCAAGGCACGACGTGCTGGCCCTCGGCGACTCACCTCGGCTGCGCCGGCTCGACGGCATCTGGATCGACGGGCGCTTCCTCGCGCTTCGTGAGCAGGCACAGGAGTCGAACTGGCACGAGGGCCTGCCGGTTCACGTGGCCTTGGCGTAGTGCCGCGGCGGGGGGCGCCGCGCCGTAGAGCCGGCGATGCGGTGCGCGTAATTCTTCGTTCGGGCCTCGCAATCGCGACTGCACGGCAGGCCCTAGCCTAGGCGGCATGACCAAGATCTCCGCGGCAGGCGATTCCGAAGCCGGGCTCGATGAGTCGCACCGGCAGGCTGATCGACGAGGCCGCGGACACCGGCATCGGGCATTGCGCCGGGAAAGCGAACCCGAGGATCGTGGACGAGCAGTTCCTGGCAGAGCACGGCGACTTCAACCGATGCCAAGGCGAGGAGTTCGCGCTGGTCCTGGAAGGCGAAGTCGAAGTTCACACCGATCTAGCGGACGGAATCTGCCGCGTCCTCATGGTTCGTTCGCAGGATTGAGGCCGTCGCCGCGGCCGACGTCGCATTCTTGCTGCCCGCCGGGGCGCTTCCAGATCGTGCGTGCCATTCGCATCAGGTTGCCGCCCAGGATCGCGCGGAGGTCGTCCTCGCGATAACCCCAGCCCTGCAGCGTCGCCACGATCGATTCGATCTGCTCGGGTGGCACGAAGCGGGCGCCGAGCTCGTAGCCCAATCCGGGCGGGAAGGTGTGCTGCATCGTGCGCATGTAGTCCTCCAGCTCCTGGATGTCGAAGACGTAGTCGAGCGCGATCGAGACATGCTGCGCGCCGACGAGCTGCACGACGTGGTCCACATGGCGCGCATACGTTTCGCTCGAGATGTCGTTGCGCCCGAGAAAGATGCCAACGCCGTTGATGCCGACGACGCCGCCGGTCGCGGCGCATGCGCGGATCAGGTCGTCGGGGATGTTGCGCGGATGCGCATGCAAGGCTGCGCAGTTGCTGTGCGAGAAGATCACCGGCCGTGTCGCGACCGCAAGCGCCTCGCGCACCGTGCGATGCCCCGTATGGCTCAGGCACAACTGCATGCCGACACGTTCCATCTCGGCGATCACCTCGCGGCCGAACGGTGTCAGGCCGCCGTCTTCGTCCTGGCAGCCGCCGCCGACCCGATTGCCGCGGTTGTAGGCCAGCAGCATCCAGCGCACGCCGAGGTCGTAGTACAGCTGCACCAGGCTCGCCTGGTCGCCGACTGCGTTGGCGCCCTCGATGTCGAATCCGACCGCCAGCCGGCCGCTGCCACGCGCACGCTCGATGTCGTCGGCACTCTCGATGAGCACGTACTCGCCGGGGCGCGCGAGCAGCCAGTGGCGAAACGCCGCAAGCATGCGCACGTGTTCCTCGACACCCATCTCGCCGAAGCCGATGTTCACGGTGACGGCGTCGAAGCCGGCGGCACGGTGGCGCGCAAGTTGCGGTAGGAAGCTCGCGTCGTGCGGGCGCAGCGGCAAGCAGGCGTGGTGATCCCACGCGAGGCTGGAGCGCAGCAGCGCGGCGGCGGCGGTGTCGCCAACAGGAAAGGTCTTGGTCGTCATTGCGGACAAGACCTTACGTTCAAGCCCGGTGCCGCGGGTTAGGCTGCGGCATCACATTTTTAGGAGATTCGACCGTATGAGCGCTGGCGTGAAGTCGGGCAGCGCGACGCCTTCGCCGCTGGACTTCGACCGCGAATGGGAGCGCGCCGCCTCCGAAGCGGGCGACTCGCGGACCCTGTCGCGCAGCGTCGTGCGAACCATCTATACCTCGGCCGCCGACGGCAGCGGCACCGCCGACGTGGTGCGCCTCGACGAAGACGCGCTCGTCAACGTCATCAACTGCGTGCTGCCGCGCATGGCGCGCTGGACTTACGAGACCGACGAGCCGCTCATCATGCTGCGCGCGTCCCTGGCGTGCGACGTCACCTTCCGCTGGGGCGGCCTGGCGCCGATGATCTTCAACCGGCCCGAGCTCACGCTCGCGTTCCTGCCCAGGGGCCTGCCGGTCACGGTCGACATCGCCGGAGGATCGCGCCAGCAAGGCGTGGTGGCGATCTTTCGCGCCTCGACGTTCGCGCAGCGCTACGGCCTGCGCGACGAGGATCTCCCGGCCGAGGTGCGCGAGGCGCTCGCCAACGGCACCTCGATGGGGCGCATCGCCTCGTTTCCGGTCGACCACCGCGTCGCCGCGCTGATCGCCGACACGCTCGACAGCCGCCTGCGCGGCGAACTGCGCGTCGTGCAGGTCGGCGGGCGCGTGGCCGAGCTGGTGGCCTTCGCGCTCGACGCGATGCAGTCGGAGTCGCCTGCGCCTGCGGCGCGCGGCCTGAGCCGGCGGCGCGACCTCGATCTCGCGCAGCTCGCCATGACGCGGCTCGATCGCGACTACCGTCACCCGCCGCCGTTCGGCGATCTCGCCCACGAGATCGGCACCAACCAGAACAAGCTGAAAGCCGTGTTCAAGGCCGCGTTCGGCATCACGATGGCCGACTACTGCCTCGAGCGGCGCGTGCGCGAGGCGCAGCAGTTGCTGCTCGAGGCCAGCCTCACGATCGCCCAGGTTGCCGAGCGAGTCGGCTACGAGCATCAGAGCAGTTTCACCGCGGCATTCCGCGGCCAGCTCGGCATGACGCCGCGCGAGTATCGGCAGCACCGCGCCCCGTTCAGCGTGCCGATCGCGACACCCTCGGCCGCTCGCTAGGGGTTATCCCGGGACGAAGTTGTCGGCAGTGCAATCGCCTAAATCTTTGGTGCAAGGGCGACGCCATGCGTTGCGACGCGACCTTAACGTCATGTCACGTTCAGCCTGGGAGCGCTTTGACATGCCGTCGCATCCGTCCGCCACCTGTGTTTCTTCGCCGTTTCGAGTCCGCGGGCTCTGCCTCGCGATGGCGGCCGCAGGCCTGGCCACTTCGTTGCCAGCGCTGGCGCAGTCCAGCGATGCCCCCAACGCGACACCAGCCGCCGCCGCATCGGCGCCCGCAGCGCCCGCCGGCAGCGCCGACGCCGCCGCGCTCGAGAAGGTCGTGATCACCTCGAACAAGCGCGCTGGAACGCAGCGCGAAGTGGCCGGCACGGTCTCCGTGCTCGATGGCACCGACCTCGAGCGCCGCGGTGCGCGCGACCAGGAAGACACGCTCAAGCTCGCGCCCGGCGTCCAGTTCAACAAGGGCGACGTCGGCAGCAACACCATCACGATCCGCGGCATCGGCACCTCGACCACCAACGAGGGCAGCGGCGCGCAGCAGGGGCCGACCGGCTCCTATCTCGAGGACGTGCCGCTGTCGTCGGCCACCGGCAAGGGCATCGTCGCCGATCCGCTGACCTGGGACCTCGATCGCGTCGAGGTGCTGCGCGGACCGCAAGGCGTGCTGTTCGGCTCGGGCTCGCTCGGCGGCGCGGTGCGCTACCTCTACAACAAGCCGCGCATGAACGCGCTCGAGGCCAGCGTGAAGGGCGACTACGCCAAGGCCAGCGGCGGCGACGGCAAGTTCTCGCTGTACGGCATGCTCAACGCGCCGCTCGTCACCGACACGCTGGCGTTGCGCGTGGTGGCCTTCGATCGTCGCGATCCGGGCTACATCGACAACCTGGGCACCGGCACGAAGGACGCCAACGACCTGCACCAGACCGGCGGGCGCGTGCTGCTGACGGCGCGTGCGAGCGCCGACCTCGTCGCCACGCTGGCCTTGAGCACGCAAAAGACGGAGCAGGGCGACACCTTCAGCGTCTCGCCCGACCCCGACAAGCTCGAGCACACCGCGCCCAACAACTCCACGCGCAGCGTGCGCGGCGACTTCTACAGCCTGACGGTCGACTGGAACCTCGGCGCCCACACGCTGACCTCGATCACCGGTTACTGGAAGAACCGCACGCAGACGCTGATCGACGACACCGAGCTGTTCGCCAGCGTCGGCCTGCCGTTGCCGGAGGTGATCCGTCCTTCGAGCGGCACCTCGAGCGCGACCTCGCAGGAGTTCCGCCTCGCGAGCAACCCGGGCGGTGCGCTCGGCTACGTCGTCGGCATGTTCTACCAGCGCCAGAAGGGCGACAGTGCGGCCAAGCAGATCGACCCGTCGGGCGCGTTCGGCCTCACCGACCTGGTCGACCTGACGTCGACCGCCGGCGGCACCGAGAAGGCGATCTTCGGCGACGCCGAGTACCAGTTCGGCAACGGCTGGAGCGCGGGCGCCGGCGGTCGCTTCTACTGGACCACGACCGAGTCGCAACAGCACGGCACGGTCTTCGGCGCGCCCGCCGACGTCGTCACGCCCGACGGCAAGGACGACGGCTTCACGCCCAAGCTGACGGTCAAGTACCGCTTCGACGCGAACAACCTCTGGTACGCGCTCGCGTCCAAGGGCTATCGCTACGGCGGCGTCAACGGAAGCGCGCCGTACAAGCCCTTCAAGTCCGACTCGCTGTGGAACTACGAGACCGGCCTGCGGCTTGCGCCGTCGAGCGATCTGCAGCTCGACCTGACCGCCTTCCTGCAGGACTGGAAGGACGCGCAGTTCACCTACTTCACGATGAACGGCCCGCTGCCGGAGTCGGGCATCGACAACGTCGGCAAGGCGCGCAGCATCGGCCTCGAGGCCGCGATGCGCTGGCGCCTGAACGCGATGTTCGACTTCGGCGCGTCGCTCGCCTGGATCAATGCCGAGACCAAGGTCGACACGCTGGTGCCGGTCGGCGCGGGTTCGATGGTGGCGCCGGCCGGATCGCGCCTGCCGGGCACGCCGAAGTTCCAGGCGGCGCTGCAGGGCAACGCGCGCTTCGAAGGGCCGTTCGAATCGAGCGGGCTCGCCAACGCCACCTACACCTACGTCGGCGATCGCGTGATGTACCTCGGCGGCAACAAGCCGGCCGATGCCTACGGCACGCTCGACCTCGGCCTGAGCTTCTTCCGCGAAGCCTGGACGGTCGCGGCAGGCCTCGCCAACGCGACCGACGAGCGCGGCGTCATGAGCATCACCGGCGCGCCGGCGGGCGTCGGCAGCTTCGCGCAGTACTTCGTGCAGCGCCCGCGAACACTCACGGTCTCGCTGCGCTACGACTACTGAGCTACACGTGAGCGCCAACGTCTCATCCCCGGTGGACTCGGCTGCGAGCTGGCGCGTGCTGGCGGGTTGCTGCATCGTCGCCTTGTTCGGCGTCACCGCGATGTACGGCTCGACCTTCGGCCTGATGATGCTGCCGATGCAGCAAAGCCTGGGCTGGACGCGCGCCGAGATCGCGTTCTCGCTGACGCTGATGACGCTGTTCGGCCCGGCGATCCTGCCGGCCGTGGGCTGGATCATCGACAACGTCGCGCTGCGCCCGCTGATCCTGTGGGGCGTGGTGCTGCAGTCGGTCAGCCTGGCCGCGTTCGGCTTCATGAAGGGCAGCGTGTGGGTCTACTACGCGCTGTGCCTGGCGATGATCGTGACCGCCAGCGGCGCGTCCATGCTCGCGCTCGCGAAGCTGCTGCAGACCTGGTTCGACCACGCCTTCGGCCGCGCGCTGGGCGTGCTGTTCGCGGTGATCACCCTGGGCGCGGTGATCCATCCGCAAATCGCCAGCGTGGTGATCGAGCATGCGGGGTGGCGCGAGGCGTTCATGGCGATGGGCGCGATGAGCCTCGTCTTCGGCGGCCTGGCCGCGCTGCTGCTGGTGCACGAGCGGCCCGGCGCGCGAGCGCCGCTGCCGGTGCGCAGCGCCGCCGCGTCGCGCCAGCCGGTATCGATGCGCGCCTTCCTGTCCGATCGCATCTGGTGGACGCTGGCTGCGTGGAACATGCTCTTCGCCTTCGCGGCGGCCGGCATCTTGCTGCACTTCGCGGCGATGATGCAGGACCGCGGGCTGAGCCTGGCGCAGGCCGCCACGGCCTTGAGCGTGATCGGCCTGGGCGGCCTGGTCGGCAACCTGCTCGCGGGCTGGCTGGTCGATCGCACCTCCGCGACGCGCCTGGCGCGCCTGTTCGTCCTCGCGCCGCTGGGTGCGGCGGTGATGCTCCATACCGGCTCGGGCCTGGCGGTCGCGCTGGTCGCGGCCGTGCTGCTCGGCATCTTCAACGCCGGAGACCACAGCCTGAGCGTGTTCCTCGCCCGGCGCTACTTCAGCGCCGAGACCTTCGGCCGCGCCAGCGCGACGCAGCAGATCGCGACCGCCTGCGGCAGCGGCGTGTCGCCCTGGATCGCCGGCCTGCTGCACGACCGTACCGGCAGCTACGAACTCGCGACCCTGATGTCGATCGGCGCGTTCGTGCTGGCGGCCGGCGCGGCCTGGCTGCTTCCCGAGCATCGCGGGGACGCACAGACGACCGCGCCGATCGGCGGCGTCGGCGCGAGCGGGACATGAGGATGACCCTGCGCCACGCGCTGATGGCCGCGCTCAGCCGAGACGCCGCGGGCCTGGGCATTGCCGCGCTCGTCGCCGCGGCGGCCTGGTGGGCCGGACGGTCGGTCGGCGACGGCCCCGGCTTCGCGATCACCGCGACGGGCACCGCGATCGCCCTCGTGCTCGCGCTCGCATCGCTGCGCCACCTGCTCGTCCTCGCCCGCGCAAGGCGGGCCCATCCCGCGCCGGGCCGCATGATCGACCTCGGCGGCTATCGCGTGCATCTGCTGGCCGAAGGCGAGGCGCGCGACGGCCGCCCGCCGGTCGTCTGGTTCGCGGGCGGTCATGCGGGCGGCTTCGCGATCCACCATCTGCACCGCGCGCTGCGCGGCGACACCCGCTCGATCCTGATCGACCGGCCCGGCACCGGCTGGAGCGACACCGGTCCGTTCCCGCGCACCACCGCGCGCGAGGCCGAGGAGATGATCCTCGCGCTCGAACGCGCGGGCGAGCGCGGCCCGTTCGTCTTCGCCGGCCATTCCTTCGGCGGCCTGCTTGCAGCCAACATCGCGCGGCGCCGGCCGGACCTGGTGCACACGCTGGTGCTGCTCGACCCGACGCCGCTGGAGACCATCGTCTTCGGCCCGCGGCTGTCGGCCCTGGCCGACATGCGCCGCACCGCATGGCGCGGCGGCTTCGCGCAGTTGTTCGGCATCGACCTGCTCGCGCGCCACGAGGCACGCATGCGCGCGACGCCCGCCTACGCCCGTGCGCTCGACGCGACGTACGAGTCGCTCGGCCCGCAGGTGGTGGCGGCGCGCGGCGTCGAGGCCAATGCCGGCCACTTCTTCGCACAGGCTTCGATCTACGAGGAGCTGAGCCCCGAAGGCGCGGCCGCGTGCGCCTGGCACACGGTGGTCTACGACCGCGACCTCGGCGATCTGCCGCTGTGGCTGGTCGCGCCCCGCGACGACGCCGACGGCGACATCGCCTCGCTGCCCGAGGCCCAGGCGGGCGACGGCGCGAACGCGCGCCGCATGTTCCGCTTCTTCGCCGCGACGCGCGAGCGCTACCTCGCGGCCTCATCGAACTCGCGCCGCATCGTGGCGCCTGCCGGCAGCGGCCACAACTTCGTCTACGAACTGCCCGAATTCACGATCGGCGTGATGCGCGACGTGATCACCGCCAAGAAACCATGAATTCCAGCACCTCCTCCCTGCTGAGCGATCTGGCCGAGCGCTACTGGCGCTTCGAATGCCAGGAGATCCCGCTGTCGGCCGTGCTCGCCGGCCATCCGACCGACGACGCGACGCTGTTCCGCGAGTCGTCCACCGACCACGCCAGGCGCACGCGGCGCGCCGCCGAGTTGCAGGCCGAACTCGCGCTGATCGGCACCGACGGGCTGTCCGCGCAGGAGCGCGCGACGCACGCGCTGCTGGCGCGCGAGCTGGAAGGCCTGCGCGCGCAGTTCGCGGTCGACGCGCATCTGCGGCCCTGGCTGTTCCCGGCCGGCCCCGACTTCACCGCGATGTTCTGGGCCAACGCGACCAACCTGTCCGACGCGACGGCCGCCGCGCTCTACGTGGACCGGCTGCGCAGCGTCGTCACGTATCTGCTCGACGTTCAGGCCAACATCGAGGCCGGGCACGCGAAGGGCTATCGCTATCCCCGTGCGGTGCTGCAGTGCGCGGCGGGCAACACGCGCGGCATCCTCGGCGCGACGCCCGAAGCGTCGCCGTGGATGGGGCCGTTCAGGCGTTCGCCGGCCGCGAAGCAGCCGGGGATGCAGCGTGAGGCGGCGCGTGCGCTTCGCGTCGTGCAAGACGAACTGCTGCCCGCGCTGGCGGGCTGGGCCGCATTCCTCGAGGGCTTGATCGGGCGCGGCGCGCGCGAGTCGCTCAGCTGCATCGACGGCCCCGACGCAGGGCAGTACTACCGCAGCTTCGTGCGCCACTTCACCAGCACCGAGATCGAGCCCGAGGCCGTCCATGCGCTGGGCCTGGCGGAGGTCGAACGCATCAGTCGCGAGATCGAGGCGGTGGCAGCCGAGGCGGGCTTCGCGGGCGACGTGGCCGGCTACCGGAAGTTTCTCGCCAACGATGCGCAGTTCATCGCGCCGAGCAAGGAAGCGCTGCGCGAAAGCGTCGAGGTGCTGTGTAAGCGCATCGATCGCCGCATCCCCGAATTCTTCGCGCGCGTTCCGCGCGCGACCTACGGCGTCGACCTGATTCCCGAGGCCGTCTCGGCCCGCATGCCGCCGGCCTATGCGCAACCCAGCCCGGCCGACGGCAGCGCGGCCGGCGTGTTCTGGGTCAGCGCGCTGCCGACCAAGGTGCCGAGCTATCTGCATCCGGCCGTGGTCGTGCACGAGGCCTGGCCCGGCCACCTGATGCACATCGCGCTGATGAACGAGCAGCAGGAGCTGCCGGCCTTTCGGCGCTACGGCGCGGTGAAGTACACCGCCTGCGTCGAAGGCTGGGCGCTGTACTGCGAGACGCTGGGCATCGAGATGGGCCTGTACACGACGCCGCACCACCACTACGGCCGCCTCGAGATGGAGCTGTGGCGCGCCGTGCGTCTGGTCGTCGACACCGGCGTGCACATCAAGGGCTGGAGCCGCGAGCAGTCGATCGACTACATGACCGGCCTGCTGACACTGTCGCGCGAGACCATCGAAGGCGAGGTCGATCGCTATGCCGCTTTGCCGGCCCAGGCGCTCGGCTACCAGATCGGCAACCTCAAGCTGCGCGAGTTGCGCGCGCGCGCCGAGCAGCGCCTGGGCGAGCGCTTCGACCGTCGCGGCTTCCACGAGGCGGTGATGACCGCCGGCGCCGTCACGCTGCCGGTGCTCGACGACCTGGTCGAGCACTGGATCGTCGGCCAGGAGCTGCGCGATGCCGCTTGATCCGTCCACCGGCGTCCACTACGAACTGCACGGCCAGGGCCAACCGCTCTTGATCGGCCTGCCGCTGATGGCCTCGTTCGAGGCGATCTTCGGCGCCGACCTGCCCGGCGTATTCGAGGGCTACCTCGATCGGCTGACCGATCGCTACCGCGTGCTGCTGGTCGATTACCCCAGCATCGGCGCGAGCCGCGACATCGCGCCCGAAGACCTCACAGCCGATCGCGTCTGCGCCGACCTGCTCGGCGTCGCCACGGCCGCCGGCTTCGATCGCTTCGCCTACTGGGGCTACTCGTGGGGCGGTGCGGTGGGCCTGCAGCTCGCGCACCGCAGCGACCGCTTGAGCGCGCTGGTGATCGGCGGCTGGCCGCCGCTGGGCGCGCCCTATGCGCCGTTGCTCGAGGCCACGCGCCGCAAGCAGGCCGATCCGGAGCCCTCATCGCTGAAGGTGCTGCGCAGCAAGGACCAGTACCGCCAGTGGGAGCACTACTACGCCAGCATGCTCGACTGGCCCGAGGCCGAGAGCGTGGCGCGCATCGGCTGCCCGAAGCTGCTGATGTTCGGTGCCGAGGGCGACCTCGTCGAGGCGGGCATCCCGGTGCCGATCGCCTCGACGATCCGCGCGCGCCGCGCGCAGCTGGAGGCCCAGGGCTGGCGTGTGCACGAGATCGCAGGTCAGGGCCACGGCGTGACGGTGATGCCCGACCTGGTGGTGCCCCCGGTGCGCCGCTTCCTCGACGAGGTGCTGAATTGAAGATCGAGATCGAACCCGGCGTGCGGCTGTTCGTCGACGTGGAGGGCCTGCAGCTGGTGCCCGACGGCAGGCAGCTGCGCGAGCGGGCGACCGTGTTGCTGCTGCACGGCGGTCCGGGCGCCGACCATGCGAGCTGGAAACCGCACATGTCGCCGCTGGCCGACGTCGCGCAGCTCGTCTACTACGACCACCGCAGCCACGGCCGCAGCGACCGCCGACCGCAGGCCGAGTGGACGCTCGACCAATGGGCCGACGACGTCGTGCGGCTGTGCGACGCGCTGGGCGTCGTCAGGCCGGTCGTGTTCGGGCAGAGTTTCGGCGGCATGGTGGCGCAGCGCTACATCGCGCGCCATCCCGGCCATCCCTCCAAGGTGATCCTGTCGAGCACCTCGCCGCACTTCGGGCTCGAACGCAAGCTCGCGGCCTTCGAGCGCGTCGGCGGCGCACAGGCGCGAGCCGTCGCCCGGGCCTATTGGTCCGACCCGTCGCCCGCCGCCTTCGAGTCCTACCTGCGCGTGTGCATGCCGCTGTACAACGCGACGCCGCAACACGACCGCAGCGCTGCGCATCCGCCGGCGTTCGACAACGAGATGCTCGACACCTGGAACCGCAGCGAGCTGCCGCAGGTCGATCTGCTGGCGGGCCTGGCGCGTGCGGCGTGCCCGGTGCTCGTGCTCGGCGGCGAGGACGATCCGGTGACGCCGATCGAGGACCAGTGCGACATCGCGGCCGCATTGCCGCGCGACCTGGTGCGCTTCGAGCGCTTCGCCGGTGCCGGCCACGGCGTATGGCGCGACAGGCCTGACGAGGCGCTCGCCGTGTTGCGCGAGTTCATCGCCGGCTGACGCGCGATCAGGAGAGCCAGATGACGATCGCAGCACTGTCGCCCGAGGCCCAGGCCCTTCTCGCGCCGTGGACCGGGCCCTACGGCGGGCTGCCGCCGTTCGATCGGGTGTCGCCGCTGGCGATCGAGCAGGCGGCGGTCGCCGCCATCGGCATGAAGCGCGCCGAGGTGCGCGCCATCGCCAACGATCCCGCCGATCCCAGCTTCGCGAACACCTGCGAGGCGCTCGAAGCCTGCGGTCGCGCCCTGGCCCGCGTGCAGTGCCTGAGCTCGGTTTGCACCAGCACTCGAAGCCTCGGCGACATGCCCGCGGTCGCGCAGCGGCTCGCGCCGCAGTTCGCCGCGCTGGACGACGAGATCGCGCACGACGAGCGCCTGTTCGAGCGCATCGAGGCGGTCTGGCGCACGCGCGCCGCCCGTGGGCTCGACGCCGAACAGCAGCGGCTGGTCGAGGTGCAGCGCGAGCGCATGCGCCGCCGCGGCGCGGGCCTGCCGGCGGCGGCCCGTCAACGGCTGGCGCAGATCAACGCGCGCATCGCGGACCTGTCGGCACAGTACAACCAGAACCTGATCGCCGAGGCCGCCGTGCAGGCGGTGTTCATCGAGGACGAGTCGGGGCTGGACGGCCTGTCGCCCGCGCTGCGCGCCAGCGCCTGCGCGACGGCCGAGCAGATGGGGCGTCCCGGCGCCTGGGCGATCGCGAACGTGCGCGGCGCGGTGTGGCCCTTCCTCACGCACTCGACGCGCCGCGACCTGCGCGAGCAGGTCTGGCGCATGTGGACCCAGCGCGGCGACAACGACGGCCCGCGCGACAACAAGCCGCTGGCCGCGCAGATGCTGCAGCTTCGCGGCGAACTCGCGCGCTTGATGGGTTTCGAGAGCTATGCGCACTTCGCGCTCGGCGACCGCATGGCGCGCACGCCCGAGGCGGCGCTGGCCCTGCTGGAGCGCACCTGGGCCAGCGTCGAGCCGGTGGTGCGGCGGCAGGTGTGCGACTACCAGGCCATCGCCGACCGAGAAGGGCTCGGCGACCGTCTGAAGCCCTGGGATCGCCAGTTCTATGCCGAGAAGCTGCGCCGCGAGCGCTTCGGCGTCGACGGCGACGAGGTCAAGGCCTATCTGTCGCTCGACACGGTGCTCGAAGCGATGTTCTGGGCTGCCGGTCGCGTGCACGGCCTCGCGTTCACGCCGGTCGCCGACGTGCCGCGCATCCACCCGAGCGTGCGCGTCTACGAGGTGAGCCGCGGCGGCGAGGCGGTCGGCGTGCTCTACGTCGACCTGTTCAATCGGCCCGGCAAGATGCACGGCTCGTACCAGGCGGTCTACCGCGATGCGGAGAACTTCCGCGGCCGCGTGCTGCCGGTCTGCTCGATCAACTCCAGCTTCCCGCCGCCGCTCGAAGGCCAGCCCACGCTGCTGCCGTGGGAGTACGCCAACGTCTTCTTCCACGAGTTCGGCCATGCGCTGCACATGCTGCACAACGCCACGGCCTATCCCTCGCTCGCCAGCCAGCGAGTGGCGTGGGACTTCGTCGAGCTGCCGGCGCTGATCAACGAGCGCTGGCTGCGCGAGCCCGAACTGCTGTCGCGCTTCGCCCGCCATCACGAGACCGGCGCGCCCATGCCGGCGGACCTGATCGAGCGCATCGACCAGGCGCTGCGCTACGACCGCATCTTCAGCCTCAACCCCGACTTCCTGCTGCCGGCCATCGTCGACATGCGCCTGCACCTGATGGCCGACGGCAGCGGTCGATCGATCGACCCGGTGCAAATCGAGAACGACACGCTCGCCGAACTCGGCCTGCCCGAGGCCTGGGACGTGATCATGCGCGTGACGCACAACTTCCACCTCTTCGTCGGCGGCAGCTACGCGGCGGGCCTGTATGCCTACCTCTGGGGCGACGTGATGGCCGCCGACGCGGTGGAGACTTTCGAGCGCTCCAGCGGCGGCATGTACGACCGCAAGACCTCGAAGGCCTGGATCGACCATGTGCTCAGCGTGGGCCACGGGCTCGCCGCCGACGAGGCGTTTCGCCGCTTCGCGGGCCACGACCCCGATGCGGGCGCGCTGCATCGGCGCTTCGGTCTGGTGCTCGATGCGGCCTGAGCCGGGGCTGCCCGATCGGGCCGACGTCGTCATCGTCGGCGCGGGCATCATGGGCTGCGCCACCGCCTACTACCTGGCCAAGGCCGGGATGAAACCGCTGGTGATCGATCGCTCGCGCATCGCGGGGCAGCAGTCGACGCGCGCCTGGGGCTTCGTGCGCCAGCAATCGCGCGATCCCGCCGAGGTGCCGTTGGCGCGCGCGTCGATCGAGCTGTGGAAGACGCTGTCGCACGAGCTGCAGACCGATCTGCTCTGGCAGCAAGGCGGCAGCCTGTTCCTGGCGCACGAGCCGGCGGAGATGGAAGCGTTCGAACGCTGGTTGCCGATCGCGCGCGAGCACGATCTCGACACGCGCGTACTGTCACCGAGCGAGGTGCGCGCGATGCTGCCGGGCCTCGCCGATGCAGGGCTCGGCGCCACCTTCACCGCCAGCGATGGCCAGGCCGAGCCGCGCGTGGTCGCGCCCGCGTTCGCCATGCGGGCGCGCGAGCTCGGTGCCGTGTTCGTCGAAGGCTGCGGGCTGACCGGCATCGACGTGGCGGGCGGCGCGATCGCCGGCGTGCGCACCGAGCTCGGCGAGGTGCGCACATCGCGACTCGTAGTGGCCGCCGGTGCGTCGAGCTGGCGCGTGTTGCGCCATCTGGGCATCGAGATCCCGCAGCACGTCGTGCGCGGCACGGTCGCGCGCACCAGCCCGGTTGCGCGCCAGACGGCGGTCTCGTTCATCGGCCACGGCGTCGGATTCCGCCAGCGTCCCGACGGCAGTTTCAACATCGCCGACGACGCGCAGGCGGACGTCGACGTCACGCTCGATCACCTGCGCGGACTGGGCTGGTACCTGAAGCCGCTGCTGTCGCACCACCAGGCGTTCAGCTTTCGCTTGAACGGCCGCTTCGTGGACGATCTTCGGCAGCGGCTGCCGGGCAGCGAGGCGCGCGGCAATGGCGAGCTCGTCCATGTGCGCGATCCGGTGGCGATGCCCAATGCGCGGCGCGTCAACAGGGCACTGGCCTCGCTGCACGCGGCGTTTCCCGAGACGCGCCATGCCCGCGTGGTGGAGAGCTGGGCCGGCGGCATCGATGTGCTGCCCGACGGCATTCCGATCATCGACGCGCCGCGCTCGCATCCGGGCCTGGTGGTGGCGACCGGCTTTTGCGGTCACGGCTTCGCGCTGGGCCCGATCGTCGGCAAGTTGCTGGCGCAGTGGGTCACGTCCGGCAGCCCGGGCATCGACCTGCACGCATTGAGATCGAGCCGGTATGCCGAGCGCGACGTGCGCGCGCCTTACTCGCTGTTCTGACGTCAGGCCCGCCAGCGCACCCCGCCGCGCTCGAACATCGCCTTCAGCGCGCCACTGCTCGCCAGCTCGTTCATGGCCGATTGCATCGCGCGGGCGAGATCGTCCGATTCGCGTCGCGTCGCACAGCCCACCGCCCAGCCGTTGCGGGCCTGCGGCATCGGCAGCGGCTCGATCGCGAAGCGATCGTCGCGGCCCAGCACCGCCTCGAGCTCCGACGCATGGCCGCCCGCCACCGCGACTTCGCCGCGCGCCAAGGCCGCGGCGGCCTCGGTGCCGTCCTTCCACTGCGTCTTCAACTGCTCGCGCAGCCGCCCGCCCTCGGCGCCGATCAGCAGCCATCCGGCCAGCGACTGGCCCGGCACCGCGATCGGCTGGCCGGCCAGCGCATCCAGCGACGCCAGCTGCGGCACGCGCGACTTGTCGCGCGCCAGCATGACCGACTCGCGGTAGTAGGGCGCGAAGATCTGCACCTTGGGATTGGCCGCCATCAGCGGCCGGTCGACCGGCACGTGCAGCAGCACGTCGGCCGGCCCGAAGCCCAGGTAGTGGCCGCGCCAGACCATGTTGCGCAGGTCGTCGTCCATGTTCTCGCCGGCCGTGAACGGCATCAGCGAGAGCCCGACGCCGAGCGACTTCGCCAATGCACCGGCGAGCTCGACATCGATGCCGCGCCCGTCGACGTTGAATGGCGGCATGGCCTGGTACACCGCCACGGTCAGGTGCCCGCGCGACTTCACGCGCTCGAGCGCGCCGGCCTCCTGCGCGCGCAGCGACGGCGCCGCGACCGATGCGGCCAGGCTGGCCAGCAAACGCCGGCGTGTCGTGCCGGCGCTCACAGCGGCTTCTCGCGACGCGTTTCGAGATAGGACTTGATCGACCAGATCGCCTCCTGCGTCAGCGTGCCCTCGAACGGCGGCATGTAGACCGCGCCGTTGCGCGTGCGGCCATGGCGCACGGTGCTGGCGAAGTAGTCGTCGATCTCCTTCACGCAGGCGGCCTTCTTCGCGGCGTCCTTCAGCGAGACGCAGTCGTTGTCGAGCCGGCGCAGGTCGGGCGCGATGCCGCCGGAGATCGCCTCCAGCCCGTGGCAGCGTGCGCAGTTCTGGTTGTAGGCCGAGGTGCCGATGCGGATCGCCGAGGCGTCGGTTCGAAACGGGTTCTCTGCGCGCCACTTCTCGCCCAGTTGGGGCAGGCTGCTGGTGTCGACCGCCTGCGGCGTGACGTCGCCGTGCGGCTGCGCGGTCGTGGCGAACAAGGCGGATGCGATGACGAGGGCGGCAGGGGGCTTGAACTTCATGGCGGTCTCTCACGGGCAAGGGGAGGATCGAGCCGCAGCTCGGCGCGGCCCGAGGCCCCAACCGCAATCCATGTGCCACCGCCGCAGCCCTGCGATCGGCCCGCCTTTCGGGCCGAAACGGTAGGGTTCCCGTCAGCGCCTTGTCCTAGGATCTGCTGCAGCCTGGGGGGCGCGCTGTACCAAACTGGTACAGGATTGCGCCGGCACCAGGGGTAAAAAGCAGCAGGTCGCGCGGCGCGAGCCGCGCTACTGTGTCGCTCAAAGACAAGCGGGCTCGATTCGGCACGAACGAGCACCGTGGCTGAGGAGACAAGACCATGCGTGCGCAGACCCCCAGCAGGGCCGTGGCCCGGTTTCATGGGCGCAAAGACACAGGCGCATCGACCCTGGCACCGGCCGCGCCCGATGCCGGCCATGTCGAGGCCATCGTGCAGTCGCACGAGCGCTGCGTCGCGCTCGGCGTCTCGCGCATCGAGCATCCTGATCACTCGCCGATCGCGCGGCCCGATTTCATGATCGCGGTCGAGCGCAATCGCCGCCTGCATGACCATGCGGCGCCGGTGATGTCGATGCTGCACGAGCAGATCGCACGCAGCGAAAGCATGGTGCTGCTCACCGATGCCGGCGGCACCATCATCCATGCGATCGGCGACGACGACTTCCTCGACCGGGCCGACAAGGTCGCGCTGCGCCCTGGCGCCAACTGGTCCGAGCAGGCCAAGGGCACCAATGCGATCGGCACCGCGCTGATCGACGAGACGCCCACGCTCGTGCATGCCGACGAGCACTACCTGCACGCCAACCAGTTCCTGACCTGCTCGGCCGCGCCCATCCTCGATCCGCGCGGCAACATCCTCGGCGTGCTCGATGTCTCGGGCGATTTCCGCAGCTATCACAAGCACACGCTGGCGCTGGTGCGCATGTCGGCGCGCATGATCGAGAACCGCTGGCTGACCGAAGACTTCGGCCACGCGATGCGGCTGCATTTCCACACCCGGCCCGAGTTCATCGGCACGCTGATGGAAGGCATCCTCGCGATCGCCGAGGACGGCCGCATCATCGGCGCCAACCGCGGCGCGCTCGAGCAGCTCGGCGCCAGCGGCGCGACGCTGCGCATGCAGAACATCGAGACGCTGTTCGGCGCCTCGCTGGGCGAGCTGGCCGACCACAGCCGCGCGCGCATCGCCACGCCCTTGAACCTGGTGCAGCAAGACGGCAGGCGCTTCTCGGGCTTCGTGCGCTGCAACTGGTTCGCCTTCGGTTCGATGCCCGGCGCGGCGCGGCCGATCGAGGCGCAGGTGATCGATCGCGCGCAGCCGGTGATCGAATCGGCCGCGGTGCCGCGCGCCGCGCAGCCCGCGGCACTGGCCGAGCTTCGCACCGGCGACGCGCAGATCGACACCGTGATCGAGAAGATCCGCCGCGTGCTCGATCGCGAGATCCCGATCCTGATCCTCGGCGAAACGGGCACCGGCAAGGAGCTGCTCGCGCGCGCGATCCATGCCGATTCGGCACGCGGCAAGCAGCCTTTCGTCGCGGTCAATTGCGCGTCGATTCCGGAGTCGCTGATCGAGGCCGAGCTGTTCGGCTACGACGAGGGCGCCTTCACCGGCGCGCGCCGCAAGGGCCAGGTCGGCAAGATCGTGCAGGCCAACGGCGGCACGCTGTTCCTCGACGAGATCGGCGACATGCCGCTGCCGCTGCAGGCCCATCTGCTGCGCGTGCTGCAGGAGCGCCAGGTCACGCCGCTGGGCAGCAACAAGGCGATCGCGGTCGACGTGACGATCATCTGCGCGACGCACCGCAACCTGCGCGCGATGATCGAGCAGCAGGCCTTCCGCGAGGATCTCTACTACCGCCTCAACGGCCTGGCGGTGCGCCTGCCGCCGCTGCGCGAGCGCAGCGATCTCTCGAGCCTGGTGCGCCGCATCCTCGACGGCGCCGGCTCACCGCGCCGCCACCACCTGGCGCGCGACGTGCAGCAGCTGTTCGAGTGCTACACGTGGCCGGGCAATGTGCGCCAGCTGTTCCAGGTGCTGCGCACGGCCTGCGTGATGGCCGGTGCCGAGAGCCTGATCACGAGAGCGCATCTGCCGGACGATTTTCTCGAGGAGGCCGATGCGGCGGTGCTCGCGCAATCGAATGCGCTCTTGCCGCCCGAGAGCGAATCCGCGGCCGCCGAGCCCGAAGCGCGCAACGCCGAGCCGCCGCTCGTCGGCACGCTCGGCGAGCAGGAGGTGGAGCTGATCCGCCGCACGCTCGATGCCGTCAACGGCAATATCTCCGAGGCCTCCAAGCGCCTGGGCATCAGCCGCAACACGATCTATCGCAAGCTGCGCTGGAACCGGCCGGGCTAGACACCGAGTCCGCCCGCGAGTCTGGTCGCAAAGGCGAAAACGCCACCTTCGGGTGGCGTTTTCGCCTTTGCGCTCGCGCATTCGTGCAGGCGAACGGCGGCTTAGGCAAACGAGCGTTGCCCAACTCGGCAAGCCGGCAGTGCCCGTCTGCTGCCTGGCTCCGCACGATGTCCATCCATGCCGCTGCCGGTGTCATCGACGGAGAAATAGCCATGGAGAAGTCCACGAAGGCCAACCCCTGCCAGCTGATCCTGGATCAGCTCGCGAAGACGGGCGAGGCCGAGCGCGCCCAGGCATTCGACGAGTTGCTGCAGGCCTCCAAGGCGAAGGGCTTCGCCAGGGAGTTCGCCGCTGCGCTGATGGCGCATCCGTCGAAGAGCGTGCTTCTGCAACGCATCGTCCAATGGCTTTCCACGCAGGAGCCGAGCAAGGAGATCCGCGCCGCGCTGCTGATGGCCTGCGATGGCCGCCAACTCGAGTCGCTGGCGCAGCGGCTCGTGGACCTGGGCGAGCAACAGAACTTCGACGCGAAGGAGGAGTTCGCCGCGGCCCTCCTCGCGATGGGCTCGCACGAGCTGATGGCGCAAGCGATCGACTTTCTGGCGGGAGGGACGAGCCTGCTGTCGAACGTCAAGTGGCTGGATTGGCTGTACCAGCTGGCCACGACGGTGGACGGCAAGACCAAGTCCAAGACCTGGCTTGCGCTGGCAGGACTGTGGCGCCATGCGGCCGGCAGGCTGACCCCGCAGCAGCAGGCGCACATCATGCAGCTGGCGCTCACGACCAAGATCGACAGCCCGGTCGACGCCAAGTGCCTCGTCTTCTTCGTCGAGGGCTTGCGGCGCGCTCACCGCCTGCTGCAGAACACGCCGCACGGCTTCGATCTGACCGGCGAGCAATGGAAGACCTTGTTCCTGTTCCTGGTGGACAACCAGCAGGTGCAAGCCCTCAATCAGCTGCTCTCCTGCGGTCCGGGGGAAATGCTGCCCCCCAACCTGGCCGCCGTGGTGATCGGCGGGATGCAGGAGCGATCCGACTGGACCGAGGAGCCGCTGTCGCCGCGCGGAGAACCCACCTCGCCGCGGGGAGAGCCGCCCCTGTCTCCCCGGCAAGCACTCGCCTCGCCGCGCCAGGCCGCGAGCGCGGCGCGGCAAGTCCTCGGCGCGGCGCGACGCAGCATCGTGAAGCGCAGGTCGGTGCCGGCCGAGATCTTGCCGTCGCTGTTCGACAAGCTGATCGACATCCAGGGCGTCTTCACCCGCATCGCGGTCGCGCTTTGGGTCCACCGCGAGCACGATCTCCTGCTCGTGCTGCTCGATCGTCTGCAGCTCCTGTGCGCCAGCAGCAGGGCTGCCAGGCAGGAGTCGGTCACGCTGGTCATCTCGCTCGCCGATCTCCAGATCGACATCGAGAACTATTGGCAAGCACAGCTCCAGGCGAAGCTGTGCCTGTTCGTCGAGGCCGCGCTGGAGCGGCCGCAGCAGACCGAAGTGGCGCCCCACGTGGTGCGAATGGTCTGGCGCCGGGGAGCCGCCACCGAGAGCCAATGCGCGCTGCTCATGGTCTGGCTCAGCCCTGCGGACGTGGATCTGCAGCTGCAGGGCATGTGCTGCACGCTGGCATTCGTCAAGCCCGAGGACTGGCCGCACGCCTTCGACTGGAACTCGGTGCTGGCGTGCGCGAGAAAGGCCAGGAGGCGCGATCGCTTCGTGGAGGTGGTCCTGATGTCGATCGGCGAACCCTTGCGGGAGCCGCCGGAGAACGTGCTGGCCGAGGCACTCGAGTGGGCCGAGGGGCCGGGGCAGTTCGGCGCCAAGTTCAGCACGCTCTGGGCAGACACGATCGAAAGTCGGCATCCCAAGAGCTACGACGCGATCCTCACCAAGTTCATCACCCAGGACGATGTGAACCGAGGCATCGACTTCCTCATTCAGCTCGCGATCAACGACCCCGGGCAGTGGACCGCCAGGCGGGACATGTTGGGCCAGCTCCTGCAGCGAGGCAACGCCTGCCTGACGCTCATCACGCTGGCGAGCGAGCTGTACATGGGAAGGCATGGCGCCATGGCCCTGTGGACCACGCTCATCGCCTGGACGGAGCATGTGTCCGGCCCCGACCAGCAGTTCGCTCGCGTGGCGATCTCGCTGCCGCTGGTGCACGCCTCACGCACGCCGCCCGCCTCACGGTGGTGTGCCGTGCTCCCGCCGGAAAGATGGTTCCCGGATCTGAAGCCTTTGATCGATCTGCACGACAGCGGCCTCTGGCTGGCCTGCCTGAGCTTGATCAAGGGCGCGCAGCCGGCGTTGGCGGCGATCTTCCAGGCCGTGTTCGTGAAGGCGCTGCTGGCCATGGCCAAGAACCGCTACCGCCTGAACTTCGCCGACGAGTCGGCCGTCGCCAAGGCACAGAAGGGCTTGAAGGAGCAGTTCCCGACGATCGACTGGAACTGCGTGCTGTTCAGCGGTGCCGATGCGCAGCAGCGCGAACTCGTCGCGCAGTTCTGCACCGAGCCGATGATCGGCAGCATCGTGGGTGGTTGGGTGACGAGCCTGGGAGAACTGAGCTATCAGCTGGTGATCCACAAGGGCATCGACAAGGCGGCGCTGCATGCCCACCTGCTGCCGGTGCTGATGGCCGGACAGGGTGCCGCGGCCGTCGCGCAGGCGGGCGGCGACATCGCGCCGGAGCAGGTCGTGAAGGTCTTCGGCAGGAAGGGCGCCGCGGCCCCTTCGCGCTGCGACATCCTCGAGGGATTTCGTGTGCCGGGCGTCGAACCGTTCGCTTTCAGCGACGAGCTCGACCACCATCTCATGGCGCTGCTCGATCTTGCCGGGAAGGCCAAGCTCGATGCGGACTGCATCGCCGTCTTCGGCGCGGCGCATCGGACGCTGAAGAAGAGCATCACGTCGCCGTTCTTCAGGGACTCGTACGACAACTTCTGGTACGCCTCGATCGATCTGCTCGACAAGGGCGACATGGCTTCGCTGCTGCTGATGCAGCAGCTCGCCCTGGTGCCGCCTGACGCGCAGGACTGGGCGGCCTTCATGCTGGCGGCCCTGGCCGGCCCCTGCATGGTCGTGACGGTGCGCGACGAGACCGGGGGCCTGATGGCTTTTCTCGGCTGCACGCTCGTCAAGGTGGACGCCGGCGCGCATGGCCCCGCTCACATGGCGCTGGTGTGCGAGAAGTTCTTCGCCTACCCGGGCCTGGACTTCTCTTCGCCCGACTCGCCCGCGGCGATCTCGCTCGCGCCGGAATTGCTCGTGGCCTTGCAGAGGCTGGCCGACAAGCTCAAGGTCGATCGCATCCTCGTGAGCACGGACTGCTTCTTCGCGCCCGGCGCATCGCCGGTGATCCAGGTGGCCGGGCTGCCGCTGGCCTCGAGCGATGCGTGGCACGCGCTGGTGGCGCCGCCGGGACATGCGGGGGTCAATCCGATCGTCACGTTCAACGTCCGAGAGCAGGCGATGGAACCCCGGCAGTGATCGGCGCCGCAAGGCGGCCCGGGTTCTCCCTGTGCCAGCCTGGCGCGCAGCGTCTCGCAACGTGACGTGCGCGGGCGGGTCGAGCGCGCCAATGTCGAGCGCTGCGCGCGGCGGCCGCGTGCAGCGCGGCGAAAAGGCGATGCGGCACACGACTTGCGAGCCGTTGCGGCCATGCGGTCGAGTCGACTCACATCAAGACCTGGGCTTGCGCAGCCGCTCTGGCTCGAATGGTTCGCCTTGCTCGGCCTGCTCGGCTTCGCGACCTGGCTGCTCGGCACGCGCGGCGTCTGGTCGCTGCTGCTCAGCGCGGACCCGACCGGCATCACCGCGGTGATCATCGTCGTCTTCGCCGGCTCGACGCTGTGGTGCGGCGCGCGAGCGCGCGAGCTGCAGCGCCATCGCGATCGCTGGTGCGCCGAGTACCACGCCGCCCTCGCCGGCGGCGCCGCCGACGCGAACGCGCCGCTCGACTTGCTGACCGAACGCACCCACGGCCCGCACCAGACCGCCTGGTGGGTCAACGGCATCCAGCTCAAGCTGGGCCTGCTCGGCAAGGTGATCGGCTTTTCGATCCTCGCGCTGCAGATCGGGCGCATGCAGGGCTTCGATGCGGCGCAGTCGCAGGAGCTGCTCAGGAGCCTGACCACCGGCCTGGGCGTCGCGCTGCTGACGACGATGGTGGGCCTGGTCGCCAACATCGTGCTCGGCTTGCAGCTCACGCGGCTGGACCGCTATGCCGACGCCATCGTCGCCGATGCGCAGCGGCGCGGCCTGCAGGCGAGCACGCCATGAGACGCGGCCGTCGCGCGCGCGATCCCGAGGTCGATCCGTTCTACGACATGTTGTTCAACATGCTGATCGCCTTCGTGTTCTGCTTCATCGTCGCGCTGCTGGCGATGAACCCGAAGGCGCTCAAGGCCGGCGACATCCCGAGCAAGGCCGAGTTCATCGTCAACGTCTCGTGGCCCGACCTGGACCCCAACGACATCGACACCTGGGTCGAAGATCCCAACGGCGAGAAGGTGTGGTTTCGCGCGCGCGAAGCCGGCCTGATGCACCTGGACCGCGACGACCGCGGCATGACCAACGACGTGATCGTGATCAACGGCCGCGAGGTCGTGAACCCGCTCAACCAGGAGGTCGTGACGGTGCGCGGGATCATGCCCGGCGAGTTCACCGTCAACGTCCACTACTTCGACAGCAGGAACGCCAGGCCGGTCGAGGCCACGGTCTCGATCATCAAGGTCAATCCGCGCGCCGAGGTGGTCTTCTACGGCCAGCTCACGCTCGCGCGCAAGGGCGACGAGGCCACCGCCGCGCGCTTCACCGTGCTGCCCGACGGCTCGGTCGCGCAGGTCAACACGCTGGCGAAATCACTGGTGCAAAGACGATGACGCTCGAGATCCTGCTGGGCGCGGCCGCGCTCGCCTTCCTGCTCGCGCTCGCGCTGCTGTGCTCGCGCTGGCCGCATTGGGCCAAGGCTGCGCTGGTGGTCGGCGTCACGGCGTTCTACTTCCATGCCGACGAGGTCTTGCACCGCGTCGGCGGGCTGCCGGCGAACGAGCCGCTGCCCGAGCGCTTCGTGCTGCTGGCCGCGGTGATCGAGGAGCCGGGCAAGAACTCGCCCGGTGCGCTCTACGTCTGGGTCAACGCGCTCGAGGACGGCAAGCCGCAGGCGGCGCCGCGCGCCTATCGGCTCGCCTACGCGAAGGATGTGCACGCGCTGCTCGACCAGGGCATGAAGAAGGTGCGACAGGGCGTGAGCCAGATGGGCAGCGCCGAGCCGAAGCGCGGCTCGCGCGGCTTCTCGTGGCTGCGGCCCGGCAGCGACGAGCAGGTCGTGAAGATCCGCGACCTACCGGTGCCGCAGCTGCCGGAGAAGTAGCGTGAGGACGTGGATCTCGGTGTCGCTCGCGAGCCTGTGGTTCGCGGCGATCGGCACGAGCGGCTGCAGCCGCGTCGCGCCGTCGGACGACTTGTTTCCGCTGGCGCCCGGATCGCAGTGGCGCTACGAGCAGGTCGTCGAAACCGAGGACGGTGGCGTCGAGCGCCGCATGCTGACGCTGCGCACGCTCGCGAGCGAAGACTACGACGGTGCGCCCGCCTGGCGCCGGCGCAGCGACGACGGCGTCGACTACTGGCTGCGCAGCGACGCGAGCGGCATCTACCGTGTCGCGAGCAAGAGCGACCTGCAGGCCGAGCCGGTGGCCGATGCGCATGCGCGCTATGTGCTCAGGCAGCCCATCGCCGTCGGCACCGAATGGCAGGCCTCGACCGTGCCCTATCTGCTGCGCAGGCGGCAGGGCTTTCCGCCCGAGCTGCGGCACGAGCATCCCGATGTTCCGATGCGCTATGCGATCGAGTCGATCGACGATGACGTCGAGCTGCCGGCCGGCCGCTTCGCGCATTGCGTGCGCGTGAAAGGGCAGGGCAGCGTGCGGCTGTATGTCGATCCCGTGGCCGGCTGGCGCGACGTGCCGCTCGCGACGACCGAGTGGTACTGCCCCGGCGCGGGGCTCGTGAAGCTGCTGCGCGAAGAGATCGCGCATCTGCCGATGCTGACCGGCGGGACCGTGAGCCTGCAGCTGCTGGACCGCAGGCCCTGAATCAGGAATCTTGCAGGCACCGGATCGGGCCTCAGGCCATCGCGGTGAGCCGCGGCGTCGACCAGCATGGCGTGGCCATGGAGAAGTCGACCAATCCGTACCGTGACATCCTGACCACCTTGGTCATGTCTCGGGGCAAGGCCCGAGAAGCGGCCTACCAAACCTTGTTCGGCCTGAGCAAGAGCAAGGATTTCGTCAACGACCTGGCCAGCGCGATCACGCGCCATGACTTGAACGACAGGGTCATGAGCGAGCTGTTCGCCATGTTCCTGGAGTACCCCCCGTTTCCGTCCTTGTGGCTGGCTGTCTCGAGAGCGTGCCGACCGCAGCAGCTGGCGAACCTGGCGCCGTTCGTCGGGATGACGAGCGAGCTCCTCGGGACCGACGCGAAACAGGCGTTCGGCAAGGCCGTCGCCGCGATGGAGCCCTCGGATCAACTTCTCGCGATCACCTGCCTGGCCAGGGCCGAACCGGACGCACCGCAAGGCTGGGGGGACTTGCTGTTCAACCTTGCACAGGCTCACGAGCAAAGCACGCTGGCCCTGGTCACGATTGCCTGCGAAGCGGGTGAAAGGCTTTCGCGCGCGCAGTGGGACACCATCGTCAAGGCGCTGGTCGCCAAGTACACGATCACGCCGGACCGCGTGATGATGCTGGTGCTGGGCATCCGCCGCACGGCCGCCACCGCCGCGGCGAACGGGTGGCCGTTCGAGCTCTCCGACGAGAGCTGGAAGACGCTCTTCAGCTTCCTGCTGATCGAGCACCAGCATCAAGCGCTCTTGTCCCTGCTGTCCAGCGGGCCGAACTCGAGCGTGCCCGCCGGCCTGCTCGCGCTCCTCGAGCGGGCGCTGAAGAAGGACGGCTGGGAGCAGCACTTTCAGCGTCGAGCCTGGGTCGTCGATGTGGACGACGAGGTGCGCATCAGGTTCGATTTCACCCGCTACCTGAGCATTCGAGGCTTCGCGACGCCGGTGCTCGTTTCGCTGGCGGCCAAGAAGTCCGACGCCATCGTCTGCTTGCTGCGGGCCGTCACGGCTTGCCCGGGTGTGCCCGAGGAAGAACTGGTCTCGATGATCGTGTGTCTGGGGGAAAGCGGCATCGCCGTGGACCAGGCCGTGATCACGCTCTTGGTCCGTCTCGCGAGGCCATTCGACGATGCCGCGAAGTCTCGCGCTGCGATCGGCCTGGTGCGTGCGATGCGCAACTCGCGGCGCATGAAACTGCGCTACTTCAACGAGATCTTGACGTGGCTGCCGAAGGCCACGCCGCACGCGCAGCTCGAGGCCTGGTCCTGCGTGCTCCAGTTCGCAGAGAGTGCTCCCACGGCCGGCATGTGGAGCACCGCGCTGGCCTGCGCCAAGTCCGTCAGCGACCCGGGCCGCCTGCAACTGTTCGTGGAAGCAGTGCTGTGCTCGATCGATGCGCAGGATCCAGGCATGCGGGCGCCGGGCGACATCGTCGTCGCGACCTTCGATCTCGCCGCCCGGCATCAATGCCTGGGCGATGCGTTCAAGCTGCTGAACGAACGCAAGCTGACGATGGCCGCAGCGCCGCTGCTCCAGTCGATCGGCACCAGCCTGGAAGCGCTCATCGCGTCCAACGACTGGGACGCCATTCTCGCGGCCTGGGAGTGGATGGCGCAGATGCGCCCGCAGCTGTGGACACAGAAGGCAGCGCTGTTCGCGAAGGCCATTTCACAGGCGGGCGGCGTGCTGTTGCTGATCAAGCTGGTCGCGCGGCTGTACCAGAGGCGCATCGGTCACGATGCCGTCTGGAGCGTGCTCGTCCAGTGGGCCGACAACCTGCACGGCGATGCCGACAAGCAGGTCGCGCGGATCGCGGTCGGGCTGGTGCTGATCGAAGCCGCTGCCGACAAGGACGAGCCGTGGTGCAAGCTGATCGTGCCGAGCCACTGGCTGAACGATCATCTTGCAAGGCTCGGCAAGCGGCATGTCGCCCGCGAGTGGCTGAGTCTGCTGCTGCGCATCGAGAGCGCGCCGTTGCAGCTGGCGACGATCTGCAAGCGCCTGCTCATGCTGGCGTTCGAGCGTGGCCAGCTTCTGCCGTCGATGATCGACATCGTTCAAGCAGCGCGCGCCGGCTGGCGCTCGAAGTTCGCATCGATCGCATGGGACGTTCTGTTCCTCGGCCCCACCGACCAGCAGCGCGAGCGTTCGCGCATGCGCGTGGCCACCGAGCCGGTCCTCGGCGACGCGCTCGTCGCGTGGACGACGAGCTTGGGCGACCTGGTTCGCCGTTTGATCGGGCGCAAGGATCTCGACGCCGCCAAGCTGCGCAGCCACCTCATGCCCGTGCTCGCAGCCTGCCTGGGCAAGATCGTGCCCAGCAAGGCCGCGGCCGGCGGCACCGACCCGCTCCTGGAGGCGATCGATGCCGTGTTCGGCCCCGCGGGCGAGCCGGCCCTCGTGGCCAGCGCGATCCTCGAACGCCTGGTCACGATGAAGCGTGCCGTGACGGCCGGCCCGCTGGCCCGCACGCCGCTGGGCAAGCAAGGCCCGCTCGAGCCGCCGGACGCAGGCGCCGAAGGCCCCGCCATGCAGTTCAGCGTCGAGCTTCATGGCCATCTGCTCGAGCTGATCAAGCTGGCCGCGGCCGAGGCTGCCGACAAACCCTGCCTCGACGCCTTCTGCGACGCGCACGATCTCCTGCGCAAGCTGATCGACTCGCCGCTGTTCGCGCGGCAGTACGCGGACCTCGAGTTCCTCACGGTCGAGGTGCTGGACAACAGCGATGTCGACTCGCTCTTCCTGCTCGACCTCGGCCCCGCTGCGAGCGGCAAGGCCACGCTGTGGGCGGCCAGGTTGCTGAGCCTGCTGGCGGGGCCGTGCACGGCGGTGGTGGTTCGACGCGAAGACGGCGCCGCGGTGGCCTACCTCTCGTGTGCGGTCGTGCTGGCCGATGGCAACCCGCAACCCTCGCTGATGTGCACGAGGATGGTGTGGCACCCGAGCTGGGACGAGCCGGTGGTATTTCCGCTGACGATGAAGTTCGCGGCCCTGGGGCTCGCGATGATTTCGGTCCTGCGGTCCTTGGCCAAGGCACTCGGGATCGAGTACGTGCACGTGGACCGGCGGTGCTTCTTCGCATCGCCCCAATGGCCGGCGTCGAGCAGGAAGCTGGTGTTCCTTCACCACGACGCGGTCTGGTGGCAGCAGGCATCCCCGACCTCGGGGCCGACGCAGATGGACGTCTTCGAACTGCCGCTCGATCCCGGGTAGCGAGCCGGCCTCAAGTTCCGCGCGCGGCGGACGATAAGCCGGCTGGGAGTTCCTTGCCGAAGGCGGCGACAGACCGCAGCGGGGGGAATCAGTCGTTCAGGTTTCCGTCGTGCCCGCGAATTCGCGTTCATCCCTCCGGCAAGTACCCGTCTCACAGCTGCGCATCGGCGTGTTCCTGCATTCGCTGGACGGGCCGTGGCTGTCGCATCCGTTCTGGAAGTCGAGCTTCGTCCTGAAGAGCCCCGAGGAGCTGCGCCAGCTGCAGGACAGCGGCGTGACCTCGTGCTGGATCGACGTCGCCAAGGGCCTCGATGTCGGCCCCGATGCCGGCGTCGACGCGCCGCTGTCGCAAGCACCTGCGCCCGCTGAACCGCCACCGGCCGCGCCGCCGGTCGACGAGGCCGCAGCGAGCGCGAAAGTGCCCATCGAGCAGGAACTCGCGAGCGCCGCGCGCGTGCTCGAGCGCTCGCGCGAAGCCATCGTCTCGATGTTTCGCGAGGCGCGCATGGGCCAGGCGATCAATACCTCGCAATGCGCCGAGCTGGTCGAGGAGATCAGCCGCTCGACGCTGCGCAACGCCGGCGCGCTGGTGAGCCTGGTGCGGCTCAAGACCAGCGACGAATACACCTACATGCACTCGGTCGCAGTGTGCGCGCTGATGGTCTCGCTCGGCCGCGCGCTGGGCTTCGACGACGATGCCTGCCGCGCCGCCGGCACCGCCGGCCTGCTGCACGATGTCGGCAAGGCCATGGTGCCGCTCGAGGTGCTCAACAAACCCGGTCGCCTGACGGACGACGAGTTCGCCGTCGTGCGCACCCACCCCGAGCGCGGCCACGAGCTGCTGCTGCGCAGCGGCGCGGTCGGCGAGGCGGCGCTCGATGTCTGCCTGCACCACCACGAGAAGTTCGACGGCAGCGGCTATCCCTTCAAGCTCGCCGGCGAGCGCATCTCGCTGCTCGCGCGCATGGGCGCGGTGTGCGACGTCTACGACGCGATCACCTCCAACCGGCCCTACAAGGCGGGCTGGGATCCGGCCGAGTCGATCGCGCGCATGGCCTCGTGGAAGGGGCACTTCGATCCGGCGGTGTTCGCGGCGTTCGTGAAGACGCTGGGCATCTACCCGAACGGCTCGCTGGTGCGGCTGGCGTCCAAGCGGCTCGCGGTCGTGATCGAGCAGAACGCGCAGACGCTGGCACCGGTGGTGCGGGTGTTCTTCTCGATCAAGTCGAACCTGCCGGTGCCCTTGCAGCGGATCGATCTCTCGCAGCCGGGCACGAGCGAGCGCATCGTCGCGCGCGAGTCGCCGCGCGACTGGAACTTCCCGCAGCTCGAGACGCTGTGGGCGGGTGACGTGCTGCGGCGCGGTTGACGCGCGCAGCGGCTATCGATTCGACAACGCCGCCCGCAGCGCCTTCGCGAAGCCGCTCGGATCCTCGATGTGCGGAATGTGCCCGACGCCGGGCAGCACCGAAAGCCGCGCGCCGGGCATCCAGCCCTGCAGCGCACGGGCCTGCGCGATCGGCGTGACGGTATCGGCCTCGCCCCACAGCAGCTCGACCGGCAGCGCCTGCGAGCGCGACCACGCAGTCAGGCGCTCGGGCTTGAGGCTCGCCGCCGGCTCGCAGCCGCCGTGGGCGAAGCCCGCGGCCCAGTCGCCGAGCAGATAGCTGAAGTCGTTTCGCGCGAACGGCTGCTGATAGGCCAGCACGCGCTGCGGCGTCACGGCCTCGGTGCGGTGCACGAAGCCTTCGAGCCAATGTCCGGTCAGCGGCGGCAGCGTCGCGCTCGCGCCGACCGCGGCGCCGCGGATCATGCGCGGCGCGAGCGAGGGCTCGGTCAGCCACGCGACGGCGAGGTTCGCGTCGGCGCATTGCGGCGGCTCGCCGCCCGCACCCAGGCCCAGCGCCGGATCGACCAGCACCAGCCGGCGCACGCGCGACGACGATTGCATTGCTGCCTCGAGCGCCGGCCCGGCGCCGAAGGAGTGACCGACCAGCGTGACCGGCGCGTCGCCGAGCGCATCGATCACGCTCAGCACGCGCCGCGCCTGCGCCGGGCGCGAGTAGTCGAAGCCCATCGCCGGCGCGACGCGCTCGCTCATGCCGAAGGGCGGCAGGTCGAGCGCGACGACGCGCCAGCCCCCGGCCGCGAGCGATTGCGGCAGCTCGAACCAGGTGCCGCTCCACGCGCCGGTGCCGTGCACCAGCACGACGACCGGCCCGTCGGCCGGGCCCCAGCTCTGGGTGAAGACGCGCGTGTCGCCGGCATCGATCCAGCGCCCGCCTTGCGGCGCCAGGGTCGCGGGCGAGGCCTGCTCGCGCAGCATGCGCATCGTGCTGGTGACCGCGATCCAGATGCCCAGCAGCACGGCGGCCAGCAGCGCCAGGCGCAGTGCGATGCCCAGGCCGCGAAGCGTGATTCCACGCAGGGATCTCAGCAACATCATCATCGTGGTCGTCGTGGATTGATCAGTAGTCGTAGACGTGCTCGACCGCGATGCCTTGCTGCGCATCGACCTCGCGCAGCATCGCGCCCAGGTTCGCCACCGGCACGGCCAGCACGACGCGCTCGCGCCCCGGCTGCGTGATCACGGCCTGGGTGAACATGCGCCGCGTGTTGGCCGGCAGCGCGTGGCCGGCGGGCTGCAGCAGGCTCACGACGATCTCGCCGTCGTTGCCGGCGATCTCGCGAAAGTCGATGCCTTGCGAGGCGAGCCAGCGGCTGTAGGCGGTGAAGCCCTCGTAGCGCGGAATCGTCGCGAGCACGCCGCGCGCCGGATCGCCGGGCAGCGCGGCGTAATCGGCATGCTGCGCATCGGGCTGCGCGGCCTTGGTCAGCAACACGGCCGTCACCGGCTTGGGCGCGTCGTAGATCGATTGCGTGCCGAGCTTGATCAGGCGCGCATAGCCTTCCTTGACGAGCAGCTCGCTGGTCAGCGCGAAGCGGCGTTCCCAGCGGCGCAGCAGGTTCTCGCCGCGCGTGGGCAGGTCGGTCCACAGCGTCTTCAGCTGCGACCAGAAGTCGAACTTGTACCAAGGCTCGACGCGGATGAAGTCGACATAGGCCTGCGCATAGTTGGCGGCGAAGCGCTCTTCCGGCACCGGCGAATCGCCCGAGCGCGTGGCCTCGGCGAGCCGGCCGATGGTGTGCTCGTAGACGCCCTTGAGCGCGTACTCGACGGTGGTGCTGGTGCCGATCACCATCACCATCAGGTGGTAGCCGCCGTTGAACGGGTACTTGGCGATCTCGCGGTTGACCGCCGCATAGCCCTGCCAGAACTGGCCGATGTGCGCGAACAGCGGAAACGCGCTCGGCGCGGCGCCGCTGCCCAGGTAGGCCGCGTACTCGGCCGGGCTGTGCACCAGGTACCACTCGGGAAAGGTGAGAAAGGTCTGGTCGGGCGTGCGGCGATGCTCCTCGGGCGCCGCCGGTGCGGCGGCCTGGCCAGGAGCCGCGCAGGCGATCGCCAGCGCGGCCGCGGCGATGCTGCGCCTCATGCGTGGCCTCCGCTCTCGTGGACCGCGAGCGTCGCCGCTGCGCCGCCGCGCTTGACGAAGCACAGCAGCGTGTTGTCGGTCGGGTCGTTGTCCTGCAGCACGCGGTGGCCGCTGTCGTCGAAGCCGGCGGCGTCGAGGCGGCGCACCCAGGTGTCGACCGGCTCGAAGTAGCGCAGCTCGGCGAGGTTGGTCTCCCAGCTCTCGCCCAGGCCGGCGTTGAAGACGGTGTGGGCCAGCGAGACCAGGGTGCGCAGCTCGTCGGTCTTGACGTCGTGGTCGCGCACGATGAAGAGCCCACCCGGTCGCAGCACGCGCTGCACCGAGGCGAGGAAGGGCACGAGCTTGTCCTCGGTCATGTGGTGCAGGCCGACGTAGCAGGTCACGAGGTCGAGGCTCGCGTCGGGGATCTGCGCCGGCAGCGGCGTGTAGTCGCCCAGCGGCACGTGCACGCCGGGCTGGGCGAGCTGGCCGCGCTCCATCAGGTCGACCGGCGAGTTGGTGGGCGCGTGCTCGTCGATGAACCAGCGCGCGCCGGTGATCTCGAGCGCGGCGTTCAGGCCGCGCCAGTAGCGCGCCTTGGAGCCGATCTCGGCGTAGCCGTCGAAGCGCGTGCGTCCGCCCAGCACCGCGAGCGTCTGGCGCGTCATCTCGCGCTTTTGCTTGAACAGCGAGGGCAGGGCGTAGGTGAGGTCGGCGATCGCGGGCTTGATGGTCGAAAGCTGCTGCTGGAAGAAGCGGTAGACGCTTTCCTCGTCGCGATGCAGCCGGCAGGCCTCGCCGATCAGGTGGTGCACGCGATCCTCGGGCGCGACGCGGAACACGCTTTGCAGGAAGCGGTAGAACGCGTCGGACTGCTGCACGTCGCCGAACACGCGATGGAACTCGGTCGGCGCTTCGAGCGCGGGCGCGGGCTGCGCGCGATCGAGCCAGGCCCGGTAGTACTTGTCCCACAGCACGTTGGTGAAGCGGAAGTTGGGATCGACCTCCCACTTCAGCGCGAACAGATCCTTGGCCTTGGGGTACGCGCGATGGAACTGCTCGTTCGTGGCGTGCGGCTGGTAGGGCAGGTAGTAGGTGCCGCCGACCGACAGCACCGCGTCGATCAGCTCGCGCGTCCACACGCCCACGCGGCTCTTGGCGTTCTCGCGCGTGCGCTGCTTGTGATAGAGCACGAAGGCGAAGGTCTCGCCGCGCGCCCATGACAGCGCGGTGTGCTCGTCGGCCATCGCATGGCGGATCGAGATGTTCAGCGCGTTGACGCGATGGCGCTGCAGCACCGCGGCCATCTTGGGCACGAAGGCCTCGAGCTGCTCGACCGGCACGAAGTACTCCTGCAGCACATAGGTGCGGTGCATGCGCGTCGGCGGCTCGAGCTCGGCGACGTCGTAGCCGGCCTCGTAGTTGCGCCAGTGGACCTTCTTGCGCAGGTACAGCAGCGGATCGATCAGCTTCTCGCGGCGCTCCTTGCCGAACGGCGTTTCGGAGACGGCCCACAGGAAGTAGCTGTGCAGCGGATACGAGCGGCGCAGCGGCTGCAGGCGCGTCGGCGTGGTCGCGGGCTCGTCGGTTTCGACCCAGGTCACCGAGCGCACGCTGCCGTAGTGCGGCGCGTAGAGGTCGGCGTTGTGGAAGACCGCCTTGGGGTTGTTGCGCACCGTGTCCTTGAAGTGCGACCAGTACTTCGCGAGCGGCATCACCGCGTGCTCGCGCTTGACGCGCTTGTTCTCGGCGAGGTCGAGCTCGATCTCGACCACGACGCCGAGCGCGCCATAGCCGCCGATCGCGCCGAAGAAGAGTTCGCTGTTCTGCTCGCGACTGGCTTCGACGGCCGTGCCGTCGTGCAGCACGATCTGGATCGCGCGCACCGACAGCACCAGCGGCCCCAGGCCCACGTAGCGGCCGTGGCAGTTCACGCCCAGCGCGCCGCCGACGGTGAAGTTGGCATAGGTCTGCATGATCTTCACCGACAGCCCGTGCGGGTCGATGAACTTCTGCAGGTCGCACCAGCGCAGGCCGGCCTGCACGCGCACGCGCTTGTTTTCGGGCGAGAACCAGACGATGCGGTTCATCGCGCGCATGTCGAAATGCAGGCTGCCGGGGCTGGCCGTCTGGCCGCCCATGCTGAAGCGCCCGCCGCCGATCGAGACCGGGCCGCTGGTGCGGCGCAGGGCTTCCTGAACATCGGCTGTCGATTCGGGCGCGACGATGGCCATCACGCGCACCGGGTTGAGCTGGGTGACGTCGTTGACGATGTGGTGAGAGCTCATGCGGCCTCCTGGGTGGGCGCGACGCGCAGGTAGTCGCTCGGGGTGCGGTGGGGCGCGGGGCCGAAGCGCTCGGCGCCGATGCGGGTGCCGAGCAGGCCGCAGTCGATCATCAGCAGCACGGCGCCCAGCACCGGCACGGCGGCGAGCAAGAGCCACCAGGCCGAGCGGTTGCGGTCGTGCAGCCGGCGCGCCCAGACCGAGACGAGGAACAGCGTGGTCGCGATCGCGACCACGAGGCCCGGCCCACGGCCGAGCTGCTGCTCGACCGCGATGCACAGGAACAGCAGCACCGGCAGCGCTAAGGCGTGCCGGACCCAGAAGCCGCCGCGCGCGAGGCGCCCGGTGGTCTTGAATTCGCCGATGAGGCCCAATGGATGCTCCCCCGATCCGGATCGGCGCCGATGATGCCCAAGGGGCCGCCCGCCGTGAACTCCAGCATCGGGGGTGCGTGTATCAGCCACGCTTCGGCGCGGCGGGCGTCACGTTTCAGTGGCTTCATTGCACCGCCAGCGCCTGGGCCAGCGCGCGCAGCAGCGCCGCGCCGTCGCCGCGCCAGGCGCTGCCGTGCATGCAGGCCAGCGTGGTCGGCTGCAGGGTGGCCAGCTTCTCGAGCAGCGCGGCGGTGTGGGGCGCATGCGAGAAGTAGTCCAGCGGCGCGCGGAAGGCCTCGCTCGGGCCGAGGATGTCGCTCTCGGTCAGGGCCTGCCGGCCGTCGCCGGGCTGGGTGAACAGGTCGCCGCAGAAGAAGGTGCCGGTGGTTTCGTCGCTCAACAGGCCGCAATCCCAGCCGTGCGGCAGGTGCGGCGTGTCGTGCCAGCGGATGCGGTGGCGGCCGAGCGACAGCGTCTCGCCGTCGGCCATCGGCCGTGCCGCGCGGTCGGCCAGGTCGTTGACCGAGACCAGGGCCGCGACCTGGCTGCACAAAGGCTCGGCCTCGGGCGCCAGCGACAGCCACTGGTTCAGCGAGCCGCACTCGTCGGCCTCGACATGCGAGAACGCGACCCAGCGCAGCCGCTCGATGGGCATCAGCGCGGCGACCGCCTCGCGCACCAGCGGGAACAGCGCGCGCGGTCCGGTGTGGAACAGCAGCGGCGCGTCGTCGACGATCAGGTACTGGTTGAAGCTGAACGAGCCGACCGGCAGCGTGACCGGCGTGTTGACGCGGAAGATGCCGGTGGCGATCTCGTGGACGTTGGTGCCGGCGGCGCTGTTGGTGATCATCGGAGTCGCTCCTCGAAAAAAAGCAGGTGGACGGGACGAGGATGTGTCGCCAATCGATCCGGCGTTACACCGAGGCGTCGAGGGCGCGCGCTGGCTATGCTGCGCCCATGGGCCAGGCCGTGATGTCATCCGCCGAAGCCGCCGACGCCGCCGGCGAGGAGGCCGCGCTCGCCGCGCGCATCGCCGCGGCTGCCGGCTCGCCCGATGCCGCCGCCGAGGCCGCCTTCTACCGCCTGATGGCGCCGCGCGTGCGCCGCTACGGCCTGCGCCACCTGCGCGACGCGCATGCCGCCGGCGACCTGATGCAGCTGGTGATGCTGCGCACGATGGAGCAGCTGCGCGAAGGCCGCGTGCGCGAGCCGCAGCGCATCGTCTCGTTCGTGTTCGGCATGTGCCGCATGGTGCTGATGGCGCAGCGTCGCGGCGAGTCGCGACGCGGCGAGCTGCTGGAGCGCTTCGGCCACGTGCTGGTGGCCGAGCCGCCCCCGCCCGAGCCGCGCCTGGACCATCGGCGCGTGGCCGACTGCCTGGAGCGCCTGGCCGAGCGCGAGCGCAGCGTCATCGTGCTGAGCTTCTACGACGAGCGCGGCGCCGACGACGTCGCCTCGATGCTCGGCACCACGCCCGGCAACGTGCGCGTGATCCGCCACCGCGGCCTGGCGCGGCTGCGCGACTGCGTCGCGGGAGCGCCGCGATGAACGATTGCCGCCAGCCGCCCGGCTTCGACGAGCTGCTCGCCTACTGGCTGGGCGATCTCGACGAGCCGCGCAGCGACGCGATCGACGAGCACCTGCTCGGCTGCGACGCCTGCGGCGCGCGGCTCGACGAGATCGCGGCGCTGGGCGAGGGCGTGCGGCGTGCGTTCGACGACGGCCTGGTCGGCGTGGTGATCGGCGAGCCGTTCGCGCAGCGCCTGGTCGAGCGCGGACTGCGCGTGCGCGAGCACGCGGTCGCGCTCAACGGCAGCGTGAGCTGCACGATCGCACCGGACGACGACGTGCTGGTCGCCCGCCTGCGCGCGCCGCTGGGCGGCATCGCGCGGCTCGATCTCGTGCGTTCGAACGCGAAGGGCGAGCTGCGCGCGCAAGACATCCCGTTCGATGCCGAGAGCGGCGAGGTCGTGATGGTCGCGCCCGCGGCGCGGGTGCGCAGTCTGCCCAGCGGCGTCGAATGGATGCGGCTGGTCGCGGTCGAGGCGTCGGGAGACGAGCGCGAGGTCGGGCGATTTCGCTTCGACCACAGCGCTTGGCCGGGCTGATCAGGCCTTGCGCCAGGCCACGCACCAGCCGTTGGCCGCGATCTGCTTGCGCCCGAACATCGAGCAGCCGGCCCAGGCGTCGCTTTGCGCGCCCTGCCAGAAGCTGCAGTTCAGGCACTTCTGCTCGGCCTTGTGCTGAGGAAACTTCTTCGCGTCGACCTGCGTGGTGTCGTGCTTGTAGCCGAGCGAGGTGGCGACCTCGCTGTCTTCGTCGACTCGGGCCTGCGCGCGGGCAGGGCCCGCGCGCAATGCCGCGCCGCAGGCGGCGAACTGGACGATGAACAGGCGGCGGGCATTGGGCGGGCGGTTCATGTCACTTCATCAGTTTGAAAACCCAGACGCTGCCACCCTGCTCGAGGTAGCTGACCTTCTTGGCCACATCACCACCCCATAGCGGCACTGCGCCACCCCAGCCCGAGGCCACCGCGACGTACTGCTCGCCGCCTTCTTCCCAGGTCACCGGCGGCGCGACGACGCCCGAGCCGGTCTGGAACTTCCAGACGATCTTGCCGGTCTTGGCGTCGGCCGCCTGCAGGTAGCCCTCGGGCGTGCCCCAGAACACCAGGTTGCCGCCGGTGGTCAGCACACCGCCCCACAGCGGCGCGTTGTTCGGCGCTTCCCAGACGATCTTGCCGCTCCTGGGATCGATGGCGCGCAGGTAACCGATCGCACCGTCGTTGAGCGTCTTGATCGTGAAGCCGGCGCCGAGATAGGCCGCGCCCTTCTTGTAGGTGATGGGCTCGTTCCAGATCTCCATGCCCCACTCGTTGCTGGGCACGTAGAACAACTTGGTGTCGGGCGAATACGCCATCGGCATCTGGTTCTTGCCGCCCAGGAAGCTGGGCGCCGCGAACACCGACTTGCCCTTGCCATCGGCACCGTTGACCGGGTCGCCCGGGCGGTTCTCGGGCACGTAGTTCGGCCGGCCGGTCTTCAGGTCGATGCCGGTCGCCCAGGTCACCTTCTTGACGAACGGGAAGGCATTGACCAGCTCGCCGGTCTTGGCGTCGTTGACGTAGAAGAAGCCGTTGCGATCGGCCTTGCCGCCGAGCACGCGGCCCGATTCGTCGTAGGTCACGAACTCGTTGACGCCGTCGAAGTCCCAGCCGTCGTTGGGCGTGTTCTGGTAGTGCCAGACGATCTTGCCGGTCTTCGCGTCGATCGCGACCGTGCTGCACGAGAACAGGTTGTCGCCCTTGCGCAGGTGGCTGTTCCACGGCGACGGGTTGCCGGTGCCGAAGTAGATCAGGCCGGTCTTGGCGTTGTAGGTGCCGCCCAGCCAGGTGGCCGCGCCGCCGGTCTTCCACAGGTCGCCGGGCCAGCTCTTGCCGGGCGTGCCGGACATGCCGTTCTCGACTTGCTTGCCGTCCTTGTCGTAGGTGTAGCCCATGTGGCCTTCCACCGTGGGGCGCGACCAGACCATCTTGCCGGTGCGCGCATCGCGTGCCTCGACGCGGCCCACCACGCCGAACTCGCCGCCCGACACGCCGGTGATCACCAGGCCGTTGGCGATGATCGGCGCGGCGGTGTTGGAGTAGCCGTCGGCGTAGTTGTCGATCTTCTCCTTCCACTCGACTTCGCCGGTGTCGGCATTGAGCGCGACGAGCTGCGCGTCGAGCGTGCCGAAGATCACCAGCTTGTCGTAGATCGCCGCGCCACGGTTGATCACGTCGCAGCAGGGCATGATGCCCTCGGGCAGGCGGTGCTCGTACTTCCACAGCTTCTTGCCGGTCTTGGCATCGAGCGCGTAGATGCGCGAGTACGAGGCGGTGACGAACATCTTGCCGTCGTGGATCAGCGGCTGGCTTTGCTGGCCGCGCTGTTTCTCGCCGCCGAAGCTGAAGCTCCACACCGGCGTGAGTTTCGAGATGCTCTGGGCATTGATCTGCTTGAGCGGCGAATAGCGCTGGCCCTGGGTGCCCAGGCCCCAGCTGAGCACGTCGCCGGGGGTCTTGGCGTCGTTCTCGATCATCTGGTCGGTGACCGGCGTCGAGGCGCTCGCATGAGAGGCCATCGCGGCGAGCGCGAGGCCGACGAGCAGGGTGCTGAGTCGAACGTTCATCTGTGTGTCTCCTCCGGGGAAAGCACCGCCGGGGAACAAAAGAAGCGGCGGCTCGGGGCGGCCTTTTCGCAAAGCGCATGCCATGTCGAATGCGCGGCTTTCGAGGCTGATTCGGGGCCCTTCGAAGAGGGTTAACCCCGCGCCGTTGCTCAGCGCTGGAGCACGCGGCGCTCGTAGCGCGGATACAGCTGCATCGCGTTGCGCGGGTATTCACTCGCGAACGCGGCCCAGGCGCGGAACTCCTCGGGCACCGGTGCGCGCAGCACCTCGGCGAGGTCGAGGCCTTGCTCGGCCCAACGGGTGAACTGCGCGTCGAGCCATTGCAGGTAGCGGCGCGTTTGCGCGATGCCTTCGGTGGCGTGCTCGACCGGGCCGTGGCTCGGCACGATGGTCGTGGCATCGATCGCGTCGAGCGAGGCGAGCCAGGCCGCGACATCGGCATGCGGCGTCGTCGGCACGCGGTCGTGGAACACCAGGCCGCCGACGAAGGCGACGCCGCTGGCGCGATCGATCACCACCAGGTCGCTGGCGGTGTGGCCCGACAGCGCGCGCCATTCGAGTTCGCGCGTGCCCACGCGCAGCACGCCGCGGCCGCTGGAGGTGTCGAGCGTCGTGTCGGGCGGCAGCGCCTGCGTGCCCTTCATCCAGTCGCCGCAGACGCGATAGAGATTGCTCTCGTAGGCCGCGGCCTCGCGCGCGACGCCCTCGCGCGTGAGCGCGCTCGCGACGCGCGGCACGTCGGCAAAGGCCTGGTGGCCGAGGAAGTAGTCGGGGTGCAGGTTCAGCTGGATCGCCTGCACGACCGGCTCGCGCGTCGTGCGCTCGGCCAGCGCGCGCAGCTGCTCGCCGTAGAGGCGGCTCGGGCCGGTGTTGATCACGAGCGTGCCGGCGCCGGTCGCGATGAAGCCGGTGTTGATGATGTTGCAGCCGTTGCTTGGCGAGAAGTCGGCGTTCGCGCCTTCGACGACCCACACGCCGGGCGCGAGCTCGCGTGCGGCGAGCTGGTAGTCGAGCCTGGCCGCATCGACCGCGAAGGCTGCGCTCATCGCGGCGCACAGCGCCAGTGAGGCGAGCGTGCGCTTCATCGCGCTTCGCCGCGAAAGCGGTTGCCGTTGTTGTCGCTGCCGGCGATCAGCACCGCGCCCGTCGGTGCCGGCGCGAGGTCGAAGCTGAACACCGGGTTCTCCGCGAGCGGCTCGAAGCCTTGCAGGCGCGCGAGTTCGCGGCCCTGTTCATCGGCGAGCGTGAGGCGGTTCAGATAGAAGGCCGGGATGCCGGTGACCAGGCCGGTGTCCATCGGATGCATCACCTGCACGCGCAGCCGCGTCTCGCCCGGCAGCAGCGCGAAGCGCCGCGCGCCGACCTGGCCGAGCGTGCGCGACCAGGAGCCGTCGGCGCGCGTCGCGCCGGGCACGGTGCAGCCGCCGCCGCTCGAGTCGACGAAGGCGCTGCCGACATGCCAGCGGCCATCGGCCGTGCGCGCGGCCGCGCGCACCGGCGAGGCCTGCTCGAGCTTGAAGCGAAACGCGATCGACGGCAGCGCGCCGTCGCGCGGCGCGTAGCTCAACACCTTGCGGATCGGATTGCGATCCACCAGCACGACGATCTCCTCGACGCGCCCGAGCGCCGCATCGACGCGCACCGACACCGGCACGTTCATCGGATCGTCGGCGCTGACCGGCGCGCGCACTTGCACGCGCTCGCTGTCCCACACGACGCGCGCATCGCGCCCGAGGAACTCGCGGCGCAGGTCGGGCCAGGCGAGCGAGCGCAGCGGGTCGCCGCCGGCGTCGTCATCGGACTGCGCGATGACGCGCAGCGGGACGAGGCTGGCCGCAAGAACGAAGGCACGACGAAGCATCGCGCGACGCTATCGCGACGCCTTGCGCGGCTGAAGTGCGGGCAAGCCCGCAGCACTGCTCCAGGCTGCAGCAGCGCTCAGCCCGCGGCGATCTCCTTCGCCACCTCGGCCACCAGGCCGCGCAGCCACGCATGCGCCGGGTCGTTGCGATAGCGCACGTGCCAGGCCATCTGGACCGGAAAGCTGCCCAGGTCGACGGGCGAGGGCAGGATCTTCAGGCGCGCGTCGCTGGCCAGGCGCCGGCAGATCAGCTTGGGTAGCGTCGCGCAGTAGTCGGTGGCCGCGACCATCTCCGGGATCGCGAGAAAGTGCGTCACCGAGACCGCGACGTCGCGCTTGAGCCCCTCGCGCTCCAGCGCCTGGAACAGGCCCACGCGCAGGCGCCCCGGCGGCAGCATGTTGACGTGCTTGAGCTGCTCGAACTGCTTCTTCGTGATCTTGCGATCGACCGTCGGATGGTCGGCGCGCACGACGCAGGCCAGGCCGTCGTCGAGCAGGTGCTGCACCACCAGGTTGTCGGGCGGATCGACCAGGCGCCCGAGCACCAGCGCGGTGGTGCCCGACATCACGCCGGTCTCGGCGAGGTCGCTGCCGAAGGGCGTGAGCCGCAGACGGATGCCGGGCGCGCGCTCGCGCAGCCGCGCCACGATGGCCGGCGCCAGCACGAACTCGACATAGCTGTTCGGCGCGATCGTGATCAGCTGGTTGGCCTTGGACGGATCGAAGGCCTGCTGGCCGCGCACCAGCTCGTCGAGCGTGCCTAAAGCGGCGGCGATCGACGGCGCGAGTTCCTCGGCCTTGGGCGTGGGCGCGATGCCGTAGCGCTCGCGGATGAACAGCGGGTCTTGCAGCAGCGCGCGCAGCCGCGTCAGCGCGTTCGACAGTGCCGGCTGCGTGATGCCCAGCCGGTGCGCCGCGCGCGTGACGCTGCGCTCCTCCATCAAGGCCATGAAGACGGGCAGCAGGTTGAGGTCGTGGCGCATGCAGATATGTTGCTTGGTGAATGTCTTGAATTCAACAGATAAATTGGATGAATGATGAGGCGAAGCGCATATTGGGAGCATCCCAAGGAGATCCCGCCATGTCCCGCATCCTGTTCATCCTCACCACCCACGACCGCCTGCTCGACGGCAGCCCGACCGGCCTGTGGCTCGAAGAGCACGCCGTGCCTTATCTCGCCTTCACTCGCGCGGGGCATCAGGTCACGGTCGCGTCGGTCGCCGGCGGGCAAGTGCCGGTCGATCCGTCGAGCGCACCGACTCCCGAACAGCAAGCGCTGTGGCGCGAGCCGATCGCCGCGCTGGCCGACACGCCCGCCTTCGACACGCTCGACACGAGCGGCTTCGACGCCGTCTACCTGCCCGGTGGCCACGGAACCGTGTTCGACATGCCCTACAACCGCCAGCTGCACCAGCTGCTGTTCGACTTCGATGCTCGCGGTCGCGTGATCGCCGCCGTGTGCCATGCGCCCGCGGTGTTCGCCGGCATGCGCCGGCCCGACGGCACGCCCTTCATCGCCGGCCGCCATGTGGCCGCGTTCACCGATGCCGAGGAGCGCGCCGCGCAGGGCACGGCCAAGGTGCCCTTCCTGCTCGAGACGCGGCTCACGGAACTCGGTGCCGTGCATCACGCGGCGCCCGACTGGAGTTCCAATGCGCGCACCGATGGCCGCCTCGTCACGGGCCAGAACCCGCAGTCGTCCGAGGCGGTCGCGGCCCAGGTGCTCGCGCTGCTGGCCGACACCAAGTAGGGAGAACGTCATGGCTCTCAAGGACCTTCTTCCCGGCAAGCTGGGCTTCGGCACCGCGCCGCTGGGGAACATGTTTCGGGCCATCCCCGAGGCCGAGGCGCGCGCCACGGTCGACGCGGCGTGGCGCGACGGCATCCGCTACTTCGACAACGCGCCGTTCTACGGTGCCGGCCTGGCCGAGATCCGCATGGGCGAGGCGCTGGCCGATCGGCCGCGCGACGACTACGTGATCAGCACCAAGGTCGGCCGTCTGATCCTCGATGAAGTCGAAGACGTCGCCGCCCGCGACAACGGCGAGAAAGGCGAAGTCTTCAAGCACGGCCGCGCCAACCGCGTCGTCAACGACTACTCGGCCGACGCGACGCTGCGCTCGATCGAAGACAGCCTGAAGCGCCTGAAGACCGACCGCATCGAGATCGTCTGGGTGCACGACGTCGCACAAGACTTCTATGGCGACGAGTGGCTCGGCGTGTTCGAGAGCGCGCGCAAGGGCGCCTTCAAGGCGCTCGACCGGCTGCGCGACGAAGGCGTGATCAAGGCCTGGGGTCTGGGCGTCAATCGCGTCGAGCCGATCGAGCTGCTGCTGGGCCTCGAAGGCCACCGCCCCGATGGCTTCCTGCTCGCCGGGCGCTACACGCTGCTCGATCATTCGAGCGCCTTGCAGCGCGTGATGCCGAAGGTGGCCGAGCGCGGGCTGGGCATCGTCGTCGGCGGGCCCTACAGCTCGGGTGCGCTGGTCGGCGGGCCGAACTTCGAGTACGCGCCGGCCACGCCGGCGATCCTCGACAAGGTCGCGCGCATCAAGGCGATCGCCGATCGCCACGGCGTGAGCATGAAGGCGGTGGGCCTGCAGTTCGCGCTCGCGAACCCGGCGGTCGCGGCGGTCATTCCGGGCGCGAGCCGGCCGGATCGCATCGCCGAGGACCGTGCGGCGCTGCAGCAACCGGTGCCGGCGGACGTGTGGCGCGAGCTGCGCGCGGCCGGTCTGGTCGATCCGGCCGCGCCCTTGCCGGGCGGTGCTTGAGCGACGCCGATCAGGTCAGTGCATCGCTCCAGATGTTGCGCGCCCAGCCGATCGCATAACTGCCTTCGAGCTGCGAGCGCTGCGCCGAGACGCCGCCCGAGCCGGGCACCGGCTTGAAGGTCTTCTCGGCGGCGTCGTAGCCGTGCACGCTGGCGACGTGGATCACCTGCTCGGCGCTGACGAAGCTGTAGCAGGTGTTGGTCAGCAGCGGCTTCGGGTTGACCGCCCAGCCCGACAGCTGCGCGACGACCGCCGCCGCCGCGACCTTGGCGTGCGAGTTGGCCATGTGGCCGCTCTTGGGCATGCCGGTGGCGATCTGGATCGAGTCGCCGAGCACGTGGATGTCTTTCGCGGCGGTCGACTCGAAGCTCAGCCAGTCGACATGGACCCAGCGCGCGTTGGCATTCGCCAGGCCCGTCTGCACGGCGATCTGGCCGGCGCGCATCGGCGGCAGCACGTTGAGCACGTCGGCCTTGACGTCTTCCTGCACCTCGAACTTGATGGTCTTGCCGCTGACGGCCGTGACCTTGTGCTGCGGCCGGTACTCGATCAGGCCCGGATACAGCTCGGCCCAGGCCTTCTTGAACAGCGCGCCCTTGGAGGTGACGTCGGGGTTGGCGTCGAGGATCAGCACCTTGCTCTTGGGCTTGGCGCGCTTGAAGTAATCGGCGATCACGCTGGCGCGCTCGTAGGGGCCGGGCGGGCAGCGGTAGGGCGCCTCGGGAATCGTGATCGCGTAGACGCCGCCGTCTTGCATCGACTCGAGCTGCTTGCGCAGTTCGATGGTCTCGGGACCGGCCTTCCAGGCCTGCAGGATGCTGCCGCTCTTGTGCGCGTCGCGCAGGCCCTCGATCTTGTCGAAATCGAGGTCGATGCCGGGCGAGAGGATCAGCTTGTCGTAGCGGATCGTCTGGCCCTCGCCGAGCGTGACGGTGCGGGCTTGCGGGTCGATGCGCGTGGCGTAGTCGCGCACGAGCTTGATGCCGCGCTTCTCGAGGCCGTCGTAGGGGCTGGTGATGTCGGACAGCTGGCGCGTGCCGCCGACCACCAGGTTGCTGATCGGGCAGGACACGAAGGCGGTGTTCGGCTCGATCAGCACCACGTCGATGCGGTTGTCCGAGAAGTGGCGCACGTACTTCGCGGCCGTGGCGCCGCCGTAGCCGCCGCCGATGACGACGACTTTCGCGCTGGTCGGGATGCTGCGGGCGGCGCAGCCGCCGAGGGCCGCGAGCGCGCCGAGCGCGCTGGATGCGCCGAGCGCGCCGGTGCCTTGAACGAATTGACGACGTTGGATCATGTTCTTGCCTCCCTTCACTTGGCCGGCTGCGCGGCGAAGTAGGCGGCGAGTGCCGCGATCTGCTCGTCGGTGTAGCCCTTGGCGAGCTGGTGCATCACCGTGGCTTCGCGCTTGCCGTCGCGAAAGGCCTTGAGCTGCTCGCTGATGTAGACCGACTGCAGGCCGGCCAGGCGCGGCATCGATTGGCCGGCGAGCGCGGCACCGTCGGTGCCGTGGCAGTTGGCGCAGGTGGCGGCGAGGCTGCGCAGGTAGAGCGCGTCGGGGCCGGACTGCGCGGCGGCGGGCGCGGCGCACAGCGCGGCCAGCAGCGCTGTCGTGGCCGACAGGATGGGTGTGCGGTTCATGGTCTCCTCGGGCGGGTTCGTTCGAGCCGCCGCGATGATGTCACCGTGTCAGCCGCTCGTCATCCTCGATGGCCGCATGAGCAAATGCGCCCGGTGTGCCATCAGGCCTCGCGCTCGATGCGCCAGGCCTGGTAGCGCAGCGCCAGCACCGCGCCGGCGCCGAAGCCGACGCAGGCGAGCATGGCGCCCGGCGCCAAGAGCGACAGGCCCGACAAGCCCTGGCCCACGGTGCAGCCCAGCGCGGTGACGCCGCCGAAGCCCATCAGCGCGGCGCCTGCCAGGTGGTGGGCGAGGTCGTGCGCATCGCGAAAGCCTTCCCAGCGAAAGCTGCGCGTCGCCAGCGCGGCCGCGGCGCTGCCCAGCGGCACGCCGAGCACGACCGCGATCGCAAAGGTGAGGGTGGTGTCCTTGTCGCTCCAAAGCGTCAACAGGGTGAGCACATTGGCGATGGGCGCGACGAAGCTCAGCGCCTCGGGGCGATGCGAATCGGTCGCGAGCCAGTGCGGTTCGAGCGATTGCGGATGCTCGGGCACGAAGCCGATGTGCGCGGTGACCCACCAGGCGGCGACGACCAGCAGGCCGATCGCGGCGCCGCCGAGCTGGACCTGGCGCTCGGCGCGGAAGTTCGCGTCGCGCCACAGCCAGATCGCGGCGGCGATCGCGAGTGCCGTGGCCAAGACGGCGCGCAGCATCGCGATGCCGGCGCCGCTCACGCGCGACAGCCAGCTCGGCAGGTCCTGCGGGCCGGCCAGCGTGATCGCGACGGCTTCGAGCCCGTCGACGCGCCAGGCGGCGAACGCGCCGCGCATCGTCATCTGTGCCACCAGGCCCAGCACCAGCACGACCACCACCGACTTGAGGCTGCCCGCACCGGCGCGCACGAGATTGCGTGAGCCGCAGCCCGAGGCCAGCACCATGCCGAAGCCGAACAGCGTGCCGCCGACCAGGTGCGCGAGCCAGGTCAGTTTCGCGCCGACGTAGAACGAGGCCGAGACGTCGATCAAGCCGGTGGCCGCGAGCAGCTGCGTGCCGAGCATCGCGACGGCCGCCGCCAGCACCCATTGGCGCAGCCGCGTGCCGTCGCCGAAGTTCACGCGATCGGCGATCGCGCCCATGGTGCAAAAGCGCGTGTGCTGCGCGATCGCGCCGAAGGCCAGGCCGATCGCGAAGCCGAGCGCGATCACGAGCGTGGCGGTGCGCGAAAGCGCCGCGAGTTCGAGGTCCATCGCGCGAGGCTAGCATCAAGGCCATGGAGAACGTCGATGCGGTCGTGATCGGTGCCGGCGTGGTCGGCCTCGCGGTGGCGCGCGCGCTGGCACGCAGCGGGCGCGAATGCCTGGTGCTCGAATCGGCCAACGCGATCGGCACCGGCGTCAGCTCGCGCAACAGCGAGGTGATCCACGCCGGCCTCTACTACCCGAGCGGCTCGCTCAAGGCGCGCCTGTGCGTGGCCGGCAAGCAGGCGCTGTATGCCTATTGCCGCGAGCATGGCGTCGAGCACCGCGCGCTCGGCAAGCTGGTGGTCGCGACGCAGGCCGCGCAGCACGAGGCCTTGCGCGGCGTGCAGGCGCAGGCCGCGGCCAACGGCGTGCACGATCTCGAATGGCTCGATCGCGATGCCTTGCGCGCGCTGGAGCCGGCGCTCGATGCGAGTGCGGCACTGCGTTCGCCGTCGACCGGCATCGTCGACACGCACGGGCTGATGCTGGCGCTGCAAGGCGACCTGGAGAGCGCGGGCGGCGCGCTGGCGCTGCTGTCGCCGGTCGATCGCATCGTGCCCGGCGCGGGGCCGCAGGGGCGGCATGTGGTCGTCGCGGGCGAGACCGAGCTGGCGGCCGGCGTGGTCGTCAATGCGGCCGGCTTGAATGCCCTGGCGCTGGCGCGCGCCTGCGATGCGAGCGGCACGCTGCCGCCGTTGCCTGCGCAGCTCGCCAAGGGCAACTACTTCTCGCTCACCGGCAAGGCACCGTTCTCGCGCCTGATCTATCCGCTGCCCGAAGGCGGCGGCCTCGGCGTACACCTGACGCTGGACCTGGGCGGGCGCGCGCGCTTCGGCCCCGACGTGCAATGGATCGCGGCGCACGAGCCGATCGACTGGCGCGTCGATCCCTCACGCGCGGCGAGTTTCGAAGCGGCGATCCGCCGCTGGTGGCCCGGCCTGCCCGACGGCGCGCTGCAGCCCGACTACAGCGGCGTGCGGCCCAAGCTCGGCGGGTCCGAAGCACCGTCGCAGGACTTCCGCATCGACGGCCCGGCGCAGCATGGCTGGCCGGGGCTGGTGCATCTGCTGGGCATCGAGTCGCCGGGGCTGACCTCGTGCCTGGCGATCGGCGAGGAGGTTCTTGCCAGCCTTACGGCTGCAGGAATCGATTCACCGAGGTGACGTCTTCCGGCTTGAGCGTCCCCGCCGCCTGACGCAGCCGCAGATTGGTCAGGATGAAGTCGTAGCGCGCTCGCGCGAGATCGCGCTGCGTCGTGAAGAGCTGGGTCTGCGCGTTGAGCACGTCGAGGTTGACGCGCACGCCGACCTTGTAGCCCAGCTGCGTGGCCTCGAGCGCGAGCTTGCTCGAGGCTTCCGCCGCCTCCAGCGCACGCACCGAGGCCTGGCCCGACTGCACGCCCAGGTAGGCCTGGCGCGTCGCCTGCGTCACCTGGCGGCGTGCGCCGTCGAGGTCGTTGCGCGACTTCTCTTCCAGCGCCAGCGTTTCCTTGATGCGGTTTTGCACCGAGTTGCCGGCGTACAGCGGCAGGTTCATCCGCACGCCGATCGACGCCTGCGTGGTGGTGCCGGGGATGTTCAGCGTCGCGGCCGGACCGACCAGGTTGTCGTTGTTGGTCTTGCCGTAGCTGCCGACCAGATCGACCGTCGGCAGGTGGCCGGCGCGCGCCTTCTCGGTTTCGAGCTTGGCGACGTCGTAGGCCATCTCGGCCTTGCGCACGTTGGGCGAGACGCTGGCGAACTGCACCCAGTCGTCGACATTGGCCGGCGCCAGCGTCGGCAGCTGCACCGGCACCGAGAGCGGGCGCGGGTTCACGCCGTTGCGCCCGACCAGCAGGTCGAGCGCGACGCGCTTGGTGCTCAGGTCGTTGTCGGCCGCGATCTCCTGCGCGGTCGCGAGGTCGAAGCGCGCCTGCGCTTCGCGCGTGTCGGTGATGGTCGCGGTGCCGACCTCGAAGTTGCGCTTGGCCGACGCCAGCTGCTCGGCGATCGCGGCCTTGTTGGCGCGCGCGGTGCCCAGCGTGTCTTGCGCCGACAGCACGTCGAAGTAGGCCTGGGTCAGGCGAACGATGAGGTCTTGCTCGGCGTTCTCGAGGTCGGCGGTCGCGACGTCGAAGATGCGCTCGGCCTGGTCGATCGTCGCGCTGTTGGCGCGGTTGAACAGCGGCTGGCTGGCGTTGACCGAACCCTGCGTCGCGGTGCCGTAGGCGTTGTTGTTGGTGGTCGGCAAGTCGGTGCCGGTGCGCGCATAGCCGGCCGTCAGGCCCACCGCCGGGCGGCGCAGCGCATAGGCCTGCTCGCGACGGTATTGCGCCGACTCGGCCTGCGCGCGCGCGGCGAGGTAGTTCGCGTCGTAGGCGCGCGCCGCGTCGTACAGCTCCTGGAGGCTTTGCGCCTGCACGGCGAAGGCGGCCGCGGCCAGGCCGGCGGCCAGTGCCAGGCGGGTCAGCGTCGGGCGAGCAAAAGGCATGTGACTTCCTTGCAAGAAAAGGAGGTTGTACCGGCTGCGGCCGTGCCCGTCATGCGGGCTGCGACGACCTGCGCGCCGCGCGGCGCTTTCGGTCGATTCGCGGGCATGAACGGCGCGGCCATCGAGACATCAGAAGCGGAATTTCGACGGCTCGCCGAAGCCGTCGAGCCGCTGCGCAACGGTGTCGAACAGCTCGACGCGCTGCCAGGCATCTTCGGCGGTGCGCGTGATGCGCAGCGCGCGCATCACCGGCTCGTTGCCGACGATGGCGGCGAGCCGCCCGCCCACGCGCAGCTGCTCGAGCAGCGCGCGCGGCACTTCGGCCACCGAGCCGGACAACAGGATCACGTCGAACGGCGCTTCGCCCGGCAGGCCGAGCGCGCCGTCGGCGCAGCGCACCTCGGCATTGAGCACGGCGGCGCGGCGCAGGTTGGCCGTGGCCATCTCGGCCAGCGCCGGGCGCAGCTCGAGCGAGACGACTTGCTGGGCCTTGTGCGCCAGCAGCGCGGCCATGTGGCCCGAGCCGGCGCCGATCTCGAGTACGCGCTCGTGCTTGTGGACCGCGAGCTCCTGCAGCAGCCGCGCCTCGACCTTGGGCGCCAGCATGCACTGGCCCTCGGGCAGCGGCACCTCGAGGTCCATGAAGGCCAGCGCGCGGTGCTCGGCGGGGACGAAGTCCTCGCGGCGCACGACGGCCAGCAGCGAGAGCACCGAGCCGTCCAGCACGTCCCACGGCCGGATCTGCTGCTCGATCATGTTGAAGCGGGCTTGTTCGATGTTCATGGCGAGGCCGTCGTATGGGGTCTGCAAAAGGCGCGGCGGATTCTATTTGGCCGGGCCGGGCTGGGCCGCGGCACCGGTGGCCGCGTCAGGCTTCACGCCGAACCAGCGCCGGCGCGCCCATTCGGCCAGGTCGTCGAAGTAGCAGTAGATGACCGGCACCACCACCAGGGTCAGCAGCGACGAGGTGATCACCCCGCCGATCACCGCCTGGCCCATCGGCGCGCGCTGCTCGGAGCCTTCGCTGAGCGCAAAGGCCAGCGGCACCATGCCGAACACCATCGCCAGCGTCGTCATCAGGATCGGGCGCAGGCGCACCTTGGCGGCCAGCAGCAGCGCGGCGTCGCGGCCCATCGGCTCGCCGCTCAGGCCGTCTGCGCTGTGGCCGTGGCGCGCGCGGTTGGCGAAGTCGACCAGCAGGATCGCGTTCTTGGTCACCAGGCCCATCAGCATCACGACGCCGATGATCGAGAACATGTTCAGCGTCGAGCCGAACAGCACCAGCGTCAGCACCACGCCGATCAGCGTCAGCGGCAGCGAGCTCATCAGCGAGATCGGCTGCAGGAAGCTCTTGAACTGCGACGCCAGGATCATGTAGATGAAGACGATCGCCAGGCCCAGCGCCGAGACCGCGTAGCCGAAGCTTTCGGCCATGTCCTTGGTCGAGCCGCCGAAGCGATAGGTCATGCCGGGCGGCAGGCCGGAGCTGTCGAGCACGCGGCGGATGTCGGCCGAGACCTCGCCGAGCGAGCGGCCCGAGACGTTGGCGGTCAGCTCGACCTCGCGGCTGAGGTCGCGGCGATTGATCTGGCTCGGGCCCAGGCCGGGCCTCACGTCGGCCACCTGGCTCAGGCGCACGATGCGCGCGCTGCCGTCGGCATTGGTGCCGGCGACGATGCCCAGGCGCGAGAGATCGGTCGGCACCTCGCGCGAGGTCGGCGCGAGGCGCACGTTGACGTCGTAGCTCTGGTCGTCGGCGGCGCGCCAGTTGCCGACCGTGTCGCCGGCCACCAGGGCGCGCAGCATCCTGGTGAGGCTGCCGACCGACAAGCCCAGGTCCGAGGCGGCGTCGCGGCGCACGTCGATGTCGACGGTCGGCTTGTTGGCCTTGAGACTCGTGTCGAGATCGACCAGGCCGGGGATCTTGCGCAGCTCGATGGAAAGCCGCTCGGTCACGCGGCCCAGCTCGGCCAGATCGGTGCCTTGCACCGAGATCGAGATCGGCTTGGCGCCGCCCACCGCATCGAGCAGGCCGACGTGCGTGACCGTGATGCCGGGTACGCGCGCGAGCCGCTCGCGCAGCGGCACCGACATCTGGTCGACGCTGCGCTGGCGCTGCTTGCGATCGACCAGGCGGATCAGGATGCTCGCGTAGTTCTTGCCCAGCGCCTGCCCGGTGTTGATGGTCGCGAGCGTGTAGCGCACCTCGGGGAACTCGCGCAGGATCGCCTCGACCTGGCGCGTCTTCGCTTCGGTGACCTCGATCGACGAGCCGGCCGGCGTGTAGAAGCTGACCGTGGTCTCGGAGTAGTCGGCCTTGGGCACGAACTCGGTGCCCATCAGCGGCACCAGCGCGAAGCTCGCGACCAGCGAGGCCGCGGCGATCGCCAGCGTTGCGAGCTTGTGCTTCAGCGACCACGCGAGCAGCGATTGGTAGGTGTCGCCCAGGCGATGCGACCAGCGGTCGACCGCGCCGGTGACGCGGCCGATGGTCTTGTCGTACCAGTTCCTGGGCTTGCCGTCGCCGTCGTGCGCGTCGATCGCCGGGTCGTGCCAGATGCTCGAGAGCATCGGGTCGAGCGTGAAGCTCACGAACATCGAGATCAGCACCGCCGCGACGATGGTGATGCCGAACTCGTGAAAGAACTTGCCGATGATGCCGGCCATGAAGCCGATCGGCAGGAACACCGCGACGATCGACAGCGTCGTCGCCAGCACCGCCAGGCCGATCTCGTTGGTGCCTTCCAGCGAGGCGTCGTGCGGGCTCTTGCCCATCTGCACGTGGCGCACGATGTTCTCGCGCACGACGATCGCGTCGTCGATCAACAGGCCCACGCACAGCGACAGCGCCATCAGCGTGATCATGTTGATCGTGAAGCCGAAGGCGTACATGAACAAGAAGGTGCCGATCAGCGCGATGGGCAGCGTCAGGCCGGTGATGACGGTCGAGCGCCACGAGTTCAGGAACAGGAACACGATGCCGATCGTCAGCAGCGCGCCCTCGAACAGCGTGCGGCGCACGTTCTGGACCGCGACGCGGATCGGCCGCGAGTTGTCTCGCACCACGTCGACCGACATGCCCTGGGGCAGCTGCGGGCGGATCTGCTCGAGCACCTTGTTGAGACCGTCGACGACGTCGATCGTGTTCTCGCCTTGCGCCTTTTGCACATCGAGCGCGAGCGTGCGCTGGCCGTTGTAGAGCGCGAGGCTTTCGATCTCCTGCGGGCCGTCGACCACGTCGGCGACCTGCCACAGCTTGACCGCCTGGCCGTTTCGCCGCGCGACGACGATCTGGCGCAGCTCGTCGGGCCGCGCGACGCGCGCGTCGATCTGCACCACGCGCTCGCTGTCTTTCGAGCGCAGGCTGCCGGCCGGCAGGGTCTGGTTCTCGCTGCGCACCGCGGCGGCGACCTGGTCGACGCCGACGCCGAAGGATTCCAGCGCATCGGGCTTCAGGTAGACGTTGATCTCGCGCTTGACCTCGCCCACCAGCGTGACCGAGCCGACGCCGCGCACGTTCTCGAGCCGCTTCTTGAGCACCTGGTCGGCATAGGTGCTCAGCTGCATCGGGTCGCGGCTGTTGTCGGGCGAGGTGAGGGCGACGCTGAAGATCGGCCGCGAGGCGGGGTCGAAGCGCAGCACGCGCGGCTCCTCGACCTCGTCGCGCAGCAGCGGGCGCACGGCCGAGATCTTCTCGCGCACGTCGTCGGCGGCGCGCCGGCCGTCGACCTCCAGGTTGAACTGGATGATGACGACCGAGGTGCCCTCGTAGGAGCGCGAGCTGAGGATGTTGATGCCGGCGATCGAGTTGACCGCCTCCTCGACCTTCTTGGTGACCTCGCTCTCGACGATCTCGGGCGAGGCGCCCGGATAGTCGATCTGCACCACGACGACCGGGAATTCGACGTCGGGGAACTGGTCGACCTTGAGCCGCTGGTACGAGAACAGCCCGAGCACGACGAAGGCCAGCATGACCATCGTCGCCATCACCGGGTTGGCGATCGAGACGCGCGTGAACCACATGGCTGCGGGGCTCTTCGCTTCAGCGCGTGGCGACGGCCGCCGCCGAGGCCGCAGCGGGCGTGCTCAGCTTGACCAGCGTGCCGTCGCGCACGACGCCGATGCTGCCGGACAGCACCGTCACCGGCTGCGAGCCGTCGCCCAGGCCTTCGCGAATTTGCACCATCGCGACGCCGTCGGCGCGTCCGCGCGCGCCCAGCACGACCGGTCGCAGCACGACGCGGCCGTCGCGCACCTCGAGCACATAGGGCGGCGTCTGGTCGACGCGCACCGCCGATTCCGGCAGCGCGAGCACGGTGCTGCGCGCGAGTTCGATGCGCCCGGTCGCGAACAGGCCGTGGCGCAGCGCGGGCTGCGGATCGACCGCGAGATAGGCCATCACCGCGCGCGAGCCGGCCTGCGCGGCCGGGTTGATGCGTGCGACGCGCGCGTTGACGGCGCCGGCGATGCCGTCGACCGACAGCGTCGCCTTCGCGCCGACCTGCAGCGCGCCGACATCGTCGGGCGGAATCGCGGCCTCGAACTCGATGCGCGACAGATCGACGATTTCCAGCAGCTTGGCATCGACGCCCACACGCTCGCCCGGCTGCGCGGCGCGCACCGAGACCTGGCCGCCGATCGGCGCGCGCAGCACGGTGTCGGCCACCGCCTTGCGGGCCAGCTCGGCCGCGGCATTGGCCGCTTGCAGCGAGGCGCGCGCGGCGGCGGCGTTGGAGACCGAGGTGTCGAGCGCGTTCTTCGAGATGAAGCCCTGGTCGACCAGCGCGCGGTTGTTGTCGAGAGCGCGCACGGCGATGTCGAGCTGCGCCTTCGCGGAGGCCGATTGCTCCTCGGCCTGGCGCAGCTTCCACTGGTACTCGGTGTCGTCGAGATGGCCGACGACCTGGCCGGCCTTGACGGCATCGCCCTCGCGCACGGCGAGGTCGCGCACCTCGGCGGCGACCTTGGCCTTGACCTGGGCGGTGTCGAAGGCGCGCAAGGCGCCGGAGATTTCGAGCGTGCGGGCGAGTTCGCGCGGCTTGGCGACCACGGTGTCGGCAGGGCCGAGCTCGAGCGCGGCGGCTGTCGGTGCCGAGGAGGCCATCGAGGCATTGGCCGCGCGGCGCGCGACCACCGAACGCGTGACGCCGGCGATCAGCAGCACGACGACGACGGCCACCACGAGGGTGGCGGTGCGCGGGCGCCTCATTTCGCGGCCTTGGCCTTGGCCTTGCCGCGCGGCAGCAGGCCTTCGAGCATCAACTCGATCTGCGCCTCGATCAGGCGCTTGGGCTCGATGCCGAGGTCGACGCCTTCGCAGGCGCCGAAGGAGTGCCGGTGCAGGACGAGAAACATCATCGGGGCGGTCAGCAATTGCACGGTCTGCGGAATCGGCACCGGGCGGAACTCGCCGCGCGCGATGCCGCGCTCGATCACGGTGGCCAGCACGGCGTGCCAGGGCCGGATGACCTCGTCGGCGAAGAAGTGCGCGATCTCGGGGAAGTTGCGCGCCTCGGACATCATCAGCTTGCACATGCCGGAGGCACGCGTCTCGCCGAAGCGGGTCCACCACTCGTTGAGCATGAGCGCCAGCAGCTCGGGCGTGCCCTCGGTCCAGCCGCGCACGATGTCCACGCCCTCGGCGATCTCGCTCGAGATGTTGCGAACGATCACCGCCTTGAGCAGGTCTTCCTTGCTCGGGTAGTAGAGGTAGAGCGTGCCCTTGGAGACGCCGGCGCGCGCGGCGACCTCCTCGGTGCGCGTCGCGGCGAAACCCTTCTCGACGAAGAGCTCGAGCGCGGCGTCGAGCAGCTCTTGCGGACGCGCGGCCTTGCGGCGCTGGCGTGGGGCCGGGCCGGGCTGCTCGGCGGGGGTTGCTGCGGGTCGGGTCATGTTAATGACTGGTTGGTCATTAATGTACCGCTGGGGTGCGGGCCGGTCAAACCAGGGAAGACCTCAGTTCTGAACTCAGTTCTGACGGCTCGCCGACAGCGCCGACGCGTCCCAGCCGCCGCCCAGCGCGCGGATCAGGTTGACCGTCGCGGCATAGCGCCGCCCGGTGATCTCCAGCGCGGTTCGGCGGCTGTTGAGCTCGACCGTCTGCGCCGCGATCACCTCGAGATAGCTCGCGGTGCCGGCCTTGTACTGGTTGGTGATCAGCGCCAGCGTGTCCTGCGCGGCGCGCACGGCGCGGTTCTGGATCTCGGCCTCGTCGGCCAGCAGGCGCAGCGCGACGAGGTTGTCCTCGACCTCGCCGAGCGCCGTGAGCACCGATTGCCGATAGGCCGCGACCTGCTGGTCGTAGGCCGCGACGGCCGCGTCCTTGGCGGCGCTGCGCTGGCCGCCGTCGAAGATCGTGCCGACCAGCGCGGCGCCGAGCGACCAGACCTGGTTCGGCGAGGTGAACAGGTCGGAAGCGCCGATGCCGCGCCAGCCGCCGCTCGCGCCGATCGACAGCGAAGGGTAGAAGGCCGCCTGCGCGACGCCGATGTTGGCGTTGGCCTGCGCGACGCGGCGCTCGGCGGCGGCGATGTCGGGGCGGCGCTCGAGCAGGTGCGAGCTCAGCAGCGGCGGCGCGCCGGGCGCGGCCAGCGGCTCGGCGCGCGCGTACAGGCTGAAATCGGCCGGCGCGCGGCCGACCAGCAGCGCGATCGCATGCTCGAGCTGCGCGCGCGTGACGCCGATGTCGATCGCCGAGGCTTGGGTCTGCAGCAACTGCGTTTCGGTCGCGCCCACATCGGCACGCGTGATCACGCCGGCCGCATAGCGGTTGCGCGTGAGCTGCAGCGAGCGCTCGTAGGCGGCGATGGTCTCGGCGTAGATCGCGCCTTGCGCGTCGGCGATGCGCAGCGCGAAGTAGTTGATCGCGAGCTCGGCCTCGAGGCTCAGTTGCGTGGACGCGAGCGTGGCCTGGCTGGCTTGCGCGCCGGCCTCGCCGGCCTCGGCGCCGCGGCGGATGCCGCCCCACAGGTCGAGCTCCCAGTCCAGCGTCGCGTTGACGGCGTTGCTGGTCTGCGCGATGCCGTTGCTGCGTGCGCGCGTGCTCGACGCGCCGGCGCCCACGGTCGGCCACAGCTGCGCGCGCGCCTGGCGGCCCAGCGCGCTGGCCTGGCGCCATGCGGCCTCGGCCGCGCGCAGGTCCTGGTTGGCGTTGCGCAGCTGGACGACGAGGCCGTCGAGTTCGGCGTCGCCGAGCGACTTCCACCACTCGCCGCGCGGCAGGTCGTCGGCCGGCTTGGCGGTTTGCCAGCCGGGCGGGGCTTCCTTGAAGCGCGTCGCGTCGACGGCGTCGGGGCGCACGTAGTCGGGGCCGACCGCACAGCCCGCGAGGGCGAGGGCGGCGATCAAGGCGCAAAGAGGATGGCGCTGAGGGCGGCTGGTCATCGGGCTTCGGTCAGGGAAGTCAGTGGCGGCTCGTCCGGCTTGCCGTGTCGGCGGCGCCAGCGCAGGCGCAGGCGATCGAGCGCGAGGTAGACGACCGGCGTCGTGTAGAGCGTGAGCAGCTGGCTGAGCATCAGGCCGCCGACCACCGCGATGCCCAACGGCTGGCGCAGCTCGGCGCCGTCGCCGGTGCCCAGCGCCAGCGGCAGCGCGCCCAGCATCGCGGCGACCGTGGTCATCAGGATCGGGCGCAGGCGCAGCAGGCAGGCGGTGCGGATGGCGGTGTGCGGATCGAGCCCGTCGCGGCGCTCGGCGTCGATCGCGAAGTCGATCATCATGATCGCGTTCTTCTTGACGATGCCGATCAAGAGGATCACGCCGATCAGCGCGATCACGCTGAAATCGGTCTTGAACAGCATCAGCGCGAGCAGCGCGCCGACGCCGGCCGAGGGCAGGGTCGAGAGGATGGTGATCGGATGCACCGCGCTCTCGTAGAGGATGCCCAGCACGATGTAGATCGCCAGCAGCGCGGTGATGATCAGCACCGGCTGGCTGGACAGCGATTGCTGGAAGGCCTGCGCGCTGCCCTGGAAGCTGCCGCGCACATCGATCGGCACGCCGGCGCGCGCCATCGCGTCTTCGATCGCCTGAGTGGCCTCGCTGAGCGAGACGCCTTGTGCGAGATTGAACGAGACGGTCGAGGCCGCGAACTGGCCCTGGTGGTTGACCGACAGCGCGGTGTTGCTCGGCGCCCAGCGCGCCACCGCGGCGAGCGGCACCTGGGTGCCGCTGGCGTTGATCAGGTAGATGTCGTTGAGCGATTCGGGGCGCTGCCAGTACTGCGGCGCCGCTTCCATCACGACCTTGTATTGATTGAGCGCCTCGTAGATCGTCGAGACCTGGCTCTGGCCGAAGGCATTGCCGAGCGCGGTGTCGACCTGCGACATCGTCAGGCCCAGGCGCGACAGCGCGTCGCGATCGACCGTCAGCGTGGTCTGCAAGCCCTTGTCCTGCGCGTCGGTGTTGACGTCGGTCAGCTCGGGCAGCGAAGACAGCGCCTGGCGGATCTTCGGCTCCCAATCGCGCAGCAGCGAGAGGTTGTCCGACTGCAGCGTGTACTGGTAGCTCGCATTGCCTTGCCGCCCGCCGATGCGGATGTCTTGCGCCGGCGCGAGGAAGAGGTTGGCGCCGGGCACCTTGGCGAGCTTGGGGCGCAGGCGGTTCATCACCTGCTGCGCGGTCATCTGGCGCTCGGCCAGCGGCTTGAGCGTGACGAACATGTTGCCGCCGTTGCGCTGGCCGCCGCCGGTGAAGGCGGTGACGTTCTGCACCGCAGGATCGGCGACGACGATGTCGACGAACTGCTGCAGCTTGCCGCTCATGGCCTGGAACGAGATGCTCTGGTCGCCCTGGATGCCGCCGACCAACAGGCCCACGTCCTGCTCGGGGAAGAAGCCCTTGGGCACGATCACGTAGAGCCACACGCTGGCCGCGACCGTCGCGAAGAACACCGCGAGCATCGTGCGCGTGTGGCGCAGGGCCCAGTCGAGGCTGCGCTCGTAGCCGCGTTGCAGCGACGCGAAGCCGCGCTCGGTGATCGCGCCCAGGCGGCCCCAGCCGCGCGGCTGGCCGGTCTTCTTCTCGCGCGCCTTGAGCAGGCGCGCGCACATCATCGGCGTGGTCGTCAGCGAGACCACGAGCGAGATCAGGATCGAGACCGACAGCGTCACCGCGAACTCGCGGAAGTAGCGCCCGACGATGCCGCCCATCGCGAGGATGGGGATGAACACCGCGATCAGCGACAGGCTCATCGACAGCACCGTGAAGCCGACCTCGCGCGCACCGCGCAAGGCCGCATCGCGTGGTGCCATGCCTTCCTCGATGTGGCGGCTGATGTTCTCGAGCACGACGATCGCGTCGTCGACGACGAAGCCGGTGGCCACCGTCAGCGCCATCAGCGAGAGGTTGTCGAGGCTGTAGCCGAGCAGGTACATCGCCGCGAAGGTGCCGACCAGCGAGACAGGCACCGCGACCGCGGGGATCAGCGTCGCGCGCCAGTCGCGCAGGAAGATGAAGACCACCGCGATCACCAGGCCGACCGAGATCGCCAGTGCGCGCTCCACCTCGCGCAGCGAGGCGCGGATCGTGGTGGTGCGCTCCATCGTCACGCGCATGTCGATCGCGCTCGGGATCGAGGCCGCCAGCTGCGGCAGCAGCGCCTTCACGCGCTCGACCGTCTCGATGATGTTGGCGCCCGGCTGTCGGAACACGAACAGCTGCACGCCCGGCTTGCCGTTGGTGAGGCCGAGGTTGCGCACGTCCTGCACCGAGTCGACGACCTCGGCCACGTCGGCCAGCCGCACCGCGGCGCCATTGCGATAGGCGATCACCAGCGGCAGGTATTCGCTCGCCTTCTTGGCCTGGTCGTTGGCGCCGATCTGCCAGCGGCGATCGCCGTCCTCGATCGCGCCCTTGGGGCGGTTGGCGTTGGTGGCGGTGAGCGCGGCGCGCACGTCGCTCAAGGGAATGCCGGCCTGGTTCAGCGCCGGCAGGTTGAGCTCGACGCGCACGGCCGGCAGCGCGCCGCCGCCCACGTTGACGTTGCCCACGCCCGAGACCTGCGCGATGCGTTGCGCCAGCACCGTCGACGCGGCGTCGTACATCTGGCCGCGCGTCAGCGTCTGCGAGCTCAGCGAGATGATCATCACCGGCGCGTCGGCCGGGTTCACCTTGCGATAGGTCGGGTTGTTGGGCAGGCTCGACGGCAGCAGGCTGCGCGCCGCGTTGATCGCGGCCTGCACGTCGCGCGCGGCGCCGTTGATGTCGCGGTCGAGGTCGAACTGCAGCGTCACGCGGGTCGAGCCTTGCGAGCTCGACGAGGTCATCTCGGTGACGCCGGCGATCTTGCCCAAAGCGCGTTCGAGCGGCGTGGCCACGGTGGCCGCCATCGTCTCCGGGCTCGCGCCCGGCAGGTTGGCCGAAACCGAGATGGTCGGGAAGTCGACCTGCGGCAGCGGCGAGACCGGCAGCAGCCGGAACGCGACCGCGCCGGCCAGCAGGATCGCGATCGTCAGCAGCGTCGTCGCGACCGGGCGGGCGATGAAGGGCGCACTGATGTTCATCGCAGCTCAGGCCGTGCGCGCCTCACGCCAGCGCCTGAAGCGCCGCGCCGTGCGATCGAAGGCGAGATAGATCACCGGCGTCGTGAACAGCGTCAGCACCTGGCTCACGATCAGGCCGCCGACCATCGTGACGCCCAGCGGATGGCGCAGCTCCGAGCCGACGCCGGTGCCCAGCATCAGCGGCAGCGCGCCGAGCAGCGCGGCCATCGTCGTCATCAGGATCGGGCGAAAGCGCAGCAGGCAGGCCTGGTGGATCGCCTCCTCGGGCGAGCGGCCTTCCTTGCGTTCGGCATCGAGCGCGAAGTCGATCATCATGATCGCGTTCTTCTTGACGATGCCGATCAGCAAGATGATGCCGATGATCGAGATCACGTCGACCTCGTTGCCCGTCAGCAGCAGCGCGAGCAGCGCGCCGATCGCGGCCGAGGGCAGGGTCGACAGGATCGTCACCGGGTGCACGAAGCTCTCGTAGAGCACGCCCAGCACGATGTACATCGTCACCACCGCCGCGAGGATCAGCCACAGCTGGCTGCCCAGCGAGCCGCGGAAGGCCAGCGTCGCGCCCTGGAACTCGGTGCGCATGGAGGCCGGCAAGCCGATCTCCTGTTGCGCGCGCTCGATCGCCTCGACCGCATCGCCGAGCGAGGCGCCCTTGGCGAGATTGAACGAGACGGTGGTCGCGGGGAACTGCTCGAGGTGGTTGATCACCAGGTCGGTCGGGCGCTCGATCACGCGCGCGACGGTCGACAGCGGAACCTGTTGTCCGTCCGCGGCCGGCAGGTAGAGCTGGTCGAGGGCCGCCAGGCCGCGCTGGTATTCGGGCGCGACCTCGAGCACGACGCGGTACTGGCTGGCCTGCGTGAAGATCGTCGAGACCAGCCGCTGGCCGAAGGCGTTGTAGAGCGCGTTGTCGATCGCGGCGACCGTGATGCCCAGGCGCGACGCGGTGTCGCGGTCGATCTGCACGAAGGCTTGCAGGCCCTGGTTCTGCAGGTCGCTCGCCACGTCGGCCAGCTGCGGCACCTCGCGCAGCTTGTCGACCAGCCTGGGCACCCAGGTCGCGAGGTCGGCCGGGTTCGACGAGTCCAGCGTGAACTGGTACTGCGTGCGGCTGACGCGGTCCTCGATCGTGAGGTCTTGCACCGGCTGCAGGAAGACCTGCATGCCGGGCTGCTGCGCGGCGCGCTGCTGCAGCCGCGCGAGCACTTCACGCAGGCGCTCGCGCTCGGCCAGCGGCTTCAGGTTCACCAGCATGCGGCCGGCATTGAGCGTCGCGTTGTTGCCGTCCACGCCGATGAAGGACGACAGGCTCGCGACCGCCGGATCCTCGAGCAGCGCGCCCGCCATCGCCTGCTGGCGCTGGGCCATCGCGGCGAACGAGATCGACTGCGGCGCCTCGGTGATGACCTGGATCGTGCCAGTGTCTTGCTGCGGGAAGAAGCCCTTGGGCACGACGACGTAGAGCAGGGCCGTCAGCGCGACGGTGCCGATCGCCACCAGCAGCGTCAGCGGCTGGTGGCGCAGCACCCATTGCAGCGCGACGTCGTAGCGCGCGATCAGTGCGTCGAACTGGCGAGTGGACCAGCGTGCGAAGCCGTGCTGCTCGGTGTCGGACGAACTGCGGGGCGTGTGGTGCAGCAAGCGCGCGCACATCATCGGCGTGAGCGAGAGCGAGACCACCGCCGAGATCAGGATCGCGACCGCCAGCGTGATCGCGAACTCGCGAAACAGCCGCCCGACCACGTCGCCCATGAACAGCAGCGGAATCAGCACCGCGATCAGCGACAAGGTCAGCGAGATGATCGTGAAGCCGATCTGGGCCGAGCCCTTGAGCGCGGCCTGCATCACCGTCATGGGTTGGCCGTCTTCGTTGCCGTGCTCGATGTAGCGGCTGATGTTCTCGATCATCACGATCGCGTCGTCGACGACGAAGCCGGTCGCGATGGTCAGCGCCATCAGCGTGAGGTTGTTGATGCTGAAGCCGGCGAGGTACATCACGCCGAAGGTGCCCACCAGCGACAGCGGCACCGCGACGCTCGGAATCACCGTGGCCGGCACGCTGTGCAGGAACACGTAGATCACCGCGACGACCAGGAACACCGCGAACAGCAGCTCGATCTGCACGTCGTGCACCGAGGCGCGGATGGTGGTCGTGCGATCGGTCAGCACCACCACGTCGACGCTGCCCGGCAGCGCCGCCTGCAGCTGCGGCAGCAAAGACTTGATGCGGTCGACCGTCTGGATCACGTTGGCGCCGGGCTGGCGCTGGATGTTGAGCACGATGCCCGGCGCATCGTTGGCCCAGGCAGCGAGCTTGACGTTCTCGGCGTCGTCGATCACCGAGGCGACGTCCGACAGCCGTATCGGCGCGCCGTTCTTGTAGGCGACGACGAGCTGCTTGTATTCCTCGGGCGAGCGCAGCTGGTCGTTGGCGTCGATGGTCGAGGCGCGCAGCGGGCCGTCGAAGCTGCCCTTGGCCTGGTTGACGTTCTGCGCCGCGATCGCGGTGCGGATGTTGTCGATCGACAAGCCCAGCGCCGCGGCCGCGCGCGGGTTGACCTGCACGCGCACGGCGGGCTTTTGCCCGCCCGACAGCGTGACCAGGCCCACGCCCGGCAGCTGCGAGATCTTCTGCGCGAGGCGCGTGTCGGCGAGGTCTTGCACCTCGGTCAGCGGCAGCAGCTTGGAGGTCAGCGCGATCGTGAGGATGGGCGCGTCGGCTGGGTTGACCTTGCTGTAGACGGGCGGCGCGGGCAGGTCGGCGGGCAGCAGGTTGGCGCCGGCGTTGATGGCGGCTTGCACTTCCTGCTCGGCGACGTCGAGCGAGATGTCCAGGCCGAAGCGCAGCGTGATCACCGAGGCGCCGCCTGAGCTGGCCGACCACATCTGGTCCAGGCCCGGCATCTGGCCGAACTGGCGCTCCAGCGGCGCGGTGACCGAGGAGGTCATCACGTCGGGGCTGGCGCCGGGGTAGAAGGTGCTGACCTGGATCGTCGGGTAGTCGACCTGCGGCAGTGCCGACTGCGGTAGCTGCCGATAAGCCACCAGGCCGGCCAGCAGGATGGCCAGCATCAGCAGCACGGTCGCGACCGGCCGCTCGATGAAGAGGCGAGACGGGTTCATCGCGGCGGCTTCACTGGCCCTCGGGGCCGGAGGCGGCGCGGCGGCGCGCACCACTGGCGCGTTCGCCCGGTGCGCTGGCACCGGCCGCGGAGGCCGCCGTGGTGGCCGCTGCGCGGCGATCGATCACCTCGACCTTGGCGCCTTCGCGCAGTCGATCCGCGCCGTCGATCACGACGCGCTCGCCGGCCTTCAGGCCGTCGACGATCGCGATGCGTTCGCCGTCGGCGTGGCCGGTCTTGAGCGGCCTCATCGTGACGGTGTTGTCGTCCTTCACGACATAGGCATAGCTGCCCGGCGCGCCGCGCTGCACGCCGGCGCCTGGGATCACGACCGCATCGCTCAGCGTGTCGACCAGCAGCTTGACGTTGACGAACTGGTTGGGGAACAGCGCGCCGTCCTGGTTGGGGAACTCGGCCTTGAGCTTGACGGTGCCGGTCGCGACGTCGATCTGGTTGTCGACGGTCAGCAGCACGCCGGAGCCGAGCTTGATGCGGCCTTCGCGGTCCCAGGCTTCGACGGCCAGCTTGGCGCCGCCGTTCAGGCGCTTGAGCACCGAGGGCAGGTGGTCCTGCGCGATCGGGAACACGACCGAGATCGGCTGCACCTCGGTGATCACGACCAGGCCGTTGGTGTCGGCGCTGCGCACCAGGTTGCCGGCATCGACCTGCCGCAGGCCGACGCGCCCGCCGATCGGCGCGGTGACGCGCGTGTAGCCGAGCTGCAGCCTGGCATCGGCGACGGTCGCGCGATCGGAGGCGACGGTGCCCTGGTACTGGCGCACCAGCGCTTCCTGGTTGTCGACCTGCTGGCGCGCGATCGAGTCTTGCGCAAGCAGGCCGCGGTAGCGCGCAAGATCGCCCTCGGCGTTTTGCAGCTGGGCGGTGTCTCGTGCAAGCTGGCCCTCGGCATTGGCGAGCGCGGTCTGGAACGACCGCGGATCGATCTCCGCCAGCACGTCGCCGGCCTTCACGACCTGGCCTTCGCGAAACAGCACGCGTGAAAGCTGGCCGTCGACGCGCGGGTGCACCGTCACGGTATTGCGCGGGATCACGGTGCCCAGGGCGCTGATGCGCACATCGAGCGGCGTCACGCGTGCGGTCGCGGCGACCACCGGCATCGCGCGGTTCGGATCGAGGAAGCGCCGGCTGCCGCCGGGGCCTCCCGGTCCGGGTGCGGCTGCCGCCGTCTCGTCGCGGCCCTTCCAGTACCAGGCTGCGGCCGCGGCGACGACCAGCACGATCGCGATGGCGATCCAGCGGCGCCGGCGAGCGGCGGGTGACGAGGCGGGGGCGGCAGGCTCTTGGCTCATGAAGGTGGCGGCTGTTTCGCGTTGCGTCGCGGATTCTGCGTGCCCTTCGTTGCGCGCCGCCCCCCGGGGATTGCCGGTTTGTAAAGTTGCCGCGCCGCGCCGTCAGCGGCCGTGCGCAGTGCTCATCTAACATGCGCCGCTTTGCGACGCCGGGAGTCGAGCTTGGACTGGATGCTGTGGATCAAGGCCGCCGTGATGGGCGTGGTCGAAGGGCTGACGGAGTTCCTGCCGATCTCCAGCACCGGCCACCTGATCCTCACCGGCTCGCTGCTCGGCCTGTCCGGCGACACGGTCAAGGTGTTCGAGATCGCGATCCAGACCGGCGCGATGGCCGCGGTGATCTGGGAATATCGCCGCAAGCTGGCGAGCACGGTTTCGGGCCTGGGCCACGACCCGGTCGCGCAGCGCTTCGCGCGCAACGTGCTGATCGCCTTCATCCCGGCGGTGGTGCTGGGCCTGGCGTTCGGCAGCCTGGTGAAGGCGCACCTGTTCAAGCCGGTGCCGGTGGCGGCGGCCTTCGTCGTCGGCGGCCTGATCATCCTGTGGGTCGAGCGGCGCCATCGCACGCGCTTCGGCGATCGCGACCTCGAAGGCGAGCGGCGCGCGCGCGTCGAGTCGGTCGACGACATGAATGCGCTCGACGCGCTGAAGGTCGGCCTGATCCAGTGCCTGGCGCTGATTCCCGGCACCAGCCGCTCGGGTGCCACGATCATCGGCGCGATGCTGCTCGGCTTCTCGCGCAAGGCCGCGACCGAGTTCAGCTTCTATCTCGGCATCCCGACCTTGATGGGCGCGGGCGCCTACTCGGTGCTGAAGCAGCGCGCGCTGCTGAGCTGGGACGACGTGCCGATGTTCGCGGTCGGCCTGGTGTTCGCGTTCATCAGCGCGCTGCTGTGCATCCGCTGGCTGATCCGCTATGTCTCCACGCACGACTTCACGGTCTTCGCGTGGTATCGCATCGCGTTCGGTGCGGTGGTGCTGCTCACCGCCTGGAGCGGGCTCGTGGCGTGGGTGGCTTGACGGCAGGGGTGACGAAGCCGATCGGGCGCTTGGGCGGGTCGGGAGGTGTCATCAGCTGGCGCAGCGCGTCGAACACCTGCTGCAACTGAGCGTGCGTATTGCGGCTGAAGCCGTCGTGCGCACGGGCCAGTGCGTCGGTCTTGTGCTCGAGTTCATCGAGGCGTTTCGCCAGTTCGGCGTGGCTCGTGGCCAGCTCGCGCAAGCGCACGAAGGCGCGCACGACGTAGATCGAGACCTCGATCGCGCGGCGGCTGTTCAGCAGGCTGGCAGCCATGATCGCGCCGTGCTCGGTGAAGACCAGTGGCAGGTACTTGCGATGCTGGCCCCGGCCCGCCGGTGCCGCGTCTAAGGTCGCAAATTGCGACCTTAGAGCCGACCACTCGTCCGCCGTGAGCTGGAACATGAACTCAGCCGGGAAGCGGGCGAGGTTGCGCCTGACCGCCTCGTTGAAGCGCCGGGTCGGCACGTCGTAGAGCTCGGCCAGCACGGTGTCGAGGATGACGCGCTGGCTGCGAATCGTGAGGATGCGCGGCGAGATGCTTTCGGAGGCGGGCAGGTGCGTGCTCATCCGCGCGACCATAGGCCGCGCCACGCTCGCCTTCTTGTCCCATGCCGATCCCGGCATGGGCTCGCGCCGCTCAGCGCTTGGTGAACACCAAGTCCCACACCCCGTGGCCGAGCTTGATGCCGCGGTTCTCGAACTTCGTCAGCGGCCGATAGTCCGGCCGCTGCGCATAGCCCTCGGCGGTGTTCGAAAGCGTCGGCTCGCCGCCCAGCACCTCGAGCATCTGCTCGGCGTAATCCTGCCAGTCGGTCGCGCAATGCAGGTAGCCGCCCGGCGCGATGCGCGAGGCCAGCAGCGACACGAAGGCCGGCTGGATCAGACGGCGCTTGTTGTGCTTCTTCTTGTGCCAGGGATCGGGAAAGAACACATGCACGCCGGCCAGCGAGGCCGGCGCGAGCATTTGCTCGAACACCTCGACCGCATCGTGCTGCACAAGCCGCAGGTTCGTGAGCTTTTCTTCGCCGATGCGCTTGAGCAGCGCGCCGACGCCGGGCACGTGGACCTCGATGCCGAGGAAGTCGGTGTCGGGTCGCGTCTTGGCGATCTCCGCCGTCGCTTGCCCCATGCCGAAGCCGATCTCGACCACCAGCGGCGCTGCGCGACCGAAGGCCGCGGCGGCATCGAGCGGCTGCGGCGCGTAGGGCAGCACGAAGCGCGGACCCAGTTCGGTGAGCGCGCGCGCCTGGCCGGTGCCCATGCGGCCGGCGCGCAGCACGAAGCTGCGGATGCGGCGGGCAGGGCGGTCGTCGTCGTGTTCGGGGGCAGTCATGGTCATCGCTGCGCGCTCGATCCGCGCAGATGTTCGCAATCGGGTTGCAGGCATTCGCTGCAGCGTGCGCGCCAGCGCGTGAACGGTGCGCCGTCGTCGCGGCTGCGGGCATCGAAATTGTCGGATGACGGCAGGGCGAGCGCGGCACAGATGGCCGCCAGCGCATGCCGCGTGCGCGCTTCTTCCTCGCCATAGACGACCGAATGCGCGATGCCGCCGCGCACCAGCGCGTGGCGCAGCATCGCGTCGATCGGCTCGCGAACGTGCGGGCCGTCGCGGATGTCGCAGTCGGCCACCCAGGGCAGGTCGAGGCCGGTCACCAGCGTCGCGTGGGCGTGCTCGCGATGCCAGGCCAGCGCTTCTTCGTAGAGCGCGGTGTCGCCGAACACCCAGTCGCTGTAGACGGCGATCATCAGCGGCGTCGTGTCGGCGATCACGATCGCGTGCCGCGCGGCGGCGGCCTCGATGCGACGCGCCTGCTCGCGCGCGATCGGCAACTGCTCCTCGGGCCGCGGCGTGCGGCCAGCCTGTTCGCAGAACTCGCGCAAGTACTCGGCGACGACCACCGCGTCGTGACCCATCGCGCGCAGCGACAGCGTCAGCGCATGGCTCAGCGTGGTCTTGCCGGTGCTTTCGGTGCCCAGCAATGCGACGACGCGCGCTCGATCAGCCATGGGCCATCTCCGGCTGCCGCGCGAGGCGCGTCCACGCGCGCCAGCCGAGCAGGGCCATGACGAGGAACAGCACGTACAACGCGGCCGTCATCAGCAAGCCCTGCTGCGCGAACAGCACGACGCCGACCGCATTGACCGTGGTCCAGACGATCCAGTTCTCGACGCGCTTGCGCGCCAGCAAGAACTGGCCGACGACGCTGCCGGCGCTGACGAAGGCATCGGCCCACGCGGCCGGCGTGGATGCGCCATGCAGCAGCCAGACGATCAAGGGCGTCAGCACGAGCCAGCCGGCGACGACGGCCAGCCGCGTGCGCATCGACAGCCACTTCACCGCGAGTGCGCGGCCATCCGATTCGCGGCCGCGCAGCCACTCCCACCAGCCCCAGAACGCGACGACGATGAACAGCGCCTGCAGCCAGGCATTGGCGTGCAGCCCGGCGGCGTGGAACACCAGGCCGTAGAGCGCCGAACTGGTGATCGCCAACGGCCAGGCGAGCGGGTTCACGCGGATGTTGCAGACCACCATCGCGACGCCCAGCAGCGAGCCGATCAGCTCGGCGCGGCTGCCGAGCGGGCCGGCCGAGGCGTTGAGCCAGGCGAGGAGGGTGTCGAACATGTCGGTGTGAAAAAGGGGCCGTGGGGCCCCTGGTGTCTGTTGGCGAGCGGTCGAGGGCTACTTCTTCGGCGTCTTCGGCGCGACCTGCACGTAGATCTCGTCCGGCTTGATCATGCCGAGCTCGGCACGCGCCTTCTCCTCGACCATCTCGAGGCCTTCTTTCAGATCGCGCACTTCGGCTTCGAGCTGATCGTTGCGCGCCTGCGCCTGATCGTTTTGCCGCTGCTGCTCGGCGAGCTGGCCGCGCAGTGCGGCCACGCGCAGCATGCCGCCCTTGCCCAGCCACAGCTCCGCCTGCACGAGCGCGATCAGCACCACGAGCGCGATGGTGACGAAGCGCATGAAGGCGTCGCTGCGGGCGGGAAGATCAGTCGATCAACGCAGGTTGTAGAACGCCGCGCGACCCGGGTACACCGCGATGTCGCCGAGGTCCTCTTCGATGCGCAGCAGCTGGTTGTACTTGGCGATGCGGTCCGAGCGCGACATCGAGCCGGTCTTGATCTGGCCGGCATTGGTGCCCACCGCGATGTCGGCGATGGTCGAGTCTTCCGTCTCGCCCGAGCGGTGCGAGATCACCGCGGTATAGCCCGCGCGCTTGGCCATCTCGATCGCCGCGAAGGTCTCGGTCAGCGTGCCGATCTGGTTGATCTTGATCAGGATCGAGTTGGCGATGCGCTTGTCGATGCCTTCTTGCAGGATCTTGGTGTTGGTGACGAACAGGTCGTCGCCGACCAGCTGCACCTTCTGGCCGAGCACGTCGGTCAGGTGCTTCCAGCCGTCCCAGTCGCCCTCGGCCATGCCGTCCTCGATCGAGACGATCGGGTACTTGTCGGCCCAGCTCGCCAGCACGTTGGTCCACTCCTGCGCGGACAGCGTCAGGCCCTCGCCTTCGAGGTGGTACTTGCCGTCCTTGAAGAACTCGCTGGCGGCGCAATCGAGGCCCAGCGCGATCTGCGTGCCGGGCGTGTAGCCGGCCTTGTCGATCGCCTCGAGGATCAGCTGGATCGCAGCCTCATGGCTCGCGACGCTCGGCGCGAAGCCGCCTTCGTCGCCGACCGCGGTGCTCATGCCCTTGGCGTCGATGATCTTCTTGAGCGCGTGGAAGACTTCTGCGCCCCAGCGCACCGATTCACGGAAGCTCGTCGCGCCCACCGGCAGGATCATGAACTCCTGCAGGTCGAGGCTGTTGTTGGCATGCGCGCCGCCGTTGATGACGTTCATCATCGGCACCGGCATCTGCACCGCGCCCATGCCGCCGAAGTAGCGGTACAGCGGCAGGCCCGACTCTTCGGCCGCGGCACGCGCCACCGCCATCGAGACCGCCAGCATCGCGTTGGCGCCGATGCGGCCCTTGTTCTCGGTGCCGTCGAGGTCGATCAGGGTCTTGTCGAGGAAAGCCTGCTCGGAAGCGTCGAGGCCCAGCACCGCTTCGCTGATCTCGGTGTTGACGTGCTCGACCGCCTTGATCACGCCCTTGCCGAGGTAGCGCGACTTGTCGCCGTCGCGCAGCTCGATCGCCTCGCGCGAACCGGTCGATGCACCCGAAGGCACCGCCGCGCGGCCCATCACGCCGGACTCGAGCAGCACGTCGCACTCGACGGTGGGGTTGCCGCGGCTGTCCAGGATTTCTCGGCCGACGATGTCGACGATCGCGCTCATGCGTTTCCTTTCAGGGGATGTTGAAGCTCACTTGATCGGGGCGGCGACGCCCTCGACCAGGACCATGTTGAAGTAATCGGTCGCGCCTTCGCGCAGCTTGCGCACACGCGTGTAGTGCTCGCTGTCGTAGAAGGCCTTGGCCTGCTCGTAGCTCGGGAAACGCAACATCGCGACGCGGTGCGGCTGCCAGTCGCCTTCGAGCGTTTCCTGCTTGCCGCCGCGCACCAGGTACTCGCCGCCATGCGCCTTGACCGCCGCCGGTGCCTCGGCCATGTACTGCTTGTAGGTCTCGGGGTCGGTGATGTGCATCTCGACCATCAGGTAGGCGGTGGACATGGCGTTCTCCTCGCGGGCGGGATTCAGCAGCTGAAGTCGTTCTCGAGCAGCGGCTGCGCCTTGACGACGCGGTCGATGCTGACCAGCTGCTCGAGCAGCGCGGCCATGTGCTTGAGCGGCACCGCGTTCGGGCCGTCGGACAGCGCCTTGGCCGGGTCGGGGTGGGTCTCCATGAACACGCCGGCGACGCCGACGGCAATGGCCGCGCGCGACAGCACCGGCACGAACTCGCGCTGGCCGCCCGAGCTGGTGCCCTGGCCGCCCGGCAGCTGCACGCTGTGGGTCGCGTCGAACACGACCGGCGCGCCGGTCTCGCGCATGATCGCGAGGCTGCGCATGTCGGAGACGAGGTTGTTGTAGCCGAAGCTCGCGCCGCGTTCGCAGGCCATGAAGAAGTCTTCGGGCAGGCCCTTCTCGCGAGCGGCCTCGCGCGCCTTGTCGATCACGTTCTTCATGTCGTGCGGCGCGAGGAACTGCCCCTTCTTGATGTTGACCGGCTTGCCCGACTGCGCCACCGCGCGGATGAAGTCGGTCTGGCGGCACAGGAAGGCGGGCGTTTGCAGCACGTCGACGATCTCGGCGACGACCGGGATCTCGGCCTCGGTGTGCACGTCGGTCAGCACCGGCACGCCGAGTTCCTTCTTCACCTTCGCGAGGATCTCGAGGCCCTTTTCCATGCCGGGGCCGCGAAAGGACTTGCCGCTCGAGCGGTTGGCCTTGTCGTAGCTCGACTTGAAGATGAAGGGGATGCCCAGATTGGCGGTGATCTCCTGCAGGCGTCCGGCCACGTCCATCTGCAACTGCTCGCTTTCGACGACGCAGGGGCCCGAGATCAGGAAGAACGGCTGGTCGAGGCCGACGTCGAATCCGCACAGCTTCATGTCATTGCTCCGTTGGGGACCGCTCGCGCGGTCATCAGGCCGCGGCCCTTTCGGCCTCTTTCTTGCCCTGGGCCTGGTGCGCCAGCGCCGCCTTCACGTAGTTCGCGAACAGCGGATGGCCGCCCCAGGGGGTGGACTTGAACTCGGGGTGGAACTGCACGCCGACGAACCAGGGATGCACGCTTTGCGGCAGCTCGACCATCTCGGTCAGCTTCTCGCGCTGCGTGATCGCGCTGATCACGAGGCCGGCGTCCTGCAGGCGCTGCAGGTAGTGCTCGTTGGCTTCGTAGCGATGGCGATGGCGCTCGGTCACCACGTCGCCGTAGATCGTGTGCGCGAGCGTGCCGGGCTTGACGTCGGAGCTCTGCGCGCCCAGGCGCATCGTGCCGCCGAGGTCGGAGTTGGCGTCGCGCTTCTGGATCGTGCCGTCGCGGTCTTGCCATTCGTCGATCAGCGCGATCACCGGATGCGGCGTCTCGGGATCGAACTCGGTCGAGTTGGCGTTCTCCAGGCCGGCCTTGTGGCGCGCGTATTCGATCGTCGCGACCTGCATGCCCAGGCAGATGCCGAGGTAGGGCAGCTTGTGCTCGCGCGCATAGCGCGCCGCCAGGATCTTGCCCTCGACGCCGCGCTTGCCGAAGCCGCCCGGCACCAGGATCGCGTCGTAGTGGCCGAGCTGGTCGATGTTGGCGGCGGTCAGCGACTCCGAGTCGAGGTACTCGATCTTCACGCGCGCCGAGTTGTGGATGCCCGCGTGGCGCAGCGCCTCGTTGAGCGACTTGTAGGAATCGGACAGGTCGGTGTACTTGCCGACCATGGCGATCTGCACCTGCGCGGTCGGATGCTCGACCGCATGCACGAGGTCGTCCCAGCGCTTGAGGTTGGCCGGCGGCGTGGACAGGCGCAGCTTGTCGCAGATCAGGCCGTCGAGGCCTTGCTCGTGCAGCATGCGCGGCACCTTGTAGATCGTGTCGGCGTCCCACACCGAGATCACGCCCCATTCCGGCACGTTGGTGAACAGCGAAATCTTCTCGCGCTCTTCATCCGGAATGGCGCGGTCGGCGCGGCACAGCAGCGCGTCGGGCTGGATGCCGATCTCGCGCATCTTCTGCACCGTGTGCTGCGTGGGCTTGGTCTTGAGTTCGCCGGCGGCCGCGATCCACGGCACGTAGGTCAGGTGCACGAAGGCGGTGCTGTTGGGGCCGAGCTTCAGGCTCATCTGGCGCACCGCCTCGAGGAAGGGCAGCGACTCGATGTCGCCGACCGTGCCGCCGATCTCGACGATGGCCACGTCGACCGCATCGGCGGTGCCGAAGCCGGCGCCGCGCTTGACGAACTCCTGGATCTCGTTGGTGACGTGCGGGATCACCTGCACCGTCTTGCCGAGATAGTCGCCGCGGCGTTCCTTCTCGAGCACAGATTTGTAGATCTGGCCGGTGGTGAAGTTGTTGACCTTCTTCATCCGCGTGGTGATGAAGCGCTCGTAGTGGCCCAGGTCGAGGTCGGTCTCGGCGCCGTCGTCGGTGACGAACACCTCGCCGTGCTGGAACGGCGACATCGTGCCCGGATCGACGTTGAGGTACGGATCCAGCTTGATGAGAGTGACTTTGAGGCCGCGCGACTCGAGGATGGCCGCAAGCGAGGCCGACGCGATGCCCTTGCCAAGCGAGGACACCACACCGCCGGTGACGAAGACGAACTTGGTCATGTCGTGCCGCAAAACCCAACGGCTCACGGGTGTGGCGCGGGAATGCTTCGGTGGTAAAGCGGCATTATAGGCGCGCCGCCATGAGCCCCGATCCGCGGGGCACCCGGATCGGGCGTTTTCCCGGAGGCTTGTCAGGCGCTCGCGCGCATGCGCTCGAGTTGCGCGAGCACCGCGGCCGCGGTCTCGTCGGGCCGCTCCATCGGGAACAGGTGCGAGCCTTCGACCTGCGACATGCGTCCCCGCGCGAGCCGGCGCGTCGCCGACAGGCCGACCTGGCGCACCTCGGCCGACTGGCTGCCGCCGATGAAGGCGACCGGGCAATCCGGCGGGCGGCGCGTCACGAGGCCGGCGATGTGATGCGGCAGCGTGTTGTAGATCGAGGTCTCGACCGCGCGGTCGAACGCGAGCCGGCGCTCGCCTTGCGATTCGAGCGTGCCGGCGGCGATGTAGTCGTCCAGCACGCGCGCATCCCAGCGCGCGAACGCGGGCTTGGATTCGAAGTGGCGCCGTGCCTCGTCGGCATCGCTCCAGCTCTCGCGGCGCTTGCGCGAGACGCGCCCCGGGGAAACGTGCGCAGCGAAGCGGGCGGCCTTGGCGAACTGCAGCGCGCGCGCTTTCCAGCCGTGGATCACCGGCGAGTCGATCATCACCAGGCCGGCCACCAGCGGCCGGTGCTCGAGCGCGACCATCAGGCTCAGGTAGCCGCCCAGCGAATGGCCGACCAGGAAGGCCGGGCCGTCGGCCTCACGCAGCACGAAATCGGCCAGCTGCTGGCGCAGATGCGGCCAGTTGCCGGTGACGGGGTAGCTGTCGTCGTGGCCGATGCGCTCGAGCGCGCGCACCTCGTAGCCGGCCGCGCGCCAGGCCTCGAACAGCACCCGGTAGGTGCCGGCCGGAAAGCCGTTGGCATGCGCGAAGACGATCGTCGGGCGCCGGCCTTGATGGGCCGCATCGGGGTTGATCGCGGGCAGCTGGGTGTCGACGAAGGGGATCTCGCTGGCGAGGTAGCGGGGCGTGTTCTTCTTGTTCACTCGGTCAAGCATCGGGGGCTCTCACGACCGCGATCGGCGCCAGCGGCGAGGGCTGGCCATCGTCGGACGATTGCATCTGGCCATTGCCGTTCGCGGCGTTCGCGATCGGCACCGGCGGCAGGGTCAGGGGGAACTCGCTTTGTTCGCCGTGCCAGGTGGGCGCGGGCAGCGCGTCGAAGGCCTCGCGCAGCTTGCGGCCCCAGGTCGCGCGGATCATGCGGAAGTAGGCGTTGTTCTCGTCGATCTTGACCAGCCGGTCGACCGCGAGCGAATCGGCCTCGTAGACCAGCAGGTCCAGCGGCAGGCCGACGCTGAGGTTGGACTTCAGCGTCGAGTCCATCGAGACCAGGGCGCACTTGGCGGCCTCGTCGAGCGGCGTGTCGGGCGTGACGACGCGGTCGATCACCGGCTTGCCGTACTTGCTCTCGCCGACCTGGAAATAGCAGACCCCGTCGACGCCGGCCTCGACGAAATTGCCGGCCGCATAGACGTTGAACAGGCGCATCGTCTCGCCGCCGATCTGGCCGCCGACGATCAGGTTGGCGTTGAACTCGATGCCGTGCTTCTTCAGCGCGGCGGCGTCGCGGTCGTACACGGTGCGTATCGCGGCGCCGACGATGCGCGCGATGTCGAACATCGTGGTCGCGCTCCAGATCGTGACCGGCGTGCCGTCGTGGTCGATCGACGCGTTCTGCAGCACCTGGCGCACCGCCTGCGTGATCGCCAGGTTGCCGGCCGACAGCAGCACGATCACGCGGTCGCCCGCGCGTTCGTAGACGGTCATCTTGCGGAAGGTCGAGATCTGGTCGAGGCCCGCGTTGGTGCGCGAGTCCGACAGGAACACGAGCCCGGCGTTGAGCCGCATCGCGACGCAGTAGGTCATGGCCGTTGCGAGGTGGAAGACAGGAGGGCGCGCAGGCGGTAGAGCGCATCGAGCGCCTCGCGCGGAGTCAGCGTATCAGGGTCGATCGCGGCGAGCTCGGACTCGAGCGCGCCCGGCGCCGCGGCCGGCGCGGGCGCGGGCTCGGCCGGTGCGGCGAACAGGTCGATCTGCGCATCGCGTTCGCGTTGCTGTGTTTCGAGCGCTTCGAGCGCCGAGCGCGCCTGGCGCAGCACCGCGCCCGGCATGCCGGCCAGGCGCGCGACCTGCACGCCGTAGCTGCGGCTCGCCGGGCCGGGCTGGATCTCGTGCAGGAACACGATGTCCTCGCCGTGCGAGCCGTGCGTCTCGGTCGCGCTGACGTGCACGTTGATCGCGCGCTCGTGCTTCTCGGGGAAGGCGGTCAGCTCGAAGTAGTGGGTCGCGAACAGCGTGAAGGCGCGGCTCTTGTCGTGCAGGTGCGTGGCGATCGCGCCGGCGAGCGCGAGGCCGTCGAAGGTGGAGGTGCCGCGACCGATCTCGTCCATCAGCACCAGGCTGCGTTCGCTCGCGCCGTGCAGGATGGCGGCGGCCTCGGTCATCTCGAGCATGAAGGTCGATTGCGCGTTGGCCAGATCGTCGGCCGCGCCGATGCGGGTGTGGATCGCGTCGAACGGCCCGAGCCGGCACGCGCCCGCCGGCACGTAGGAGCCCATCGCGGCCAGCAGCACGGCGAGCGCGACCTGGCGCATGAAGGTGCTCTTGCCGCCCATGTTGGGGCCGGTGATCACCAGCATGCGCGTCTTCGCATCGAGCCGGCAGTCGTTGGCGATGAAGGCGCCGCCGCCGGTTTCGGCGAGCCGCGCTTCGACCACGGGATGGCGGCCCGCTTCGATTTCGAGGCAGGGGTGATTGACGAACTCCGGTCGCGTCCAGCCCAGCGTCGCGGCGCGCTCGGCCAGGGCGGCCAGCGCGTCGATCGCGGCCAGCGCGCGCGCCAAAGCGCCGAGCGCCGGTACGTGCGGCTGCAGCGCGTCGAGCAGTTGCTCGTAGAGCCACTTCTCGCGCGCCAGCGCGCGCTCCTGCGCCGACAAGGCCTTGTCCTCGAAGGTCTTGAGCTCGGGCGTGATGTAGCGCTCGGCGTTCTTCAGCGTCTGGCGGCGCTGGTAGTCCTGCGGCACCTTGTCGACCTGGCCTTGCGTGACCTCGATGTAGAAGCCGTGGACCTTGTTGTATTGCACGCGCAGGTTGGCGATGCCGGTGCGCGCGCGCTCGCGAGATTCGAGGTCGAGCAGGAAGGCGTCGCAGTTGTTCTGGATCGCGCGCAGCTCGTCGAGCTCGGCATCGAAACCGGTGGCGATGACGCCGCCTTCGCGCAGCAGCACCGAGGGCTCCTCGGCGAGGCAGCGCGCGAGCAGTTCGCCGATCGCGGCTTCGGGCGTCAACGCGCGTGCGAGATCGTCGATCGCGGCGATGCCTTGCGGCAGCGTCGATCGCAGCGAAGGCAGCGCGGCCAGCGTCGTGCGCAGGCCGCTCAGCTCGCGCGGACGCACCTGGCGCAGCGCCAGCCGCGCGGTCGTGCGCTCGACGTCGCTGACGCCGCGCAACGCGTCGCGCAGGTGCTCGAAGCCGGAGGCGATCAGCGCTTCGATCGCGTCGTGCCGACCGGCCGCAACCGCGCGCTCGCGCAGCGGATGCGTGAGCCAGTGCCGCAGTGCACGGCTGCCCATGCCGGTGACGCAGACATCGAGCAGCGACAGCAGCGTCGGGGTGCGCTCGCCGCGCAGCGTCTGCGTGAGTTCGAGGTTGCGCAGCGTCGCCGGCGGCAGCTCGAGCAGATCGCTCGCGCGCTCGACCGACAGCGTGCGTACATGCGCGAGCGCGCCGCCTTGCGTGTGCTCGGCATAGCCCAGCAGCGCGCCGGCCGCGGCCTGCGCGACCGCGAGGTCCTGCGCATTGACGCCGGCCAGGCTCGCGATGCCGAGTTGCTCGCACAGCTTGCGCGTGCCCAGGCCCGCGTCGAACTGCCACGGCGGGCGACGCGTCAGCGCGGCGCCGCAACCCGCAGCGGCCGATTGCAGCGCGGCCGGCAAGTCGTCGCTGGTCAGCAGCAGCTCGGCCGGCGCGAGCCGCGCGAGCCAGCCGGCGAGCTCGCGCTCGCCGCATTCGGTGACGCCGAGCCGACCGCTGGCCAGCCCCAGCCAGGCCAGGCCGATCGTGCCGCGCTGCGCGTGCATGGCGACCAGCAGCGTGTCGCTGCGCTCGTCCATCAGCTCGGTGTCGGTGACGGTGCCGGGCGTGACGACGCGCATGACCTTGCGCTCGACCGGGCCCTTGGCGGTGGCGACGTCGCCCACCTGCTCGGCGATCGCGACCGCGACGCCGGCGCGGATCAGCTTGGCCAGGTAGCTCTCGAGCGCATGCACCGGCACGCCGGCCATCGGGATCGGCTCGCCGCCGCTGGCACCGCGCGCGGTCAGCGTGATGTCGAGCAGCCGGTTGGCGCGGCGCGCGTCGTCATAGAAGACTTCGTAGAAGTCGCCCATGCGAAAGAACAGCAGCGTCTCGGGATGCTGCGACTTCAGCCGCAGGTATTGCTGCATCACCGGCGTGTGACCGGCGAACTCGCCCATCTGGTTCATGACGCCCAGTGTCGCGTCAGAACGGGGTGTCGTCGTTCTTCGGTGCGAGGTCGGCCTTGCGGATGCGCGTCGGCGCCTTCTTGGCGACCGGCGGCTTCACCGCGGCGGCCAGCGCGCCCTCGGGCGTGCCTTCGGGCGCGGTCGCGTGCGCGTCCCCGGTGGCCGCGGTGCGCGCCGGCGTGTCGCCGTCGTCCTTGATCACGCGGGTGTAGGGCGCCAGCATCTGCACCAGCTGCGCGTAGATGCGCGGGTTGCCGGCCACCAGCTCGCGCTGGTGCAGGAAGTCCGACTCGCCGGTGAAGTTGCCGACCAGGCCGCCGGCCTCGGTGATGATCAGCGAGCCGGCCGCGCAGTCCCAGGGCGACAGTCCGGTCTCGAAGAAGCCGTCGTAGTAGCCGGCCGCGACGTAGCAAAGGTCCAGCGCGGCCGCGCCCGGGCGGCGCAGGCCGGCGCAGGCGCTGCTGACGTCCTCGAACATCTTCAGGTAGCGCTTGAAGTTGTCGCCCTTGCGGAACGGAAAGCCGGTGCCGATCAGGCACTCGAGCAGGCGGGTGCGCTTGCTCACGCGGATGCGGCGGTCGTTCAGGAACGCGCCGCGGCCCTTGGAGGCGTAGAACAGGTCGTTGCGCGACGGGTCGTAGACCACGGCCTGCTGGATCTGGCCACGGAACGACAGTGCGATCGAGACCGCGTAGACCGGAAAGCCGTGGATGAAGTTGGTGGTGCCGTCCAGCGGATCGATGATCCACAGGTAGTCGCTGTCCTTGGCGCCGTGGGCGCGGCCCGACTCCTCGGCGAGGATGCCGTGGCCCGGATAGGCCGTCAGCAGGATCTCGATGATCGCGGCCTCGGCCGCCTGATCCACCTCGGTGACGAAGTCGTTGTGCGACTTCGCGGTGACCTGCACCCGCTCGATGTCCAGCGCCGCACGGTTGATCAGCGCGCCGGCGGCCCGTGCAGCCTTCACGGCGGTGTTGAGCATGGGGTGAAGGGCTTGCGACATGGCGTGATCTCGGACTGCGTGCGCGATGAGGGCGCACTGGGGGCGGGCTGGCGGCGGACAAAGAGCGCGAAGCCAGCGCTCAGGCCGGCTTCGATAATGGGCGCGATTTTAGCCGTTCGCCCTGAACCCGTCTTTCGATGACCGCCGACCCGACCCGCTTCATCCTCGTGGGCACCAGCCATGCCGGCAACGTCGGCGCCACCGCGCGCGCGATGAAGGTGATGGGCTTTCGAGAGCTGGTGCTGGTGTCGCCGCGCTTTCCCGACGTGCTGGTGCAGGAAGAAACCGTCGCCCTGGCCAGCGGCGCGGCCGACATCCTGGTGCGCGCCAAGGTCGTCGGCACGCTGGCCGAGGCGCTCGACGGCGTGCAGGTCGCCTGCGCCACCGCGATGACGCCGCGCGATTTCGGCCCGCCCACGCATGCGCCGCGCGACTGGCTGCCGACGCTCGCGGTCGAGCCGCGCCCGGTGGTCGGCTTCGTGTTCGGCTCGGAGCGCTACGGCTTGTCGAACGACGACGTCTATCGCTGCCACGCGACGCTGTCGATCCCGACCGCGCCCGACTACGGCTCGCTCAACCTGGCCCAGGCGGTGCAGATCCTGGCCTACGAATGGCGCCAGGCGCTCGGCGGCTTCGGCGTCGAGCCGCGCACCGCCGAGCCGGCCTGGGCCGACGGCCGCGCGGTGCAGGGCCTGCTCGAGCACTGGCAGCGCGCGCTGGTGCAGATCGGCTTCCTCGACCCCGAGGCGCCGAAGAAGCTGGTGCCGCGCCTCAACCAGCTCGGCAACCGGGCACGGCTGACCCAGGAAGAAGTCCACCTGCTGCGTGGCATCGCCAAGGCGATGCTCGAGACGAAGCGCTGAAGTCCCAACGGCGACGACAAGCCCCCGCCGCCATCCCTGGCGTCGGCTTCGTCGTTACACTGCTTTGCATCCTCGCATTTCGCATGAGGACAGCCCCCATGTTCAGCCACCTGCGCGAAGACATCGCCTGCATCCTGGAGCGTGACCCGGCGGCACGCAGCACTTTCGAGGTGCTGACGTGTTATCCCGGCCTGCACGCGCTGGTGATGCACCGCTGGGCGCATGCCTGCTGGACGGGCGGCTGGCGCTGGCTCGGGCGCTTCATCTCGAACTTCGCGCGCTTCGCGACCGGCATCGAGATCCACCCCGGCGCCACCATTGGCCGGCGCGTGTTCATTGACCACGGCATGGGCGTCGTGATCGGCGAGATGGCCGAGATCCACGACGACTGCACGATCTACCAGGGCGTCACGCTGGGCGGCACCTCGCTGGCCAAGGGCGCCAAGCGCCATCCGACGCTGGAGCGCGGCGTGATCGTCGGCGCCAATGCCTGCGTGCTGGGCGGCTTCACGGTCGGCGCGGGCGCGCGCGTGGGCTCCAACGCGGTCGTCACCAAGCCGGTGCCGGCGGGCGCGACGGCCGTCGGCAACCCGGCTCGCATCATCGAGGCGGGCGGCAGCGACGCGCAGCGCGAGGCCGCCGCGGCCAAGATGGGCTTCTCGGCCTACGGCGTCACGCAGGGCGACGATCCGGTCGCGCAGGCGATGAAGGGCCTGATCGACAACGCTTCCGGCCAGGAGCACCAGATCGCGCTGCTGTGGCAGGCGATCGAGAAGCTCTCGTCGCGCTCGCGCGAGCTGCCCACCGAAGTCTGCGTGCCGCAGGACGCCCACACCACCGAGCAGTTCGACGCCGAGGCGTTGAACCGCCTGGTCAAGTGAGCCGCGCGATGCCGCTCGTCAAACCGCAACTCAAACAACAGCGGGTCGTTTGACCGGGGCACGCTGTTGCTGCCGGTCGAACGGCGGCAACAGCGGTGCGGGCGGGTCTTTTCCAGCTTTCCCTGTGCCGATGTGCGTCGGCGTTCCATCGAGCGGCTTCTTGCCGGTCTGTGATGGAGAACCTCATGCAGGGAACGAGTTCGTTGGATCTGTCGGGCATCTGGGTGCCGCTCGTGACACCGTTTCGCAGCGGCGCGATCGACCATGACGGCCTGGCGCGCATCGTCGCGCGCTGTCTCGAAGGCGGCGTGGCCGGCTTCGTCGTCTGCGGCAGCACCGGCGAGCCGTGGGCGCTCGACGAGGCCGAGCAGCTCGCGGTGCTGCGCACGGTGCATCGCCATGCCCGAGGCCGCCCGCTGCTGATGGGCCTGGCCGGTTATCACGAGGGCTCGCTGAAGGCGCGTCTGAGCCGCTTTGCCGACGAGCCGGTCGATGGCTTCCTGATGCCGCCGCCGTACTACGCGCGGCCCTCGCAGGCCGGGCTGCTGGCGTGGTTCGAGTCGCTGGCCGAGGCGTCGCCCAAGCCGATCGTGCTCTACGACATTCCCTACCGCACCGGCGTGCGGCTCGAGCTCGAGACCGTGCTGCGGCTCGCCGAGCATCCGCGCATCGTCGGCCTCAAGGACTGCGGCGGCGACGCGGCCGCGACGCAGGCGCTGATCGCCGACGGCCGTCTGCAAGTGCTCGCCGGCGAGGACGCACAGATCTTCTCGACGCTGTGCCTCGGCGGCACGGGCGCGATCGCGGCCTCGGCGCATCTGCGCACGGCGGACTTCGTCGCGATGTATCGCGCCGTGCGCGAGCAGCGGCTCGACGACGCGCGGCGCATCGCGCACCAGCTCGCGCCACTGATCCGCACGCTGTTCGCCGAGCCGAACCCGGCGCCGCTGAAGGCCTTGCTCGCGCTCGAAGGCCTGATCGACGCCGACCTGCGCCCGCCGATGCTTCAATAGCGCTCGGGCACGAACATCTGCGCCGCAATCGGCAGGCGCAGGTAGTCGGCATGGCGCTCGCGCTGCGGCAGCACGATCTCGGCGCGCTCGACCTCGCGGTAGTCGAACTGGTCGAGCAGGTGGCGGATGCAGTTCAGCCGCGCGCGCTTCTTGTCGACCGCCTGCACCACCCACCACGGCGCCTCGGCGATGTGGGTGTGCTCCAGCATCGACTCCTTGGCCTTGGTGTAGTCCTCCCAGCGGCGGCGCGACTCCAGGTCCATGGGGCTGAGCTTCCACTGCTTGAGCGGATCGTGGATGCGGCCGAGGAAGCGCAGATGCTGCTCCTCGTCGGTGATCGAGAACCAGTACTTCAGCAGCGTGATGCCCGAGCGCACCAGCATGCGCTCGAACTCGGGCACCGAGCGGAAGAACTCCTCGACCTCGTCTTCGCTGCAAAAGCCCATCACGCGCTCGACGCCGGCGCGGTTGTACCAGCTGCGATCGAACAGCACGATCTCGCCGGCCGCCGGCAGGTGCGCGACATAGCGCTGGAAGTACCACTGCGTGCGCTCGCGGTCGTTGGGCGCCGGCAGCGCGACGACGCGGCACACGCGCGGATTGAGCCGCTGCGTGATGCGCTTGATCGCGCCGCCCTTGCCGGCCGCGTCGCGACCCTCGAACAGGATCACGACCTTGCGGCGCGTGTGCGCGACCCAGTCCTGCAGCTTGACGAGCTCGCGCTGCAGCGCGAACAGGTGCTTGAAGTAGTCGGCGCGCGGCAGGTCGCCGGCGGCGTGCGTGAGGACCGCATCGCCGTCGAGCTCGGCGTCGATCGCGCGGTCCTCGAGTTCCATCTCGAGTTCTTCGTCGTAGCCGTCGACGAGCTCGCGGCGGATGCGCTCGATCAGTTCGTCGGTGTCGCGGCGATCGGTCATGGCCGTCCCTGTGATGCGGTGCTTCGGAAGCACCGATCGTTGGACGGCTTCGTGACGCCGGCGTGTCAGCCCTTGCGCGGCGCGCGGATCGCGGACTTGGGCCGGAAGGCCTTGCAGACCGCCTCGTCGCACTCGAGGTAGGGCCCGCCGATCAGGTCGATGCAATAGGGCACGGCGGCGAAGATGCCGTGCGCAGGCGGCTCGGCCTGCGGCAGCCCGGCCAGCGTCTCGGCGATCGATTTCGGCTGGCCCGGCAGGTTTACGATCAGCGCCTTGGCGCGGATCACCGCGACCTGGCGCGACAGGATCGCGGTCGGCGTGAAGCGCAGGCTGATCTGGCGCATCTGCTCGCCGAAGCCGGGCATGAGCTTGTCGGCCACCGCGAGCGTGGCCTCGGGCGTCACGTCGCGCGGCGCCGGGCCGGTGCCGCCGGTGGTCAGCACCAGGTCGCAGGCCTCCTGGTCGACCAGCTCGCGCAGGCAGGCGCTGATGCCGTCCTGCTCGTCGGGGATCAGGCGCGTGACCCAGGTGACCGGGTTCTTCAGCGCGCGCGACAGCCAGTCCTGCAGCGCCGGGATGCCCTGGTCGGCGTAGACGCCGCTCGAGGCGCGGTCGCTGATCGACACCAGGCCGATGCGAACCGGATCGAACTCACTCATCGGGATGCTCTTCCTGTCCGGTGGGCCGCGCGAGCGTCTCGCGCACGAGCTGGAACAGGTCGCGGAACGCGCGGCCCTGGCGCTGGCCGACGCCGGGCGCGGCGTCGGGCACGGCGTCCTTGCGCGCGGCGCGCACGAGGCTGCGCAGCTGCTGGACGTCGGTGGCGGGGTAGGCGGCCATCCAGCGCGTCAGCGCATCGTCGTCGGCGACCAGCTCGGCGCGCCAGCGTTCGGCCTCGTGCAGCGTCAGCGCGTCTTGTGCATGGCCGAGCCGGAACGCGGCGACCGCCTCGCGGATCGGCTCGGGGTCGACCAGGCGCATCAGCTTGCCCAGCAACTGCATCTGGCGGCGCTTGCCTTCGAAGGAGCGGGTGCGGCGCGTCTCGTCGAGGGCGTCTTGCAGGCGCTCGGGCAGGCCGAGCTTGGCAACGCGCGAGGCGGGCAGCGTCAGCAGCGCCTCGCCCAGCTCCTGCAGATCGTGCATGGCCTGCTTGCGTTGCGTCTTGCTCGGCCGATCGGCGGCGAGATCCTCGTCGTCGGCGGGCGCGTCTTGCGCAGTTTCCTGCGCGCGTGAACGGCGGCTCAAGATGGGTCTTGGGGTGGTACGGCGGGTCGATATCATAGGTTCATGACCCGCACGACCTCCGCATCGGGCTTCGCCCACAGCACCGAACAATTCCGCCAGCTCATCGACGATGCGCTGGGGCAGGCCAGGAAGCTCGGCGCCAGCGACGCCGCCGCCGAGATCAGCGAGGGCGCCGGCCTGTCGGTCTCGGTGCGCAAGGGCGAGGTCGAGACGGTCGAGCGCAACCGCGACAAGTCGCTCGGCATCACGGTCTATATCGGCCAGCGCCGCGGCAATGCGAGCACCTCCGACTTTTCCCGCGCCGCGATCGAGCAGACCGTGCGCGCCGCCTACGACATCGCGCGCTTCACCGCCGAGGACCCGGCCGCCGGGCTGCCCGATGCCGAGGACCTCGCCACGCCCGCCGAGGCTGCGCGCAACCTCGACCTCTACCACCCCTGGGCGATCGACGCGGCCGGTGCCGCCGAGGTCGCGCTGCGCTGCGAGGCCGCGGCCCTCTCGACCGACCGGCGCATCACCAACTCCGAAGGCGCGGGCGTCTCGGCCCAGGCCTCGCATTTCGTCGCCGCCAATTCGCGCGGTTTCGTCGGCGGCTATGCGAGCTCGCGGCACTCGGTCTCGGTCGCGCCGATCGCCGGTCGCGGCAACGACATGCAGCGCGACGCCTGGTACAGCTCGATGCGCAGCGCCGACGAACTCGCCGCGCCCGAGGCCATCGGCCGCTACGCCGCCGAGCGGGCGCTGGCGCGGCTGAAGTCGCGCAAGGTCGCGACCAGCGAGGTGCCGGTGCTGTTCGAATCGCCGGTCGCGGCCGGGCTGCTCGGCGCCTTCGTGCAGGCGACCAGCGGCGGCGCGCTGTACCGCAAGTCGAGCTTCCTCGACGCCAGCCTCGGCCAGCAGGTCTTTCCGGACCACCTCGACATCCTCGAAGACCCGCACGAGCTGCGCGGCAAGGGCAGCGCGCCGTTCGACGACGAAGGCGTGCGCACGCGCGCGCGCCGCGTGGTCGATGCGGGCGTGGTGCAGGGCTATTTCCTGTCGAGCTACTCGGCGCGCAAGCTCGGCATGAAGACCACCGGCCACGCCGGCGGTTCGCAGAACCTGGTGATGAAGAGCCGCCTCACGCACGCCGGCGACGACCTCGACGCGATGCTGCGCAAGCTCGGCCGCGGCCTCTTCGTCACCGAGCTGATGGGGCAGGGCGTCAACTACGTGACCGGCGACTACTCGCGCGGCGCCGCGGGCTACTGGGTCGAGGGCGGGCGCATTGCCTACCCGGTGCACGAGATCACGATCGCCGGCAACCTGCGCGAGATGTTTCGCCAGATCGCCGCGATCGGCGCCGATGCCTACACGCTCGGCAGCAAGACGGTCGGCTCGGTGCTGGTCGAGCGCATGAAGCTGGCTGGCAGCTGACCGCGCGCCCCTGTCGAAGGGGCTTTTGCATAGGGGACTTCCCCCTGCGTGCGCACCTGCTGCGCTGGCAGAATTTTCCAATCCTTGCCTAAGCAAGCTTTTTCTGAGGAATAGCCAAATGGAACGTCGCTCATTCGTGAAGCACGCTGGCCTGGCCGGCGTGCTGGCTGCCGGTGCCGCGCCCGCCGTCGTGCATGCGCAGGCCAATCTGCGCTGGCGCCTGGCGTCGAGCTTCCCGAAGTCGCTCGACACGATCTTCGGCTCGGCCGAGGTGTTCGCCAAGAAGGTCGGCGAGATGACCGGCGGCAAGTTCCAGATCTCGGTGCATGCGGCCGGCGAGCTGGTGCCGGCCTTCGGCGTGGTCGATGCGGTGCAGAACGCGACCGTCGAGATGGCGCACACCGCGCCGTACTACTTCTACGGCAAGGACCCGACCTTCTGCCTCGGCTGCGCGGTGCCCTTCGGCCTGAACTCGCGTCAGATGACGGCCTGGATGTACGAGGGCAACGGCCTCAAGCTGATGCGCGAGTTCTATGCGAAGTTCAACATCGTGAGCTTCCCCGGCGGCAATACTGGCGCGCAAATGGGCGGCTGGTTCCGCAAGGAGATCAAGTCGGTTGCCGATCTGAAGGGCCTGAAGTTCCGCTGCAACCCCTTCGCGGGCAAGGTGCTCGAGCCGTTCGGCGTGGTGCCGCAAAGCATCCCCGGCGGCGACATCTATCCGGCGCTCGAGAAGGGCACGATCGACGCGGCCGAGTGGGTCGGGCCCTACGACGACCAGAAGCTGGGCTTCAACAAGGTCGCTCCGAACTATTACTACCCGGGCTGGTGGGAAGGCGGTCCGCAGCTGGACTTCTTCATCAACACCAAGGCCTTCGAGGCGCTGCCCGCCGAGTACAAGACGGCGGTCGAGGCGGCCGCTTCGCATGCCCACGTCGAGATGCAGGCGCGCTACGACGTGCGCAACCCGGTGGCGCTCAAGCAGTTGGTCGGCTCGGGCACCAAGCTGCGCCCGTTCCCGGTCGACGTGATGAACGCCGCGTTCAAGTCGTCGCAGGACGTCTACGCCGATCTCTCGGCCAAGAACCCGGAGTGGAAAAAGGTCTGGGACGACTACTCGAAGTTCCGCGCCGACCAGAACCTGTGGTTCCGCTACACCGAGGCGATCTTCGACCGCTTCATGCAGGCCCAGAAGCTCTGACCCAGGGCGCGGCCTGCTGACGGCGGGCATTGCGGATCCACGCGGCGCGGGTTGCTCCGAACGGGGCAAACCCGCGCCGCTGCTTGCGTTTTCGACTTCTAGAATCCGCGCGCCTCGGAGTATCGAGGTGCATTAAATCGGAAGTAGAGGAGACAAGATGCAGCGTCGTTCGTTCGTCCAGAAGGCGGGCCTGGCCGGTGTGCTGGCTGCCGGTGCCGCGCCCGCGGTGGTCCATGCGCAAGCCAATCTGCGCTGGCGACTGGCATCGAGTTTCCCCAAGTCGCTCGACACCATCTACGGCGCGGCTGAGGTGTTCGCCAAGAAGGTCGGCGAGATCACCGGCGGCAAGTTCCAGATTTCGGTGCACGCGGCCGGCGAGCTGGTGCCGGCCTTCGGCGTGGTCGATGCGGTGCAGAACGCGACCGTCGAGATGGCGCACACCGCGCCGTACTACTTCTTCGGCAAGGACCCGACCTTCGCGCTCGGTTGCGCGATTCCCTTCGGCCTGAATTCGCGCCAGATGACGGCCTGGATGTACGAGGGCAATGGCCTGAAGCTGATGCGCGAGTTCTACGCCAAGTACAACATCATCAGCTTCCCCGGCGGCAACACCGGCGCGCAGATGGGCGGCTGGTTCCGCAAGGAGATCAAGTCGCTGGCCGACCTCAAGGGACTGAAGTTCCGCATCGGCGGCTTCGGCGGCAAGGTGCTCGAGCCGCTGGGCGTGATCCCGCAGAGCATCCCCGGCGGCGACATCTATCCGGCGCTCGAGAAGGGCACGATCGACGCGGCCGAGTGGGTCGGCCCCTACGACGACCAGAAGCTGGGCTTCAACAAGGTCGCTCCGAACTACTACTACCCGGGTTGGTGGGAAGGCGGTCCGCAGCTGGACTTCTTCATCAACACCAAGGCCTTCGAGGCGCTGCCCGCCGAGTACAAGGCGGCGGTCGAGGCGGCCGCTTCGGTGGCGCACATAGAGATGCAGGCCAAGTACGATGCCAAGAATCCCGCGGCGCTGAAGCAGCTGGCGGGTTCGGGCACCAAGCTGCGCCCCTTCCCGACCGACGTGATGAACGCGGCCTACAAGTCGGCAATGTCGATCTACGACGAGCTGTCGGACAAGAACCCGGAATGGAAGAAGGTCTACGAGGATTACGCGAAGTTCCGCGCCGACCAGAACCTGTGGTTCCGCTACACCGAGGCGATCTTCGACCGCTTCATGCAGGCGCAAAAGCTCTGAGCCTGGCGCCGTAGAAGCGAAAGGGCCCCGCGAGGGGCCCTTCTTCATGGCGGCGCAGGCCTCAGTTGTCCTTGCGCCGCAGCGCCAGCGTGATCGCCGCGAAGGTCGCCAGCACGGCCGGGTCGGCCGCATTGAACTGGACGACGCGGCCCTCGCGCGTGCGCACGATCAGCCGCGGCGCGACCAGCCAGGCGAGGTAGGGCAGGTAGACGAACTTCACGTTGACCAGGCTGTCGAGCGCTGCCTCGCGCTGCCACCACCAGCTCTGGCGGATCGTTCCACCGGCCACGCCGGTGCGGCTGCGAAGAATCCATCCGGCGAACAGCAGCATCAGCGCGAGCGCGCCGAGCAATGCGGCCTTCACGGCGATCGAGGCCTGCGCGATCTCCGGCGTGCCGGCGTGGCGCAGCGCGGCGAACAGCACGACGGCGCACAGCGCGAGCGCCAAGGCCTTGGCCGTGCGCGAGAACGCGGCGCCTTCGACCGGCGCCGCGGCCTTCAGGTCGTTGATCGACAGCGCGCCGGCCAGCGCGTCGGTGCGGCGGCGCGCGGCCATCGCCAGGGGCTCAGTTCGGCGCCGAAGCACCGTCGGCCGGCGCCAGCGGGTCCTCGAAAGCGGGTGCCGAGCTGCCGAACTCGACCTCGGCCGGCGCTTCCATCTGCACCTTGTCGATGTCGACCTTCTTCTGCTCGCCCAGGCCGACGGTCACCAGCTTCGGAAACGCGATCACGAGGCCGACCATGACCATCTGGATGATCACGAAGGGCACGGCGCCCCAATAGATCTGGCCGGTCGTGACGGGCGCGATGCGCTTGGCGGTGAGCTTGTCGGTGTACTCGTTGTGCGGCGCGACGCTGCGCAGGTAGAACAGCGCAAAGCCGAACGGCGGGTGCATGAACGAAGTCTGCATGTTCACGCCCAGCATCACGCCGAACCAGATCATCAGCGAGTTGACCGGGATGTCCGGGTACATCGTCTGCAGCAGCTTCTCGGCCACCGGGCCGAGCAAGGGGATGATGATGAAGCTCAGCTCGAAGAAATCGAGGAAGAACGCGAGCAGGAACACCATCAGGTTCACGACGATCAGGAAGCCGATCGCGCCGCCCGGCAGGCTCGTCAGCAGATGCTCGACCCACCTGGGGCCGTCGACACCCTGGAAGGTCAGGCTGAAGACGGTCGAACCGATCAGGATGAACACGACGAAGCACGACAGCTTGGCGGTCGAGTTCATCGCCTGCTTGAGCAGCGTGAGGTTCAGGCGCCGGCGGATCAGCGCGAGCAGCACCGCACCGGCCGCGCCCATCGCGCCGCCTTCGGTCGGCGTGGCGATGCCCAGGAAGATCGTGCCCAGCACCAGGAAGATCAGCAGCAGCGGCGGGATCAGCACGAAGGTGACCTGCTCGGCCATGCGCGACAGCAGGCCCAGCTTGGTCACGCGGTTGATCACCGCGAGCACGAAGGCGAAGATCACCGCCAGCGACATCGACACGACGATCTGCTCGTCCATCGGTGCCTCGGTGACGTCGTGGTTGCCGAACCAGGCCAGCAGGCGCTCGTAGTTCAGGCCCACGTAGATCGCCAGGCCGACCGACAGCGCAAGCAGCACGCCCAGCGAGGCCAGGCCGCTCTTGCCGTTGGGCTCGCGGATGGTGCGCGCCTCGGGCGGCAGCGCCGGCACCCACTGCGGCTTGAACAGCGCGATCAGCAGGATGTAGCCGGTGTACATGCCGGTCAGCACGAAGCCCGGGATGAACGCGCCCTTGTACATGTCGCCGACCGAGCGGCCGAGCTGGTCGGCCATGATGATCAGCACCAGCGATGGCGGGATGATCTGCGCCAGCGTCCCCGACGCGGCGATCACGCCGGAAGCGACGCGACGGTCGTAGCCGTAGCGCAGCATGATCGGCAGCGAGATCAGGCCCATCGAGATCACCGATGCCGCGACGACGCCGGTGGTGGCCGCCAGCATCGCGCCGACGAAGATCACTGCGAAGGCCAGGCCGCCGCGCAGCGGGCCGAACAGCTGGCCGATCGTGTCGAGCAGGTCCTCGGCCATGCCGGATCGCTCGAGGATCAAGCCCATGAAGGTGAAGAACGGGATCGCGAGCAGCGTGTCGTTGCCCATGATCCCGAAGATGCGCAGCGGCAGCGCCTGGAACAGCGAGGCCGGCAGGATGCCGAGCTCGATGCCCACGAAGCCGAAGAACATGCCGCACGCGGCCAGGCCGAAAGCGACCGGAAAGCCGAAGAGCAGGAAGACGATCAGCGCCGAGAACATGATCGGCGCGATGTTGTTGATGATGAACTGCGTCATGGCTTCAGGCCGCCTTGTTGTTCTGCGCTTCGGCTTCGCGGCGGATCGCCTCGGCCAGTTCCTCCTCGGCCGACTTCTCGCCCTTCTTCAGCGTCGGGTCGGGAATCAGGCCCTTCAGGAAGGCGACGCGCTTGATCAGCTCGGAAACGCCCTGCAGCCCCAGCAGCGCGAAGCCCAGCGGCATCAGCAGATAGACCGGCCAGCGGATCAGGCCTCCGGCGTTGGACGACATCTCGCCGCTGCGCCAGCCCTGCAGGAAGAACGGCACGGCCAGCCACAGGGTCAGCGTCACCAGCGGCATCAAGAAGGCGACCAGGCCGATGATGTCGATCCAGATCTGCTTGCGCTTGGACAGGCGACCGCTGATCACGTCGATGCGCACGTGCTCGTTGTGCAGCAGCGTGTAGCCGGCGCACAGCAGGAACACGGCCGCGAACAGGTACCACTGGATCTCGAGCCAGGCGTTCGAGCTCGTGTTGAAGACCTTGCGGACGGTGGCATTGCCGGCGCTGATCAGCGCGGAGAACAGCACCAGCCACATCACCAGCTTGCCGACGCGCTCGTTCAACGCGTCGATCAGCCTCGACAGGCTCAGCAATTGATTCATCTCAGGAGGGGCGTTGTTGTTTACTGCCGCCAGCGCATTGCACGCAGGCAAACAAGGAATTCTAGTCAGCCGGCTGCCGCGTCCCGAAGGGGGGAAACGCGCGCGCATGCGGGCCGCGCCAGGACGAACTGGCAGGGCTTTCGGGCGTTGATGCCGCGATCGGCGCGGCGACGGCCGGCCGATACTGTCGATCGACGTCAAGTCGACGGGTCGAGCTCCGGGCCCGCGGACCGCTTGCGCGGTCCACCGACAGGAGCACCAATTCCGGTTCCGTGCGGGTGCGCGGCCGCAGTCGCCAGATAGGCGGCGCCAAGCCCGAACCATCCATTTCACGGATCCGCCGCGCGCCGACCGGGTTGCATCGCATCCCGGTCAGGCGGCCGGTCATCGGCCTAGACTTGTGGTCCGATGAGCAAAGCCTTCACCAAGGAATCCGACGCCGCGGACGAGGACGACGACCTCGCGCTGCCCGCGTTGCCGCCCGGCGGCAAGAACTACATCACGCCTGCGGGCTACGCACGCCTGCGCGCCGAGCTGCTGACGCTGCTCGACGACGAGCGGCCCAAGGTCGTCGAGACCGTCTCATGGGCCGCCAAGAACGGCGACCGCTCCGAGAACGGCGACTACCTCTACGGCAAGAAGCGCCTGCGCGAGATCGATCGCCGCGTGCGCTTCCTGACCAAGCGCCTGGACATCGCCGAGGTCACCGACCCGAGCGCGCACCACGGCAGCGACCAGATCTTCTTCGGCGCCACCGTGACCTACGCCGACGCGCAGGGCCACGAGCGCACGATCACCATCAAGGGCATCGACGAGGTCGACAACATGGCCGGCGAGGTCAGCTGGATCGCGCCGGTGGCGCGCGCGCTCCTGAAGGCGCGCGAGGGCGACGAGGTGAGCCTCATGACGCCCGGCGGCGTGCAGACGCTCGAGGTGCTGAAGGTCAGCTACCCCGATCCTGCCTAGCCAGAACTAGCCCTTGACGCGCGCTGCGCGCAGCACGGTCGGCGTGCGCTTGAGCGTGCGCAGCACGTCTGCCAGATGCAGCCGGTCGCGCACCGCGATCAGCATGCGCAGCTCGGCGGTCTCGGCCGAGCGGGTGTCGCTCATGTCGAGGTGGACGATGTCGGCCTCGGCGCCGCTGACCGCCGAAGCGACTTGCGCCAGCACGCCCTTGCCGTTGCGCACCAGCACGCTGACCGAGGTCTCGAACGCATGCTCGGGCGCCTCGGCCCACTCGACGGTGATCCACTGTTCGCTGTCGCGCGTGGCCAGCCGCTTGGCGACGCTGCAGTCGGTGGTGTGCACCACCAGGCCTTCGCCGCGGCCCAGGTAGCCGGCGATCGCGTCGCCGGGGATCGGGCGGCAGCATTGCGCGAGCTGCAGCGTTGCGCCCTCCGAGCCGTCGATCACGACCGTGCCCTGGCTGGGCTGCGACTCGTCGGAGAAGAAGCGCCCCGCGCTCAGCGTCAGCGCATCGGGCCGCGCGCCGCGCTCGGCCAGCAGCGCTGCCAATCGCTTGGCGACGATGCCGGGGATCTTCTTGCCCAGGCCGATGTCGGTCAGCAGCTCGTCGCGGTTCTTGTTGGCGCTCCAGCGCAGCAGCGACTGCCACAGCGGCCCCTGCTCGGGATCTTCGCTGGTCTCGTCGCCGGCGGGCAGGTTCAGGCCCTCGGCGCGCAGCGCCTGCGCGAGCATCTTCTCGCCCAGGCGCAGCGATTCCTCGGACTCCATGGTCTTGAGGTAGTGGCGGATCTTCGAGCGCGCGCGGCCGGTGCGCACGAAGTTCAGCCAGGCCGGATTGGGCCGCGCGCTCGGCGCGGTGACGACCTCGACCACGTCGCCCGAGCGCAGCTCGGTGCGCAGCGCGACCGCTTCGCCGTTGACCTTGGCCGCGATGCAGTGGTCACCGACGTCGCTGTGGATCGCGTACGCGAAGTCGACCGGCGTCGCGCCCTTGGGCAGCGCGAGGATCTGGCTCTTGGGCGTGAAGACGTAGACCGAGTCGGGGAACAGGTCGATCTTGACGTGCTCGAGGAACTCGGCCGCGTCGCGCGTCTCGTCCTGGATGTCGAGCAGGCTTTGCAGCCACATCGCGCCCAGCGCCTGGGCGTCGGAGCTGCCGGCGCCATGCGACTTGTAGAGCCAGTGCGCCGCGATGCCTTTTTCGGCGACCAGGTGCATCGCCTCGGTGCGGATCTGGAACTCGACCGCCGTGCCCAGCGGGCTCACCAGCGTGGTGTGCAGCGACTGGTAGCCGTTGGCCTTGGGGATCGCGATGTAGTCCTTGAAGCGTCCCGGCAAGGGCTTGTAGAGCTGATGCAGCACGCCCAGGGCGAGATAGCACTCCGGCAGCGTCGAGACGACGATGCGAAAGCCGAACACGTCGTTCACCTGGGCGAAGCTCAGGTGCTTGTCGTGCATCTTGCGGTAGATCGAATACAGCGTCTTCTCGCGGCCCCAGACCTGCACCGAGGCCTTGGCCTCCTTGAAGGCGCGCTCGACATCGCGGTGCACACGCTCGACGATGTCGCGCCGGTTGCCGCGCGCACGCGCCAGCGCCTTGGTCAGCGCGCCGTGGCGCCAGGGCTTGAGGTACTGGAACGACAGCTCCTGCAACTCGCGGTAGGTCTGGTTCAGGCCCAGACGGTGTGCGATCGGCGCGTAGATGTCGAGCGTCTCGCGCGCGATGCGGCCGCGCTTGGCCAGCGCCATCGCATCCATCGTGCGCATGTTGTGCAGCCGGTCGGCGAGCTTGATCAGGATGACGCGCACGTCGCGCGACATCGCCAGCAGCATCTTGCGAAACGACTCGGCCTGCGATTCCTCGCGGGTCGAGAACTGCAGCTTGTCCAGCTTGGTGAGGCCGTCGACCAGGTCGGCGACCGGCGCGCCGAAGCGCTCGATCAGCTCCGGCTTGGTGATGCCGCAGTCCTCCATCGCGTCGTGCATCAGCGCGGCCTGGATCGCCTGGGCGTCGAGCTTCCAGTCGGCGCACAGGCCGGCGACCGCGATCGGATGCGTGATGTAGGGCTCGCCGCTGGCGCGGAACTGGCCGAGGTGGGCCTCGTCGGCGAAGCGATAGGCATCGCGCACCTGACGCAGCTCGGTGGCGTCGAGGTAGTCGAGCTTGATCTTGAGCGCGCCGAAGCTGCCGGCTTCCGGCGCCGGCGGATCGGGCGCGGCGACCACGGTGCCGGGCGGCGTCGAGCCGCCGAGCATGAAGGCCGGCAAGGCCTCGCTCAGCTTCTTACGGACAGCGGAGACCGCACGTGAGGGCATGGCCTCATGGTAGCGAATGACCGCGCGACCGGCCTCGGGCAAGGATTTGCGGCCCGTGCGTGTCGCCTGCAAAGCAAAACGGCCCGCGCAAGCGGGCCGTTTCGGGGTGAGGTGCGGTCAGGTCAGACCGGAACCTTCTTGAGCATCTCGACGCCGACCAGGCCGCCGGCGATCTCGCGCAGCGCGGTCACGCCGGGCTTGTTCTTGGTTTCGAGCTTGGGCGCGTGGCCCTGGCTCAGCATGCGCGCGCGATAGGTCGCGGCCAGCACGAGCTGGAAGCGGTTGGGGATCTTGTCCAGGCAGTCTTCGACGGTGATGCGGGCCATGCGGGCGCTCCGGGCTGAGGAGAGAGGGGGTTCAGTCCAGGTGAAGTGCCTGGAACACGGCCGCTTTGCTGCGGCGTTGACGGCCGTATTTTAGCCGCTGGGCGTGGACGATCGCCTTGAGGTCGAAAAGAGCGGTCTCGAACACCGCATTGATGACCACGTAATCGAAGTGGCGCGCCTGGGCGACCTCCTCGCGGGCATTGGCCATGCGGGTCTCGATCACGTCGGGCGAATCCTCGCCGCGGCGGTGCAGGCGCTGCAGCAGTTCGTCCCAGCTGGGCGGCAGGATGAAGATCAGGGTCGCGTTCGGGAACAGCTTCTTGATCTGCAGCGCGCCTTGCCAGTCGATCTCGAGCACGACGTCCTCGCCGTCCTGCAGGCGCTTCTCGATCGCCAGCCGCGAGGTGCCGTAGAGATTGCCGTGTACCTCGGCCCACTCGAAGAACGCGCCCTTGTCGATCATGTCCTGGAATACCGGCCCGTCGACGAAGTGGTACTCGCGGCCGTCGACCTCCTGGCCGCGCGGCGCGCGCGTCGTGTGCGAGACCGAGACCGCGAGATGCGCGTCGAGCTCGAGCAGCGCCTTGACCAGGCTGGACTTGCCGGCGCCGCTGGGCGCGGCGACGACGAACAGGTTGCCGGGATAGTCCATGTCGCTCACTCGATGTTCTGAACCTGCTCGCGCATCTGCTCGATCGCGACCTTCATCTCGACCGAGATCTGCGTGAGCTCCAGCGCGGCCGACTTCGAGCCCAGCGTGTTGGCCTCGCGATGCAGCTCCTGGATCAGGAAGTCCAGGCGCTTGCCGATCTCGCCGCCGGCGGCGAGCAGGCGGTCGATTTCGTCGAGGTGGGCGCGCAGCCGCGCGAGTTCTTCGGCGACGTCGATGCGCAGCGCGAACGCCGCGGCTTCGCCCAAGGCGCGCTCCTGCAGCGCCTCGGCCGGCACGCTTTGCGCGGCGCCGGTCGATTCGAGCGCAGCACGCCAGCGCTCGAGAAAGCGCTGCTGCTGGCGCTCGACGACTTGCGGCAGCAGCGGCTCGGCCTCGATCGCAAGCTCGCGCAGCCGCGCGATGCGCTGCGCGAGCACCGCGACCAGCTTGGCGCCTTCGCGGCGGCGCGCGTCGTTCAGCGCGGCAATGGCCTTGCGCGCGATCTCGATCAGCGTCTCGTCGCTGCGCGGGGCCGACGTGCCCGAGCGGCACCATTGCAAGGCCTCGTGCACCGTCAGCGCCTGCGCATGGGGCAGCCAGCTCTGGACCGTGCCCTCGAGGCGCGAGAGTGCATTGAGCTGCTCGGGCTGGGGATGGGGCAGGCCGCCTTCGGCCGAATCGCGCGTCGCGATGCGCACTTCGATCTTGCCGCGCCGCAGTGCCGCCGTGAGCAATTCACGCAAGGCCGGCTCGATCGGCCGCATTTCGTCAGGCATGCGAAATGCGAGGTCGAGAAAGCGGCTGTTGACCGAGCGAAGCTCGATCGCAATGCCGGGTTCGCTGGCCGTTGTGGGCTCGCCCATCGCCTGGGCATAGCCGGTCATGCTGTAGACTGACATCGCTATCGCATTGCAAAATCCGATTATGTCAAAGGCGAAACCCGCCCCCTTGCCAGCTGGCACCGTGGTCGGGGGCTACCAGATCGTCAAGAAGCTGGCAGCCGGCGGCTTCGGCGTCGTCTACTTGGCCGAAGATGCCGAGCGCAGACTCGTCGCGCTGAAGGAATACCTGCCCGCATCGCTGGCCGAGCGCCAGCCGGGTGAACTGACTCCGCGCGTCAAGCCGGAGAAGCAGCCGCTGTATCGCCTGGGCCTCAAGAGCTTTTTCGAGGAAGGCCGTTCGCTCGCGCAGATTTCGCATCCGAGCGTGGTTTCGGTGCTGAATTTCTTCCGCGAGAACGAAACCGTCTACATGGTGATGAATTACCTGCAGGGCGATACCTTGCAGGATTTCATCGTCACCGCGCGCGATCTCAAGCGCGACAAGGTGTTTCGCGAATCCACGATCCGCAGCCTTTTCGACGAGATCCTGCGCGGCTTGCGCATCGTGCACCAGCACAAGATGCTGCACCTGGACATCAAGCCGGCCAACATCTTCATCACCAACGACAACAAGGCGGTGATGCTCGACTTCGGCGCGGCGCGCGAAGTGCTGAGCAAGGAAGGCAACTTCATCCGCCCGATGTACACGCCGGGTTTCGCGGCGCCCGAGATGTACCGCCGCGACGGCACGCTCGGCCCCTGGACCGACATCTACGCGATCGGCGCGTGCATCTACGCCTGCATGCAGGGCTATCCGCCCAACGACGCGCCGCAGCGCCTCGACAAGGACCGCCTGGGCCTGTCGCTGTCGCGGCTGCGCAATGTCTACTCGGACAACCTGATCGAGGTCACCGAGTGGTGCATGTCGCTCGACCCGCTGTCGCGGCCGCAAAGCGTGTTCGCCCTCCAGAAGGAGCTGGCGCGCGAGACCGAGCGGCGCTATACCAAGCTCAGCTTCAGCGAACGGCTGAAGCTGCAGCTCGAGAACATCAAGACCGGAGCCAAGGCCTGAGCCTGGCCCACCGCGAGGGAAGCGAATGAGGTTCTCCGTCTACCAGGTCAGCCGCAAGGGCGGGCGCGAGAAGAACGAAGACCGCATGGGCTATTGCTACACGCGGGATTCGGGCTTGTTCGCGCTGGCCGACGGCATGGGCGGCCATCCGGAAGGCGAGGTCGCGTCGCAGCTCGCGCTGCAGACGCTGGCGGCGATCTACCAGCGCGATGCCAAGCCGGTGCTCAAGGAGCCGACGCGCTTCCTGCACGACTCCATCATCGCCGGCCACCACCAGCTGATCCGCTACGCCACCGAGAAGGCGCTGATCGACACGCCGCGCACCACCGTGGTCGCGGTCGTGCTGCAGGGCAATTCGGCCTACTGGGCGCATTGCGGTGATTCGCGGCTGTATCTCGTGCGCGGCGACAAGCTGATCGCCCGCACCCGCGACCACAGCTATTCCGAGCTGCAGGAAACCATGGCGCAGGTCGTGCCGATGGGCGAGCGCTTCAACCGCAACGTGCTGTTCACCTGCCTGGGCAGCCCGGGCAAGCCGGTGGTCGACACGGTCGGCCCGATGATCCTGCAAGGCGGCGACAAGTTGCTGCTGTGCTCCGACGGCCTGTGGGGCAGCGTCTCGGATGAAGAGATCACCGCCCAGCTGGCCAGCAAGCCGATCGCCGATGCGGTGCCCGAACTCGTCGAGCAGGCGCTGCGCAACGGCGGACCGAAGAGCGACAACGTGACCGTGATCGCGGTCGAGTGGGAAGCCGCCGAAGACCTCGAAAGCTCGCGCGGCATCTCGACCCAGACGCTCGGCGAGGAAGTGTTCGCCTCGACCATCCAGGCCAGTGTCGGCGCCGGCCAGGCCGAGCCCGACGAGCTCGACGAGGCCGAGATCGAGCGCTCGATCCGCGAGATCAACGAAGCCATTCGCCGCTCGTCCCAGCAGAAGAAATCCTAGACGCGAGACAATCGCGCCTGAACCCCACGCGGGGCCCCGAACGACAGCGTTCCGGGCCCCGCGGCCTTTCAAGGACATCCCATGAGCTTTGCCCGCCCCGCCGGCCGCGCCGCCGATTCGCTGCGCCCGGTCAGCATCCAGCGCCACTACACCAAGCACGCCGAAGGCTCGGTGCTGGTGAGCTTCGGCGACACCAAGGTGCTGTGCACCGCCTCGGTCGAGGAACGCGTGCCGCCGCACAAGAAGGGCTCGGGCGAAGGCTGGGTCACGGCCGAGTACGGGATGCTTCCGCGCTCGACCCATACGCGCAGCGACCGCGAGGCCGCGCGCGGCAAGCAAAGCGGCCGCACGCAGGAGATCCAGCGCCTGATCGGCCGCTCGCTGCGCGCGGTGGTCGATCTCGGCGCGCTCGGAGAGCGCACCATCCACCTCGATTGCGACGTGATCCAGGCCGACGGCGGCACGCGCACCGCGGCGATCACCGGCGCCTATGTCGCGCTGGTCGATGCGATCAACTGGCTCAAGGCGCAGGGCAAGGTCACCCAGAGCCCGCTGCGCGACGCGGTCGCCGCGATCAGCGTGGGCATCGTCGAGGGCACGCCGCTGCTCGATCTCGAGTACGTCGAGGACGTCGCCTGCGACACCGACATGAATGTCGTGATGACGGGCGCCGGCCACTTCGTCGAAGTGCAGGGCACGGCCGAGGGCGTGGCCTTCACGCGTGCCGAGATGGATCGCCTGCTGGCGCTGGCCGAGGCCGGCATCGGCCGCCTGAACGCGCTGCAACAGGAAGCACTCGCCAAGTGAGTCGCATGAGACTGGTCCTCGCCTCCAACAACGCCAAGAAGCTCGCCGAGCTGCGCACGCTGTTCGTGTCGCTGCCGATCGAGCTGCTGCCGCAAGGCGAGCTCGGCATCGACGAGGCCGAGGAGCCGCACCACACCTTCGTCGAGAACGCGCTGGCCAAGGCGCGTCACGCATCCAGGGCCAGCGGGCTCGCGGCGATCGCCGACGACTCCGGCCTGTGCGTCGATGCGCTCGGCGGCGCGCCGGGCGTGCAGTCGGCGGTCTACGCGACGCTGCCGCCGCTGCAGGGCGAGCGCGAGCAGCGCCGCCAGACACAGGACGCCGCCAACAACTTGCTGCTGCTCGAGCGCCTGGCCGGCGTCGCCGACCGCAGCGCGCGCTTCGTCAGCGTGCTGGTGGCCGTGCGCAGCGCCGACGATCCCGAGCCGCTGATCGCGATGGGCCGCTGGAACGGCGAGATCCTCGCCGCGCCGCGCGGCAAGGGCGGCTTCGGCTACGACCCGCTGATGTTCATTCCCTCGCTTCGGGCTGGCGTCGCCGAGCTCGACGCCGAGGTCAAGAACGCGATGAGCCATCGTGCCCGCGCCGCCGCGCAGATGTTCGGCCTGATGCGCGAGGCCTGGCGGCTGGAGCCGCACGGTGGCTGATGCGCCGCAGGGCCGGCGCGTGCCGATCGCGGTGCGCGAACAAGCCGTCTCGCTGCACCTGAAGCCCGGCGCGCTGCGCCTGCCGGCACCACCGCCGCTGGCGCTGTACGTGCACCTGCCGTGGTGCCTGAAGAAGTGCCCGTACTGCGACTTCAACTCGCATGAGATGCGCGCGAGCGAGCTGCCCGAGCAGCGCTACCTCGATGCGCTCGTCGCAGATCTCGAGGCCTCGTTGCCGGCCGTCTGGGGCCGTCGCATCGTCAGCGTGTTCATCGGCGGCGGCACGCCCAGCCTGTTCTCGCCCGATGGCATCGCGCGCCTGATCGCCGACCTGCGCGCGCGGCTGCCGTTCGAGCCGGCCTGCGAGATCACGCTCGAGGCCAACCCAGGCACCTTCGAGCGCGAGCGCTTTCGCGCCTTTCGCGACGCCGGCGTCACGCGGCTGTCGGTCGGCGTGCAGAGCTTCGACGACGCCAAGCTGAAGGCCCTGGGCCGCGTGCACGATCGCGCGCAGGCGCTGGCCGCGGTCGAGGAGGTCGCGTCCTGCTTCGAGACCTGGAACCTCGACCTGATGTACGCGCTGCCGGGGCAGTCGATCGCCGATCTCGAGGCCGATCTGTCGCAGGCGCTCGCGTTCGAGCCGCCGCACCTGTCGCTCTACCACCTGACGATGGAGCCCAACACGGTGTTCGGCTCGCGTCCGCCCGAAGGCCTGCCCGACGACGATCTCGCCTCCGAGATGCTCGATCTCGTCACCGCGCGCACGGGCGCTGCCGGCATGGAGCGCTACGAGATCTCGGCCTATGCGCGCCCCGGCCATCGCTGCCTGCACAACCTCAACTACTGGCGCTTCGGCGACTACCTCGGCATCGGCGCCGGCGCGCACGGCAAGCTGAGCTATGCCGAGCGCGTCGTGCGCCAGGTGCGCTGGCGCGAGCCGGCCAAGTACATCGAGCAGGCGCTGGCCGGCAATGCGGTGTCGAACGAGCACGAGGTCGCGGCCGACGAACTGCCGTTCGAGTTCATGCTCAACGCGCTGCGCTTGAAAGACGGCTTCGAGTTCACGCGCTTCATCGAGCGCACCGGCCTGCCGCTGAACAGCATCCTCGCCGGGCTCGACGAAGCCGAGGCGAAAGGCCTGCTCGCGCGCGACGCACAGCGCGCCTGGCCGACCGCGAAGGGCTTCGACTTCCTGAGCGACCTGCAGTCGCTCTTCCTCAAGGCCGAGTGATCAGACCCGGTTGAGGGACATGCCCGAGGTCGAACGCAGTCGCTCGATCAGGTGCGGTGCGATCTTGCCCAGCGGCAGCACCTCGTGCGCCGCACCCGCGGCAACCGCTTCGCGCGGCATGCCATAGACCACGCAAGTCGCCTCGTCCTGGCAGACGTTGTAGGAGCCGGCGTCGCGCATCTCGCGCATCGCTCGGGCACCGTCGGCGCCCATGCCGGTCAGCATCACGCCGACCGCGTTGGGCCCGACCACGCGCGCGGCGCTCTTGAACAGCACCTCGACGCTGGGCTTGTGGCGGTTGACCGGCTCGCCGTCCTGCACGCGCGCGATGTAGTTCGCGCCAGAGCGCTCGACCGACAGGTGCAGGCCGCCCGGCGCGATGTAGGCATGGCCCGGCAGCACCCGCTCGCCGTCGCTGGCTTCCTTGACGCGGATGCGGGCGAGGCCGTCCAGGCGCGTCGCATAGCTCTTCGTGAAACCGGCCGGCATGTGCTGCGTGATCATCACCGCCGGGCAGTCGGCCGGCAGGTTGATCAGCACTTCGCGCGTCGCCTCGGTGCCGCCGGTCGACGCGCCGATGAAGATGATCTTCTCGGTCGACAGCCGGCCGAGCGAGGCGACCGGCGTGATCGGCCGCGAGCTGCCGCTGTCCGCCGGCGTCGCCAGCTTCTTGACCTGCGCGCCGGCGGCGGTGCGGATCTTGTCGGTGATGTCGGTGCCCAGCACGCGCAGGCCGTCGGACACGCCGATCTTGGGCTTGGCGACGAAGTCGATCGCGCCCAGCTCCAGCGCGCGCAGCGTGACCTCGGCGCCGCGCTCGGTCAGCGTCGAGACCATCACGACCGGCATCGGGCGCAGGCGCATCAGCTTGCCGAGGAAGTCGAGGCCGTCCATGCGCGGCATCTCGACGTCGAGCGTGATCACGTCGGGGTCGAGGTTGCGGATCATCTCGCGCGCGACGAAGGGGTCGGCGGCCGCGCCGACGCATTCCATGTCGCGCTCGCGATTGATGATTTCGGTGAGCAGGCTTCGCACCAGGGCGGAGTCGTCCACCACCACGACACGCGTCTTCTTGGAGGCCATGGGTCTGGGTGTCCTCGGGTTCAGAACAGATCGATCGAGCCGCCTGCGCTGGCGGTCGGCACGGCGGCCTTGGCGGCCGCGCGTTCCTGCGCGACCAGCGATTCCGGCGCGCTGGCCGCGAGCCGCTTGACCATCGCCTTGCCGCTGGCCGGGAAGAAGCCGACCTTGCGCGGATAGATGTCGAGCACGTCCTTGCTGACGACCGGAATGCGCTCGGTCTTCAGGTAGTCGAGCACGAAGGCCGTGTTGCGCTCGCCGACGTTGATCGAGTTCATGCCGCTGATCACCGCGCCGCCGCCGAACACCTTGGCCTCGAGCGAGAGCCGGCTGGCGCCGCGCTTCATCATCTCGTTGATCAGCAGTTCCATCGCGAAGCTGCCGTAGCGGCCGCTGTCGGCACCGGCGCCGCCCTCGGGCAGCATGAAGTGGTTCATGCCGCCGATGCGGCGATCGCGGTCCCACAGGCAGGCGGCGATGCACGAGCCCAGCGTGGTCATGATCAGCACGTCCTCGTCGTGCACGAAGTATTCGCCCGGCAGCACCTTGACGGTGTCGGTCTTGAAATGCGCGTCGAAGAAGAAGAACGAGGCCTCGCCGGCCTTGCGCGGCGCGGCCTTCAGGGCATCGAGGCGCGAGGTCGAACGCGCGGCGGAAGAGGCGAGCAGGCTCATGGCTTGTCCCAGGGATCAGGAGTCCACGCGCTCGTAGACGGTCTTGCCGCGCAGGCGGAACAGGTCACGCGAGTCGGTGAAGTTCTCGGAGTGGCCGACGAACAGCAGCGAGCCCGGCTTCATCGTGCGATGGATGCCTTCGAGCACGCGGCGCTGGGTCGGCGCGTCGAAGTAGATCATCACGTTGCGGCAAAACACGATGTCGAAGGGCTCGCCCAGCGACCAGCTCGCGCTCATCAGGTTGAAGGTGCGAAAGTCGATCAGCTTGGCCAGTTCGGGCTTGACGCGGATGCTGCCGGCGTTCGGGCCGGTGCCGCGCAGGAAGTGCTGGCGCAGGCGCTCGGGCGACAGGCCGCGCGAGTCGGCGTCGTAGACGCCGCGGCGGGCGCGGTCGAGCACGCTGGTGTCGATGTCGCTGGCGACGATGCGCGCGTTCGGCTGCGCGCCGAGCGTCTCGGTCACCGTCATCGCGAGCGAATAGGGCTCCTCGCCGGTCGAGGCGGCGTTGCACCAGATGCGCTGCGGCTGGCCGCGGCGCGACGCGAGTGCCTGGGCCAGCAGCGGGAAGTGGTGTTCCTCGCGGAAGAAGGCGGTCAGGTTGGTCGTGAGGCAGTTCACGAACTGCTGCCACTCCTGCTCGGCGGTCGCGCCATGCGACTGTTCGAGCCACTGCAGGTACTCGGTGAACGAGCGGTGGCCGGTGTCGCGCAGGCGGCGCGACAGGCGGCTGTAGACCATGGCCTGTTTGCCGGCTTGCAGATGGATGCCGGCGCGCTCGTAGATGAGGCGCTTGACGCGTTCGAAGTCGCTGGTCGCGAAATCGAACTCCCGGTCGGCGGGCGGGGCGGAGGACAGGACGGCGCTCATCGTGGCAAGTCGGTGCTGGCCCACAAAGGCGGGCGTCAGCGGGTTATCGGCAGGCAGTGTGGGCGGCTTGAGTGCCGCCTAAGCGAGGAGATGGGCGTTACAGGTGGTGCAGTTCCAAACGCCGCGCCGGCCAGCCCCCCGCTAGACTGGCCTCAACGATCTCCCCCGAGCGATGAGCGACCGCCGTACCAACGCCCCCGCCGAGCTGCGCCTGGATGCCGCGCTGCAGCTGCTCGGGCGTTCCGGCGTGGAATTGCCCAAGCCGGCCGATCCGCGCGATCCGCTGTGGCTGCAGCAGGTCATCGACGGGCTGATCGAGGTCTCCAGCCGCGACGTCCTGACCGGCCTGGCCAATCGCCGCCAGTTCGAGATCGCGCTCGAGCGGGAATCCGATCGCGTCGCGCGTGCCGGCGAGCCCGCCTTGCTGCTGCTGCTCGATCTGGACTTCTTCAAGTCGATCAACGACACCCATGGACACGCCGCCGGCGATCTGGTGCTGCAGGCCGTGGCCCAGGCGCTGCTCGACTGCGTGCGCCCGATGGACACCGTCGCGCGCTACGGCGGCGAGGAGTTCGCGATCATCCTGCCCAATTGCCCGCCGGCCTTCGGCCAGACGGTCGCCGAGCGCGTGCGCCGGCGCATCGAGTCGCGGCCGGTGCAGATCTCACCGAGTGTCGCGCTGAGCGTGACCGCCAGCGTCGGCGGAGCGTTCGCGCCGCCCTGGGTGCGTTCGTCCGCGAGCCTGTGGACCGAGCGCGCCGACCGCCAGCTCTATCTGGCCAAGTCGAGCGGACGCAACCGCGCCTGCCTCGAGGCGGCCGCCACCACCGAAGTCAGTGCCGAGGAGAAGGGCTTGCTGTTCGGCCTTTCGGCGCCGATGCCGTTCGACGACGTGCCCCAGTTCCGCGCCAGCAAGTCATGAACGCGACGACATCCTCCACAGCACCCGAGCGCGTTCGCCGCGCCCGCATCGTCGCCGTCACCAGCGGCAAGGGCGGCGTGGGCAAGACCTTCGTCTCGGCCAACCTGGCCGCCGCGCTCGCGCGGCGCGGCCTGCAGGTGCTGGTGCTCGACGCCGACCTGGGCCTGGCCAACCTCGACGTGGTGCTCAACCTGCACCCCAAGATCACGCTGCACGACGTCTTCACCGAACGCGCGACGCTGGAGCAGGCCCTGTTGCCCGCGCCGGGCGGCTTCTCGGTGCTGCTGGCCGGCTCCGGCCTGGTCGAGTACTCGCGCCTCACGCCCGAGGTGCGCGACAAGCTGCAGGACATCGTCGACCAGGTGCGTCCGCGCTTCGACGTGGTGATCCTCGATACCGGCGCCGGCATCTCGGATGTCGTGCTGCACGCGGTCTCGCTGGCCGACGAGGTGCTCGTCATCGCGACGCCGGAGCCCACGGCGCTGACCGATGCCTACGCGACGATCAAGGTGCTGGCCACGCAGCAGCAACGCCATGAACTGCGCCTGGTGGTCAACCAGGTCGCGCGCAGCGGCGACGGCCGCGCCATCGCGGCCCAGCTGCAGCAGGTGGTCGATCGCTTCGTGACGCCTGCCGTCGGCGCGCCGGTGCAGCTGTCGCTGCTCGGCGACGTGCCGAGCGACACCGCGGTGCGCGAGGCGGTTCAGCGCCGCCAGTTGCTGGTCGAGGCGATGCCCGGCGCGGCCGCGGCACAGGCCTTCGGGCCGCTGGCGCAGCGGCTGATCGGCTAGTCCTCAGGCGAGCCCGGTCGCCATGGCCCGGCGACAATCCGCGCCATGACGAGCGATACCGCAGAGAACACCACGACCGCCTACGAACTGCTGGGCGGCGACGCCGCGGTGCGCGCGCTGGTCGACCGCTTCTACGACCTGATGGACCTCGAGGCCGCGTACCGCGACCTGCGCGCCATCCATCCGCCCGAGCTGACCGGCTCGCGCGACAAGCTCTACTGGTTCCTCAGCGGCTGGCTGGGCGGCCCGGATCTCTACATCGAGCGCTTCGGCCATCCGCGCCTGCGTGCGCGCCATCTGCCGTATCCGATCGGCATCCGCGAGCGCGACCAGTGGCTGGCCTGCATGGGCCAGGCGATGGGTGAGCTGGGGGTCGATGAAGCGATGCAGCAGCGCCTCGCCGCCGCTTTCTCGAACACCGCCGACTGGATGCGCAACCGCGGCGGCTGACGCCCGCCGCAGCGCTCAGCGCGCCGCCGGATCCGGCGTGCGTTCGAGCAGCACGACCAGCGCGCCGGCGCCGCCATCACTGGGCCGCGCCTGCGCGTAGGCCAGCACCTCGGCCTTCTGCGCCAGCCAGCGCCGCACCTTGTCGCGCAGCACCGATTCGCGGCCTGGCGAGCCGTTGCCTTTGCCGTGCACGACGCGCACGCAGCGCAGGCCGTGGCGTTGCGCATCGCGCAAGAAGGCGCCGACGGCCTCGCGTGCCTCGTCGCGGCGCAGGCCGTGAAGATCGAGCTGGGCCTGGATCGCCCAGACGCCGCGGCGCAACTTGCGCACCACCTCGGGCCCGACGCCGGGGCGGCGAAAGGCCAGGCCCTCGTCGGTGTCGAGCAGGGTCTCGACGTCGAAGTCGTCCGACAGCGCCTGCTGAAGCACGGCCTGCTCGTCGAGCTCGCGCTGGGCGGCGCGCGGCTCGGCGCGCGGGCGCGCGATCTCCGCGCGGTTGCGCTCGGGCAGCGCGGTGACCGGCCCGACGCTGCGCGCGAACAGGTCGCGCTCGCGCGCCGCGGCCGCCTCGCGCTCGCGGCGCAGCGCCTCCACGCGGGCGGCCTCGCGGCGCTGGGCTTCGAGGCGGCGCTGCAGCTCGCCGAGATCGGCGAGGCTGCGCAAGGGCCCCGCGTCCGGGCGGCGCGCCGTCACAGCAGCCCCCGATCGGCGAACGAGACGCTGCCGCCGCTGGCGACGACCACGTGGTCGAGCACCTGCACGTCGATCAGCGCCAGCGCGGCGCGCAGCGTCTTGGTCAGGAACTCGTCGGCGCGCGACGGCTCGGCCACGCCCGACGGATGGTTGTGCGCCAGGATCACCGCGGCCGCATTGAGCGCCAGCGCGCGCTTGACGACCTCGCGCGGATAGACGCTGGCCTGCGTCAAGCTGCCGCGAAACAGCGTCTCGAAGGCCAGCAGCCGGTGTTGTGCGTCGAGGAACAGCACCGCGAAGACCTCGTGGTCGAGCGTGGCGAGTTGCAGGCGCAGGTATTCGCGCACTGCCGCGGGCGAATCGAACACCGGCTTGGCGTGCAACTGTTCGGCGATCGCGCGGCGCGCCAGCTCCAGCACGGCCGCCAGTTCGGCCCGCTTGGCCTTGCCAAGGCCCTTGACCTTGGCCAGCGCCTCGGTGGGCAGCGCCAGCAGGCCCGACAGGCCGCCGAAGCCTTCGAGCAGGTGCGCAGACAGCTGCAGCACGTCGCGCTGCGGCGTGCCGGTGCGCAGCAGCAGCGCCAGCAGTTCGGCATCGGCCAGCGCGGCGGCGCCCCGCGCGAGCAGCTTCTCGCGCGGGCGGGTCTCGGGCGGCAAGTCCTTCAGGGGCATCGTGTCGGGGGCCAAACCTACAATCCGGTCCAGTCTATCGAACGACCCCATCTCCCCGTGGCCACTGTCCGATCCGGTTCCTTCCTGACCTTGCACTACCGCCTGAGCGGCGCCGACGGCCAAGCCGTCGTCGACACCTTCGGCGGACCGCCGGCGACGCTGTCGCTCGGCACCGGCGAGTTGTCCCCCGCGATCGAGTCGCGCCTGATCGGCCTGGAGGAGGGCAGCCAGGCGCAGTTCGACCTCCAGCCCGGCGAGGCCTTCGGCACGCGCAGCCCCGAACTGCTGCAGCGCGTGAAGCTCGCGCTGCTGCGCGAGCTGGGCGATCCCGACGAGGTCTACAGCGTCGGCGACGTGGTCCAGTTCCCCACGCCCGACGGCCAGGGCAGCTATGCCGGCGTGGTGCGCGAAGTCGGTCCGGCCGATGAGGATTGGGCGCTGTTCGATTTCAACCACCCGCTCGCCGGCCAGGCCGTGCGCTTCGAGGTGCAGCTGATCGGGGTGCTGTGATGGGCGAGGCGAACATGAATACATCGCAGCCGCTGGTCGACGAGGTCCTGCTGGCCGAGCCGCGCGGCTTTTGCGCCGGGGTGGATCGCGCGATCGAGATCGTCGAGCGTGCGCTGGTGAAGTTCGGCGCGCCGATCTACGTGCGCCATGAGATCGTTCACAACACCTACGTCGTCAACGATCTCAAGTCGAAGGGCGCGATCTTCATCGAGGATCTCGCCGAGGTGCCGCCCGGCGCGACCCTGGTGTTCAGCGCCCACGGCGTCAGCCAGGCGGTGCGCCGCGAGGCGGCCGAGCGCGGCTTCAGCGTGTTCGACGCGACCTGCCCGCTGGTGACCAAGGTCCACGTCGAGGTCGCCAAGCTCGCCAAGGAAGGCTACGAGTTCATCATGATCGGCCACAAGGGGCATCCCGAGGTCGAGGGCACGATGGGCCAGCTGAGCGACGGCATCTACCTGGTCGAAGAGGTCGAGGATGTCGAGCACGTGACGGTGCGCGATCCTTCGCGCCTGGCGGTGGTGACGCAGACCACGCTCAGCGTCGACGACGCGGCCGCGATCCTCGATGCCGTGAAGCGCCGCTTCCCGCAGGTGCGCGAGCCCAAGAAGCAGGACATCTGCTATGCGACGCAGAACCGCCAGGACGCGGTCAAGCTGCTGTCGCCGCAGGTCGACGTGGTGGTCGTGGTCGGCAGCCCCACCAGCTCCAACAGCAACCGCCTGCGCGAGCTGGCCGAGCGGCTGGGCACCCACGCCTACATGATCGACAGCCCCGACGACCTGCGCGCGGAGTGGTTCGCTCATGCGCAAGGCCAGGCGCTGCGCGTGGGCCTGACGGCCGGCGCCTCGGCACCCGACATCCTGGTGCAGCAAGTGATCGAGCGCTTGAAGGCGCTCGGCGCGGTCGCGGTGCGCAAGATGGACGGCGTGCAGGAGACCGTGCACTTCCCGCTGCCCAAGGGGTTGGGCGACAAGTCGATGGCCGAAGTCCGCCAGGGCTGAACGGCCCCACTTCTACAATCCCGCGCTTTCCCGCCGGACGTATTTCCGATGCTCGACATCACCCTGCTGCGCAAGGACCTCGACGGTGTCGTCGAGCGCCTCGCGCGCCGCAAGAACCCGCAGCCCTTCCTCGATGTGGAGCGCTTTCGCGCGCTCGAGACCGAGCGCAAGGCCATCCAGACACGCACCGAGGAACTGCAGGCCAAGCGCAACTCGCTGTCCAAGCAGATCGGGCAGTTGAAGTCGAAGGGCGAGGATGTTTCGGCCGTGATGGCCGAGGTGGGCGGCATCGGCGACACGCTCAAGGCCAGCGCCGAGCGGCTGGAGGTGATCCAGTCGGAGCTGTCGACGCTCTTGATGAGCGTGCCCAACCTGCCGCAAGACGACGTGCCGGTCGGGGCCGACGAGCATGCCAACGTCGAGGTGCGCCGCTGGGGCACGCCGGGCAAGTTCGATTTCGCACCCAAGGACCATGTGGATCTCGGCGCGCCGCTGGGGCTGGAGTTCGACACCGGCGCAAAGCTCGCCGGCGCGCGCTTCTCGTTCCTGCGAGGCCCGATCGCCCGCCTGCATCGCGCGCTCGCGCAGTTCATGCTCGACGTGCAGACGCAGCAGCATGGCTACACCGAGTGCTACACGCCCTACATCGTCAACCGCGAGATCCTCGAAGGCACCGGCCAGCTGCCCAAGTTCAAGGAAGACATGTTCTGGGTCTCGCGCGGCGGCGACGAGGAGCAGGCCGAGCAGTACCTGATCTCGACCTCGGAGATCTCGCTGACCAACACGGTGCGCGAGCAGATCCTCGACGCGGCCGCATTGCCGATCAAGCTGACCGCGCATTCGCCGTGCTTCCGCAGCGAGGCGGGCAGCGCCGGCCGCGACACGCGCGGCATGATCCGCCAGCACCAGTTCGACAAGGTCGAGATGGTTCAGATCGTCGCGCCCGAGCAGTCGGACGCGGCGCTGGAGCAGATGGTCGGCCACGCCGAGGCGGTGCTGCAAAAGCTCGAGCTGCCGTATCGCGTGGTGCTGCTGTCGACCGGCGACATGGGCTTCGGCGCGACCAAGACCTACGACCTCGAGGTCTGGCTGCCGGCGCAAGACACCTATCGCGAGATCAGCTCCTGCTCGAACTGCGGCGCCTTCCAGGCGCGCCGGATGCAGGCGCGCTATCGGAACGCGCAGGGCAAGCCGGAGCTGGTGCACACGCTCAACGGCTCGGGCCTGGCGGTGGGGCGCGCGCTGGTCGCGGTGCTGGAGAACCACCAGCGCGCCGACGGCTCGATCGCGGTGCCCAAGGCTCTGCAGCCTTACCTGGGCGGCGCGACGGAACTGCGCGGCTGATCGGCTATACTGCGAGGCTTCGCGTCGGACCACGAGCGAAGCGGCGTCTTCCAAGGGCGCACACCAGGAGAGGTGGCAGAGTGGTCGAATGCGCCGGACTCGAAATCCGGTATACGGTACTCCCGTATCGAGGGTTCGAATCCCTCCTTCTCCGCCAGACATCAAGGAAAACGGGCCCTCGCGGGCCCGTTTTGTTTTGAACGCCGCGTCCGGCTCGTACTGAACGCCAAATCCGCCTAATGCTTGCGCAGCGTGGCGACCCAATCCCACGCCGCGTCGCGTGCCCCTTTGCCACTGAAGTGGCAGGTGTCGTAGCGTTGTTCATCGCTCGCCAGTGCGTCGGTGTTCGGGCCCGGATGCACGTGGTCGCCGGAAGTGGTGGCGACCTCGCGCTGGGCTGCGAGCACCGCATCACTGTGCGATCCCCCCGAGCAAAGCGAGGCCTGCGCGATGAAGATCTGCGCACGCGGCGCGGCCCGACGCATGGTCGCAACAACGGTGCGCAGGCGTTCGGCGTACTCGTGCCCCGCCATCGCGAAGTCCTGCTCGCCCTGGTGCCACAAGATCGCGTCGACGCGCGCCGGCTGCTTCAACTTCGCCTCGAGATAGGCACCCAGATCGTCGGGGCTCGCCCAGCGGGCCACGCTGGTTCCGCCCTTCGCGATGCCGATGAACACGACCGCGCGATGACGGCCCGACGCGACCAAGGCATCGCCGACGATGGGCCAGTAACTGCCGGCGATGCCATCGGCCCCGGCCAGCGGGCCGGCCGCGCGATAACACTTGCCTTCCTGCCATTCGTAAACCGCGCGGCGTGACGAGAAACGCTCGCCGACGAAATTTGCCGCATTCGACTGCCCGGCCACCGCGACAAACAGCGCATCTTCAGGGCACGCCTGGCCCGTGCCCGGGTTGCGGTACTCGAGCGATGTCCAGTGGGCGACGGGGTCGATGTCGCGCTTGCCTGGTGCTGGTGAAGCGGGCGGCGGCGGTGCCGGCGCTTCGATGATGTCGAGATTCGCGCCGATCGCCAAGCCGATGGCCAATGCGGCAGCGCAGTGGAGCCAACGTTGCATGCGGCGAGTATCGACGCCGCACAGCATGGGTCGAGCGCCAGGTTCAAACATCTTTACGCACCCGGCGCACCCCCGACACCCCTGCGTTCGACCATTCTCCCCACGGCGCGCTCGATGCGCGGCCGATAGGAGATAGACGATGAATGCAAGGCAGACGATGCGGCCGCTGGTCGCGGCCCTGGGGCTGGCGCTGGGCGCCGCGCTCGCGGCTCCCGCCGTGCAGGCTCAACCCGAAGGCCCCGGCCCGGCTCACCGCATGGGCATGGGCGGATCCGGCGCCCGCGGCGACTTCATGTTCGAGCGCCTGCTGACCGGCGTGTCCAACGTGACGACCGCGCAGCGCGACCAGATCCGCGCGATTTCCAAGTCCGCACGCGAAGATCTGCGCCAGCAGCGCGAGTCCGGCCGCACGCTGCACGAGCGCATGCTCGAGCTGCTGAGCCAGCCCAATATCGACGCCAATGCCGTCGAGGCCACGCGCCAGCAGATCAGCGCCCAGCACGACCAGGCCTCGCGCCGAATGACGCAGGCCATGGTCGACGCCGCCAAGGTGCTCACGCCCGAGCAGCGACAGCAAGTCGCCGCCAAGGCCAAGGCTCGTCACGACATGATGGAACGCCACATGCGCGAGCGCCGCCAGCTCGACGCGCCGGCATCCAAGGGCTGAAGGACGCCGCCATGGCCACGATGAACGACGCACGCGTCGTATCCTTCGCGGCACCGGCGGCGCGTGCGCGCGCCGCCGGCAGCCCCTCCACCGACCAGTCGATGAATTCACGCCTGCTGCTGATCGACGACGACGCGCGACTGTCGGCCATGCTTCGCGACTACCTCGCGCAGTCCGGCTACTCGGTCGAATGCGCCGAGTCGCTGGCCGCCGGCCGCGAGCGGCTCGCGCGCGAGAGCTTCGATGCCCTCGTGCTCGACCTGATGCTGCCCGATGGCGACGGCCTCGACCTCACGCGCGAGCTGCGCTCCAACGCGTCGACGCGCTCGCTGCCGCTCCTGATGCTGACCGCGCGCGGCGAGCCGATGGACCGCATCCTCGGCCTCGAGCTCGGCGCCGACGACTACCTGCCAAAGCCCTTCGAGCCGCGCGAGCTGCTCGCGCGCCTGAAGGCGCTGCTGCGCCGCGCCTCGCCGTCGACCGACGATGAAGTGCTGCGCTTCGGCCGCCTCGAGATCGACCTCGCCGCGCGCCATGCGCGCATCGACGGCAAGCCGTGCGACCTCACGAGCTACCAGTTCGACCTGCTGGTCGTGCTGGCGCGTTCGGCCGGACGCGTGCTCACGCGCGACCAGATCATGGACGCGCTCAAGGGCCATGCGCTCGAGGCCTTCGATCGCTCGATCGACGTGCATGTCTCGCGCATCCGCGCCGCGATCGAGGACGACGTCAAGATCCCGCGCCGCATCCTCACGGTGCGCGGCGCGGGCTACGTGTTCGCGAAGAAGCAGGACGCCGACGCGGCCTGAGCGGCCCGTCGAATCGCTGGATCGCATCGCCCGCCCGCATGAGGACGCTCTACCTGCGCATCTACGCGACCGTGGTCGCGGCGGTGCTGCTGTTCGCGTTGTTCTCCGGCTGGCTGCTGCAGCACAAGCTCGAGCAGGAGCGCGCGCAGTTCCAGCAGGCCTCGGGCGAGCGGCTGCAGGCCTGGGCCGAGCTGCTGCAAGGCGCGCTGCCCTCGGCCGAGGCGCCTGCCGACGAGCAGGCGCAGGCCCTGCTCGAATGGTCGCAGCGGCTGCGCTGGCCGCTCGCGATGGACGACGCGCGCGGCCAACGCATCGTCACCTCGCCGAGCTTCGAGCGCACCCAGCGCGTCTGGGCCGACGTGCCGCTGGGCAGCGACGCGATGCTGCGCGAGCGCCGCGTGCCGGTACGCATGGCGCTCAGCGACGGACGCGTGCTGTGGCTGCTGCGCCCGCCGATGCGCGGCATGCTGCGCCCCGACGGCCCGTCGCCGCCAGACGGTCCGCCGCCGCGCGACGAACTGCGCGGCGCGCCGATGCCGCTGCCGCCGCCCGATGCGCGTGGCCCCGACGGCGGCCCGCTGCACCTGCCCGCGCCCTGGTTCGCCGGTGGCGCCGGCCTGGCCGCGACGCTCGCGGTGCTGTTCGTCGCGGTCACCGCCGGTGCGTGGCCGGTGGTGCGCCGCCTGACACGCCGGCTCGAGGCGCTCAAGCAGGGCGTCGAGGCCTTCGGTGCCGGCGCGCTGAATCGGCGCGTCGACGAGAGCGGGCGCGACGAGGTCGCCGCGGTCGCGCAAAGCTTCAACCGCGCGGCCGAGCGAATCGAGACCCTGATGCATGCCAACCAGTCGCTGCTGGCCAATGCCAGCCATGAGCTGCGCTCGCCGCTGGCGCGGCTGAAGATGGCGTTGGCGATGGACGAGCGCAGCCCCGATGCCGCGCAGCGCGCGCTGCTGCGCAACGAGATCGATCGCAACATCGCCGAACTCGATGCGCTGGTCGAAGAGGTGCTGCTGGCCAGTCGGCTCGATGCGCGGCCCGCGCCGGCGCGCGATCCGGTCGACCTGCTCGGCCTTGCGGTCGAGGAGGGCGCGCGCGTCGGCGCCGAGCTCGAGGCCGCGAGCGATTCGCCTTCAGGCTGGAGCGTGGTCGGCGACGAGCGATTGCTGCGCCGCGCGCTGCGCAACCTGCTCGAGAACGCGCGCCGCTACGGCGGCACAAGCGCCCCGATTGTGATGCTGGCGATCGAAGGCGCCGAGCGGCCCGCCGATCAGCAGCGCCTGCTGCTGTCGGTGTGCGATCGTGGGCCGGGCGTGCCCGAGGCCGAGCGCGAGCGCATCTTCGAGCCCTTCTATCGGCTGGCGGGCCACGCCGAGCGCGCCGGCGGTGTCGGGCTGGGCCTGAGCCTGGTGCGCCAGATCGCGCGCGTGCACGGCGGGGAGGTGCGCTGCCGCGGCCGCGAAGGCGGCGGCAGCTGCTTCGAGATCGTGCTGCCGCGCCGCAGCGCGGGCTGAGTCAGGCGGCGCTCGGCTGCGGCGGCTCGAGGCTCGTGGCGGGCGGGTGATCCTGGCCGGTCGCCAGTCGCGCGCGCTCGGCATAGCGATTGAAGCGCCAGGCCGTGCCTTCCATCGTGATGCGCCGCCAGGTGGCGCGCTTGGCGCCGGGCGTCATCTGGGTCCAGTGCTGCACCTCGCCGAAGGTTCGGCCGCAGCCCTTGCAGATCGAGTCACCCTGGCTGGTCGAGCAGATCGCGATGCAGGGCGCGTCGGGCGTGGTCGCGTACCAGGCCAGCCAGGCAGCCTTGGCCTTGGGCGGCATGCTGTCCTCGTCGCACTCGGACTCGCGGTAATAGACCATCAGCGCATAGATCTCGGCCAGCGCACGCACCTCGGCGCAGGCGCTGATGCCATCCGGCGACGGTGTGCGCTCGCGCCACCAGTTGATCGCAGACTCGATGTCGGTGATGTGGATGCCGGCCATGGCCAGGTCCTCCGTACCGACGCTCATCAGGCCTGCTCGGCCGCCGCGAGCGCGGCCAGCGCGGACTCGACCGTGCCGCGCTCGACGCCATCGCCCAGCGCCGCCGGCGCCTGCGCGAGCGCGGTGGCGCCCTCGGTCTTCAAACGCTTGACCCAGGCGCCGGCTTCGCGGCCTTCGGCGAAGCCTTCGCTTTGCAGCAGCAGGCGGCCCTGCGCGTCGTTGAGCTTGAAGTAGAAGCGTCCGTCGGCCTCGCGGTATTGCTTGAACACCGGCAATGCGGCCTTCGCGGGCGCGGCATCCGAGGCGGCCTTGCTCGCGTTCGACGCCAGCATCGGCCGCAGGCCGACGGCATTGCGCAGCTGCGCAAGGAAAGGCTGCGCGACCGCGCGCGCCTTCGCGGCACCGGCCAGCAGGATCTTCTCGATCTCTTCAGGGTGCGCCATCAGCGCGTCGTAGCGCTCGCGCATCGGCGCGATCTGCGACTCGAGCAGCTCGAACAGCTGCTGCTTCGCATCGCCCCAGCCCAGGCCTTCGCGCAGCGCCGCGCGGAAGGCCTTGCGTTGCTCTGCGGTCGCGAAGGCGTCGTACAGCGTGACCAGCGTCGTGCCCTCGGGCTCCTTGGGCTCGCCGGGCAGGCGCGAGTCGGTGACGATGCGCGCGATCGCCTCGCGCAGCGCCTTGGCGCCGCCTTCGAACAGCGGGATCGCGTTGTCGTAGCTCTTGGACATCTTGCGGCCATCGAGCCCCGGCAGCTGCGCGACCTCTTCCTCGATCTCGGCTTGCGGCAGCACGAACAGATCGTGGCCCTGGCCGAACAGGTGGTTGAAGCGCTGCGCCACATCGCGCGCCATCTCGATGTGCTGGACCTGGTCGCGCCCGACCGGCACGCGGTGCGCGTTGAACAGCAGGATGTCGGCCGCCATCAGGATCGGGTAGCTGTACAGCCCCATCGTGATGCCGGCGTCCGGGTCCTCGCCCTGCTCGACGTTGGCATCGAGCGCGGCCTTGTAGGCATGGGCGCGGTTCATCTGGCCCTTGGAGGTCACGCAGGTCAGAAGCCAGGTGAGCTCGGGCGTCTCGGGGATGTCGCTTTGCCGATAGAACACGACGCGCTGCGGATCGAGGCCGCAGGCCAGCCAGCTGGCGGCGATCTCCAGCCGCGAGCGCTCGATGCGCTCGGGGTCGTCGCACTTGATCAGCGCGTGGTAGTCGGCCAGGAAGAAGAAGCTTTGCACGCCGGCTTCGCGGCTGGCCGTGATGGCCGGGCGGATCGCGCCGACGTAGTTGCCCAGGTGGGGCGTGCCGGTCGTGGTGATGCCGGTGAGGACTCGCACTTTCATTGCTTTGGTTCTGTTCAGGCTTGGGCGGCGAGCACCGCGTTGAGCGAAGGGAAGATGCTGCGCATCACGCCGAGCGTCGTGCGCATCAGCGGCAGCATCCACCAGGTGGCGAGCAGGCCGGCGATCACCAGGCCCATCACGATGAAGAAACCGAAGGGCTCGATGCGCGCGACCAGGCGCGCCAGCGGCAGCGGCAAGAGGCCGACCAGGATGCGCCCGCCGTCGAGCGGCGGCACCGGAAACAGGTTGAGCGCGAACATCACCAGGTTCACCAGCACGCCGGCCTTGGCCATCAGCAGGAAGAAGGGCTCGGCGTTGCCGGTGGAGAGCAGGACGCTGCCGAACAGCGTCCAGGCGAAGGCCTGCACGAGGTTGGCGCCCGGGCCGGCCGCCGCCACCCACACCATGTCGCGACGCGGATGGCGCAGCCGGCGAAAGTCGACCGGCACCGGCTTGGCGTAGCCGAACACGAACTGGCCGGCGGTCGCGAAGTACAGCAGCAGCGGCATCGCGACCGTGCCGATCGGGTCGATATGCCGCAGCGGATTGGCCGAGATGCGGCCGGCTTCGGCTGCCGTCGGGTCGCCGAACATGCGCGCGACATAGCCGTGCGCGGCCTCGTGCAGCGTGATCGCGAACAGGACGGGCAGCGCGTAGACGAGGATCGTGCGCAGGACATCGGATTCCATGTCCGGCCGATTCTAGGCGGCGGCTTGCGCGCGCCCGGGCCCGGGCTGCGGCCTACACTGCGCGCCGTCATGAGTTCCCATGCCTCCAACCCAGCGGCGCGCAAGCGCCTTGTCGTGCTGATCTCGGGCCGCGGCTCCAACCTCGAGGCCATCGTCGAAGCCTGCGAACGCGAGGCCTGGCCGGCCGACATCGTCGCGGTGATCTCGAGCAAGCCCGATGCCGCCGGCCTCGCCCGGGCCGCCGCGCGCGGCTTGAACACCGTCGCGCTGGACCACCGCGAGCACGCCGACCGCGAGGCCTTCGATGCCGCGCTCGCGCAGGCGATCGACGCGCAGCAGCCCGATCTCGTGGTGCTGGCCGGCTTCATGCGGATCCTCACCGACGGTTTCGTCGCGCGCTACGAGGGCCGGCTGGTCAACATCCATCCCTCGCTGCTGCCGGCGTTTCCCGGCCTGCGCACGCACCGGCAGGCGCTCGAGGCCGGCGTCAAGCTGGCCGGCGCCACCGTGCACCTGGTGACCGCCAAGCTCGACCACGGGCCGATCGTCGCGCAGGCCGCGGTGCCGGTGCTGGCGGGCGACGACGAGGCGGCGCTGTCGGCGCGCGTGCTCGAGATCGAGCACAAGCTTTATCCGATGGCGCTGCGCTGGCTGGTGAACGGGCGCGTGAGCGTCGACGAGCTGGGCCGCGTGACCCAGCTCGACGGCGAGCCTCAGCTGATCACCTGACGATCAACACCGGCAGCGTGGTGTGGATCAGCACCCGCTGCGTTTCGCTGCCCAGCAGCAGCGCACTCATGCCGCGCCGACCGTGCGAGGCCATCACGATCAGGTCGCAGCCGGTCTTGGTGGCGTGCTCGATGATGGCCTGCCACGGGTGCAGCGCTTCGATCGAGTTGCCGCGGCAGCTGATGCCGGCCGCCTCGCAGGCGCTTTGCACCGCCAGCAGGCGCTGCTGCGCGATGCGCTCCTGCGCTTCGTAATACTCCTGCGGCGCGACGGGCTGGATCTCGCTGACGGCGGCATAGGGGAACGGGTCCTTGGCCGCGACCGCCTCGATGGTCGCGCCGGTCAGCTTGGCCAGTGCGATCGCGCGGTCGATCGCCTTGACCGTGATGTCGCTGCCGTCGGTCGGAACGAGGATGCGTTGGAACATGGCGTGCTCCTGATCAATGGCTTGACGAGAGCCATCATGCTCCGCCCGCAAGCGCCGCGCCAGCTTGCGCTGGCGCAAGTGTCGCGTCCGTCCTTGCCTCAGCCGCGCGCGACCGGTCGCGCCGGATCGGCGCTCCACTCGCTCCACGAGCCCGGATAGAGCACGCCTTCACCCAGGCCGGCCGCGGCGACCGCGAGCAGGTTGTGGCAGCCGGTCACACCCGAGCCGCATTGATGCACGACGCCGTCGGCCGCGTGACCGGCGAGCAACGGCGCCCAGGCGGCATGCAGCGCGTCGGCGGGCAGGAAGCGGCCGTCGGGCGCGAGGTTGTCCTTGAACGGCCGGTTGCGCGCGCCGGGGATGTGGCCCGCGACCGCGTCGAGCGGCTCGACCTCGCCGCGAAAGCGCTCGCCGGCACGCGCGTCGACCAGGCGCACACGGCCGAGCTGGCGCAGCAGCGCATCGGCTTCGATCGTGCGAACCAGCGGGGCGCGATCGGGGTAGGGCGCGAGTGCGTCGGTCGAGGTCGCCGCACCGGCTTCGATCGAACCGCTCCACGCGGCCAGGCCGCCATCGAGCACGCGCACGTTCTCGTGGCCCATCCAGCGCAGCAACCACCAAGCGCGCGCGGCGTAGGCCGAGCCTTGTCGGTCGTAGGCGACGACAGCGGTCTCGGGCCCGACGCCCAGCCGCCCCAGCGTCGCGGCGAAGTCCGCGCGCGACGGCAGCGGATGCCGGCCGCGAAAACGCCCATCGGCGCCGGACTTCGCGCCGGACAGATCACGCTCGAGATGCGCGTAGCGCGCGCCGGGCAGATGCGCCTCGGCGAACTGCCGCTCGCCGGCGGCGGGATCGGTCAGCTCGAAGCTGCAGTCGAGCAGCACGATGGGTTCGCCGTTGGCGAGGCGTCGAGTGAGCTCGGTCACGTCAATCAGCGGGCGCGGCAAAGTCATTTCAGCGGTTCCATCGGCAGGTTGCCCAGCGGACGCGGTGGATCCGGCTTTGCCGGTCCACTCGCGTCGCCCCCTTGAGGGGGAAGCGCCGAAGGCGCTTCGGGGGTGGTTCAAGTCTCCAGTGAGCTGTGTTCGGCGTCTTTCGGCGCGGCGCGGCTGCGCAGCAGCGTCGCGCCGAGGCCGGCCGCGATGATCAGCGCCATGCCGGCGACGGCCATCGGCTTGACCGGGTCGTCGAACAGCAGCGCGCCGTAGAGGAAGGAGAACACGATGCCCAGGTACTGCAGGCTCGCGTTGACGAGCGGGCGCCCGCGCGCATAGGCCTTGGTCATCAAGAGCTGCGCGGCGGTCGCCAGCGCGCCGGTGGCCAGCAGCATCAGCACGCCGAACCCGGTGTGGCCGTGAAAGCCGTCGGAGGCGCCGGTGAACGGCATGCTCAAGAGCCCGGCCACCATGCCGCCGAGAGAGAAGTAGAAGACCACGCGTTCCTCGGGTTCGCCGGCGCGGCCCAGCGCGGTGACTTGCAGATAGGCCATCGCCGACAACATGCCCGACAGCAGCCCGAGCAGGCCGTACCAGAGCTGGTCGCGCTCGATCGTGGGCCGCAGCACCAGCGCGACGCCGACGAAGCCGACCAGCACGGTGGCGATCAGCCGCCAGTCGATGCGCGTGCCGCCCATCATGATCGCGCCGCCGATCAGGAACAGCGCCATCCACACCGAGGACATGTAGTTCAGCGTCACCGCGGTCGCCAGCGGCAGCCCGCCGATCGAATAGAACCACAGCGACAGTGCCGTCACGCCCGACAGGCTGCGCCAGAAGTGCATCGACGGCACCGTGGTGCGCAGCGTGCCGCCGCGCCAGCGCGTCAGCAACGCGATCGTGATCGCGCCGACGAGACCGCGGTAGAACACGATCTCGCCGGTCGCATAGAGCGCCGACGCGTACTTGACGCACACGCCCATCGTCGCGAACAGCAGCGTCGCGACGACGAGCAGCAGCGAGGCGGGCATCAGAGCGCGTCGCCCATCTTGCGCCGGTACCACTCGTGGAAGTGCTGCATGCCGTCCTCCATCGGGCTTTGATACGGGCCGGCATCGTCCTCGCCGCGGCGCAACAGCGCCTCGCGGCCGGCGTCCATGCGCAGCGCGATCTCGTCGTCCTCGATGCAGGTCTCCATGTAGGCGGCCTGCTGGGCCTCGACGAACTCGCGCTCGAACGCGGCGATCTCCTCCGGATAGAAGAACTCGACCACGTTCAGCGTCTTGCGCGGCCCCTGCGGATGCAGGCTCGAGACCACCAGCACGTGCGGATACCACTCCACCATCGTCAGCGGGTAGTAGGTCAGCCACACCGCGCCTTGCGCCGGCGCCTCGCCTTCGCGGTAGTTCAGCAGCACGTCGTGCCACTGGCGATAGACGTCCGAGCCCGGCTTGCCCAGCGCCTGGCCGCCGTGCTTGGCGACGCCGACCGTCTGCACCGAGTGCTCGCGGCCCATCTCCCAGCGCAGGTCCTCGCAGGTCACGAAGTTGCCCAGTCCGGGATGGAACGGGCCGACGTGGTAGTCCTCGAGGTAGACCTCGATGAAGGTCTTCCAGTTGTAGTCGCACTCGTGCAGCTGCACCTTGTCGAGCACGTAGCCGCTGAAGTCGAGATCCGCCTTCGGTCCCAGGTTCGCGAGGTCGGCCGCGACATCGGGCGCGCCCTCGCCGCCTTCGAACAGCAGGCCGTTCCATTCCTGGACCTGATAGCGCTTCAGGTGCAGGCAGGGATCCTCGGCGAAATGCGGCGCGCCGAGCAGCTCGCCCTTCGGCGAGTAAGTCCAGCGGTGCAGCGGGCAGACGATGTTCGAGCCGGTGTGGCCACGCCCGCGCAGCATGACGGCCTGGCGGTGGCGGCACACGTTGGACAGCAGCTCGATGCCCGAGGCCGTGCGCACCAGCGCGCGGCCTTCGTGTTCCTGGGGCAGGGCGTAATGGTCGCCCACCTCGGGCAGCGCCAGCGCGTGCCCGAGATAGCGCGGTCCGGGCCTGATGAGCACCTCCTGTTCGCGGCGATAAAGCTCCGCATCGAAGTAACTGGCCACGCCGAGTTGCGTGCGTGGGCGAGCCAATGCCTGGGAGGTGATGCTCAGGTCGGACATGATCCCCGTGGTCTCCAGATGCAGCCGAAGAGGTGCCGCTTCCCGCCGTACGTCTTGCGATTCGCGGCGCGGCCGGGGTAGACCATGCGCCGCCGCCGTGCGGGAAGGGGGTGGAACCCGTCGAGCGACGGGGAGCGGGATTGTATCGATCCCTCCACCATCTGGCCGAAGACGCCACTGCCGGCTTGAGGTCCAATCGCGCCCCGTTGCAAGCCGACACGCTCCGGGCTGGTGCATTTGTCGAGCCTATCGGCTGGCTGACTACAATTCCGAGGTTTCCCGAATAATTCCATGGCGCTCTCTTCGACCTCCCCCCAGCCCGCGGCGAACGAACCCGCCAGCTACGAGGCCGCGCTCGCGGAACTCGAATCCCTGGTGTCCGCGATGGAGGAAGGCCAGATGCCGCTCGAACGGCTGCTCGACAGCTACCGCCGCGGTGCCGTGCTGCTGGGCTTTTGCCGCTCCCGCCTCGAGGCGGTCGAGCAGCAGGTGAAGGTTCTCGAGGACGGGCAGCTCAAGCCGTGGATGGACGCATGAAGCGCGACCAGGATTTCGACGTCTGGATGACTCGGCAGCTCGCGGCCGTCGAGTCGGCGCTCGACAGCTGGGTGCCGCGCCAGGCGCCCGCGGGCCTGAGCGAAGCGATGCGTTACGGCGTGCTCGACGGCGGCAAGCGCCTGCGCCCGCTGCTGGTGCTGGCCGCGGCCGAGGCCGCCGGCATGCGCGACAGCGTCGCCGCGATGCGCGCGGCCTGCGCGGTCGAGCTGATCCACGCCTATTCGCTGATCCACGACGACATGCCCTGCATGGACAACGACGTGCTTCGCCGCGGCAAGCCGACGGTGCACGTGCAGTTCGGCGAGGCGCTGGCCATGCTGGCCGGCGACGCGATGCAGGCCCTGGCCTTCGAGGTGCTGACCCCGTCGGACGGCAGCATCGAGCCGGCGCTGCAGGCCCGGCTGGTCGGTCTGCTGGCCCGCGCGGCCGGGCAGGAGGGCATGGCGGGCGGCCAGGCGATCGACCTGGCCAGCGTCGGCCAGCCGCTCGACGAGGCCGCGCTGGCCGATATGCATCGCCGCAAGACCGGCGCGCTGCTGCAGGCCAGCGTCGTGATGGGCGCTGCCTGCGGCAAGCTCGACATCGCCGCGGCCCAGGCGCTGGCCGATTACGGCGCGGCGATCGGCCTGGCCTTCCAGGTCGTCGACGACATCCTCGACGTGACCCAGGGCTCCGACACCCTCGGCAAGACCGCCGGCAAGGACGCCGGCAACAACAAGCCCACCTATGTCACGGTGCTGGGCCTGGCGGCCGCGCGCGAGCATGCGCGTGCCCTGCACCTGCGCGCGCAACAGGCGCTGGCGCGCAGCGGCCTGAGCGATGCCGCCTGGCTGAGCCTGCTGGCCGACCGCGTCGTCGAACGCGACAGCTGATGACGCCTCCAACCAAATCTCCCATGAGCGCCAACTACCCGCTGCTGTCGCGCATCGACTCGCCGGCCGACCTGCGCAAGCTCGCGCGCCCCGAGCTCGGCCAGCTCGCCACCGAGCTGCGCGACTACCTGCTGCAAAGCGTCGCCCAGACCGGCGGCCATCTGTCGAGCAACCTCGGCACCGTCGAGCTGACGATCGCGCTGCACTACGTCTTCGACACGCCGAGCGATCGCCTCGTGTGGGACGTCGGCCACCAGACCTATCCGCACAAGATCCTGACCGGCCGTCGCGACCGCATGACCGGCCTGCGCCAGCTCGGCGGCATCAGCGGCTTCCCGCGCCGCGACGAGAGCGAGTACGACACCTTCGGCACCGCCCACAGCTCGACCTCGATCTCGGCCGCGCTGGGCATGGCGCTGGCCTCGCAGATCAAGGGCGAGTCGCGCAAGGCCGTGGCCATCATCGGCGACGGCGCGATGACCGCCGGCATGGCCTTCGAGGCGCTCAACAACGGCGGCATGCCGCATGTCGGCAAGGTGCCCGACATCCTGGTCGTGCTCAACGACAACGACATGTCGATCAGCCCGCCGGTCGGCGCGCTGAACAAGTACCTCGCGCGCCTGATGAGCGGCAAGTTCTACGCCGCCGCGCGAGAAGGCGCCAAGAGCGTGCTGAAGAACGCGCCGCCGCTGTTCGAGCTGGCGCGCCGCTTCGAGGAACATGCGAAGGGCATGGTCGTGCCGGGCACGATCTTCGAGGAGTTCGGCTTCAACTACGTCGGCCCGATCGACGGCCATGATCTGGACGCGCTGATCCCCACGCTGGAGAACCTGCGCGACAAGCCGGGCGCGCAGTTCCTGCACGTCGTCACGCGCAAGGGCCAGGGCTACAAGCTGGCCGAGGTGGATCCGGTCGCGTATCACGGCCCCGGCAAGTTCAATCCGGCCGAGGGCCTCAAGAAGCCCGCCACGCCGCCCAAGCCCACGTTCACGCAGGTGTTCGGCCAGTGGCTGTGCGACATGGCGGCCAAGGACCAGCGCCTGGTCGCGATCACGCCGGCGATGCGCGAGGGCTCGGGCATGGTCGAGTTCGAGAAGCGCTTTCCGGGGCGCTACTTCGATGTCGGCATCGCCGAGCAGCATGCGGTGACCTTCGCCGCCGGCCTGGCCTGCGAAGGGCTCAAGCCGGTGGTCGCGATCTACAGCACCTTCCTGCAGCGCGCCTACGACCAGCTGATCCACGACGTCGCGATCCAGAACCTGCCAGTGGTGTTCGCGCTCGACCGCGCCGGCATCGTCGGCGCCGACGGTGCCACGCACATGGGCGCCTTCGACATCGCCTACCTGCGCTGCATCCCGAACTGCAGCATCCTCGCGCCGGCTGATGAAGCCGAGTGCCGCCAGGCCCTGACCGCCGCCTACGAGCAGAACCATCCGGTCGCGGTGCGCTATCCGCGCGGCGCCGGCGTCGGCACCGCGATGGCCGGCGAGCTGCAGGCCCTGCCCTGGGGCAAGGGCGAGATCCGCCGCGAGATCGCCAAGCCGGTGCCGGGCCAGCGCGTCGCGATCCTGGCTTTCGGCACGCTGCTGTATCCCGCGCTCGAGGCCGCCGGGCGGCTCGACGCAACGGTTGCCAACATGCGCTTCGTCAAGCCGCTCGATACCACGCTGCTGGCCGACATCGCGCGCCGCCACGACGCCATCGTCACGGTCGAAGAGGGCTGCGTGACGGGCGGTGCCGGCTCGGCCGTGATGGAGGCGCTGCAGGCCTTGGGCATCAGCCTGCCGGTGCTGCCGCTGGGCCTGCCGGACGAGTTCGTCGAGCATGGCGATCCGGCCAAGCTGCTGTCGATGATGGGCCTGGACGCCGCCGGCATCGAGCGTTCTGTGCGCGAGCGCTTCGTCGCCGACCGCGCCGGCCGGCTCGAACTGGTGCGCGCGGCCAGCAACGGCTGATCGATCGGTTCGCGGCAATCGCCGTCATAGAAGCGGCGAGGCCTTGCGCCCGACCGGGTCGGGCCCGATCTGTCATGCTCGCGACTCGCCGCAGGGGCGAGCGCGCCCAGAATCAGAAAACGCGATGAACGACCTGACCCATCCCACGACCGGGCTCTTGCACATCCCGGACACGCAAAGCGAGCGCGACGAGCGCCATCTGGCGATCCAGCGCGTCGGCGTGCGCGAGCTGCGCTATCCGATCAACCTGCGCATCGACGGCCAGGTCGTCGGCACCGTGGGCACCTGGAGCCTCGATGTCGCGCTGCCGGCCGAGCAGAAGGGCACGCACATGTCGCGCTTCGTCGCCTGGCTCGATGCCCTGGCGCAGCGCGGCGCCGCGTTCGACCTCGCGACGCTGCGCGAAAGCTTCGACGCCATGCTCGACAAGCTGCACGCGACCGAAGGCCGCGTCGAGGCGCGCTTTCCGTTCTTCTTGCGCAAGCACGCGCCGGTGTCCGGCGTCTCGAGCCTGCTCGACTATCAAGGCGCCTGGATCGCCGAGCGCCGCGCCGGCGTGACCACGATCTGGTGCGAGGTGCTGGTGCCGGTCAAGAGCCTGTGCCCGTGCTCGAAGGAGATCTCCGACTACGGCGCGCACAACCAGCGCTCGCACGTGACGATCCGCGCCGAGCTGAAGGCCGAGCTGGGCTTCGCCGATCTGGTGAAGATCGCCGAAGGCGCGGCCTCGAGCGAGATCTGGGGCCTGCTCAAGCGCCCCGACGAGAAGTGGATCACCGAGCGCGCCTACGAGAACCCGAAGTTCGTCGAGGATCTCGTACGCGATGTCGCGCTGGGCTTGAACGCCGAGCCGCGCATCGGGCGCTATCGCGCGACGGTCGAGAACTTCGAGTCGATTCACAACCACAGCGCGTTCGCCGTGATCGAACGCTGAGCCTCAGCTCAGCTTCAGGATCGGCCAGCTGTGGGCGACCGCGTGTTCGCGCAGTCGCACATCGGGGTTCACCGCGACGGCGTGCGTCACGGCCTCCATCAGCACCACATCGTTGATCGAGTCGCTGTAGAACCAGCTGTTATCCAGGCCTGACAGCGTCTGCCCGCGCGCTTCGAGCCAGCGCTCGACATGGCCGCGCTTGTGCTCGCGAAAGCAGGGCTCGCCGTCGATCTCGCCGCTCCAGTCGCGCGTGGGCTCGGTCGCCAGCACCTCGGTGATGCCGAACAAGGGCGCGATCGCCTGCGCGATCGGCCGCGTCGTCGCGGTCAGCAACACGCAGACCTCGCCGTCGTCGATGTGACGGCGCACCAGTTCGCGCGCCGCGGCCAGCACGCGCTCGGCCAGCGCCTCGCGAAAGCGCGCCAGCTCGGCCTCGACGCGATCGCGCGGCAGCGTTGCCAGCGGCGCGATCAGGTGGCGATGCAGCGCATGGATGTCGACCACGCCCGCGACGTGGCGCTTGCAGGCGGCGAGATAGTCCTCGGCATAGCCGGGCCCGAGCAGGCCTTGCGCGATGACATGGCGCGTCCAGGCCATGCCGCTGTCGAAGGGCAGCAGTGTGTGGTCGAGGTCGAACAGCGCCAGTCGCATGGCGCGCATTCGTTCAGGCGGTGATCGCCGCGCGCGCGATATGCGCCGGCAGCGCGCCGCGCAGCGCATTGGTGACGACCAGGCCCTCCGCTCGCGCGAGGTCGGCCAGCGTCAGCGTGCGTTCGCGCGCGGCCCAGTGCTCGTCGTCGAGCAGCACGCCGCGCATCACGCCGGGCAGCACGCCGTCGGACACCGGCGGCGTGTACCAGTGGCCGTCGAGCTTGACGAAGACATTGCTGCGACCGCCTTCGAGCAGGCGGCCGTCGGCCGTGTGGAACAGCGTGTCGAACGCGCCTTCGGCCTGCGCGGCGCGCACGCCGGCGTCGTAATGGGCGCGCAGCGTGGTCTTGAACGGTGCGAGCGCGGCGGGTGGCGCATCGGCCGGCAAGGGCGCGAGGCGCAGCGCGACGCTTGCGGGCGGCAGCGCTTCGAGCGGCGCGCGCGTCGTCGCGAGGGCGCCATCGTGCGCGAGCTCGACGCGCAATCTCCAGGCAGCGTCGCCGCTCAGCGAGGCCACCGCGGCATCGAGCGTCGCCGCCAGCTCGTCGGCATCGCAGCGCATGCCCAGCGTGCAGGCGCTGCGCATCAGACGCGCGACATGGCGCTCGCGATGGCGAATGCCGTCGGCGCGCGTCGCGTGCATCGTCTCGAACAGCGCGACGCCGGCGTCCAGCCCGGTCAGGAAGCGCGCCTTGGTCTTGCACTCCTCGAACTCGTCGTCGTCGACGCTGTCGAGCACGATGCCCGCGCCGACACCCAGGCGCGCCGCGCGCGTGCCGTCGCTGCGCTCGTCGCCGAGCAGCAGCGTGCGGATCGCGACCGACAGGCACAGGTCGCCGAGCGAACGACCTTCAGTGGGCGCATCGACCCAGCCGATCGCGCCGGTGTACAGGCCGCGCGGCGTGCTTTCGAGCGCGCGGATGTGCTTCATCGTCTGGCGCTTGGGCGCGCCGGTGATCGAGCCGCAGGGAAAGCTCGCGCGCAGCAGCGCGGGCATGTCGACGCCATCGGCAAGCTCGGCCTCGATGGTCGAGGTCATCTGGAACACCGTGGCATGCGCCTCGACCTCGAACAACTGCGGCACCTTGACGCTGCCCACCCGGGCGATGCGCCCGAGGTCGTTGCGCAGCAGGTCCACGATCATCAGGTTCTCGGCGCGGTTCTTGATGTCCTCGTGCAGGCCGCGCGCGGTCTCGCTGTCGGAGATCGGCCAGTTGGCGCGGCGGGCCGTGCCCTTCATCGGCTTGGCGCCGAGGCGGCCGTGCTCGTGGCGCAGGAAGAGTTCGGGCGAGCACGACAGCACATGCGTCGCAGCGCTCGCATCGGCCGCGGGCGGCAGCGCGATGAAGGCGCCGAAGCGCACCGGCTGGCGCGCGCGCAAGCGGCGATACAGCGCAGCAGGCGTGCCGAAGGCGGGGCCGTCGAGCCGGTAGGTGTAGTTGATCTGGTAGGTTTCGCCGGCGCGGATCGCTTCGTGGATCGCGGCGATCGCGGCGCGAAAACTCGCGCGGTCGACGCTGCGGGTGAGCCTGAAGGTGCCGGCCGGCGAAGGCTCGGCGAGATCACCGTCTTGCTGCGCCAGCCAGGCATCGACCTCGTCGCGCGAGAGCTTCGCGAGCGACTCGAACATCAGCACGCGCAGCCTGCCGGGCGCGCCTTCGCGCGCGCCGACACCGACCAGCTCGCAGCCCCACTCGTAATCGGCCAGCAGCACCGCATGCAGGCCGGCGCGCTGGTCGGTCTCGACCAGCGCCCACGCGGCATCGAGCGAGCCCGCGTCTTCGCACACATGCTCGCGCACGAAGCCGGTGTACAGGCGCGAGCGCGGCTGCGAGGCGCTGGCCTCGCAGTCGTCGAGCAGGGCGAAGACGTGGGACATCAGCTCCAGTCGTCGTAGTCGTGCTTGATGGTGTTGCGATTGGCAATGAGCTCGTCGATCGATGGCTCGTTGTTCAGCGCGCGCTTGATCGCCAGCTTGGTCGCCTCGTAGTTGGTGCGGTACATGTCCTTCTTGTCGAGGTTCGGATCCTTGGCGCAGCGCGGGTCGATCCACACGAGGCTGATGATGCAAAGCTCGTCGACCAGCTCCTTGGGGATCACGCCTTCGATCACGCAGTCGAGCACCGCGTCGGCGGTGGCCGATTGCACCACGCCCCCGAAGAGATCGATGTTGGCGCTGTCTTTCAGCGTGACCTTGGGCACCGTGATGGTCGCCGGCTTGACCATCTGGTTGCAGGCGCGGATCGCGAACATCGCGGTGTGGCCCTTGCTCTGCGCCATCATGTTCGCGAAGGCTTGGCCGACCGGGCCGTCGGTGCGGCCGATCAGGATCTCGGGCATCGCGTCGGTGGCCTGGCCGTCCTTGGCGAGGACGGTGGCTTCGCCGGCGTGGAAGACGTATTTCTTGGCGCTCATGCGGAAAGCTTTCTTCTGAAGACGAGGGAAACGATCAAAGGGCCTGGGCCAGCCACCATTCTCCGCGACCGTCGACCGCGAGATCGCCGACCGCACGTTGCGGCGCACGCCGCGCCAGGCCCGCGAAGGCATCTGCGATGCCGTTGGCATGCGCGACGCGCTCGATCTCGCGCGCCAGCAACTGCCACGCGACGCGCACGTCGGCGCGCACCGGCACGAAGGTCGCGGGCGGCTGAGGCGACGCGCCCGAGAACACGATGCTGCCGCGCCTTTGCATGTAGCCCGCATGCGCGCCGCAGCCGCCGGCCAGCGCGATCGTGCCGGCCACCAGGCGCGAGGCGAGGAAGTCGCCCGCGTCGCCTGCGATCAGCAGCGTGCCGCGTCGCATGCGATCGGCGCAGCGCGCGCCGACCGAGCCGTGCACGACGATGGTTCCGCCGATGACGCCATCCATCGCGCCCGGCAGCGCGCCGAGCGCGTGATCGCCGAGATCGCCTTGCACCGTCAGCAGGCCGCCTCGCATCGCGCAGGCGGCCAGCGCGCCGGCATTGCCGCACAACTGCACCTCGCCGCCGGCCAGGCCCGCTGCGAACCAGTCGCCGACGCTGCCTTCGATCTCGAGCCGGCCGGCATCCATGCCCTGGCCGAGGCGGTCGCAGCGATGCAGGTCGCCTTCGATGCGCAGGAACGGTGTCTCGCTCGACACAGCGGAGACATCGAACCAGTCGCCCAGCAGCGAGGGCTCGTTGCCGTGCCAGACCGGCACGCGCAGCGCGTCGGCGTTGCACAGCGCGGCCGGTGTCACGCGGCGCAGGTCGAGGCGCAGCGTCGGCTGCTGCCTCAATCGCAAGTGCCAGCCGCTCATGCCGACGCTCCTTCGCCGAGGATGCGCCGCAGATGGAAGTGGAACGGCCCCAGCTTGCCGCCATAGTTGCCCGCCGCGATGCGCGTGACGCCCGCCGCGGCGCCGCGTTCGACGATGGCCTTCATGCCGGCACGCATCGCCGCGGCGACATCGGCCTCGGTGAGACCGTCGATCACGATCTCGAGCACGCAGCGCACATCGGGCGTGAGGTCGGTCTTCTTCGCCAGACCGATCAGGCTCGGGCAATAGGCGTCGTTGGTCGATGCGCTCAGCGCCGGATAGCGGCTGCCGACCTTGGAGCCCGATCGCACGACGCCGCCCGGAAACGGCATCACGATGCCCGGCACTGCACGCATCGCCTCGACCGCGGCCTCGGCGCCGGCCAGCGCTTCTTCGGTGCCCGTGGCCAGCAGCAGCAGGTTGCCGCCGCCGACCGCCTTGACCACCGGCGTGGTTTCCTGCGCGACGAACTCGCCGTCCATCACCGGCACGCGCCAGTAGCGGGTGCCGGCGATCATCTTGCTTTGCTGCCAGCCGTCGCCGAAGAAGCGCAGGTTCTTGCCCAGCGCGATCGCCTCGCCGGCCGCGGCCGGCAGGCCGGCATAGACGGCCGTGGTCGGGCAGGTCAGCACGCACTGGCCGACGCGCCGCTCGATCTGCTTGGCGAGCTCCTTGCCGCTCATCGAGAAGATCAGCACCGCGAGGCCGGGGCGGCCGTCGGGTGTCTCGTCGGGCGCGAGCTCGCGCTCGATGCCGGCCTCGCAGCCGCAGGCGATCACGCTGGTCGCGAAGCCGGTCGCTGTGACGGCGGCGTGGCGTGCCCAGGTGAGGTTGTGCGCGGTGATGACGAGCCGCGTGGCCTTCATCGGGAAGGCTTCCGCAAAGCTTTCGTCGATCGCCACTCCGTTGATGTTCATGCGGCCCCCACGCTGAGCTTGCACTCGTGAGGCAGTAGCGCGCCGTGGTTCGCGCAGGCGCACAGCTCGTCGCGCGAGATCGCAGCGCGCGCGGGATCGAGCACGCCGCGCTTGCGCGCCGCGTCGGCGAGCGTCTTCTCGATGCCGCGATCGAACTCGGGCTCGCTGTAGTGCACGCCGCCGGTCGGCACCGCGACGATGCGGCCGTTCTCGGCCACGAGGCGGCCGTCCTTGAAGACCCACACCGGCTTGGCGAACATCGCCTCGCGATCGGCCTGGTCGCGATAGACCGCGATGTCGGCCGCCGCGCCGACGCCCAGATGGCCGCGATCACGCAGGCCCAGCAATCGCGCCGGGCCGGCACGCGTGAGGATGGCGATCTCGTTGAGGTCGAGCTCGCGCGTCATCGCCGCCAGTGGCGAGCCGCTCGCGATGTCCGGATGCAGCTTGGCCAGTTGCTCGTTGCGAAAGCCCTTGTCCATCAGCAGCCGGATCAGATGCGGATAGCTCGTGAACGGCCCGCCATTGGGGTGATCGGTCGTCAGCACGATGCGCCACGGATCCTTGACCGCGAGGAACAGCTCCAGCCCGATCGCCCACTGCAGCGCATTGACATAGCTCTCTTCGCGATAACGGAAGGGCACCACGCCGCAGCCCGCATCGCACTCGATGTCGGCGCCGATCCACTTGCGCGGATTCGCCAGATGCGCATTGGCATGCTGGCGCATCGTGTCGCCCGACGCGGTGACGGTCTGGCCGAAGATGATCTGGCCGACATCGATCGAGACATTGGCATTCGCATTGACCGCATCGGCCAACTGCTGCGCGGCCGACGAGAACTTCTTCGGGCCCTCGGTGCCGTAGGCGTGGAACTGCACGTGGGTCAGGTGGCCGCGATGGCCGTCGAGCGCGTCGATGGTCGCCAGCGTCGAGGCGATGTTGCCCGCCACGCCGAGATTGCTCGAGTGGATGTGCAGCGGATGCGCGAGCCCGAGCTCGCTGACCGCGCGCGCCAGCGTGCGCACCACGTCGCGCGGCGTGACGCGCCAGTGCGCATGCTCGGCATCGACGTCGAGCGCGCGCTGGTTGAACTTGAAGGCCGAGATGCCGCCCGGATTGACGACCTTGACGCCCATCGCCTTGGTCGAGTGGATGGTCCAGCCGATCACGTCGCGGATGCGCTGGAAATCCTCGCCGCGCGCGATCATCTCGAGCACGGTCTCCTCGTTGCCGAGCATCACGTAGGCGCCGTGGTCGAGGATGGGCAGGTCGCCCATCTCGAAGTGCGCATGGCGCGCATTGCTCGCCACCATCGCGGGCTCGAAGGCGGCCGTGTAGCCCATCTCGGCGTAGCGGTAGCCGGTGGCCAGCGTGCCGGGCGTGCAGCAGCCCAGCGAGGCGTGCTCGAGCGGATTGAGCGGCAAGGGCAGCGGCTCGAGGCCGGCGCGGTGATCCTCGGGCAGCAAGAGCCGCGCGAGATTGACCTTGCCGCCGCCGACATGGCTGTGCAGATCGATGCCGCCGGCCATCACGACGCAGGCGTTCGCATCGAGCACGCGATCGGGGTGTTCGCCGGGGGCCAGATCGACGATGCGGCCGTCGCGGATCGCGAGGTCGCGGACCGCATCGACGCCGTTGGCCGGATCGATCACGCGTGCGCCACGTAAAACGAGCGTGCTCATGCGGCCACCTTCGGCGTGATGAGCGAGACGACTTCGGCGACCGACGGCAAGTGCTGTTCGCGCGCCGCCGTCAGCGGCATCAACACGCTGAACTCGGCGCGGAACTGATGGCCGCCATGGTCGATGCCCGGCGTCGCGACCGGAATGAACACGCTCGGCGCCGCGCGGCCTTGCGCGAGCGGCGCGAACGAGGGATGGCCGATCAGCACCAGCGCCCCGGCCCAATCCGCCGGCGGCGCCGGCTCGCTGCCGTGGCTCGCGATCCAGACCAGCGCATCGATCGCGCCATCGGCCAGCAGCGCATCGGTGCCGTTGCGCCACGGATCGTGCTCCAGCCCCAGCGGGCCATGGCGCGTGCGCAGCGGCAGGCCGGTCTGCCAGGCGTGGACCTGCTGCGCGCTGGCCGCGCCGTCGCTGCCGCCGAGCGAGAAGCCGGCGGCCCGCGTCTTCAGGTTCAGCGTCGAGATCGTGCGCTGCAGCAACTCGATCGCGAGCTCGGCCGGCTGCGGCAGCGCGCCGGGTTCCCACAGCAGGACGGCATAACGAGCACCGCGCAGCCGCTCGGCCAACGCACGCTGGGCCTCGCTCGCCGACTCGACCTGGCGCTGCGCGACCAGGGCCGACAACACGGCGATCTCGTCGTGCAGATCGGCCGTCGCATGCGCGGCCACGGTTGCCGAGGGCAGGGCCTGCGCGATGCGCGCGCGCTCGTCGTCCGCCGCGGCCACGCCGAGCAGCACGATGTCGATGTCGCGCGGCTCGAGCAACTCGTTCGGCGCGATGCGCTGCCACAGCCGCGGATGGCGCTCGCCGGGCGCGCTGCCGACCACGACGATCAGGTCGGCATGCGTGCGGATCTCGGCCAGCGAAGTGAAGTAGCCGCCGCGGTCCTGCAGCACGCGCAGCGCGGCGGTCTGGCCGGCGCTGTGGGCCGCGTCGCAGATCGCGCCGCTGGCCTCGGCCAGGCGCATCCAGGCGCGTGCGCCGGCGACATCGCCGCCCAGGCCGCCGATCAGCGGCAGGCGCGCGCGGCGCAGCAGGCCGGCGGCGGATTCGATCGCCTGGTCCAGCGGTACCGGCTGGCCGTCGACGCTCGACGAGGGCGCCGGTGCGGCATCGAAACGCGCGAGGGCCGCGCTGGCCCGGGGGCATTGGCCGCCGACCAGGGCGGGCGTGCCGCGCGCGTCGAACTGCAGCGACACGTCGTCGCACAGCAGCGCGCAGAAGGGGCAGGTCCAGGCCGGCAGCGGTGAGGTGGGGGGAGGCAATACAGACATCGCAGGGCCTGTCCTCACGCAAGCGATGTGCCGGCGTGGCCTGCCCTGGGTAGACCCGGGGTGCCGGCGCAGCGCGCTTCGCGGCCGGGACAGCGGCTCGCGGGCCGCGCCACACAGTGTTGCGCACGCGGGCCGTGTCGCGGCGCGGCGGGCTGGCATGAATCCTGTTGGCACCTGGGCATGACGGTGGCTGTTACCTTTCACGCCTGCGCGATGCGCCGGTCTATGGTCTGCGAGTGCAAGGCGCTCGCCACCAGCCAGGCCGCAGCGCCGGCCTGTTCGGCCGCCGCGAGGTCGGCCTCGTCGCGCACGCCGCCGGCACCCACGATGGCGCAGCCCGCCGGCGCGCGGCGGCGCAAGTCGGCCAGCGTCTCGAGATCCGGCCCGGCTTCGCTTCCGACCGCATCGAGCGTCATCGCGATCACATGGCGCGGCCAGCGCTCGCTGGCCTGCCACCAGCCCGCGGGGTCGAGCAAGGTGGCGCCGCGGCGATCGAGCGAAAGCACCGCGTCGGCCGGCAGGTGGTCCACGCGCAGCGACTCGCTGCCGAGCACCGGTGTCAGCCGTTCGCGCGCTGCGGTCAGCGCCGCGGCCGCGGCGGGATCGGCGAAGCCGGCATCGAGCCACAGCTCGATGCCGGGCAGCGCGGCCAGCAGCGCGTCGATCAGCTCGACTTGCGGGCGTGCGTGGACGATGGCGTCGAGGTCGGCCACATACAGTCGGCGCCCGCCCGTGCGCTCGAGCAGCGCCTTCGCGATCGCGACCGGCTCGCTGCCCTCGGCCAGCGGCGTGACGATGGGCTGGTATGTGGCACGCTCGCCGCGCCGCGCACGCACCACGCGGGCGGACTGCAGATCGATGACGGGAACCAGATCCATGACGACGACGATGAATGCGTGGCGCCCTGCGGGCTTGCGGGCTCGATGGGCATGACCACGGCCCTGCCCCGCAGCGTGCTCGTGCTGGAGTATCTCAGCGCCGGCGGCGTTCTCGGCGATGCCGACGCGGACCTGCTCGCGCAAGGCCGCGCGATGCGCGACGCGCTGGCCGCCGACCTGTGTGCGCTGCCGAATCTCGCGGTGCATGTCGCGGTGGCGTCGCCTGACGAGCCGCTGCCCGAAGCGCTTGCCGCACATCCGCGCTTGCAGCGCATCGCGCCGCGCGACGGCGAAGACAGCCTCGCCTTCGCGGCACGCGCTTCCTTGGGCACCGATGCGAGCTGGATCGTCGCGCCCGAGTGCGGCGGCCTGCTCGCGCGCCTGCAGGCCGCGGTCGGGCCGGCGCGCTGGGTCGGCTGCGATGCCTTCGCCTTGCACATCGCCGAGAGCAAGCGCGAGACGCTCGCGCGCCTTTCGCGTGCCGGCGTGCGCACGCCGCTGGGCTGCGAGGCGGCCGCGCGCGGCTGGGTCGTCAAGCCCGACGACGGCGCCGGCGCGGTCGCGACGCGCCGCCACGCGAGCCGCGCCGATGCGCTGGCCGATCTCGCCGAGCGCTGCGAGCGCGAGGAGCCGACGACGATCGAGCCGTGGATCGATGGCGAGCCGCTGAGCTTGTCGCTGCTGGTCGACGTGCGCGGCGGTGTCACGGTGCTGGCGCGCAACCGGCAGCGCATCGAAGTCGATGCGCAGGGCCAGGTTCATTTCGCGGGCGTCGAGGCGGCCGCGATCGATGCGCGCGATCCGCGCGCACCGGCGCTCGACATCCTCGCGCGCGCGGCGATCCAGGCGCTGCCGGGGCTGCGCGGCTTCGTCGGCATCGACCTGGTGTGGTCGCGCGCGCTCGATGCGCCGGTCGCGATCGAGATCAATCCGCGGCTGACGAGTGCCTTCGTCGGGCTGTCGCAGCGCCTGGGCCGCAATGTCGGTGCCGAGGTGCTGGCCGCGAGCTGGCGCGAGCCGGCGATGAAGGAGGCGGCATGAGCCGCGCGGTGTTCGGCTGGGATGTCGGCGGCGCGCACGTCAAGATCGCCTGCGTCGAGCAGGGCCGCTTGCTCGATGTCGCGCAGTGGCCGTGTCCGCTGTGGCAGGGCCTCGAGCATCTGCGTCGCGTGATCGAAGAAGCAGCGCAGCGCTGGCCGGCGCTGCGCGACTCGGCGCATGCGGTCACGATGACCGGCGAGATGGTCGACCTGTTCGCCGATCGCGAGCAGGGCGTGCGTGCGATCGTCGAGACGCTGAGCCAGGCGCTGCAAGGGCCGCTCGCCGTCTGCGCGGTCGGCGAGGGCGACGAGGCGCTGCGCTGGCTGGCCGGCGACGAGGTCGTCCAGCAATGGCCCGCGGTCGCCTCCGCCAACTGGCTCGCGACCGCAGCGCTCGCGTCGCGTGCGATCGGCGAGGGCGTGCTGGTCGACATCGGCAGCACCACCTGCGACTTGATCGCGCTCGGCGGCCACGGCCGCGTGCTCGCGCGCGGGCGCAGCGATGCCGAGCGGCTGGCCGCCGACGAGCTGGTCTACCAGGGCGTGGTGCGCACGCCGTTGATGGCACTCGGGCCGCGCATCAAGTGGCGCGGCATCGTGCACCAGGTGATGAACGAATGGTTCGCGACGACGGCCGATGTCTATCGCCTGACCGGCGAGCTCGATGCCGCGCACGACCAGCAGCCCACCGCCGACAACGCCGCCAAGGACTTGCCGGCCACGCGCCGCAGGCTCGCGCGCATGATCGGCCGCGACGCGCGCGAGGCGCCCGATGCCGACTGGCTGGCCTTCGCCCATGGCTGGCGCGCGCGACAGTGCGATCGCATCGGTGATGCGCTCGAGCAATTGCTGTCGGTCGCGGGCATCGCGCGCGACGCGCCGCTGGTCGCGGCCGGCTGCGGCGACTTCCTGGTCGAGACGCTGGCGCAGCGCGTCGGCCGGCCGCTGCGCGGCTTCGCATCGGACGTGCTGGGCCTGAAGGCCGATGGCGATGCCGCGCTGCGCGGCTGGGCCCAGGTCTGCGCGCCGGCGGTCGCCGTGGCGCTGTTGTTCGAACAAGCGCATGAAGACGTTTCGCGCGCAAGCCGAGCGACGAGCGAGGAGCTGGCGCCATGTGGGTCGTGAAGCTCGGCGGCAGCGTCGCGCGCGACGCCGAACTGCTGCCGCTGTGGCTGGAGTTGCTGGCCGAGCATGGCGGCGGGCGCGTGATCGTCGTGCCCGGCGGCGGCGTGTTCGCCGACGAGGTGCGCGTCGCGCAGCGGCAATGGGGCTTCGACGATCGCGTCGCGCACAACATGGCGGTGCTCGCGATGGCGCAGACCGCGATGCTGATGCAAGGCCTCAATCCGGCACTGCAGCCGGCGCTCAACGAGCAGCAGATCCGCCAGACCCTGCGCCGCTCGCGGCCCGCGCTGTGGGTGCCGCTGGAGCTGCTGCGACAGCAGCCCGACGAGCTGACCAACTGGGACGTCACCGCCGACAGCCTCGCGGTCTGGCTCGCGAAGCGGCTCAACGCGGAGCGGCTGATCGTCGTGAAGTCCTGCGAGTTGCCCAATGGCGCGGCCGACGAGGTGCACGACTGGCCGGCGCTGGCCGAGGCCGGCGTGGTCGATCGCAGCTTCGCGGGCTTTGCGGCCGGCGCGCCGTTTCCGATCGGCCTGGTCAACAAGAGCGAGCTCGAGCGCATGCGCTCGCTGCTGATCGAGCCGCCACAGGGAATCCAGGCGCAGTGACGGACGCAGTGACGGATGCAGTGAGGCGCGCTGTCACGAGCCTGCGATAGGCTCGTGGCCCATGACGATCGAGCCCTCATCGCTGCAGCGCCGCGCGCTGTTGCTGGCCGCCGGTGCGGCCTTCCTGCCCCACGCTCGCGCGGCCGATGTCGAACGCTTCGCGCTCGGCATCGCCTCGGGCCAGCCGCGGCACGACGGCATGGTGCTGTGGACGCGGCTCACCGGCGCGCAGTTGCCCGAGCGCGTCGACGTGCGCTGGGAGCTCGCGGCCGACGAGGGCTTCAAGCAGGTGATCGCACACGGCGAGGAGACCGCCGAGGCGGATTGGGCGCACAGCGTGCATGCCGAGCCGCGCGGCCTCGCGCCCGATCGCTGGTACTGGTATCGCTTCACGGCGCTCGGCCAGCGCAGCGCGATCGGGCGCACGCGCACCGCGCCGGCGAGCGATGCGCAGGCCTCGCTGCAGTTCGCGATCGCGAGCTGCCAGCGCTTCGACGACGGCCACTACGCCGCCTGGCGCGACGCCGCCGCCAGCGAGCTCGATCTCGTGCTGTTCCTGGGCGACTACATCTACGAGTACCCGGCGCGCAGCGGCCGCGTGCGCTCGCACGAGGGCGGCCTGGTGCGCACGCTGGCGGACTATCGGGCCCGCTATGCGCAGTACAAGAGCGACCCCGCGCTGCAGGCCGCGCATGCCGCCTGCCCCTGGCTGCTGGTGTGGGACGACCACGAGGTCGACAACGACTACGCGAGCCTGGTCGGCCAGACGCTGCAGCCCGACTTCGCCGCGCAGCGCGCCGCGGCCTACCAGGCCTGGTGGGAGCACCAGCCGGTGGCCAAGGCGATGCGCCCGGTCGGGCCGGATCTGCGCATCGTCGGGCGGCTCGATTGGGGCACGCTCGCGCGCATTCACCTGCTCGACGATCGCCAGTACCGCGACCCGCAGGCCTGCCCGCGGCCCGGCCGCGCGGGCTCCAACACCGTGCGCGCGGCCGATTGCGCGGCGCTTGCCGATCCCAAGCGCAGCCTGCTGGGCGCGCAGCAGGAGCGCTGGCTGGCCGAGGGCTGGGATCTGCAGCGGCCCTGGAACCTGGTCGCGCAGCAGACGCTGATGGCGCGCTTCTCGTGGGGCGATCCGGCGGTCGAGCCGCTCTACTGGACCGACGGCTGGGACGGCTACGCGCCGGCGCGCGAGCGCCTGCTGCGCACGGTGGCCGAGCGGAAGGTGCCGGGCGCGGTCATGTTCGGCGGCGACGTGCATGCGCACTACGTCGCCGACCTGAAGACCGATTTCGACGACGCGAAGTCGCCGGTCGTCGCGAGCGAGTTCTGCGGCACCTCGATCGCCAGCGTCGGTCTGCCGCAGGATCGCATCGCCGCGGCGCTGCCGTTCAATCCGCACCTGAAGTACGGACGCGGCGACCAGCGCGGCTATGTGCGCTTCAAGCTCGACGCCAAGCAACTCGATGCGCAGCTTCGCGTGGTCGAGCAGGCGTCGGATCCGGGCAGTGCGGTGAACACTGCCGCGCGCTTCGTTGTCGAGGCCGGGCGGCCGGGGCCGCAGGCGGCTTAGGCGGGGCGCGCCGGGATCTTCAGGCCCCGCTGCACCGCCGGCCGCGCGAGAAAGGCCTCGAGCGCACGCGCGACGTGCGGAAACTTCTCGAAGCCCACCAGCTCGGCCGCGCCATAGAAGCCGACCAGGTTGTTGATCCACGGAAAGCTGGCGATGTCCGCGATCGTGAAGTCGTCGCACATGATCCATTGGCGTTTGCTCAGCCGCTGCTCGAGCACGCCGAGCAGGCGCTTCGATTCGTCGATGTAGCGATCGCGCGGGCGCTTGTCTTCGTATTCGCGGCCCGCGAACTTATGGAAGAAGCCGACCTGGCCGAACATCGGCCCGATGCCGCCCATCTGGAACATCAGCCACTGCAGCGTCTCGTAGCGGCCGGCGGGTTCGGCGGGCAGCAGCTGCCCCGACTTCTCGGCCAGGTAGAACAGGATCGCGCCCGACTCGAACAGCGGCAGCGGCTTTCCGCCCGGACCTTGCGGATCGATGATCGCGGGGATCTTGTTGTTCGGGTTGAGCGAGAGGAACTCGGGCGAGAGCTGATCGTTCTGGTCGAAGCGCACCAGGTGCGGCTCGTAGGGCAGGCCGGTCTCCTCGAGCATGATCGAGACCTTCACGCCGTTGGGCGTGGGCAGCGAATAGAGCTGGATGCGATCGGGGTGCTGGGCGGGCCACTTGCGGGTGATCGGGAAGTCGGAGAGAGCGGTCATCGGCATCCTTGTTGGGCGCGGTTCGACGGATGCGCGCGATTCTCCCGATGTGCGATGGCCGCTGGTGGCGTGGGGCCGTTTCAGAGGTGCTTGTAGAAGAAGGTCGTTGCGCACAACGCGCCGTCAGGCATCAGCGCGTAGTCCGGCACGCTGCCCACGCGCTGCCAGCCGGCGCGTTCATAGAGCCGCTCGGCATCGCCGCCGGTCACGGTGTCGAGCACCAGCACCGACTTGCCCTCGTCGCGCGCCGCGTCGTCGAGCGCGGCCATCAGGCGCTGCGCGATGCCTTGCCGTCGCGCACGGCGCAGCACCAGCATCTTCGCGACATCGGCACGATGCGGCTGGTTGTCGGGCAGGCCGGTGATCAGCTGCACCGTGCCGACGATCGCGCCTTGCGCATCCTCGGCGACCAGCAGCACGCGCTCGCCGCGCGCGACGCCCTCGGCCACGCCGCGCCAGAAGGCCAGCGCGCGCTCGCGCGCCAGCGGCCACATGAAGCTCACCGAGGCGCCGCCTTCGACACAGTCGATCAGCAGGTCGGCCAGCGGCTCGACGCAGTCATGCGCGGCCTCGGCGGCGACGCGGCGGATGCTCGCTTCAGGCGGGCTCATGCGAATCTCCTCGAACCCGCCAGCGTCACCAGCGCGACCGCATAGCGCGCCGCTCGCTCGGTGGGGTTGTGATAGACGATCGGCCCGTCGAGCCGCATCGCCAGGCAATCGCCGGCGCGCAAACGCCATTGCTGGCCGGCGGCGCTGACGTCCATCTCGCCGTCGATCATCCAGACCTGCTGGTGCGTCTCGACCTCGCGCGCGGCATCGTCGTAGGCGACGCGCGCACCGGCCGGGAAGACCACGTCGACCAGCTGGATCGGCGAGACGCCGGGCGGCGAGACCGCGCGGCGCATGTAGCCCGAGCCCGGGTCGGTCCAGACGGGCTGCTCGGCCACGCGTGCGATCGGCGAGGGCGCCTGCGCGGGCCGCTCCTCCTCGAACAGCGAGGCCAGCGTGACGCCCAGGCCGGCGGCGAGCTTGTCGAGCACGGTCGCGCTCGGGCTGCTCTCGGCGCGCTCGATCAGCGAGATGTTGGAGCGGCTCACGCCGCTGCGCTCGGCCAGCGCCTCGAGCGACAGGCCGCGCGCCTCGCGCAGCTGGCGCACGCGGCGGCTCAGCAAGGTGGTGATGTCCATTCATCCATGATAAGGGATCGAAAATCCAGAATGCTGGATTTGGGAGAAATGTCCCGAATTCGGGCCAGCGCTATTGACCTCGCCAGGCAGAGCTGTTCCTATGTAACGATTCGTTGCTGTGAGGTGGTAGCCATGGTCATCGACCCGAGCCAGACCTTGCGCCGCGTGCTTTGTGCCGTGGCGCTTTCCCTCACCGCGGCCTTGCCCGCACTGGCAGCTTCGCCGACGGTCGACATCACCGTCGTGCCGATCCCGAGCACCGTCAGCTACAGCCGGGTGTCATTGACGACGCGCGCCGCCTACGAGGTGACCGTCGTCAACCGCAGCACCAACACGATCAACAACGTGCAGCTGCTGGGCACGACCCAGGTCGTCGGCGCCAGCGGCAGCGCGCCGTTCACCGAGGCGATCGGCGCGAGCTGCAGCGGCGCGACGACGTCCGCCGTCAGCTGCGCCCTCGGCCAGCTGCGCGGTGGCGGCGGCGCGGGCTCGACCGCGAGCTTCGTGCTGATCTTCAATGCGCCCGCGGCCGGCAGCAGCATCCAGTTCAACTGGACCGTCGCCTACGGCGAGGGCCTGGGCGACAGCACCGGCGCCAGCCACGTGGACACCCAGGCCGGCCAGGCCGTGACCGCGCTCGGCACGCCGACCTCCACCGTCGTTCGCAGCTACGTGCCCAGCGCCGGGGCGACGCTGTTCACCGGCCTGACCGGCATCGCGACGCTCGACGATCCCTGGACCACCACCGTCACCGTGCCGGCCTTCGCCAAGGCCGAGGTCCTCGAGGACCTCGACGCCGCCTCCTGCTCGCCGAACTACCTGATCTGCGTGCGCTCGACGCTGACCATCCCCGGCACGTTCAACCACCTGCTGATCAAGCTGCGCCGCGACGTCTCGACGCTGGCCCCCAAGGCCAAGATCGAGAACGCGGTGCTGCGCTACACGCCGGGCGGCACGACCGCGCCGGTCGATATCGTTCCTTGCGGCGCCAACGAGAGCATTCCGGCCGGCCAGAAGCGCTGCCTGCTCTACCGATTGGTTTACACCAAGAAGAATTCGCCGACGCCCGACTACGTCGGCGATTGGGAATTCGGCATCAAGGCCCTGGAGAACGGTCGCATCTCCTGGTGAGCGGCGGCGGCCCTCGCGCCGCCCGCGGTCTTTGCCCCTCCGCAATATTCGCCCCTGCGATTGCGGGGTGGACGGTCGTGCGAACTCCTCCCTATATTGAGGTGTTCCTGTGCGATTGTTCACGCCTGCCCGCCACGCGCCGGCGCAGGGGGTGACCGATGCGTCGGCGTTCGCTCGGCGCTCTACACGTTCGACATCACGTTTGCCTTCGGGGGCTCGCCAACGCGCGGGCACGGCGGTCGTTTGGCCGCGACCTTTACGTTTGCGAGGACGCCATGGCTTTCGACAAGACCACGAACATTTCCCATGCCCTCAAACGATGGGGGCGCCGCGCGGCACTCGGCGTGCTGCTCGGCTCGGCCGCCAGCGCCGCGCTGGCCGGCAATCCGAAGATCGACATCGCCGTGACGGCGGCGCCCGCCTCGGTGACCTTCAGCCGCCCGGCAGCGTCGCCACCGTTCGTCTCGCGGGCCGCCTACGAGGTGCGCATCACCAACTCGGGCAAGAACACCGTCAACAGCGTCGAGTTCACCGCGACATCGCTCGTGCAAGCGGGCGCTGCCGGCGCCGTCGCGCCCTTCGTCGAGGCGACCGGCGCGACCTGCGTGGCGACCGACACCGCCAAGCTCGCCATCAGCTGCGACATCGGCAAGATGAAGAGCGGCACCTCGGTCGCGTTCACCGTGGTGTTCGAGGCGCCGGCCAGCGGCAGCAACATCAAGCTCGGCTGGATCACCTACTACGGCGAAGGCAAGCGCGACAGCAAGTACGCCGCCCACTGCGACACCCAGACCGGCAGCGTGCTGACCGCGCTGACCGCGCCCAGCCCCAATGCCGCGAGCAGCTATCTGGCGACCAACACCACGCTGTTCACCGGCGAGACCGGCATCCCGACCAAGACCGACCAGTGGGTGACCCTGGTCAAGACGCCGCGTGCGACGACGGCGCAGGTGGTCGAGGACATCAATCCCGAGTCCTGCTCGTCGGTCTACAACCTGTGCGTGCGCTCGACGCTGACGCTGCCCGGACAGTTCGACTACCTGACCATCACGCTGCGCCGCGACGCCAGCACGATCCGCTCGTGCTCGCAGATCATCAACGCGATCCTGCGCTACGAGCCGGGCGCCTACAACACCGCGGGCGTGTTCGTGCCCTCGGGCCCGCCGGTCGATATTCCCAGCTGCGACCTGCTGCCCAATCGCATGCCCAACGCGAGCTATCCGCGCTGCATCGACTCGCGCATCGCCTACACGAAGAAGAACACCGCGGTCAGCGGCCTGTGGGGCGACTGGGAGTTCGTGATCAAGGCGCTCGAGAACGGGCGCATCTCCTGGTAAGACAGGTTCACGCGGCGTCGCGCCGGGCGCTCAGTCGCGCGGTCGACACCGTGTCGCCCTTGGCGACATAGATCGCCAGCGCCTCGTCCAGCAGCGCGCGCGCCTCGTCGGCGCGCTGCTGCAAGGACAGCACCTCGGCCAGCTCGCCGAGGGACTCGGCCAGCAAGACGGGCACATCGGTGCCGCGCGCCAGCTCCACTGCCGCGCGGCCCAGTTCCTCGGCCAGCGCCGCATCGCCGGCGCGCGCGAGGATGGGCGCGCGCGTCGAGCGCCACAACACCTGCGCATCGACATCGTCATCCGCCGCGCTGGCCTCGGCCATGCGCGTGAGTTCGAGCGCCTCGTCGTCGCGGCCCGGCTGCTCGCGCACCGCGCGGGCCAGCAGCGAGGCCATCGTCGAGAGATAGAAGGTCTCGCCCATCGCCTCGAGCACCGCGTAGTCGGGCCGCAGTTCGCGCTCGGCCGCCGCCGGCTCGCCGGCCAGCAACTCGATCACCGCGAGGTCCAGCGACGAGGACGCCACGTGCACACCCTGGCCGAGGTCCTGCAACTGCGCGCGGGCGCGTGAATAGAGCTTGCGCGCCGTGTCGAAGCCGCCCTGCATCGCCTGCAGCTGCGCGAGCTTGCACAGGATCAGGCCCTCGACCTGGCGATCGCCGAGGCCGTCGGTCAGCACCTTCTCGCAGCGCGCGACCGCCTGCGCCACCGGCGTTGGCCCATAGAGCATGCTGAACACCAGGCCGAGCGCGCTGCGCGCGATCAGGCGCTCGTCGCCGGCATGGCGCGCATGCACCATCACGCGGTCGATCGCAGCACCCGCCTCGCCCAGCCGCCCGGCGATCTGGTTGACCAGCGCGACCAGGCGCCAGGCCTTGGCCAGCTCGCCGTGCGCGCCCAGGCCTTCGAGGCGCGGGATCAGCTCGGTGGTCAGCGACAGCGTCGCGTCGCCCCAGTTGCCCGGCTCGCCGCTGTGCAGGCGCAGCTGCAATCGCGCGAGCTGCGCGGCGGCGTTGACGCGCGGCAACGTGTGTTCGTCGGCCGACTGCAGCGCCTCGTCGACCAGCGCGCGCGCCGCATCGAAGCGGCCCAGCTCGAGCAACACCTCGGCCAGCTCGGGCAGCAGCGCGAGGCGCTGCGGATCGGTCGCGGCGATCAGCATCAGCGCGCGGCCATAGAGGTTCGCCGCGGCATGGCGGTCGCCGCGCGCGAACGAGCGCCGCGCGGCCGACGACAGCCGCCCGGCACCGTCGCGCCCCAGGGCGATCGCCTGTTCGTCGAGCGGCCCCAGCTCGCCGAGATACCGATAGGCCTGCTCGAGGTGGTAGCCGAGGATCTCCTCGAACTCGAGCGAGCGCCCGCGCGCCGCGTTGACCTGGTCGGCCCAGCGCACGAAGTCGCTGTGCAGCGTGGCGCGCGCGCGCTTGAGCAGGCCGCCGTAGACGGTGTCGCGCACCAGGTGATGGTGGAAGCGGTAGATCGGCTCGCCGTCGACCGAGGGCGTGCGCGTGACGAAGCGCTTGCGGCTGAGCGTGGAGAGGTGGGCGTCGACCGCGTTGGCGACCACCGTCGGCGCCAGCGACACGACCGCCGGCGCGCTGAATTCCAGCCCGACCACCGAGGCCGGGTCGATGGTCGCGCGCTCCTCGCGCGCGAGCCGACCCAGCCGCGCCTCGAGCAAGGCCTTGATGGTCGGCGGCACCGAGATGCCGTCGCCCTCGACGGCGTTGTGGACCCAGCGGCCCTCTTGCTGCACCAGCGTGCCGCTGTCGATCAGCATCGACAGCATCTGTTCGAGGTAGAGCGGATTGCCCTCGGCCGCCTCGACGATGCGCACCACCACTTCGTCCGGCAGGCCGGTCGTGCCCAGCAGGTTGTGCGCGACGCTGGCGGCCGCGTCGTCGGACAGCGGGCGCAGCACCAGCTGCAGCGCGCCGTCGCGCTCCGGCCAGTTGGGGCGCTCTTCGACGAGGTCGTGGCGCGCGGTCGCGAGCAGCAGGATCGGCGCGTCGTGCGCGTGGTCGAGCACGTGGACGATCAGGTCCAGGAAGGCCGGCTCGGCCCAGTGGATGTCGTCGATCAGCGCGACCAGGGTGCCGCCGCCCGCGTGGATCTCCAGAAACTTGCGCGCGGCCCAGTCGATCTCGTGCAGCGGAAACACCGCGGGGCTCAGGCCCGCGACCGCGGCGACGCGCTCGGCCACCGCGTCGTCGCCCAGCACCGCGCGCAGCTTGGCGCGCGCGGCTTCGGGCGCATCGTCGAAGCGGATGTCGGCCGCCTCGCTGGCCATCTCGCGCAGCGGCCAGAAGGTGATGCCGTCGCCATAGGGCAGGCAGCGACCGCGCAGCACGCGCGCATCGGCGCCGGCACGCGCGAGCACCTCGTAGGCCAGGCGCGACTTGCCGATGCCGGCGTCGCCCACCAGCGTCACCAGCCTGGCGCCGCGCGCGCGGCGCGCCTCGGCCAGCGCCTGGTCGATCGCTTGCAGCTCGTTGTCGCGCCCGACCAGGGGCGCGTCGTGGCGGCGCTGGTAGCCGTCCAGCCCTTCGACGCTGACCAGCCGCCAGGCTGGTTGCGGCTCGGACTTGCCCTTCAAGGTGAGCGGCTCGACCGCCTCGACCTCGACCGCGTCGCGCACCAGCTTCCAGGTCTCTTCGCCGATCAGGATCTCGTTCTCGGGCGCGGCCTGCTCCAGGCGTGCGCACAGGTTGACCGCGTCGCCGGTGGCGAGCTTCTGGTCGGCGCGCGGATCGTCGTTGGCGACCACCTCGCCGGTGTTGACGCCGGTGCGGTTGGCCAGCACGACGCCGTAGCGCGCGCCCAGCGCATCGTTGACCCGATGCAGCGCGGCCTGCATGCCGGCGGCCGCGCGCACCGCGCGCAGCGCATCGTCCTCGTGCACCACCGGCAGGCCGAACACGGCCATGATCGCGTCGCCGATGTACTTCTCGATCTTGCCGCCGTGGCGCGTGATCTCGGCGGCCATCGCGCTGAAGTAGCGCTCCTTGACCTCGTGCAGCGCTTCAGGATCGAGCTGTTCGCCCAGTGCCGTGGAGCCCTTGAGGTCGCAGAACAGCAGGGTCACGGTCTTGCGCACCTCGCGCACCGGCAGCGCCGGCGCGGCGGCCACGAGCGGCTCGCCGCAATAGCCGCACAGCCTGAACTTGGGCGGGTTCTCCTCTTTGCACTTGGGGCACAGGATCATGGCGAGTACTTCAACTTCCACCAGCGTGCGCATTGTGCGGCGGCAGCTCGTCGCCCTGCAGTTCGTCGGACAAGGCCCGCACTCTTTGCGCGAGCTGCACGTTCAGGTTGAGCAATAGCCGCGCCAGCAGCGCCGGGTGCTCGCGCTCGAGGCGGTCGAGCGCGGCGCGCGAAAGCGCCAGCAGCACCACGTCGTGGCCGGCGATCGCGTCGGCCGAGCGCGGCTGGCGCTGCAGCACGGCCATCTCGCCGAACACCACGCCGGGCGCGAAGGCCACCATGCGGCGCGCGCGATGGCCGTGCGCCTGCGGCAGCCAGATCTCGACATCGCCGCGCACGGCCACATACAGCGCATCGCCCGCCTCGCCGCGCCGGAAGATCGCCTCGCCGGCGGCAACGCGGCGCTCGACCAGCAGCGAGGCGAGCAGCGCGGTCTCGTCGGCGTCGAGCCCGTCGGCGAGCTGGGTCTGCGCGAGCGCGAGGTCGCGCTGGGCGTCGTCGGTGGGCGCGAGGCGCGCGAGCAGCAAGTCCTCGGCGCGTTGCAGCGCGAGGTCGGCGTCGGGTTGGAAGTCGGCCTCGCTCCACAGGCCGTGGGCGTCCTGGCCGCGCAGCAGCCGGGCCCAGCTGCGGTGCGTGTCGATGGTCGCGAACAGCAACTGGCCGCCGCGCTGGTGCAGCGTGTCGGCCGCATGGGCGAGGCCGCGTGCGCCGCTCACGTCCAGGTCCGTGACGTGGCGGAAGTCGACCACCACCAGCTCGGCCTCGCGCGCGATGCGCTCGATCGCGTCGGCCACCACGTCGGCGGTGCCGAAGAACAGCGGGCCGTCGAGCTCGACCACCGCGATGCGGCGTCCGTGCGCGGCCAGCAGATGGCTGGCGGCCGCGCCGCGCACCTTGAGCGAACGACGGCGGTCGCCGAAGCCGAGCGAGCGCACCGGTGCGCGGCTTTGCTTGCGCACGAAGGCCACCATCGCCAGCACCACGCCCAGCGCGATGCCATGCGCCAGCGTCGCCAGCACCGAGGTCAGCGCGACCGCGGCCATCACCGCGAAATCGGTCGCGAGGCCGGGCGGCGGGCGGCGCCGCTCGCGCAGCGCGCGCAGCAGCTGCGCGGCGGCCTGGCGCGCCCAGGCGTCGACCAGGCCCCAGGCGCTGGCCAGGAACAACCCGCCGATCACCGCCAGCGGCAGGTGCTGCAGCACGCTGGCGCCGACCGTCACCGCGAGCGCCAGCGTGACCGCGAACGTGATGCGCGACAGCGGCCCGCGCGCGCCCGCATCCATGGCGAGCTTGGTGCGCGACAGCGCCGCGCCGACCGGCATGCCGCCGCCGATGCCGGCGACGAAATTGGCCAGGCCTTGCACCGCGAGCACGCGCTCGCCGTCGCCGCGCTGGCGCAACAGGCTGTCGACCACCGACGCGGCCATCAGCGATTGCAGGGCGCTCACCAGGGCCGCTGCGACCGCGAACTGCAGCAGCGTCGGCAGCAGCGCGACGATCAGCCCGCCGTGCTCGCGCCATTGCGACAGCGAGGCCAGCGGCGTCGTCGGCAAGGCATTGGAGGGCAGGGCGCCGAGCAGCGGGCCGAGCGCATCGGCGCCGGCCGTGGCGAGCAGCGCGTAGTGCAGCGCGCTGCCGGCAAGCAGCGCGCTCAGGTAGCGCGGCACGCGGCGCGTCCAGGCCGGCGGCTTCAACGCCACCGCCAGCGTCGCCAGCGCGACCAGCACCGCGAGCGGCTTGGCCATCGCGAACGCCTGCAAGGGCTTGGCCTGGCCGGGCGCGAGGCCGAGCGCGACCGGCAGGATCGCCATCGTCATCAGCAGCGCGACGCCGCAGGTGAAGCCGGCCGTGACCGGATAGGGCACATAGCGCACGACGCGCCCGACCCGCGCCAGCCAAGCCAGCAGTTGCAGCGCGCCGGTCATCAGCGCGCCCAGCGTGAGCAGCGCGAACAGCAGCGCGGTGTCGGGCCGTCCATCGGCGCCGTGCAGTTCGGGGCGTGCCAGCAAGGCGACGATCAAGGGCGGCAGCAGCAGCGCGATCGGCGCGCTCGAGCCGCCGAGCAGCGGCCCGCGCGAGCCGGCCAGTGCCATCGCCGCGTTGGCGAGCACGGCGGTCAGCACGCCGCAGACGAAGGCCACCGGCGTGAAGGCCGCGCCCAGCGGCGCGAGCGCGATCAGCCCGTAGCTGCCCTCGATCGCCAGCATGACGATCGCGGTGATCGCGCCGGCTGCGAGGTCTGGGGCGGCGCCGCGCCGCTGCGCGGTGGGCGCGGCGCGGACGGGCTCGGGGTCGGGTACTGCAAAGGACATGGGCCTAGAACAACACGGTCAGCCGCAGGCTGTCTTCGGTCTTTTCGACGCTGACGTTGGCCGCGCCCGCGCGTGCGAGCTTCACCATGCTGGTGTTGGTCGGCAGGATCTCGGCGACGAAGCCGCGCACGCCGCGCGACTTGGCATGCGCCATCATGCGCTCCTGCAGCGCGCTGCCCAGGCCCTGGCCCTGCCAGCGCGGGTGGACCATGAAGGCGGTCTCGGCGAGGTTGGTCGAGGCGTCGATGAAATAGCAGGCATGCGCGACGATCTCCGGCTGCTCGCGCGTGCCGGCCACGGCGACGAAGGCGACCTCGGTCTCGAAGTTCACGTTGCACAGCCGCTGCACGTCGCGGTTCGACAGGCTGCGCAGGTTGCGAAAGAAGCGCGTGAAGACATCGAGCTGCGACAGGCTGTGGAACAGCGCGCGTATGCCCTCGGCGTCGCTCGCCACCGCCGGGCGCATCAGCAGGCTGCCGCCTTTCTTCAGCGCGACGGTGACTTCGTCTTCGACCGGATAGGCGCGCAGGTTGGCCAGCGTCTGGTCGGTGGGCAGCAGGCCGAGCGCCTTGGCCTGCTCGAACAGCTCGGCGCGCGATTGCGGATGCGCGATGCCGATCAGCGCGACCGCGCGCTCGCGGATCGACTTGCCGAACAGATACGCGATGCCGTATTCGGTGATCACGTAGTGCACATCGGTGCGCGCGATCGTGACGCTCTCGCCGGGGCCGAGCGCGGCGCGGATGCGCGAGCGGCCGGCGTCGTCGGTCGAGGCGAGGCACAGGATGGCCTTGCCGCCTTCGGAGCGCGAAGCGCCGCGCAGGAACTCGCCTTGCGCCGCGATGCCGCCGTAGAACTCGCCGTTCTCCTGGTCGACGCAGGCCTGGCCGGTGAGATCGATCGCGAAGGCCTGCGTGACCGAGACCATGCGGTGCTGCGCGGCGATCACCGCCGGCTGGCACACCGCCTCGATCGGCTGGAACGAGAACAGCGGGTTGCGGTCGACCAGGTCGTAGAGCCTGCGGCTGCCCATCGCGAAGCTGGCGACGATCTTGCCGCGCTGCTGGCTCTTGCGCGCGCCGGTCAGGATGCCCTTTTCGAGCAGCGGCACGATCGCGTCGGTGATGACGTCGGAGTGGATGCCGAGGTCCTTGCGATCGTCGAGGTACTTGAGCGCCTCGTTGGCGAAGCGCCCCAGGCCGATCTGCAGCGTGGAGCCATCGTCGATCACGCTGCCGATGTAGCGCGCGATCTGCTCGACCACCTGCGCGGTCTGCACGTGGTGCAGGTATTCGATCACCGGCGTGTCGACCGGCACCAGCTGGTGGATCTGGCTCAGGTGCAGCGCCGAGTCGCCCATCGTGCGCGGCATGTGCGGGTTGACCTCGGCGATCACCAGCTTGGCCTTCGCGACGACGGCCGGCAGCAGGTCGACCGAGATGCCCAGGCTCACGTAGCCGAACTCGTCGGGCGGCGAGACCTGGATCAGCGCGACGTCGACCGGAATGCGCCCGATCGCGATCAGCTGCGGCAAGCGCGCGACCGACAGCGGCACGTACTCCGCCAGGCCCTGGCGCACCGCGGCGCGCACGTCGGCGCCGACGAAGAAGGAGCGATGGCGGTACTGCGTCGTCGCGCGGCCTTCGGCGTCGTGCGGCACCGCATGGTCGGTCAGGAAGTGCACCAGCTCGAGGTCGGGGATGGGCACCGGCAGCGCCTCGAGCGCGCCGACCAGCGCGCGCGGCGTCGCGCAGGCGGTGCCGACGAAGACATGGCTGCCGGGCGCGATCTGCGATACGGCGGCGGTGGCATGCGTGAGCTTGTCGGCATGCTCGCCGAGGCGGCGCGCGAGCTCGGCGCGCGGGTCGTCCTTGTCGTCATGGCCGTTGCCGGCCAGGCGATGTCGCAGGCTGGCGGCAAGGCGGCCCCAGAGGCTGTGTGCCGCGTCGGAAGGGTGTGCGGCGCTCACGTGCGCCCCCACGCTTGCGGCGTCGCCGCTGCGCTGCCCCCCGAGGGGGCGGAGCCTGTCTTGAGGCGGCTCGGCGACAGGCTCATCTTTGCTCCTCAGGCCACTCGCGCCCGGAACCGCGCCAGCTGCTCCGGCGCCAGGGTATCGAGCACTTGCACCGCATGCGCATGGCCTTGCGCGACGATGGTGTCGAAGCGGTCCCACTGCAGCATGCCCACGCGCTCGAGCGGCGGGTTGAAGTACAGGTCGGTGAGCTTGCGCGCGGCGCGCTGGCGCGACGAGCTGTACAGGATGGTCACGTTCATCAGGTAGGCCATCAGCGAGGGGAACTTGTAGCGCCGCTTGCTGCGCGGTCGCAGCCGGTCGCGCAGCAGCGTCCACATGCCGGGCGGCTCGGCGTGGTCGATGCGCCGGGGCTTCCTGAACTCGAGGTCGACGCCGATCACCGAGCCGATGCCGGGCTCGTCGAGCATCGCGTCGACCGGGAAGTTGTTGAAGGTGCCGCCGTCGCACAGCAGGTCGCCGTCGTGAATCACCGGCGGCAGCGCGCCGGGGATCGAGACGCTCGCGCGGATCGCCTTGGCGAGGTTGCCGCGGCGGATGCGGTGCTCGCTGGCCTGCGAGTAGTTGCTCGCGACGCAGTAGTAGTTCTTCCAGAGGTCTTCGATGTCGGCATCGAAGCCGAACAGCTCGCCGACCGCGGTCTCGAGCAGGCGGCGCATGCGCCGGCCCTTGATCAGCGACAGCAGGGGCAGCAGGTTGAAGTCGCCGGTCGGGTTGTCGGTGAAAGCGCGCCGCGCCAGCGCGTGCACCTCTTCATGCGGCCGGTCGCATGCCACCAGCAGGCCCATCACCGCGCCGATGCTGGTGCCGCCGACGTAGTCGACCTCGATGCCGCGCGCCTCGAGCTCGCGCCAGATGCCCAGGTGGGCGAAGCCGCGCGCGCCGCCGCCGGCCAGCACCAGGCCGACCGCGTTGTGCGTCAGGATGCGCGCCAGCCGCGCGAGGTCGCGCTCCAGCGTCGGGCGCAGGTGCACGTGCGAGCTCAGCTTGCGCCGGTCGAGCCAGTGGCGCGTGCCGCTCGGGCAGCGGCGGTCCTCGGGGTGCAGCAGCACCAGCGTCTCTGCGGCCTCGTGGCGGCCGCTGCGCGCCATCAGGCACAGGCGCTCGGTCTCGTGCAGCTCGGGCGGCGCGTCGGCGTCGGCGAGCAGCAGGATCTCGTCGCAGCGATGGCTGCAGCGATCGGTCCAGGCGTCGGCGCGCTCGTTGCCGAGCAGCAGCACGTATTCGTGCTGGGCCTCGATCTGGTCGAGCTTGAGCGCGGTGAGGCGGTTGATCTCGGCGATGTCGGCCTCGTCTTGAAGCAGGCCGGTGGCGCGCAGCTCGGCGAGCATCGAAGCCTCGTCGATCACGTTCACGCGGCCGTAGCGCGCGAGGTGGACCGAGAGCCGATCCGCGAGATCGCGCAGCGCGACGCCGCCGGTGATCGGCAGCAGCGCCAGCGTGACCGGGCGCGCGAGGCGCGAGCGGCTTTGCGTGGATTGAAGGCGCTGGATCAGCTGGCGCGTCAGCGTGATCGACAGCTGCGCGCTGCTGGCCAGGAGCGGCCCGAACTCGGCGCGGTCGAGCCGCACCAGCACCGAGTCGCGGATCGCGACCACGGTGGCCGAGCGCGGCTCGTCGGTGTAGAGGCTCATCTCGCCGATCACCTGGCCGCGTGCCATCTCGCGCACCATGTGCTCGATGCCGTCGTCGTCGCGCACGTAGGCGCGCAGGCGCCCGCTGACGACGAGGTACATCGAATCGCCCGGATCGCCCTGGGCCATCAGCGTCTCGCCGGCGCCGATCTCGTGCCATTGCAGCCGCTCGCGCAGCAAGGCCATGGCCTGGGGTTCGAGATTCCCGAGAAAACTGCGTAGGTGCCGGTCGAGCAACTCTTCCTGATAGGACTGGCGCATGGGACGACTGCGGGTTCCAAACGAGCGAGACTGCGGCGCACGAGCGTGCCGAACCCGTCGAGTATGTACGTCGACCCCTGCGGCGACAACCATCGCATGGCAGGGAAAACGCAGGCGTCGCGGGTGCGGTCGGGGGTCTCCACCCATCGGTGGAGAGGGTGATCCCGAAGCGGCTAGGGCAGTGCGCGCAGCGTCGCGACGATGCCCGGCAGCATTCGATCGCGCAGCTCGGGCGAGCTGCCTTCCTGCACCGCCACGTAAAGCGGCATCAGGAAGGCCTTGATGTCGTGCACGCGCGCCAGCGAGGCCGGGGATGGCGGTTCGCCCTTGACCACGGCGCCGGCGGCGAGCTTGGCGAACCACTGCTGCCACTCGGCCGACGTGTAAAGCCCGCGCCGCCCGACGAACAGCACCGGCCGCGCGAGCCGCTCGCTCTCGCCGTGGATGTAGGCATGGCCCGAGGCCGGCATCACCTGGCTCGCGACCGCGGCGAGGATGCGGTCGAGCTGCTCGCGCGTGAGCGTGCCGTTGAGCGCGAACTGCATCAGCGCGTCGGACGCATGGGCGACGCCGTGGCGCCAGCCGATGCCGGGCTCGAAGCCGCGGTAGTCGTTGATCGCGCGCAGCGTGTCGGCGACGCGCGTCAGCACGGCGTCACGTTCGGCCGTGGTCCAGACGCCGCGCAGGCGGTCGTCGCGGATCACCTCGGCGAGCGCGAGCATCGCGAAGGGGCGGCCGACGCCGTCGGGGTCGGGGGCGGACAGCGCGGCGAGCAGCTTGTCGCCGAGCTCCTTCGATGTCGCCGTGGTCAATGCGCCGCCACGCAGCCAGGACTGCAGCGCCTCGAACGCGAAGTCGTCGCGCAGCTGCGGGTCGGGGCTGGCGAGGCAGGGCAGCAGTTCGAAGGCGAGCTGGCGACGCCGATCGGCGTCGTCGAGCTTCCATTGCTGGGCTTTGAGGGCTTCGAGCTGGGGTTTGGGCCAGGTGGGGGGAGGGCAGGCGGGCTGGGCGGCGGCGATGCCCGCAGCGAGCAGCAGCGCGAGGGCGCAGGCGGCGCGGCGGATCGTCATCGTCTTGCACTCGCCATGGCCATGCTCACCCCCGCAACGGCAACGCCACCCCGATCGCCACGAACACCCCGCCGCAGGCCTGGTTGAAGCGCTTGCCCACGCGCTTGAGCCAAGGGCTGATGCGCTGCGCCGCGCTCGCGATCAAGAGCTCGGTCAGGATCTCGACCACCGCGAAGGTGCCGGCCATCACCGCGAACTGCAGCATCAGGCTGCGATGCGGATCCAGGAACTGCGGCAGGAAGGCCGCGAAGAACAGCAGTGCCTTCGGGTTGGTCACCGCCGACAACAGCCCCTGTCCGAACAGCGAGCCGCCGCCGCGCGGCGCCGCTTGCGACACGTCGAGGTCGACACCGATCGGCGGCGCGCGCCAGACCTGGATGCCCAGCCACACCAGATAGCCGCCGCCGGCCCACTTCATCACCGTGAGCCAGGTCAGCGAGGCCTGCAGCAGCGCGCCGATGCCGAACATCGACAGCGCGATCAGCACCGTGAAGCCGAGCGCCCCGCCGGCGATCGTGAACAGCGTCTTGTTGCGCCCGTGCAGCGCGCCGTGCGTCAGCGCGAGCAGGCCGTTCGGGCCCGGAGACAGCGACAGGCCGATCGAGGCGGCCAGGTAGACGAGCCAGGTTTGCAGTTCCATGGCGGGCGATTGTCGACCTTCGCGCCGCGTCGGTCTAACCCGGCAAGCCTTCGAGCCCCGCGCGAAAGACCTCGACCTGCCCGCGCATGCCCCGCGAGATCGCCTGCCAGGTGCGCTCGGGAAAGTCCCCCGGCAGCTCGGCCTCGACCGCCCCGAGCGCCGCCTCGACACGCTCCACATGCTCCAGCATCCGCTGCCACGTGCCGACCTGCCCGTGCTGCGCCGCCAGTGCCTGCCAATGGCGCGGCAAGATGCCGTGCAAGGCGTAGTGCGCATTGCGCGAGCGCAGCGCCATCGCCAGCTCGGCCTTGCGCCAGCGGAACTGGCTCGGCCCGTCGCCCACATAGGGAAAGATCGACAGCACGTCGTACAGCGGCGTCGAGCGATAAGCGTCGCCCGGCTGCAGGAAGATGGAGTGGTTCTTCGCGTGGCCGTCGGTCGCCGCCATCAGCCAGAACGTCAGCAGCGTGATCGCGAAGGACTCGCGATCGCCGGCGTCCTCGCTGCCGGCGAGCAGGCGCATGCCCTCGGCGATGCCGGGGCCGCCGTCCTTCTCGTACTTCTGCCCCGGCGCTTTACCCAGGGCCTGGCAGAAGTCTTCCTGCGGCAGGCGCGCGATCCATTCGCGGCCGCGGTCGATCTTCTGCCGCGAGCGGTCGAAGCGGGTCACGATCAGCGCCTTCTGATCCTCGAAACGTCCGATCTCGGCATCGGCGACGTGCAGGCCCAGGTGGTGGAGGATGCGCGAGCACAGCCACTCGTTCTCGACCGAGTCGCCGAAATCCACGCGCCGCGAGCCGCCGATCAAGCCCAGCGGCAGCTTGAGGATGTGCGTCGTTGGCGTCGCGCCGCGCGGGCGATGCCAGCGGCCGCGGTGAAACAGCAGCGCGGTCTTCTCCTGCGCGCCGCCGATCGAGATGCGCAGGAACTCCTCGTCGTCGCGCTGGCCCAGCGCCGCCACCGACGGCACCGCGCGCAGGATCGCGGCGACCTGGGCCTCGCCGAGCGGCTGGCTGTCGATGCGATCCCATCCCTCGGGCGGCATGCCCTCGGGCAACAGTGCCACCGCGCCGACGCAGTCGCGGCCCACGGCTTCGAGCAGCTCGAAGGCTTCGGTCGAGCGGGCGCCGAAGCGCCGCGCGACGCGCTCGCGGATCCGGTCGTTGTCGGGCAGCAGGTTGTCGAAGTAGTTCGCGACGACCTGGCCGCGCACCTCGAGCGCCGGCGTGATCGGCAGCGACAGCGACAGCGCGCGGCGCTGCGGCGAAGCCAGCCAGGCCGCGTCGTAGCGAAAGCGATGCGAGCCGCGGTCGACCGACCAGGTGCCGACGAACTGGCCGTTCATCCAGGCACCCAGGCTCGAACTCACCAGCGACCCTTCCTGTCGCTCGCGGCCGATGTGTTGGCCAGAGCGCTGGCGCGCTCGGAGATCGCCGGTGCGTTCTCTCGGATCACCAGGCCGGCGCCCAGCGCCTGCAGCACCTGCATGATCTGCTGCAGATTGACCAGGCCCGGGTTGGCCTCGATCTCGACGATGCGCGCCTGGCTCACGCCGATCGCCTCGCCGAGCTGGGCCTGGGTCAGGCCGCGCCGCTTGCGCAAGGCCTGCAGCTGCGGGCGCAGCTGCTCCGCGATCTTCAGCGGGTAGTCCATCGGTTCCACCTCCAGGACGTGCTCGAGACTTGCCGGCACGTGGAGGCAGATTAAAAGCCTTAGCTTGTAATGTCAAATTAAAAGCTATGGCTTGTTTTGCTCATATACAAGCCATGGCTTGTATGGTGTCGGCCCGCGCCTGGCGCACCAGTTGGCCCAAACGGGCGGCATCGAGCACCTGGGTGCGATGACCTGCACATACCGCGCCGCGAAAGCCCGCCACGTCCGGCGCCAGCGCCGCGATGCGCGGCCAGTCGGCCAGGCCCAGCGATCCGGCCATGCCGGCCCAGGCGCCGGCTGCGCGGGCGCGCGCAATGAAGCGAGTGAGCGCGGCGTCGTCGTGGCGATCGAGCAGCGAGCGCGACTTGTCGGCGGTGTCGAGCATCCAGGCGGGAAAGCCGTGCCGGGACGCGTGCTCGAGCAGCTCGTCATCGATGCCGTGGTCGGCGATGAAGACCGGCACCACCGGCGTCGGCTGCGCGCCCAGCAGTTCGATCAGCGTGATCGCCTGCGCACGCGTGCCGCTGCCCGCATCGACGCCGACCTTGACCCAGTCGACGCCGCAAGCCGCCGTCGCGGCGATGCGCCATGGCAGCGCCGCGATCGCCGCGTCGTCGTCGAGCCGCAGGTCGCCGACGGTCGCGCTGACGTTTGCACTGATGCGCGCCCTCGCGCCGGCGAGCGCGCGCATCACGGCGTCGATGCGCTCGATCGGCAGCGCGCCGAGCGCGCCGTGGTTCGGCTCTTTCAAGTCGATCAGCGCGACGCCGGCCTCGGCCGCAAGCCGTGCCTCGGCCTCGTCGCGCACGCTGACCAGCAGGCGCAGGCTCATCGCTTGTCCTCGCGTTCCTTCGCGACCGCCGCCATCAGCCAGCCCCAGGCCTCGCGCTCCTCGGCACCGGCGGTCTTGTCGATCGCGATGCGCAGATACTCGACCTCGGCGTCGATCTTCTCGCGCGGCAGCATGTGCAGGCGGCTGACCAGCACCGCGCCTTCGATCACCGCGGCCTGCGCGCGGTTGAAGCCGAGAAAGGGCGCGTGCGTTTCGTCCTTCACGCGCGCGAAGCGCAGCGTCGGGCGCTCGGCATGGTCGTCGTCGTGCACGATCTCGAGCTCGCTGTGCGCCAGCGCGTTCGCGAGCCGCAGGCCGGGCACGGCCGTGGTCGCCACCAGCGGCCACTCGCGCGGGCCCAGCCAGCGCGCGCACACCGAGCCGGCGAACACGCGCACGTCGACCGTGAGGTTCAGCACCGCATGGCCGCTCGCACGGATGTTGTCCAGCGTCGCGCTCGGCTTGAATGGCATCAGCACCACCTCGGCGCCGCGGTAGCGCACGCCGAACGGCGCCACGTGCGGCTTGCCCTCGCGATCGACCGTGGTGACCACGGTCTCGTAGATCATTTCATTCATGCGGTCTTCTTGTTGTGCGTCAGCGTGGTGCCGGGCGCGCATTGCTCGTTGGCATCGTCGGCCGCGCGCTCGACCGCGGCGCCCCAGTCGAGCGGCTGGTCCTGCGCATAGCGCTTGCCGAGCTGCCACGCGATCTCGGCGCGCGCGAGTTCCACGCCCATGTAGAAGGCATGTGCCGCGTCGTCCTCGAGGCCGAGCTGGGGCCACAGCGCGAAGGGATCGCGTTCGAGCCGCATGCCGTCGCGGTTGTAGACGTGCAGGCCCTGCGGCGAGATCTGGATGCGAAAGTTCGGGTCGCGCACCTGCGCCGCGGTCGCGGCGATCTCCTCCGGCGTGTCGGGGAAGGGCTGCTTGGCATGCACCGTCATCAGCGCATCGCTCAGGCCCTTGGGCAGGCTGTGCGTGCTCGCGGCCGCATGCATGATGCGGCGCGCCCAGTCGGCCTCGCGCACGGCGCGGCGCGCGTGCTGGCTCACCTGCGTGGTGAGGATCGCCGCGGCGTCGAGCTCGGCGCAGATGCCCAGCATCAGCGCATTGATGCCGCTGGTGTCGGCCTCGGTCAGCTCGGTGATGTTGCCCACGCCGACCAGGATGTCGATGTCCGGATGGCGCTCGCGCAGCCGGTGGTAGCGCGCCAGCGAGGCGAGAAAGCCGAACGGCAGCGGATCGAGGATGGGGTCGGCAAGAAAGGCGCGGCCCTTCTTGCGCAGCGCCGTGATGGCCTCGTCGAGCGAGGCCTCGTCTTGCGGCGTGCGCGGAATCAGCACCGGCGTCGCGGCCACTTCGTCGGCCAGCCACAGCGTGTCGATCGTGAGGCTCAGCAGGTAGTCGGCGCCGGCAAGGCCGCCGCGGCGCAGCTCGTCGACATCGAGCGAATCGACGCTGACCGCGAAGCCCTCGGCCTTGAGCGCGCGCACCGCGCCTTCGAGATGCGGAAACGGCGTAGCCGGCAGGCCGCCGAGGTCGATCACGTCGGCGCCGTCGGCCTGGAGCGCACGCGCGCGTTCGACGATCGCCTCGACATCGAGCCTGGGCGCATCGACGATCTCGGCAAAGATCTTGGTGCGGTAGCGCGCCAGGTCGACCGGATGCGCCTGGCGGTTGAAGAAGCGCGGCAGGTCCTTCAACTCCTCGGGCCCGCGCTGCACCGGAATGCCGTAGTGCGCGGTGAGCGCATCGACATCGCCGCGCGCGCGCCCGGGCAGGATCAGCCGGTCGGCCGCGACGGGCGCGGGCACGCGGCGCTTGACCATGTCGGTGGTCATCAGCGCGGCGACCTGCAGCCCGATCTCGCGCACCTCCCAGCTGAAGGCCGGCGGCTCGATGCCCGTCAGCACGCGCTTGAGCGCGGGCTCGGCGAGCCGTCCGGTCAGGAAGAGGATGTGTTCCATGCGAGCGAGAGCGACGCAAGTCTCGCGCCGAGCGCGGCGACCAGCTCGTCGGGCGTCGTGACGACCTGGCAGAACTCGATCGCGCGCAGCCGCTCGACGTTGTCGAGCTCCAGCTTCCTCGGGCGCAGCGTGAGCCATTCCTCGGCCGAGGTCTGCGGCGCCTTGGTCACGACCACCGGCTCGGTGTCGCACGCGAACACGATGCCTGGAATGCCCAGCTTGCCGGCCTGCGCGAACATGTTGGTCGGCAGCGTGTCGCTGAAACCGTAGGCGCACTTGGCCACCGTGTTGCTGGTCGCGGGCGCGACCACCACCGTGTGATAGATGTCGTCGTAGAGCGAGCCCACCGGCACCGAGCTCGCGCTGTTGTCGCGAAACACGCGGAACTGCTTGCGCAGCTCCTCGAGCCGATGGCCGTACAGCGGCAGCACCTCGTTCGCCGCGGCCGACAGGAACAGGTCCACGTCGGGCAGGCGCTTGGCGATCTCGATGGATTCGTCGAGGTAGTGGCCCGAGCCCGTCACGCACCAGGCGAAGCGCGAACGTCGCTTCGCCTGGATGACGGGAACGTCATCGTCCCCTGTGCTACCGCTGGTGGGATAGCGGGATGTGGAGCTTGTGGAGCTTGCGGTAGAGGGTATTGCGGCTGACATGGAGCGCCTTGGCAACGTTGCTCACGTTCCAGCGTTGGTCTTGCAGCAGGCGCAGCAGCACTTCGCGCTCGTTGGCCTGGATCAGGTTGAGCCCGGCGGTCGCGGCGCTGCTGTCGTCGGGTTCGTCTTCGCCGGCGATGTCGGCTTCGAAGCTCGACGACATCGGCGCCGGCAGCGCCATCGGCGCGCCGGGCATGCCGGCATCGGCCCGCAGCGCCGGCAGATGCTCGACATCGATGCGATCGCCGTCGGCCAGCGCGACCGCGGTGCGCAGCACATGGCGCAGCTGGCGCACGTTGCCGGGCCAGGCGTGCTGCATCAGGCGCGCCAGCGCGGCCGGCGACAGCGTCGCGTGCGCGCCGGCCTCGGCCGCGAGCAGGCCGAGGATCAGCTCGCGCTTGTCGCTGCGCTCGCGCAGCGCCGGCAGCGGGACCGTGTAGCCGCACAGGCGGTAGTACAGGTCTTCGCGGAAACGGCCGGCCTGCACCAGCGCGCCGAGGTCGCGGTGGCTGGCGCTGACGAGCTGGAACTGCACCGAGACCACGTCCTCGCTGCCCAGCGGCGTGACCTGGCGCTCGTCGAGCACTCGCAGCAATCGCGCCTGCAGCTCGAGCGGCATGTCGCCGATCTCGTCGAGGAACAGCGTGCCGCGATCGGCCTGCAGGATCTTGCCGCGCCGGCCGGTGCGCTGCGCGCCGGTGAAGGCGCCGGCGCGATAGCCGAACAGCTCGCTCTCGATCAGGCTCTCGGGCAGGCTCGCGCAGTTGACCGCGACGAAGGCGCCGCTCGCGTTCGGGCTCTTGCCGTGCAGCGCGCGCGCGAAGACTTCCTTGCCGGCGCCGGTCTCGCCGTGCAGCAGCACCGGGATCTCGCGTGCGATCGCGCGCGTCGCGCGCTGGAACTGCTCTGACAAGCGCGGGTCGCCGAAGCCCACGTTCTCTCGCGCGGCCACCGCCGGCGGCGAGCTGATGGCGGCATCGACCGCGTCGATCGCGCCGGCGCGCGCACGTTGCGCGCTCGGCGCGGTGCGCAGGCCGCGTTCGGTGGACGAAGGATCGGACGCGGGCCGCCGGGCGACCGCGAAGAAGCGGTTCGCCGCATTGGCCGCGCGATAGGTCACCACCGGGTGGTAGGCGCTGCGGCTCGAGCGTTCGAGCAGGTTCTCGAGCGAGGTCTGGAAGATGTCGTCGACGCGGCGCAGGCGCAGCTCGTCGATCGAGCGAAAGCCCAGCTGCATCAGCGCGCTGCGGTTGGCCGCGAGGATGTGGCCATCGGCCGCGACCGCGAGCTTGCCCTCGTGAAGCGTGTAGACGAACTCGGGGCGCGAGTGGAAGTGCAGCGGATGCGCGTCACGGAAGCGCAGGTCGAGCATGCGGTTCTCGATCATCTGCGCGGTCATGCCCAGCAGCACCAGCAGATGCTGCTGCTGCAGGCCGGAGCGGCTGGTCACGTCGAGCACGGCGCACATCTGGCCGTTGGCGTCGTGCACCGGCACCGCCGAGCAGGTCAGCGAGGTGAACTGCGTGAAGAAGTGGTCCTCGCGCCGCACCGCCACCGGGCCGGCCGCCGCGAGGCAGGTGCCCATGCCGTTGGTGCCGGCCTCGGCCTCGCTCCAGACCGCGCCGACATGAAAGCCCAGCGGCGCGACCTCTTCGGCGAACTCGGGCGACGAGACCATGTGCATGATCACGCCGTCGGTGTCGGTCAGCACGACCGCGGACTCGGGATCGGCCAGCTGCTGGTACAGCGTGGTCATCTCGTAGCGCGCGCAGTCGATCAGATCGGCCAGCCGCTGGCAGCGCTCGTCGAGCGCGGCCTTGCCGAGTACCGGCGGCTTGCGCGGGCGATCGGGGTGGAGATGGTGTTCCTGCAGGCAGCGCTGCCACGAGCGAGCGACCAGGTCGCTGGTTTCGGTGGCGGGTGCGCCGTGCTGGACGACCTCCAGCACGCGGTGGGCGTGGCGGTGATCGGTAGGGGTCAACGTCAGGCTCATGTCTCCTCCGCGAGCGAAGGCGGATGGGGCTCGTCGGCCGTGAACGGCTGCGTGCCCACTATGGTGGGATCGAAGGAATGATTCTCGCGCCGGAACCGGTCGAGAGCAGGGGGAAACCCCATGGGGTTAACACCTTGCCCCCAGCATGGCGCAAATCGCGTGCCCGCCGGTGGCGCTTGGCCCATGACTTGCTGACGTGAAGGGATAATTCCGAAGCGCCGACAGGAGACACCGTGACCGCCAGCCCCTTGCAATTCCTCGCGCCCGCGGACGCCGCGCAAGCGAGCGAGCCGCTCGACATCGTCTTCATCGAGGGTTTCACCGGGCACACGGTGATCGGCATCCACCACGACGAGCTGCACGACACGCAGCCGCTGCGCATGGACCTCGCGATCGGCGTGCCGCGCCCGCGCGCCTGCGACTCCGATCGCATCGGCGACACGATCGACTACAGCGTCGTGCGCGAGCGCCTGCATCGGCATCTGAAGGAGCATCGGCTGCAGTTGCTGGAAGCCTTTGCCGAATCGGTGGCCGACATCCTGCTCGACGAGTTCGGCGCGCACTGGGTTCGGCTGTCGGTGGCCAAGCCGCGCAAGTTCGACGATGTCGATGCGGTGGGCGTGGTGATCGAGCGGCGCCGGCGCGTGGACGCTGCGTCGCGCGGCGCGTCGGTGCTGACGCTGATCGGCGCGGGCCACGTGCCGACCTCACGCAAGTAGCCGCTCCAGAACGACAAAGCGCCCCGAAGGGCGCTTGTCGGTGCGAGGCACAAGGAGAGGCGCGCTGGGAACCTTCAGGGCGGTTGGAACGTACCTCGGCGCTCGCGCGCCGCGGTGAGAGTCCGCCCCGACGTTCTTACTTCGCCTGGAACGGGTGGGCGACGCTGCCCTTCTTGGCCACGACGTCGCGGGCCGTCGGCTCGCCGCGCACGGCGCGCTCGATCGACTCCTTGACGGCCTTGTAGTTGTATTCCTGGATCTTCTTGTCGTCTTCGGCCAGCCAGTGGATGAAGACGCCAACGCAGATGAACAGGTCGTCGGCCTCGTCGGCCGGGATGGTGCCGTTCTCGACGCAATCGGCCACCGCCATCGCGACGCCACGCTGGGCCGGGCCGAACATCTGCACCGCCTGCTTGGCACCCTTGATGGTGACCTTGTTGAACATCACCGTGGCCGGCTTCGTCAGAAGGTTCGGCGCCACGACGGCGAGCAAGGAGGTGAAGCCGTCCTTGTTGTTGGTCAGGGCGTTCGCGAACGCGGTCTCGGCAGCGCTGCCGCGCGGGCCGATGATCAGGTCGATGTGCGCAACTTCGTTGCCGTCACCGACCAGCGACTCGCCGACCAGCATCTTGGTGATCTTTGCCATGGCATTCAGTCTCCGGTTGGGGTTGTAGGAGGGAATCAGGGGCTCTAGAGCGCCGCGTCCCCGTGTTCGCTGCAGGACCGGCAGCTGTTCAGTTATCACGTTCCATGCCAGCGAAGGCACGATCGTCCTGCAGAGCGGCCAGCATCAGGGTTGCCACCGTGAGGTCGGCGCTGGTGCCGGGGTTCAGGCCAGCCTGCTTCAGGGTCGAGTCCCAGGCCGCGAACTCCGGATTGGCATCGAGCCGCTCGCCGTCCTCGGCGCGGCGCGCCCAGACTGCCGCCTGCTCGGTGACAGCCTGTGCCGCGGTCGTGCCCCGGCGCCGGACAATGTGTGAATCGAGTCCGCTCGACAGCCAGGCCAGGAAGACCGCCTGCACGCCGGGCGCCGGGTCGTCCCAGCGGCCGTGGCGCTCCCAGGTCGCAAGCCCCAGGTCGAACAGCTCGGCGCCGCCTTCGACGTATTGCTGCGCGATGCGGTCGCGATGCGCGGCCAGCCGCATTGCCTGCTGCAGCGTCACCTCGGCCGGGCGGCTCACGTCGGCCTCGGGCACGCGCCCCAGGCCGCCGGGGTTGGCGACCGAGATCGCGCGAAACGCGCGGTCGGCGTCGTCGATCGTCAGCGCCGCGAACACCGCGGCCATCGCCAGGCGCAGATCGCGGCCGACCTCGGCCGCCACCGCGATCGGCGCGGCCAGCAGCAAGATGCCCAGGTTGGTGTTGCAGCCGGCCACCGCCTGCGTGGCCCACACGCCGACCTCGATGCGTTCGCCGACCGTCGCGTCCTTGAGCGTGATCGCGTCGCGCGCGGCATGCGCGCTGTCGATGAACTGCTGCGCCTGCATGCCGTGGCCCGGCGAGATCAGGCTCACGTTGCCGGGCTTGCGCACCATCACGTCGAGCGTGCAGGCGAGCTCGAACGACGCGGCGATGCGCTGGCGGATGTCGATCATGGGCTTAAGCACGCTGCGCATCCTGCGCGGCCGCGAGGCGCCGCTCGAGAAGATCGTCGACGATGGCCTGCGCGAGGTTGAAATCGGTCACGCGCTGCAGGCCCTGCCAGGCCGCGACGCCGTTGACCTCGAGCACCTGCGGGCCGTCGGGCGAGGGAATCAGGTCGATGCCGGCGTAGTCCATCTCCAGCGCCTGCGCGGCGCGCTCGGCGATCTGCGCCAGCTCGGGCGTCAGCACCGCGCGCACGACGCGCGCACCCTGCGCGACGTTGTGGATCCAGTGCGTGCTGACGCGCTGCATCGCGGCGCGCGCACGCCCGCCGATCACCAGCACGCGCCAGTCGTGGCTGCTCGCCTTGCCGCGCGCATCGCGCAGCGGCGCGACGAAGCGCTGCAGATACGCCAGTTGCCCGAAGCCCGAAAGCGCGGGCAGCGGCACGTGTTCGCCGTCGACGAAGCCCACCCGCACCAGCCCCTTGCCCTGCGAGCCGAACAGCGGCTTGAGCACCAACGCGCGAGCGGCCGCGCTCTCGCGCATCACCAGGCGCTCGGCCTCGGCCTGCGATTCGATCGCCCAGGCGATGGGCGTGGGCACGCCGCGCGCATGCAGCAAGGCGCTGGTCATCGACTTGTCGACGCTGCGCTCGATCGCGCGCGCGTCGTTGTAGACCGCGACACCCAGCTCGCGCAGCGCATGCAGGATGCCCAGCCGCTTGGTGACCTGCTCGAAGCTGCCGCCGGCGATGCCGCGCACGATCGCCGCGTCGGGCAGCGCGTTGCCGAAGCCGGGAATCGCCAGGCCATGCCAGGCGGCCGCGAGGTCGATGCGGCAATCGGCGAGATCGACGCAGCGCCCGACCGCACCGCGCGCGCGAAGCGCTGCCTGGAGTTGTCGCGTATGCCAGCCGGTCTCGTCCGTGAAGATCGCAATACGCATTACGTCGCTACGTCAGTACGTCAACTGCCCAACCACTGCTTCTTCAGCAGCTCCAGGTCGGTAAAGCCGCCGTGGTGCGTCTGGCCGCTGCGCAGGTTGGAGACCCACACCTCGGCCGGCGCGAACAGGGCCGGATCGATCTTGTAGAAATCGTAGCCGGCGGCGATGAAGGTCTCGGCGAAGCCACGCCCGTAATCGCGTGACAGGGTGCACGAGAGTGTGCCGGCAAGTCGCTGGGCCTGCTCGTCGTCGGCATCGACGGTCAGGTGGACGCGTCCGCCGTAGAGGATGGCGTCGTTGGTGCGGCCCATCGCCTGCACGCCGTCGGCGGCCGGCGGGGGCAGCGGCGCGCTGGCCAGGCCGTCGACGATCTGCGCCAGCGGGAAGTGCAGCTCGTGCGCCTGGTGCAGCGCGGTCTCGAGCACGCGCGCGACGATCTGCGTCGTGCCGGCCGCGCTCTGCGTCGGCGTGAGCACGATGGTGAGCTGCTCGGGCGCGAGCGCGCAGTCCTTGAGCAGCTTGTCGATCACGATCTCGGGCGGGCGGCGGTCGACTTCCATCACGATCACGCCGCGCTCGCAGCGGTCGCGCCAGCCGAGCTCGTCGAACAGCTTTTCCTTGGCTGCGAGCGCGCGCGCCGGGCCGGAGCCGAGCGCGAAGAACTTCTTGCCGCCGGTTTCCTCCTTGCTGGCCGCGAGGCTCCAGCCGGCGTACTGGCTGGCCAGGCAGGCGAGCACCGGCTGCGAGCTGGAAACGTCGAGCCAGCTCGGCCAGCCGCTGCTCGGGTCGTGGCGCAGCGAGACCTGGCCCAGCCCGCCCATGCAGATGCGCGCGACCAGCAAGCCGGCCTCGATGCTGCCCGGCACCTCGATGCCGGCATCGACGATCGTCACGCCGCGCGCGTCGCGCGAGACCGCCACGCGCAGCGCATCGGCGCGAGCGATCAGCTCGTCGACCAGCGGCGCGGCCAGCGCATTGACGCTCAACTGAGGAAGCAGGCTCATTCGGGGTTCTCCAGATCTGAAAGCAAGGCCTCGCGCGAACGCGCCAGCGCGGCGCGCACCGCGCCGACGTCGGCGCCGCGCGCGCTGAGGCTGGTGATCGGCTGGCCGGCATCGAAGGTCTGGCCGGCGGCGGGCAGGTCGTGGGCGTCGTCGCGTTCGGCGAGATCCTGCGCGGCGCGCGCCGACAGCTTCACGCGCCGGCGCGCATAGACGATCTCGAGCCCGCGCACGTCGTCCGCGGCGGCGCGGTATTCGGCCAGCATCGCCGCACTCGCCAGCTGGCCGCGACAGGCCTCGACATGCGCGCGCATCAGCGGATGCCGTGGATACAGCGCGAGGCTGCCGGGCGGGCGCGCGTTGATCTCGAGCACGCGGATCGGCTGCTCGTCTTCCTCGTCGGTGAACAGCAGGTCCAGGCTCGCGAGGCCGCGCACCTGCGTGGCCGGCACCAGCGCGGCGAGCGCGCGCTCGATCGCGGCGAGCACGTGCGCCGACAGCGCGATCGGCCCGATCACGCCGCCGTAGACATGGCGACGCGCGCCGACCGCGGTGACGAGCTGGCGCTGGCAGCCGATCAGCCGCGCGCGCTCGCCGTCGGCGAGGAACAGCGCCGAGATCGGCGTCGCGTTGGGCAGCTCGCGTTGCGCGTATTCGCTGGCCAGCAGCCGCGCGACGCTCTCGGCCGGACGCACGCCCCAGCCGCCGCTGGCGTGCAGGTCCTTGACCAGCCAGCCGGCGCGATCGACGGGCAGCTCGAAGCGCGTCGGCGGATGCGCCAGGCCCAGGCGCGCGAGCAGCGCGAACCAGGCGCGCGCGTCGCGCAGCGCGCGCAGCGCGGCGGGCGCGGTGCCCAGGAGAGGCAGCTGCTGTGCGGCCTGCTCGAGCCAGGGCGGCGCATGGTCGAAGCCGCTGCCGGCGACCCAGCCGACGACGCCGCGCTCGTGCGCGCGGCGCGCCAGCGCCTCGAGCAGCAGCGAAGCATCGATCTCGATCGAGCCCGGCTGCGCGATCGGCTGCCAGGCCTCGGCGGCGCGGCGCGTGTCGACGTCGCCGAAGGCGTCGAGCGCGATCACCCGAAAGCCGTCGCGCGCCGCCGCCTCGGCCATCAGCCGCGCGGAAACTCCGGCGACGACCAGGGCGGGCGTGGCCATGGCACCGCCGCGCAACGTCAGGTCTTCTTCGATTCGGCGAGGACCGCGCGCGCGACCTCGAACGCGGCATCGAAGCTCAGGGCCACCGGTTTCTCGGTCTCGCGCATGCGCACCAGCAGGCGGTGCTGGGTCTGGTACTTCACGTTGCCCACCGCCAGGGCTCCGATGCCGACGGCCGAGGTGCCGGCCAGCGGCTTGCCGTCGTCCATCACGCCCACGCCGGCGATGCCTTCGGGCGGCACCGCGTTGACATCGGCCGCGACCTTGAGCTGCTTCGCGAAGCCCAGGTCCTCGGGCGAGATCACCTGCACGCCGGCGACCGCGGTCGCGAGCACGACATCGGCCTCGCCGATCGAGCGGCGGATCGCCTCGCGATCGCCGCCGGACACGCCGTGCAGCGTCGCGCCGAAGCGCTTGCCGGTCTCTTGCGCGGCCTCCTCGGCGACGTCGATCCCGTGGCGGCTCGACAGCACCACGATCGCGCCCTCGCGCGCCGCCAGCACGCCGGCGATGCGGCCCACCGTGCCGGTGCCGCCGATGATGGTCACGCGCTGTCCGGACAGCGTTTCGCCGCGCGCCTTGAGCTTGGCTTCGACGCAGGCCACCATCGCCGCGGCGGTGGTGTAGGAGCCGCTCGGGTCGGCCATCGTCGAGACAACGAAGGGCTTGACCATCGACTTGCCGGCGCGCTCGAGCATGTCGGCCGCGAGCAGCACGTCGCGACCGCCGATGAACAGGCCCGTGCGTGCGACGCCCTTGGGGCCGCGCGAGAAGATCGCATCCTGCGTGAGGCCGAGCACCGCGTCGAGCGTGACGTCGGTGTAGGTCGGCAGCAGCTGCCAGCCGGCGTCGGCGGCCATGTTGATGTCGAACGGGCTCATCTGCTTGCCCGGCGTCAGCATGTGGAGGATGTAGGGACGGTCCATGATGGGTACGGCTGGATGCGGCGAAAAGTGCGGGACTGAAAACTTCAGGCGGCACGCGCGGCGCGCAGGCCTTGTGCCGGTGCATCGACGAGCACCTGCGCGCCCTGGGCGCGCGGTCGCACGAGCTCGACTTGCAGCGAGTCGCCGATCTGCCCCGCCGCCTGGGCCGCGGCGATCAGCGCCGCGCCGCGCGCGGCATCGGGCACGAAGGCGAAGCCGCTCGGGCCCCAGGAACTCTGGCCGATCGCGACCGGCATGCCGATCAGCGCGGGCGCATGCGCCTCGATCCAGCCGAGCGCGCGCGCCACCGCGCCGCTGGTGAAGGCGCCGTGCGGCTGGGCCGGCGCGAAGTGCTCGCCGAGCAGGCGCTGCAGCGTCGAGATGCCGGCCGAGAAGGCCTTGAAGTCGCCGTCGGCCGCGCCCGGCAGCACGCGCATCAGCACCTCGTGGCACAGGGCGGCCGCGCGTTCGGCGGGAAACGGCGCCAGGCGCGCGAGCGCGGCGCGCTCGGCGTCGCCGGACAGACCGGCGACATCGGGATCGCGCACGAGGATCACGCGCCAGTCGGCGGGCAACTGCAGCTGCGACAGCACCGGGGCCGCGCGCCCGTCCGCCCCCGGGCCGCCGTCGAGGATCAGGCCGCCATGGTCGAAGCCCGCGATGCCGATGCCCGAGCGCAGGCCGCGGCCGAGCAGCTGCGCGAGCTCGGCGCTGGCGATGCCCGCGCTCTCGTGGCCGAGCAGGCGCGCATAGGCGCGCCCGATCGCGAGCGCCAGCTGGGTGCCCGAGCCGAGGCCGGCATGGGCCGGCAGCGTCGACAGCAGCTCGAGCTGCAGCGCGTCGTCGCGCGGCGAGGGCAGCTTCTCGCGCAGCGTCGCGAGGTGGCGCGCCGCGCGCGCGGCCTCGTGCCGCGTCTCGTGGTTCGCGACGACGCGGTCTTCGCCATGGCCCAGCCAGGCCAGCCGCACGACGGTCGAGGGCCCGTCGATCACGAGGCCCAGGCTGCCGAAGCGCCGCCCGAGCGTCGCGCTCGGATCGAGGAAGCCCAGGTGCAGCCGCGCCGGTGCGCGCACCTCCACCTGCCGGGCTTCGGAGGTCGCGAGAAAGGCGGGCAGGGAGGGCGTCATGTCGGTGGGGTTTGCGCGGACCGGGGAGGCCGGTGCAACACCGACCTTAGCAAGCCCCATTCCCCGCGCACCCACCGATGCTATTGCGCGGCCGCGCCGCGCGTCAGCGGGGAAGCGCTGTCCCGCCCCCAGAGCAGCCTGCTCCGTCGGCGGGACGCACGCCCCTGACCAGGGGCATCGTCACGAGTCAGAACTTCATGCGCAAGCCGAGGTAGAACGAACGCACGGCGCCGGGTGCGACGAACAGCGCATCGCGCTCGTCGCCGGTGAACTGGCCACTCGGGCTGAACACCGTTTCGGCCAGCGCGCCGAAGGTTTCGTAGCGGCGGTCGAAGACGTTGTTGACGGTCGCGTACAGCTCCCAGGTCTTGCCCGGCTTCCAGTTCGCGCGCAGGTTCAGAAGGCCGTAGCCCGGCACCTTGAGCTTCTTCGCTTCGGGTTCCTCGCCGGCCTCGGGGTCCTCGAGCAGGCCGTCCTCGTTGCCGGACACCGTGCGGCTCGAATAGGCCTGCGCGTCGGCGCCGAGCGTGACGCCCGAGCCCACGCGCCAGTCGAACGCGAGCTTGAGCGTGTGGCGCGGCAGGCCGGCGATGCGCGTGCCGGGCGTGATGGACACGTTGCGCTCGCCCTGGCGCAGCACGCCGTCGGCCTGGTAGGTGGCATCGAGGAAGCTGTAGCCGGCGCCGAAGTCGAAGGCGGAGGTGCTGGCGGTGTACTCGAGGTCGACGCCCTGGTTGCGCGTCTTCGGGAAGTTGGCGAAGTAGCCCAGCTGCCCGTTCACGCTGACGCTGCGAAACAGGATGTCGTCGCGGTTGTCGGTGCGGTAGGCCTCGACGTTGAGCCGCTGGCCCGGTGCGATCGGCCAGCGAGCGCCGGCTTCGAGCGTGGTCGACTTGACCTGTTCGAGATAGGGGTCGGCCTGCAGCCCGGCGGGCAAGCGGCAGGGCTCGTCGGGATCGGCGCAGCCGAGCTCGATGACGGTCGGCACGCGCGTGTTGCGCGCGATGTTGGCGAACAGCGTCGTGCCGCCCTCGAGCTTGTGCGCGATGCCCAGCGCCGGGTTGAGGCTGCTGTAGTTGAAGGTCTCGCGCGGCTTGTCCTCGACGATGCCGGTGTCGTCGTCACGCGTCGTCAGCTGGTTGCTCACGCGCGAGTGGTTGTAGCGCAGCGTGCCGGTGACGTGGGTGCGCGAAGCGACCTGCCAGGTGTCGGTGGCGTACAGGCCATAGCTGGTGGTCTTGCCGTCGACGTCGGCCGAGAGTTCGCTGTCCTCGTCGGCGATCGGTGTCACGCCGCGGTCGGCGGTGAACATGCCGGGGCGCTCGAACTGGCGGTAGCGCACGTCGGCCTGGTCGACCGTGAAGCCGGCCTGCCATTGGTGGGCGCCGCTGGTGCGCGCATAGGCGATCGCGGCGCCGTAGCCGGTCTGCTCGGTCTGGGTGGTGTTGAAGGCGGCGTTGGGCGCGGCGGGATCGGTGTCGTCGATCTCCTCGGCTTCGTCGCCGTTGATGGTGTCGCGCTTGGTCTTGCGCACGTAGGCCAGCGCCGAGATCGAGCTTTGCGCGTCGAGCGAGTGCAGCAGGTTGAACGACAGCTGGCCGAGCTTGTTCTCGGTGCGGTCGGGATAGGTGTAGACCGCTTCGCGGCGATGGAAGTACAGGTCCTTCTCCAGCGCGCCGTCCTCGATGCCGTACGCCGGCAGCAGGCCGTTGCCGACCAGGTCGCTTTGCGCGACCAGCAGGCCCACGCTCCAGGCGGTGCTGCCGTCGTCGCGGCCGATCTTGCCGAACAGCTGCTGCAGGTCGCCGTCGGAGTGGTCGCGCCAGCCGTCTTCGTCGAAGGCGGTCGCGGCGATGTAGGCGTGCCAGCCGCTGTCGTCATGGAAACCGTAGCTGAGATCGGCGCGCTTGCGACCGAAGCTGCCGGCGCCGAGTTCGGCGTGGAAGCCCGGCGCGGTGCGGCCGTCGTGCGTGGAATAGACCAGCGCGCCGCCGAGCGAGTTGAGGCCGAAGGCCGGGTTGGCGCCCGGCACCAGCGAGATGGAGTCGATCGCGAACTCGGGCACGAGGTCGAAGTTGATGACGTCGCCGAAGGGCTCGTTGATGCGCACGCCGTCGAGGTAGACCGACAGGCCTTGGCCCGCGCCGAGCAGCGGCGAGGCGCGAAAGCCGCGATAGGTGAGGTCTCCCTGGAAGGGGCTGCCCTGGATCTCGTTGACCTGCACGCCGGTCACGCGGCGGTTCATGAAGTCGTTGAGGTTCTGCGTGTCGGCCGAGTCGATGCGCGAGCGCTTGATCAGCTGCGTGGAGTAGGGCAGCAGGTCGCGATCGATGCCCTGGCCGGGCAGCGGGCTGGTGCCGATCACCTCGACCGGCGGCAGCACGACGGCCGGGGCTTCGGGGGCGGTCTGCGATGCGGCGGCGAAGCTCGCCGCGGCCATTGCCGCCGCGAGTGCGATACGGCTCTTGCGCAAACCTCTGCGGGGAAGCCCTAGTGAACTTGCTCCGTGCTGGAGCGGCGCGCATCGTGCTGCTGCGGCGATCATCGTGTGTCTCCTGGATTTGTATCGTTGTGTCGTGAACGGAACAGACGCGCATCACAGAGCAATGCTCACGCCGCCTGCCTCGGGAATCGTTCCCGAGCTGGCGGCCGCGCCGCCGCTCGCCTTGCCGGGCCTGGTGATGCGGCGCGCCGGCGCGCTCGCCGTGCTGTGCCTCGTGCTCGCGCTGCTGCTGGGGCTGTGGCAATCGCAAAAGGACATGCGCGACGAGCTCGCCGACGCGATCGCGAGCGCGCAGCTCACCGTGCTGCTGGCCGAGCTGTCGACGCTGTCCGACGACGAGGCGCTCGCGCGCATCGCCGCGCTGCAGCCGGTGCGCGAGGCACGCCACCTGCATCTCGAGGTGCGCGACGCGCAAGGCCGCGAGCGCATCGGCGAGCCGCAACTGCCCAGCGATGCCTGGCCGATGCGCATCGCGCTGGCGCTGAACCAACGGCTGTTTCCGCCGCCGCCGTCGCAGCGCGTCGAGTGGAGCGTCACGCGGTCCGACGGCTCGCGCTGGCAGCTCGCGCTGGTGGCCTCGTCCGATCGCGAGCAGCGCGAGGCGCTGTCGAACTGGCTCGCGATGTTCGGCGTGCTGCTGCTCGGCTGCGTCGGCCTGCTGGCGGTGATGCGCTGGTCGCTGGCGCGCTCGTTCGCGCCGCTGGCGCGGCTGCTGGCGGCGATCGGCGCGCTCGGCGGCCGCGACCACGCGCAGCAGATCGGCGCCTTGCCGGCGATGCCGGTGCGCGAGCTCGACGCGATCGCGCAAGCATTGCGCCGCCTGGCCGATTCGCTGGCCGAGGCGCAGGCCGCTCGGCGCGTGCTGGCGCAGCAGGTCTTCAGCCTGCAGGAAGACGAGCGCACGCGGCTCGCGCGCGAACTGCACGACGAGTTCGGCCAGCGCCTGACCGCGCTGCGCGCCGACGCGGCCTGGCTCGCGCGCCGCGTCGCGAGCGATGGCGATGCAGCGCAGGTGGTCGAGGGCATGAGCGCGCAATGCCGGCTGATCCACGAAGACATCCGCGCGCTCTTGGCGCGGCTGCGCCCGCTGCCGCTGGCCGACGATGGCCGCGGCGAGCCGCCGGCGCGCCTGGCCGAGCTGCTGCGCTCGCTCGCGGCGGGCGGCTCACCGGCCGCCGACCGCGGCCTCGCGCTCGATCTCGAGATGACGATGCACACCGCCGACGGCCGCACGCTGCCCTGGCCGATGGACGATGACGCCGCGCCGCGCCTGCCGCGCGCGCTGGTGCTCGCGCTCTACCGCGCGAGCCAGGAGGCGTTGACCAATGCCGCGCGCCATGCGCAGGCGCGGCGCGTGCAGCTCGCGCTGCGGCTCGAAGACGGCCAGCGGCTGCGCTGGTCGGTGCGCGACGACGGCGTCGGCCTTTCGGATGCGGCGCAGGCGATGCGCCACGGCAGCGGCCTCGCGAGCCTGCAGGAGCGCATCTGGTCGCTCGGCGGCGAGCTGCGCTTTTCCAGCGGCATCGACGGGCGCGGCCTCGGCCTGGAAGCCACGCTGCCGCTGGCGCAGCGCGACGAGGACACAGCAAGATGAACTTCGCTTCCTTCAGCGACTCGCGGCCGGTGCGCCACCGCGTCGCGCTGGCCGACGACCATGCGGTGGTGCGCGCCGGCTACCGCCGCCTGCTCGAACTCGAGCCCGACATCGATGTCGTCGCCGAGTTCGGCGATGCCGAGTCGGCCTACGTGGCGCTGGCGCAGGCGGACGAATGTCCTGCCGACTTGCTGGTGCTCGACCTGTCGATGCCGGGGCGCAGCGGCCTCGAGATGCTGGGCCGCATCGGCCAGCGCGCGCCGCGCTTGCGGGTGCTGGTGTTCACCATGCACGACAGCGTCGCGATGATGCGCCAGTGCCGCGAGGCCGGCGCGATGGGCTTCGTCACCAAGGCCAGCGAGCCGCAGGCGCTGATCGACGCGGTGCGCTGCGCGCTGCGCGGCGAGGCCGTGTGGCCCGCCGAGCTGGAAGTGGCCGCGCGCGACGGCGCCGCGCACGAACGGCTGTCGCCGCGCGAGTTCCAGGTGCTGCAGTACCTGATCGCCGGGCGAAGCGTCGACGAGATCGCGACGCTGCTGCGCTTGTCGGGCAAGACGGTCGCGAACTATCAGACGCTCGTGCGGCAGAAGCTCGGCATCGCGACCGCCGTCGAGCTCCTGCACTACGCCCGCGAACACGGCTTGCAGGGGCTGTGAACAGCGTCACGTTCATCGCTCCATAAAAGGGGGGGATAGGGCGGATCCCACCCTTGAGTTGACCGTCCCTCGCGCCGAATGGCTGCTTACGGATCTGCCGTGAAACGAGGGGGGGACAGAACATGACGTCGAAGATCAAGAACCTGCCGGTGAAAGCGAAGCTGATGTTCGCCTTCCTGGCGCTGGCGGCCATCGTGGTCGCCGTGGCGGGCTTGTCGCTGGCGGCCTTGAGCCGTTCGAACGCGCGCTTCGCCGATTACCTGGCCGAGATCGGCGCGCGCGAACAGCTCGCGACCGATGTGCGCAGCGCCGCGAACCGGCGCGCGATCGCCGCGCGCAACCTGGTGCTGGTCAACGAAGGGCCGGACCGCGATGTCGAGAAGGCCGCGGTGACCAAGGCCCACGAGGAAATGCAGACCGCGCTCGCGGCGCTCAAGCAGGTGCTGTCCAAGGCCGCCGATGCGACCGAGCGCGAGCGCACGCTGTTCGCCGAGATCGAGAAGGTCGAGGCGCAGTACGGCCCGGTCGCGCTGGACATCGTCGGCAAGGCGCTCGACAACCAGCGCAGCCTGGCGATCGCCAAGATGAACGCCGAGTGCCGACCGCTGCTGGCCGCGCTGATGAAGGCCGCGCGCGGCTACATCGACTACACGCACGGCGAGGCGCAGGCGCGCGCCAAGGAGGCCGAGGCGATGTATGCGCACGAGCGCAACCTGATGGTCGTCGTGTGCCTGCTGGCCGTGGGCTCGGCGATCGCGCTGGGCTGGCTGCTCAGCCGCGCGATCACCGTGCCGCTGGCGCAGGCGGTGCAGTTCGCCGACGCGGTGGCCGCGGGCCAGCTCGACAACCGCATCGTGGTCGATCGCGACGACGAGCTCGGCCATCTGCTGGGCGCGCTGAAGAAGATGAACGAGAGCCTGATCGGCATGGTGGGGCGCGTGCGCCAGTCGGCCGACGGCATCGCCACCGCGTCGGCGCAGATCGCCAGCGGCAACCAGGACTTGTCGAACCGCACCGAGCAGCAGGCCAGCGCACTGCAGCAGACGGCAGCGTCGATGCAGCAGATGACCGAGACGGTGCAGCACAACGCCGACACCGCGCGCCAGGCCAGCCAGCTCGCGAGCTCGGCGGCCCAGGTCGCGGGCCGCGGCGGCGAGGTGGTCGGGCGCGTCGTCGAGACGATGGGCGAGATCACCGAGTCGTCGAAGAAGATCGTCGACATCATCGGCGTCATCGACGGCATCGCGTTCCAGACCAATATCCTGGCGCTCAACGCCGCGGTTGAAGCAGCCCGTGCGGGCGAGCAGGGCCGCGGCTTCGCGGTCGTGGCCTCCGAGGTGCGCAGCCTCGCGCAGCGCTCGGCCAACGCCGCCAAGGAGATCAAGACGCTGATCGGCGCGTCGGTCGAGCGGGTCGCGGCCGGCAGCGCGCTGGTCAACGAGGCGGGCGCGACGATGTCCGACATCGTCAACCAGGTGCGCCGCGTGACCGACCTGATCGCCGAGATCGACGCCAAGACCGTCGAGCAAAGCGGCGGCATCAAGCAGGTCAACCAGGCCGTCGCGTCGATCGACCAGGGCACGCAGCAGAACGCCGCGCTGGTCGAGGAGAGCGCGGCCGCGGCCGGCAGCCTCAGCCAGCAGGCAGGCGACCTGCTCGGCGTGATCGCGGCGTTCAAGACCGGCGGCGCGAGCCCGGCCTTCGCCTGAGCGTCAGGCCGATGTCAAGCAAATGAGCGGGATTCGTCCCGCTCATTGCGCTTCTGGTGAGCATGCTCACTCCATAAAGTTCGGGGTTCCACTTCAGGGAGTCGCACGCGGGAACGAACCCTCGGCAGGATGAAGAGGGAATCCCCGTGAAACTGAGCTTGAAGCTCCCGCTCGCGATGGCGGGCCTGGCCGCGGCGCTGCTGCTGACGGCGCTGTTCGGCATCTACAGCCTCAACGGCGCGCTCGGCGCCTACGAGGTCGATGTCGCTCGCAACGTCGCCAACGAGCGCGCCGTCAGCGAGATGAGCCTGGCGTTCAAGACCCAGGTGCAGGAATGGAAGAACACGCTGCTGCGCGGCAAGGACGCGAAGCAGCTCGATCGCTACTGGAGCGCGTTCGAGAAGGAAGAGGCGCACATCGCCAAGAGCGCGGCCGAGCTGCTCGCGCGCCTGCCGCAGGGCCAAAGCCGCGACCTCGTCGCCAAGTTCGCCGAGGCGCACAAGACCATGGGCGCGGGCTACCGCAAGGGCTTCGAGGCCTTCAAGGCCGCGAACTTCGAAGCGGCGGTGGGCGATGCCGCGGTCTCGGGCGTCGATCGCGAGCCGAGCAAGCTGCTCGACGAGGCGGTCGAGAAGATCACCGCCGACAGCGCGCGCGTCGCCGAACAGGCGGGCGCGCAGGCGTCGCGTGCGACCTGGCTCAGCGTGATCGTGATGCTGGTGGTCGCGGCCGCGGGCGTGGCCGGCGGCGTGTGGTTCAGCCGCACGATCACGCGACCGCTCGAGCATGCGGTCGAGGTGGCCGGCGCGGTGGCGGGTGGAGACCTGAGCCAGCGCATCGATTCGAACGGCCGCGACGAAGTGGCGCAGCTGTGCCGGGCGCTGGCAGACATGGTGCAGCGCCTGCGCGGCGTGGTCGGCGAGGTGCGCCAGGGCGTCGAGTCGGTCAGCACCGCCTCGGCGCAGATCGCGACCGGCAACCAGGACCTCTCGGCTCGCACCGAGCAGACGGCCTCGAACCTGCAGGAAACCGCGGCGTCGATCGAGCAGATCAACGGCACGGTCGCACAGTCGGCCGATACCGCGCAGCAAGCCAACCAGCTCGCCGCCAGCGCCGCCGAAGCGGCCAGCCAGGGCGGCGCGGTGGTGCAGCGCGTGGTCGCCAGCATGCAGGAGATCACCGACTCGTCGCGCAAGATCGCCGACATCATCGGCGTGATCGACGGCATCGCGTTCCAGACGAACATCCTCGCGCTCAACGCCGCCGTCGAGGCGGCGCGTGCCGGCGAACAGGGCCGCGGCTTCGCGGTCGTGGCCTCCGAGGTGCGCAGCCTCGCGCAGCGCTCGGCCAACGCCGCCAAGGAGATCAAGACGCTGATCGAGACCTCGGTCTCGCGCGTCGCTTCCGGCGCGCAGCTCGCCGAGGAAGCCGGCCAGAGCATGGGCGGCATCGTCAACTCGGTGCGCCGCGTGACCGACATGATGGGCGAGCTGTCGGCCGCCTCGCGCGAGCAGCGCGACGGCATCGGCCAGGTCAACCAGGCGATGAGCAACCTCGACGACCTGACCCAGCGCAATGCCGCGCTGGTCGAGGAGTCGGCGGCGGCCGCGGCCTCGTTGCGCGAGCAGGCGGCGAGGCTGTCGCAGGTGGTGTCGGTGTTTCGCACCGAGGCGCAGCCGGCCTGACACACTGTTGCTGACGAGGAGCCGCGCGAGCGGCTCTAATTCGCGCTTGTGCAGATTTCCGGCGCCCTAGCCGTACGCCGCCATGCCTGGCATGTTCGATTTCGACACGGACGACATCGACGTCGTCATCTCCGAGCTCCTCGTCGCCACTGCCGACAACGCCGATCCGCTGCTCGACGACAGCGTCAAGGAGGTGCTGATCAGCCTGCGCGCGCGGCTCGGCATGGACGTGGTGTTCGTCTCCGAGTTCGTCGACGGCAAGCGCATGTTCCGCTTCGTCGACCGCGACGACCGCGCGCCCGAGCTGCATGCCGGCGCGGCCAATCCGATCGAGGAATCGGTGTGCCAGCGCGTCGTCGACGGTCGCCTGCCCGAGCTGATCCACGACGTGATGGCGCTGCCCAAGCAGGCCGACGTGCCGGCGCTGCCGTTTCGCGTCGGCGGCCACCTGAGCACGCCGATCGTGCTGCGCAGCGGGCGCACCTACGGCACGCTGTGCTGCTTCAGCAGCGCGCCGAACGACGGCCTGCGCCAGAAGGATCTCGCCACGCTCAAGCTGTGCGCGCAACTGGTGGCGCGCAAGCTCGAGATGGCCGGCCAGACCGGCCTGGTCGAGCCGCCGTCCAACTGGGCGCTCGAGCCGCTGGCCGAGTACAAGTCATCGGTCTGGCACCTGCCCTGATCACACCCTGATCACTTGGGCTTTCCGGTGCTGGTGGCGCCGGGCGCATCGATCCTCATGACGCCGCAGTAGAGCTGTTCGATCAGCGGCTGCACGGCCTGTGCGATCAGCGCATCGCGGAGCGAGGCCAGCAAGGGAACGGCGGCCGTCGGGTCGGCCTTGGGGTCGGCGCGGCAGAGGTAGCTGTGCACATCGTCGATCACCCAGTCGAGGATGGTTTGCACTTGCTGGAACAGCAGTTCCGCGCCGTCGCTCACCGGCGGATCGAAACGGATGCCGGGCGGCTGCAACTGCGCGAAGTCGGCGCCCAGCCATCGGATCGTGATGCGTACCGACTCGCTGGCCCTCGGGTCCAGCGTCGTGGGCTGCGGCCCGATCTGGCCCTGCAGGTAGCGCCACATGGCCGCGCCGATCGTCTCCAGCACTTGCTGGTGCTCGATCGTCGCGTGCCGGCCCAGCGCTTTCTCCAGGCTTCGCTGGAGCTGGTCCAGGCCGAGCAGCGTCGCGGCGCAGACGTTGAAGTCGTCGGCCTGCTCGTCTTCCTCTTCGTCGACGTTGTGAAGCTGGGCGAAGTAGCGCTCGTAGTCGTAGGCCAGATAGTCGCGCAGCATGTCGACGAGAACGTCGCTCAGTTGGTTGTCGAGCACGAGCTTGTTCCAGTGCTCGTTGGACGTCAGGCTGGCGGCCTTCGTCGTGCCCAGCGCCGCGCGCGCGGCGGGCGCGTCGATCTCGGCCAGATGGGCGATGTGATGGCCGAGCCGCTCGGCAATGCTGCTCAAGGTGGCGCTGTAGCTCGTCAGGACGGCAGTCGCGAGCGCGGTCGAGCCCTTTTGCAGCTGCTGCCTGCGCCGGTCACGGTTGCGCGCGAAGCAGGCGGTCATGAAGAACTTCGCCAGCGAGGGCGGCAGTTCCGCGACCTGGAAGCCGAGCCGGGTCAGCGCGCGGTGCTCGAGAAGCACGAACAGCGCCTCGTCCAAGCTCAGGTAGAGCTCGCGGCGGATCGGCGGGCTGATCTTCAGGGTGGCCAGCTTCGGTGCGGCATCGAGCAGCGACTTCAGCCGTGCCTTCCAGTTCGAGTTCCAGGCTTCGGCATGCGTCGTCGCGTCGCCACCGGGCAGCCTGAGGTTCGGGTCGAGCCAGTTGCGCTCGATCGTTCTCAGCGACAGCAGCTGCAGCAGCCACGGCGGTTGCTGCTTCTCGCCCATGCCGTTGCAGATCAGCAAGACGGCCTTGTTCAGGTCCGGCACCTCGAGGGTGAGCCACAGCTGCAGCGTGTGGCCGAGCAGTTCCACGAAGGCTTCCTGGGCCGGCGCCTCGTCCAGCAGCAGTGCGGACGTCATCTTCAGGTTGAAGCTTTCGACGCGTTGGTTCTTCGCGGCTGCGGCGAGCAGCGCCAGGCAGACGGCCCGGCTCCCCTTGGCGTTGGAGCCGACGACCGTCAGCTCGATCCTGCCGGTGGTCTTGTCCAGGCAGTCGAATAGCAGCTTCACGTCCTTGGCATCGACGCATCGAGCATCGATGTCGAAGCCGAGGACCTTCAGGTGGCTGTCGTTGCCGCGGTCCAGCGCCTGCTTGAAGCCGGCGCCGTTACCCACGAACACGAGCTTGATGCTCAGGCCGGCGGGCGGCAACTTCGCGCTCATCTCGATCCACGGCACGTACTCGCGGTAGTCGTCGTCGCGCTGGATCTCCAGCATCAACTCCGGTTTGCCGGCTTCCAGCAGTGCCTCGTACAGGGCGGTCGCATCGACCCGGATGCCGCCGATGAAGTCGCGGACGACCTCGACCTCCAGTGCATCGGCCGGCAATTCTTCCTTCCACGCGAGCAGCTTCTTTCGGCGTTGCTCGAAGGCCTTCTCGGCGTTGGCTGCGTGTTCCATCCGATACCTCCATGGGGAACGACTTCAATGCAAGGGCCACGCGAGCCTCATGACCGCGCAATAGCGCTGCTCGACGAAGCGCCGCAACACCCGTTCGCACACGGCATCGCGGATCTCGGTGAGCAGCGCATTGACCGCGTCGGGCGGGGCGTGCGGGCTGCTCACGCGCAGGAAGCTGCGAAGGTCGTGCAGCACGCCGTACAGGAGGTCGCAGGTCGCCGCGAACAGCAGCTCGGAGCCGGTGCGGTACTCGGGGTCCGGGGCGGCAGAGAGTTCGTGCAGTCCGGGCCCGAGCCACTTGGCGGTGAGCTGCAGCGCGTCGACGGGAATGGCATGGCCCGCCGGCGCCGCGGGCTGCCGATTCGGCGCCGCGATGAAGTCCGCCATGTCGGTCGTGATTTGCGCCAGCACTTGTCGATGCGCGATCGCGCCACCCGCCGCGGCCGGGTGGCGCATGAAGCAGATCCACAGCAGCTGAAGGCCGACGGTCAAGCAGGCGCTGACATTGGTGGGGTCGAAGCCGTCGCCTTCGCTGTCGCTTTCGTCGTCGCTGCCGATGCCGGCGCGGTCGTCCAGATAGGTCCGGAGTTCGTTGCGCAGGCACAGTTCGACCGTCGTGACGATGACGTCGACGAGATGGTGTTCTTCCACGAGCTCGCCCCATTGCCGGTGAACCTCGCCTGCAACCTGCTTCGTCGCGCCAAGGACGCCGCTCGTGGTCTTGCCGTCGTCCTTGGCCGCTGCGGCGATGTGCTTGCCGATGAGAGGCGCCACGTCCCCCGGCAGGCCAGGGAGGGAACGTGCCAGCTGCTCGGCGCCGGCCGAAAGGAGGCTCTCGAGCTGCTTGCGGTTGCGCCTGAGGATGCCTTCGATCAGGAAGTGGCTGAGCGGCCTCAGGTAGCAGTCGCCGATGAAGCGCAACTTCGTCAGCGTGTGCTGCCCGACCAGCAGGCTCAGCATGGCCGGAAACGGGATGACTGCTTCGGTGCTGTCGGGCGTGGCGATCTCCAGCGCGACCAGGCCCAGCTCGGGATCGAGCAGCGCCTGCAGCCGCTTGCGCCAGCCGGCGTGCCAGTTCTGCAGCTGCAAGGCCTGATGGGCTTCGTCGGCGAGACCGGGCACCGGCGCGTCGGCATCGATCTCGGTGTCGTCGATGGCCAGCTTCAGGCGCTTGACGGCTTTCGTGGGGCTCGCGGCCACCATGTCGGCTGCGATCAGCAGGTCGGCCGTCGGGGCCGACAGGGACACCACCGTCAGCTTGCCGATCAGCGTCGCGAAGGCTTGCTTCGCTTGCGGCGTGTCCAGCAGCGCCATCTTCGCGACGACGAGATCGATGCCGTCGAACTTGGGGTTCTTCGCGCTCGCCACGTGCTCGATGAGCGTGGCGCACAGGTGCTTGCCGGACGCGGGGTCCAGGGCGCCGTAGCTGGAGTAGGCGAGCGTGACCGGGCCCTCGGGCGGATGGCTGTCCAGGCAGCTGAAGACGATGCGGGCGTCGGCTTCGTCGCGGCACTTGGCCGTGAAGCGGAGATGGCGGATCTTCTGCGCATGGGCGTGGCAGGCGTCCAGTTGATGCGCGAGTTCGGCGCCCGTGCCTTCGTAGTCGAGGTCGAGGCGCAGGCCCGGCAGCTCGGGGACGGGAATGTCGAGCACGCCACCGTAGGCGCAAAGCCGCGGCACGAGATGCGGCTGCTCGGCTTGTATCGCCTTCATGCGCTGCGACGCCCCGAAGCAGCCGAGCGCCTTGAACAAGTCGGTGGGGTCCACGAAGTCGCCGGCCAGGAAGGCGCGGATCGCCTTGTCGGCTTCGGCGCCGTGCGGTATCTCCTTCTCCCAGCCGAGCAGCGCCATGTGCTTCTGGCGCGTCTTGGACGCGATGTCTGGGGACGCGTGTTCCATCTGATACCTCCATGGAAGTACCGGTTGGACACGCGCAGATGTCGGCTGCGGCGGCTCAGCGCGACATCTCGGTCACCTCTCAGTCAATTGCACCGGCGCGCTCGGGTCAGGCCCGAGCCGTTGCCGCGGCGGCCTCAGCCCCCGGGCAGCTGCATGCAGTGGCGGTAGAGCTGCTCGACGGCCGGCCGCAAGGCCTGCTGGCACACCGAGTCGACGATGGCCAGGGCCTTGTCCCTGCGCGCGCGGACCACGACGTCGCCGCTGCCGGCCAGCCTGTGCGCGAGGTCATGGTTGAGGCCGTGGAGCACGGCCTGCATCAGGTTGCCGACGGTGCGAAACATCAGGTCGGCGCCGCTGTCCACCGGCGGTTGAAGCGCGGCCACGGCGGGCGAGAGCCGCGTGATGCCGGGGCCCATCCAGTCGAGCGCGATGCGCAGGGCATCGCTGGAGGTGTCGGCGGCTTGCGCCACGCGCGACGGCGCGCCCGGGTGCAGCCGCTGCAGCATCTGTTCGACGAGCATCGCGAGAACGCGATCGTGCGCGATCACCGCCTGCGGGCCGAGTTGATCATCGAAGCAACGCTTGAGCAGGCGCAAGGCGGTGCAAGCGTCGAAGCAGACTTCGTAGCCATGGCCGTTGCTGCCGGGGTGGCCGGCAGCGACCAGGCGGTTGTAGCGGGCGAGGTCACGGCGCAGGTAGGTCATCACCGTGCCGACGACGACCTGCTCGAGCGCGTCGTCGGGGTTGGACGGCGAGCCGCCCTCGCGGGGCGCGAAGCGGAACACCGCTTCGCGCGTCGCCGGGTCGTCGTGGGCCTGCCGGGCAAGATGGGGTGCGAGCAGCGAGGCCACGTCGCGCCCACCGTCGCCGATGTCGTCGAGCACGGCATGGGCCGTGCCGACGCAGGCCTCTTGCAGGCGCGATTCGGCGTCGCTCTGGTTGCGCTCCAGCACGGTCGTGATCGCGCAGTCGGCCAGGCCCAGCGGCGACAGGCCCCAGGGCAGGAGATCGAACTTGCGCAGCTTGCTGTGCATGAACAGCCTCAGTGCCTGACCGAACGAAAGCCGGGCATCCTCCCGATACGGGCCCTGGAACGCGAGCGCGTCGAGATGCGGCGCCTGCAGCACGCGGGCGAGCAGTTCGGGCCAGGTGCGGTCGAGCTTGGTGGCATGCGCTTCGTCGGGCTCGGCCGGGCCGAGGTTCACGCGCAGCGAGAAACTGCGCAGCGCGGCATCCGCTCCTTCGAGCACCTTGACCGCGAGCTCCAGGTCGGCGAGCGCGATCGTCAGCGCGACCGAGGGCGTGGTCTTGAACAGTTGCGCCAGGGTGGCCTGCTCGCGTTGACTGGTCAGCACGTGGCTGTTGGCCGTCACCGAGACGATCTTGATGCGCGCATTGGCGGCAACGCCTGCGAGCAGATCGTTCCAGGCTCGCACGCGTGCGTCCGCATTGGGCAGGTCGCGGTCGTTGAACGACAGCTTGACGAGGCCCTCGGTCGCCGTGTCGCGCAAGGCGGCGATGACGATGCCCACGTCGTTGGCTTCGAAGGTGCGCAGCGTGACGAAGAGGTTGCGCAGGATCAGCCGGTTCTGCTGGCACGAGCGCAGCGCGGCCTGGACCTGAGCGCCGGTGCCGCTGGCGACGAGATTCATCACCAGGCCGGTGGGCGGCCGGAGCGACGGCGGCAGCAGGTCCGCCGCATCGAGCGTGGGCACGAGGTCGCGATAGCCCTTTTGCTGAATCAGCGGCATCAGCGCGGGCGCGTCGCGATAGAGCTGCGTGGCGTCGACGTGCCCGCCGCTCAGGAACTGCACGAGGCTCAGCTTGCCGAGGGGAACGTCCTGGCGCTTGAGATTGCACAGCGCCAGGAGATCCGGCCTGAAATCGGGCGCTGGGACCTGGGTCGATTGAGTTGGGCGTGGCGGTTTTTCCATTCGAGGCCTCCCTTGAGAGACCTGCTTGGTCACGCCGCGGTCATGACTGTTGCGTCGCTTGCGTTGCCGTCAGCCGCCGTGCGCGGCCTTGCCCAGCCCCAGGCGTTCGACCACGCGCTTCTCGTGCGCATAGGCATCGCGGCAGGCTTGCGCGTAATCGGCCGAGCCGAGGTAGGCCGGCTCCTGGTCGTACTTGGCGAGCTCGGCCACATAAGCCGCGTCCTGCATCGCGGCGCGGAACGCGTCGTGCAGCGTCGCGACCAGCGGGGCGGCGAGGCCGCGCGGCCCCGCCAGGCCGTAGGGCGAGGTCGCGACCACGCCCAGGCCCAGTTCCTTGAGCGTGGGCACATGCGGCCAGCGCCGGCTGCGCTGTTCGCCGAAGGTGGCCACCAGGCGCAGCTTGCCCTGGTCGACGAAGGGCCCGAACACCGTCGAGCCGACGCCCGCCATCACCTGGCCCGAGGCCACCGCGAGCATCTGCTCGGCCGCGCCCTTGTAGGGCACGTGGATGTACTTGAGGCCGCGCTGCGACATCAGCTCGTCGATCACGACATGCGGCGTGGTGCCGACGCCGTTGGTCGCGATGGTCAGCTCGCCGGCCTTGTCGCGCGCGGCGGCGAAAAGATCGTCGACCGACTTCAGCGCGCTGTCGGCGGGCACGACGATGCCGAAGGTGGTGCCGGTGAGCTGCAGGATCGGCGTGGCGTCGCGGATCGGGTCCCACAGCAGCTTTTGCGTATAGGGCGCGCGGAACACCGTTTGCGGCATCTGCGCGATGGTGTAGCCGTCGGGCGCGGCCTGCTGCAGCACCGGCATCGCCAGCGTGCCGCCGGCACCGGCGCGGTTCTCGATCGCGACCTTCTGGCCGAGCCGGTGCGCGGCGCCTTCGGCGAGCACGCGCATCGCGAGATCGGTGCCGCCGCCGGCCGGCCAGGGGACCCACAGCGTGATCGTGCGCGAAGGGAAGGGCTCTTGCGCATAGGCGAAGGCGGGCGAGACGGTGGCCGCACACGCGGCGCCAATCAGCAGCCGGCGACGATCGCGACGCAGGCTCATTGCGGCCCCCCGCCGCCGCGCTTGGCGAGTTGCCCGAAGCCGCGCTGCGGGTCATAGCCCCAGCACGCCGCGACGAAGAACGCGACCGCGCAACCGATCACGACCCACGGCGCGAGGCCCGGATCCTTGCCGTAGATCGCGAAGCGGATCCACTCGACCGCATGCGTGAACGGGTTGAAGCGCGCGATCTGATAGACCCACTCCGCGCCCGACTCCTGCAGCTTCCATAGCGGATACAGCGCGGTCGACAGGAAGTACATCGGGAAGATGACGAAGTTCATCGTCCCGGCGAAGTTCTCCAGCTGCTTGATGTGCACCGACAGCAAGAGCCCCAAAGCGCCGAGCATCAGCGCCGCGCACACCAGCGCCAGCAACGCATGCAAACCATCGAGCGACCACAGCGGCAGGGTGGTGCCGATCAGCGCCGCGATCGCGATGAAGGCCAGCGCCTGCAGCACCGACAGCAGCGCGGTCGCCGCGAGCTTGCAGAACAACAGCCACGGCCGCGGCAACGGCGCGGTCAGCAGCAGGCGCATCAGGCCCATCTCGCGGTCGTAGACCATCGCCAGCGACGACTGCATGCCGTTGAACAGCAGCACCATGCCGACCAGGCCCGGCGCGATGTAGACGTCGTAGGGAATGTAGGTGTCGTAGGGCTCGACGATCGCGACGCCGAACACGTTGCGAAAGCCCGCCGCGAACACCGCCAGCCACAGCAGCGGGCGCACCAGCGCCGAGACCAGGCGGCCGGTCTGCTGGCTGAACTTGAGCAGCTCGCGCAGCGCGATCGCGCGCAGCGCCTGCAGTGCGTGCGGCAGGCCGTGGCGTGCGCCGGAGTCGGCAGTGGTCGTGTTCATCTCGGGTTCTTGCACAGCTTCTCGGGAGCATCCGCGCCCAGCGTGTCCAGCACATTGCTCGGGTGCAGCACGCCTTCGACCGGCGCGGTCGAGATCACGCCTTGCCCGTCGGTGAGCAGCAGCGGCTGGCGCAGCTGGCCGTCCCAGGCGCGAAAGCTCATCGACACGCCCTTGCTGCCGTCGAGCGGCAGCTTGGCGATGTTCTGGGCCCAGATCGCCGGCGTGCCCTTGGGTGCGCCGCTGGCGAGCTGGGTCAGCACCTTGCCGGCCATCCAGGCCTGCCAGTCCTGCGAGACCATCGGCCGCTTGGCGGCCTTCTGGAAACGCCGCGAGACCTGCGGCGCGCCGAAGCGCTCGAACTGCGCATGCCAGCCGACCGCGACCAGCCCCGCATCGCCGACCACCGGGCGCGGCAGCACCGTGCGATAGGGCAGGCTGCGCGCGAACTCGCCGTCGCTGTCGATGACCCACACCGCGTCGTACTGCGTGCCGGCGGTCAGCAGCAGCGGGTTGGCGAGATCGCGCTCGCGCGGATCGGCCGAGAGCTTGAAGGGCTTGCTCGCGACGACTTGCAGGCCGTAGCGCTTGATCGAGGCCTGGGCGACCTGGGCGCGCGAGGCGTCCTGCTCGCCGGGGCCGATCAGCAGCAGCAGCTTGCTCCACTTGCGCGACAGCAGGGTCTGCGCCACCGCGTCGGCACGCATGCGCTCGCTCGGCGCGAGGTGGTACAGACGCGCGCGGCAATCCTGCTGGCGCAGGCGGTCGCTCGCGTCGCCGATGTTGAGCACCGGGATCTTGACCGCGTCGGCGACCGCGAGCGTCCAGTCGGGCGGCAAGTCGGTCAAGAGCACCGCGGCGCCGGACTTCTCTGCCGTGACCGCGAGCGCGCGCGCGGCGGCGAGATCGCGCGCGGCCTTGGCATCGAGCGCGACCTGCGCGCCGGCGGCCTCGAGCTCGAAGCGCGCGTCGTCGATCGCCATCTGCAGGCCGTCGGCCATCGTGCCGCCGGGATGGCCGAGGTAGGCGCGCTCGAGCCGCGTGCGCTCGAGGCGCGCATCGTCCTCGGGCTGGATCAGCGTGGCCTTCAGCGCGGCCGCGTGAGCGCCCACCGCGGCCGTTGCGGCGATGGCGGCGAGCGCGAGACGGAGCAGCTGCTTGTTCATTCGACGATCACGACGCCGTAGGGCACGCGGCCGACCGGGATGCTCTTCACAGCCTTGGCGGCCGGCACATCGACGACGGTGATGTCGTCCGACAGGCCGTTGACGACCAGCAGCCGCGACTCGTCGGCATTGAGCGCGACGTTCCAGGCGCGCTTGCCGACCAGCACCAGGCTCGTGACCTGGCGCTTGGCCACATCGACGAAGGCCACGTGGTTGGCCTTGCCCAGGCCGATGAAGGCTCGCTTGCCGTCACGCGAAATCGCGATGCCGACCGGCGTGATGTCTTCGGCGCGCGCGCCCTTGACCTCGAACTTGAGCGTCGCGATCACCTCGTGCGTCGCGGTGGAAACGATGCTCACGCTCGTGTCGAGCTCGTTGGTGATCCACAGTTCGCGGCCGTCGGGCGTGAGCGCCATGCGGCGCGGGCGCTTGCCGACCAGGATGTTCTTGACCACCTTGGCGCTGGCGGTGTCGATCACGTGGACCATGCTCGCGACCTCGCTGGTCACGTAGACCAGCTTGCCGTCGGGCGAGACCTTCACGCCCTCGGGCTCCTCGCCGACCTTGACGGTCTTGAGCACCTTGCCGTTCGAGGTGTCGACGAAGCTGGCGGTGGCTTCGTCCTCGTTGGAGACGTAGGCGGTCTTGCCGTCGGGCGAGAGATCGAAGGCCTCGGGCTCGTCGCCGAAGGGGATGCGCTTGACCGACTTGCGCGTCGCGACGTCGATGAAGTCGAGCTGGTTCGAGTCGGTGCAGGCGACCATGATCTGCTTGCGATCGGGCGTGAGCTGCACATGGCGTGCGCGCTTGCAGGTCGGCACGCTGCCGGTGACGGCGAGCGTCTTGAGATCGATCACCGCGAGCGCGGAGTCCTTTTCGCTGGACACGAAGGCGGTCTGGGCGAAGGCGGGCAGGGTGCTCGCGCACAGCGCGGCGAGCATGAAGAGGCGGGTGCGAGTCATTGCTGGAGGTCTCCTGTTCTTCGTGTTGACGGCCACCGATCAGCGGCCGGTCTTCGCAATGAATCCCTGCTCGAGCGTCGGTTCCCCGAGCGCGGCAGTGACTTCTTCCCGAGTACCGTCGGCCAGCAGCTTGCCCTTGTGCAGCACCAGCACGCGATCGGCATCGGCCGCCTCCTCGACCCAGTGGGTGGCCCACAGCACGCTGGCGCCGCGTTCGCGCACGTCGGCATGCAAGGCGGCGAGCAGGTCGCGGCGCGACTTGGGATCGAGCCCGACGGTGGCCTCGTCCATCAGGAACAGCGAGGGCCGGTGCAGCCCGGCGCGCACCAGCTCGACCTTGCGCCGGTTGCCGCCCGACAGCTCGCGCACCTTGCGGCCGAGGTCGGCGTGGATATCCAGGCGCGTGCAGGCTTCCAGGATGCGCTGTTCGGCGATGGCGCGCGGCAGGCCTTGCAGGTCGGCTTGCAGCAGCAGGTTGCGGCGCACCGAGAGATCGAGGTCGAGCGAGGACTGCTGGAACACGACGCCGAGCGCGCGCAAGGCGGCGCTCGGTTCGCGGCGCAGCGAATGGCCGGCGATCTCGACCTCGCCTGCGTCGGCAGCGAACAGGCCTGTCACGACCTGGAACAGCGTCGACTTGCCGGCGCCGTTGGGGCCGAGCAGGACGGTGAAGCTGCCGGGGCCCAGTTCGAGGTCGAGGTTGTCGAGAGCGACACGCTCGCCGTATCTTTTTGTCAGTCCGCGAACACTCAGCATGATCTTGTTTGGTCCATCCCTTGCGAGGCTCGCCGGGATGATTGGCGACCCGAAGAGAGTAGTTGCAAACCGCATGCCCTCGTTCCTTGGCAGATACCCTCGGCTATGAGTTCGATAGACCCGCCGTCAGCGCCGCGTTGGCTGCCGCCTCGCGATGGCCATCGCATCTGGTGGCACGTCGAGGGCGACGCGCGCGCGCCGGCCGTCGTGGTGGTGCACGGCGGGCCGGGCGGTCGCACGCGCGAGGAGTCGCTCGTGCCGTGGCGCGCCACCGGCCTGCGGCTGCTGGCCTTCGACCAGCGCGGCTGCGGGCGCAGCGAGCCCTTGGGCGAGACGCGCGCGAACACGCTCGACGGCCTGCTCGACGACATGGAGCGCATCCGCGCCGCGGCCGGTCTGCAGCAGTGGGCGATCGCGGCCGGCTCGTGGGGCGCGCGGCTCGCGCTGGCCTATGCGGCGCGCCATCCGCAGCGCGTGCGCGCGCTGTGGCTGCGCAGCCCTTTCGTCGGTGCCCTGTCGGAGACGCGACGCTACGTGGCGCCGTGGCGCGACTGGCTGGGTGAGGCCGGCCGTGCCTGGCTCGGCGAAGAGAGCGTCGAGGCGCTGAACAGTCTGTACCACGATGCCCGGCCGGCCGTCGGCGATGACACAGGGTTGACCCGCGGGCTGCTGCCGCCGCTGCTGGACAGCACGCATCTGGCGCTGGCGTGGTCGGCCTTCGACGATGCGCAGTCGGCGCCGGGCGGCGTGATCGCGAGCCCGGCGCGCTGCGAGGTCGAGCGGCTGGCGGCGGCGGTGGCCGATCGTGGTCGAGGCTCGTCGGCGACGCAGGCGCTCGCGAGCTGGCGCGTGCATGCGATCCATGCGCTGAGGCACTGGGGCTCGGACGATCCGATCGAAGGCGCCTGGCCCGAGGCGCGCGCGATGGCGCAGCGCTGGAGCGGGCCGGTGGAGATCGTCGCGGGCAGCGAAGACGCGACCTGCGATCCGGCGGTGGCGCTGCAGCTGGCGCGGCTGTGGCCGGATGCGCGGTGCCATCTGGTGCCAGGGGCGGGGCATCGCATGAGCGACGAGCGGCTGGCGCCGGGGTTGGCGCAGGCGGCGAGGGCGTTGGCGGGGAGGTTGGGGTGAGGCTCTCCTGCGTCAGGCCTTGCCGGGCCGACCCGCCGAGCCGCATCAAACCAGCACCGGCCGGAGGCAAGCAGATGAGCAATCGCTATCTACGATGGTGTTCCGATTGCTGGAGTGCAGTACTTGACTTGAAAGAGACGAGGGCTGCGCATGCAGGGAGGAAATCAGAAGAATGTCCGCGCGATTGGCGGATCGATTGAGACTCGAGACGTTCTCTGGCTGCTGGGCAGTCTGTGCAATCTGCACCGAGTTCCCTTCGACGCCCGGCTGGTCTCGCAGGAGTTTCCTCCGCCGCACGACCTGGGCACGCTGATCGACGTGACGCGGCGCCTCGGCTTTCGGGCGGCGCTGAGTCCTCAGGGTCGCCTCGATTGGCCCGCTGTGCCATTGCCGGCGATCGGATTCCTGCGTGAGGAGTCCACCCCGCAGGTGACATCGGCCGCTCTGCAACCCGTGTTGATCGTCAAGGTCAGCGGTAATGACATCTACTGCTTTCGGCCCGGCGGACAAGAGCCAGAAGTGATCCGGACGGCAAATGCAGATGCTCGCCTGAATGAACAGGTGCTGTTGATTGCCAGCCCGTCCAGCGCAGGCACGACGGGCGACGATGGAGTATTTGCTTTCACCGGTCCAGAAGGCTTGGCACGAAGCGGGTCGGGAGCGGTAGGGGTGCAGCCCTATGGTGCCGCAACCAGGTCCGCACAGCGGCTCGCTTTCAATTGAAGCCGGCCGACCGTCCGATGAAACCGGACGTTCAACCCCACCCCCCACCATCAAGCCTCCCAACCAGGAGGCCCGCATGGACGACACCCTCACCTACCGCGGCACGGTCTACCCGTGGCACTGCGATCACATGGGCCACATGAACGTCATGTGGTACGTCGGCAAGTTCGACGAGGCGCTGTGGAGCCTGCTCACGCGCTTCGGCCTGACGCCCGGCTACATGAAGCGCCAGCAGCGCGGCATGGCCGCGCTGGAGCAGAAGATCCAGTACCACCGCGAGCTGCTCGCCGGCGACGTGGTCGCCGTGCGCTCGGTGGTCGTCGAGCAGCGCGAGAAGGTGCTGCTGATCCAGCAGACCATGTTCAACGTCGAGCACGGCCACCCGGCGGCGACGATGGACCTCGTCGCCGCCCACATCGACACCACCTTGCGCAAGGCCGTGCCGCTGCCCAACGCGGTGGTCGAGGCGGTGCGCGAGTACCAGCTGCGCGCGGTGCGGCCCTAGCCGCCGGGGCGCGCCGTTTCTTTCAGATGTAATGCGCCCTGTCGCGCCGCGCCACGCCGCGTCGACGAGTGCGATGACACACTGGCCGCCACGCCTGCAACGTAGGCCTGCGCACCGATGACCATCCAGTCTTCCTCCGACGATCGCGCAGCGCCGGCAGCGCTGCTGGTCGATACCGACGCGGCACTCGCCGAGCTGCTCGCCACCTGGCTGCGCGACGCCGGCCTGCACGTTCGCGTCGCGCAGCACGCCGACGAGCCGCCGAACGCCGGGTCGATCGACCTGATCGTCGCCGACCTCTCGTTTCCGCGCGAGCGCGGCGGCGAGCGGCTGTCGCATATCGCCGCGCGCCATCCCGGCGCGCCGGTGCTGGCGCTGTCGGCCGCGTTCTTCGCCGGCGTGCCGAGCCACGGGGCGCTGGCGCGCGAGCTCGGCGTCGCCGCGGTGCTGGCCAAGCCGGTCTCGCGCGATGCGCTGATCGGTGCCGTCGCGAAACTTCTACCGCCGCGCTGAGATGGACGCCCTCGCCGATCAGCTCTCGCGCTCGCTGCCCGCCTGGCAGCGCAGCGCCGTGATCGCCTGGCTCGGCGGGCTGATCATCGCGGCCATCGTCGGGCTCGCCGCCTTCGACATCCTGCGCGGCTACCGCCAGGCGATCGAGCGCACCGACCGCGAGCTCAACACCCAGGCGCGCGTGATCGCCGAGCAGACTGCGCGCAGCATCCAGGCGGTCGATCTGGTGCTGCGCCACCTGGTCGAGGAGCATCGCAACGGCCGGCTCGCGAGCATGAGCCGCCAGGAGCTGCACGAATACCTGCGCGAACAGGCCGTGGGCCTGGTGCAAAGCGACGGTCTCGTCGTGTTCGATGCCGACGGCCAGCCGCGCGCGGTCTCGCTGATGTCGCCCGCGCAGCAGCCGCCGCTCACCGCCAACGGCCGCGCGCCGTTCGAACGCTTGCGCGCCGGCGAGCGCGGCCTGGTGATCGACGAGGTCTCTCCCAACCCTGCCACGCGCCAGTTCGTGTTCCCGATCGCGCGCCGGCTCGAGACGCCCGACGGCCGCTTCGCCGGCGCCGTCGGCGCGGCCGGGCGCGTCGCGTATTTCCAGGAGGTCTATCGCGAGGCCTATCCGGAGCCGGGCACGCGCATCGCGCTCGTGCACCGCAACACCTCGCTGCTCGCGCGCCATCCGCCGGCCGACGAGGCGCTGGGCAAGCGCTTCCCCCTGGTCGACGAGCTGCTCGGCCAGAGCGCGGCCTCGCGGCCCACGCTGACGCGCAACGCCAGCCCGATCGACGGCAAGGACCGCTTCGGCGCGATCCGCGAGGTGCCGGACTATCCGCTGGTCGTGATCGTCACGCGCGATGCCGACGCGGCGCTCGCGCCGTGGCGCGCGCAGGCCTTCGGCTCGGTGCTGCGCACGCTGACGCTGGCTGCGCTGGCCGGCTTGCTGCTGCTGCTGGCGCTGCGCCAGCTGTCTCGGCTGCAGGCGGCGCACCGCTCGCTGGCCGAGTCGGGCGAGCGCTTCGCGGTCGCGGTCGCCGGTTCGGACGACGGCATCTGGCTGTGGGACTTCACCCAGCAGCGCGCCTTCGCATCGGCGCGCGCGAGAGAGATCCTCGGCCTCGCACCCGGCGACGAGCTGCAAAGCATCGACGACTGGTTCGCCGCGATGGAAGGCCAGCTGCATCCGGCCGACCGCGCCGCGCGCCGCAGCGCGATCGACGCCCACCTGGCCGGCGAGACGCCGGCCTACGAGGCCGAGTACCGCGTGCGCCACGACATCGAGGGCCGCGAGCGCTACCGCTGGATCCGCGTGCGCGGCGTGTGCGCACGCGATGGCGCGGGCCGCGCGCTGCGCATGGCCGGCTCGGTCAGCGACATCGATGCGCGCAAGCGCGCCGAGGCCGCGCTGCGCCGCTCGGAAGAGCGCTATCAGCTCGCGGTCGACGGCGCGAACGAGGGCTTGTGGGACTGGGACCTGGCGAGCGACGTGCTGTTCCTGTCGGCGCGCGCGCAAGGCATCCTGGGCCTGCCGCCCGGCGAGACGCAGCGTCCGCGGCGCGACTGGATCGTGCTGATGAGCTACCACGCCGACGACCTGCCGGTGGTGCGCAAGGCGATCCGCGATCACCTGCGCGGGTTGACGCATCACTTCGCGGTCGAGTACCGGCTCAAGCTCGCCGATGGGCAATGGCACTGGTACCGCCAGCGCGGCATCGCGCTGCGCGACGACAACGGCCGGCCCTACCGCATGGCCGGCTCGATGGAGAACATCACCGAGCGCAAGCGCGCCGAGACCGAGCGCGACCAGCTCGAGCGCCAGCTGCGCCAGGCGCAAAAGCTCGAGGCGATCGGCACGCTGGCCGGCGGCATCGCGCACGACTTCAACAACATCCTGTCGGCCATCCTCGGCTACGGCGAGATGGCGCAAAAAGATGCGCCCGAGGGCTCGGCGCTGCGCCGCCATGTCGATGCCTCGGTCGCGGCCGGGCTGCGCGCGAAGTCGCTGGTGCAGCGCATCCTGGCGTTCAGCCGCTCGGGTGTGGGCGAGCGCGTGCCGGTGCATGTGCAGTCGGTGGTGGCCGAGGCGCTGGAGGGCGTCGCGGCCTCGCTGCCTTCGGGCGTGCGGCTGCAACGCCATCTCGCGGCCGGCGATGCCGGCGTGCTCGGCGATGCGACGCAGATCCACCAGGTCGTGATGAACCTGTGCGCGAACGCGGTGCAGGCGATGCGCGGCGAGGGCGTGCTGATGGTCGCGGTCGACGCGATCGAGACCGAGGCCGCGCGCACGTTGTCGACCAGCCGGCTCGAGCGCGGCCGCTATGTGCGCCTGACGGTGCAAGACAGCGGCTGCGGCATTCCGGCGCAGGTGCTCGAGCGCATCTTCGATCCGTTCTTCACGACCAAGGAAGTCGGCGTCGGCACCGGGCTCGGGCTGTCGCTGGTGCACGGCATCGTGACCGATCTGGGCGGCGGCATCGACATCGCCAGCCGTGTCGGCGAGGGATCGACCTTCACGGTCTACCTGCCGTGGCAGGGCTTCGTCGCGACGCCGGCGCCCTCGCTGGAGGACATCGCGCCGGGTCAGGGCGAATGCGTGATGCTGGTCGACGACGAGGAGACCCTGGTGCGCCTGGGCGAGGAGCTGCTGGCCGGGCTGGGCTACGAGCCGGTGGGCTTCAGTTCGTCGGAGGCGGCGTTGGCGGCGCTGCGCGCGCAGCCGCAGCGCTTCGACGCGGTGCTGTCCGACGAGGCCATGCCCGGCATGACCGGCTCGGAGCTCGCCAAGGCGATCCGCGCCTTGGGTCTGGAGCTGCCGATCGTGCTGATGAGCGGCTACGTGAGCCGGGCGCTGACGCAGCGTGCGCGCGAGGCGGGCGTGGCCGAGGTCTTGTCCAAGCCGCTGGTGGCGCGCGACATCGCGCGCAGCCTCGCGGCGGTGTTGCGTTGACTCCCGTGTTCGCCGGCTTGTGCCAAGCCGCGTCTCGTTTCATGCTTTCTCGCCATGACTGACAGCAGCTTCTCCCAGTCCCACGTGCTGGCCGTCGACGACGATCCGGCGATCCGCGAACTGGTGGCCGACTACCTGCGCGGCAACGACTTTCGCGTCACCGCGGTCGCCACGGGCCGCGAGCTGGCCGACGTGATGGCGCGCGAGACCGTCGACCTGATCGTGCTCGACGTGCGCCTGCAAGGCGAGGACGGCATGCAGATCGCGCGCCGGCTGCGCGAGGACTCGTCGATCCCGATCCTCATGCTCACCGGCCTGGGCGAGGAAGCCGATCGCGTGATGGGCCTCGAGCTCGGCGCCGACGACTACCTGACCAAGCCGTTCTCGACGCGCGAGCTGCTGGCGCGCATCCGCGCGCTGCTGCGCCGCGCGCAGGCGCAGGCGACGGTGGCCGATGCGGTCGCGAAGGTGCGTGCCTATCGCTTCGGCGGCTGGGAGCTCAACATCGGCCTTCGGCGGCTCAAGGATCCGCAGGGCCAGAACGTGCCGCTGACCAATGGCGAGTTCAGCCTGCTGACTGCGTTTCTGTGCGCGCCGCAGCGCGTGCTGACGCGCGATCAGTTGCTCGACCTCTCGCGCCTGCACAACGCCGAGGTCTACGACCGCTCGATCGACGTGCAGATCCTGCGGCTGCGCCGAAAGATCGAGGTCGACGCGGCGCATCCGGAGTTCATCAAGACCCAGCGCGGCGCGGGCTACCTGTTCGACGCGCAGGTCGAGCCGGTGCGCTGATTCTTTCAATCGACATCGGAGCGCGCGCGCCGGTAACCACGCGGCAACCCCCGCGGCGCGAAATACCTCCTGTCGCACGGCCCTGAACGCACCGCGATTTGCGGTGCGACAGCGGCGACGGCGCGACAGGAAGGTTGTCCGATGTCCGTCTCGTTTTTTCGTGCGTGCTTTCGTGCGCCCCCGCGCGTGCCGCTGACCGTTTCGGCGGCCGTCGTCGGCGCCGCGCTGCTGGTGCTGTGGGGCTGCGCGCCGATGCCCGCCGATCGCGCTGCGCTCGCCGAGCCGCTGGCCGCGACGCGCCCGGCCTCGTCGCAAAGCCTGGCCGGGCCGCGCGCCGACTGGCCCGCCGATGCCTGGTGGCGCGCCTACGGCGATGCGCAGCTCGATGCGCTGGTCGCCGAAGCGCTGGCCGACGCGCCGACGCTGGCCGCCGCGCGTGCGCGGCTGCAAAAGGCCCAGGCCGGGGTCGATCGCAGCGCGGCCGAGCGCCGTCCGCGCCTCGATTCCAATGCCTCGATCACCCAGCAGCAGCAAAGCCAGAACCACCTGATGCCGCCGGCCGCGACGCCCGACGGCTACCAGGACTACGGCCGCGCGACGCTCGACTTCAGCTGGGATCTCGACCTGTGGGGCCAGCGCCGCGCCGCGCTCGCGGCCTCGGTGTCGGAAGCCGCCGCGGTCGAGGCCGATCTCTCGCAATCGCGCCTGGTGTTGTCGACCTCGATCGCATCGGCCTACGCCGAACTCGCGCGGCTGCACGCCGCGCACGACACCGCGAAGGCCGCGTTCGAGGTGCGCGCCAAGACCGCGACGCTGTTCGCCGAGCGCCAGCGCAACGGACTGGAGACGATGGGCAGCGTGCGCCAGGTCGAGTCGCGCCGCGCCAGCGCGCAGGCCGACCTGCTGTCGCTCGAAGAGCAGCTCGTGCTGCAGCGCCATCGCATCGCGGCGCTGATGGGCGCCGGGCCCGATCGCGGGATCGCGATCGCGCGGCCCGGGGCTCAGTCGCTGCGCGCGATCGGCCTGCCCGAGCAGCTGCCGGCGCAGCTGCTGGGCCGCCGGCCCGACCTCGTGGCCGCGCGGCTGCGCGCGCAAGCGAGCGCCCAGCGTATCGACGAGGCGCAGGCCGCCTTCTATCCGAACGTGAACCTGGTCGCCTTCGTCGGCGTGCAGTCGCTCGGCCTCGACAACCTGGCCCAGGGCGGCTCCTCGATCGGCAGCATCGGCCCGGCGATCTCGCTGCCGATCTTCGACGGCGGGCGCCTGCGCAGCCGTCTGCGCGGCGCCGATGCCGACCACGCCGCCGCCGTCGCCGACTACGACCGCACGCTGATCCAGGCGCTGCAGGAAGTGGCCGACGCCACCGCGAGCCAGCGCGCCCTGGGCGGCCAGGTCGAGCGCGTCGACGAGGCGGTCGACCTCGCGCGCGAAGCCTGGCAGGTGCAGATGCGCCGCTACGAAGGCGGCCTCGCGACCTATCTCGAGGTGCTCAGCGCCGAAGACAGCCTGCTGGCGATCCAGCGCACGCAGGCCGACGTGCGCTCGCGCGCCTTCTCGCTCGATGTCGCGCTGGTGCGCGCACTCGGCGGCGGCTATGCGGCCGCATCGATCTGAACCCGACGAATCACAGGAGTACACGATGTCCAAGCTGCAACCCCAGACGCTCGAGGCCGCGGCCGAAACGCTCGATCGCGAAGTCGACACCGCGCTGAAGGCGCGCCGCAAGCAGTTGCTGGCCGTGCTCGGCTGCACGGTGCTGGTCGGCGCGCTGAGCTTCGGCGCCTACGAATACATCCACGCCGCGCGCTTCGTCTCGACCGACAACGCCTATACGGCGGCCGAGACCGCCCAGGTGACGCCGACCGTCAGCGGCATCGTGCGCGAGGTGCGCGTGACCGACACGCAGCGCGTGCGCCGCGGCGACGTGGTGGTGCAGCTCGACGATGTCGATGCCCGCCTCGCGCTGGCGCAGGCCGAGGCCGAGCTGGGCCGCGCGATCCGGCGCGTGCGCGGCTATGTCGCCAACGACGACAACCTCGCGGCCCAGGTCTCGTCGCGCCAGTCGGAACAGCAGCGCGCCGCCGCGCAGCTGGCTTCGGCGACGGCCGACCTCGATCGTGCCCAGATCGACCTGGCGCGCCGCGAGGCGCTGATGAGCTCGGGCTCGGTCTCGGCCGACGAGCTGACGCGCGCGCGCAATGCCTACGAGACCGCGAAGGCCAACCTCGCATCGGCGCAGGCGCAGACCGCGCAGGCACGCGCCAACCACGCCGCGGCCATCGGCGCGCGCGAGGCCAATGCGGTGCTGATCGTCAACGCCACCGAGGACAGCAACCCCGAGGTCACGCTCGCCCGCGCCAAGCGCGACCAGGCGCGCGTGAACCTCGAGCGCACCGTGATCCGCGCACCGATCGACGGCATCGTCGTCAAGCGCCAGGTGCAGGTCGGCCAGCAGGTGCAGGCCGGCGCGACGCTGCTGTCGGTGGTGCCGATCGAGCTGGTGCACGTGGATGCGAACTTCAAGGAAGTGCAGCTCGAGCGCGTGCGCGTCGGCCAGCCGGTCGAGGTGACTTCGGACCTCTATGGCGAAGACATCAAGTACCGCGGTGTCGTGACCGGCCTGTCGGGCGGCAGCGGCTCGGCCTTCGCGACGATCCCGGCGCAAAACGCGACCGGCAACTGGATCAAGGTCGTGCAGCGCGTGCCGGTGCGCATCGCGCTCGATCCGGCCGAGCTGGCGGCACATCCGCTGCAGGTCGGGCTGTCGATGACCGCGACGATCGACACGCGCGCCGCGTCGCTGTAATTGCACCGAGGAGATCCTCATGTCTGCGAACTCCCAGGCTCCGCTGCAAGGCGGCATGCTGTGGCTGGCGGCCATCGTGCTGGCGACGGCCAACTTCATCGCCGTGCTGGACATGACGATCGCCAACGTCTCGGTCGCCAGCATCGCCGGCAGCCTGGGCATCAGCAGCACCCAGGGCACCTGGGTCATCACGTCCTATGCGGTGGCCGAGGCCATCATCGTGCCGCTGACGGGCTGGCTGGCCGGGCGCTTCGGGCCGGTGCGCGTGTTCGCGACCTGCATCGCGCTGTTCGGCGCCTTCTCGGCGCTGTGCGGCCTGTCGAACTCGCTGGCGATGCTGGTCGCCGCGCGCGTGATGCAGGGCCTGGCCGGCGGCCCCTTGATGCCGCTGTCGCAGACGCTCTTGCTGCGCATCTTCCCGAAGGAAAAGGCCGCGGCCGCGACCGCGCTGTGGGCCGTGACGACGCTGATCGCGCCGGTGCTGGGGCCGATGCTGGGCGGCTGGCTGTGCGACAACTACGCCTGGCCGGTGATCTTCCTGATCAACGTGCCGCTGGCGATGCTGTTCGCGCCCATCGCCTGGCGCATGCTCAAGCGCTACGAGGCCGAGAAGGTCCGTGCGCCGATCGACACCGTGGGCCTGGGCCTGTTGATCATCTTCGTCGGCGCGCTGCAGCTGATGCTCGATCTCGGCAAGGAGCACGACTGGTTCGAGTCGGCACTGATCTGCTGGCTCGCGGTGATCGCGGCAATCGGCTTCGCGGCCTTCCTGATCTGGGAGCTGACCGAGAAGCACCCGATCGTGGACCTGCGCGTGTTTCGCCATCGCGGCTTCAGCGCCGCGGTGGTGACGATCGCGCTGGGCTTCGGTGCCTACTTCGCGGCCAACGTGCTGACGCCTCTGTGGCTGCAAGGCTATATGGGCTACACGGCGACCTGGGCCGGCCTCGCGACGGCCTGGAGCGGCGTGCTGGCGATCTTCGCCGCGCCGATCGCGGGCAAGCTCAGCACGATGATCGATCCGCGCCGGCTGGTCTTTGTCGGCCTGCTGTGGCTGGCCCTGATCACCTTCACACGCGTCGCCAGCAACACCGACATGGGCTACTGGGACATCTCTGCGCCGCTGCTGCTGACCGGCCTGGGCCTGCCGTTCTTCTTCGTGCCGATCACGGCGCTGGCGCTGGGCAGCGTGGAGGAGCACGAGACGGCCTCGGCCGCGGGGCTGATGAACTTCCTGCGCACGCTGTCGGGCGCGTTCGCGACCTCGATCGTGACGACCTCCTGGGAAAGCCGCAGCGCGGTCGTGCATGAAGACCTGTCGGGCACGGTGGATCGCAGCGGCCAGCTGTGGAACTCGATGATGCAGGCCCAGGTGCCGCCGGACACCGCGCTGTCGATGATCGACCGCATGGTGCAAAGCCAAGGCGTGATGGTCGCGACCAACCAGATCATGGCCATCGTCGTGCTGGCCTTCGTGGTGGCGGCCGCGGTGATCTGGCTCGCGCCGCGTCCGACGCGGGCAGTGGACATGTCGCAGGCGGGGCACTGAGAAAATGCGGGCCTTCGTCATCGAGACGGCCCACGACATGAGCGCTCGCATCCGACTGTGTGCACCGCAGCTGGCCGACAAGCGCGCCTTCCTGGCCGCCGCGCAGGCCAGCCGGGCGCTGCACCGCCCCTGGGTCACGGCGCCCGCAACGGCGCCGGCGTTTCGTGCCTACGTGGCCGCGATGCAGCGCCCGGAGAACCGCGGCTTCCTGGTGCGCACGCGAGCGGACGATGCGCTGGTCGGCGTGTTCAGCGTCACTGCCATCGTGCGGGGCCTGTTTTGCAGCGCCTACCTGGGCTACTACGCCTTCGCCGGCCACGAGCGCCAGGGCCTGATGAGCGAAGCGTTGCGCGCCGTGCTGCGCGAGGCCTTCGGCCCGATGAAGCTGCACCGGCTGGAGGCCAACATCCAGCCGGGCAATGCCGCGTCGATCGCGCTGGTGAAAGCCTGCGGCTTCTCGCTCGAAGGCTATTCGCCGCGCTATCTCAAGATCGGTGGGCGCTGGCGCGACCATGAGCGCTGGGCCATCGTCAAGGATTGAATGGCGCGATCGAGGCGGGGCCTTGCGGATCGCCGGGATAATCCGCGCCATTCCAAGCTTGGTCCCACTCGCATGAGCCTCGATCCCGTTCGCCCCGATCTCGTCGGCAAGCGCCTCGTGCTGGCGCTGTCGGGCGGCGTCGCCTGCTACAAGGCGGCAGAGCTTCTGCGCCTGCTGACGCGCTCCGGCGCACAGGTGCGCGTCGTGATGACCGATGCCGCGCAGCAGTTCATCACCGCGACCACGATGCAGGCGCTCAGCGGCCGGCCTGTCGTCACGTCGCAGTGGAGCGGCGATGAAGGCAACGCGATGCCGCACATCAACCTCACGCGCGATGCCGATGCGCTGATCGTCGCGCCCGCCAGCGCCGACCTGATCGCCAAGCTCGCCAGCGGCCAGGCCGACGAGATCCTGTGCCTGACCGCGCTGGCGCGGCCGATGCATTCGTGCCGGCTGATGATCGCGCCGGCCATGAACCGCGAGATGTGGGCCCATCCGGCGACGCAGCGCAACGTGCGCCGCGTGCGCGAAGACGGCGCGACGGTGCTCGGCCCCGATGCCGGCGACCAGGCCTGCGGCGAGATCGGCGACGGCCGCATGCTCGAGCCCGAGGCGCTGCTCGAAGAGATCGTCGCCGAGCTTTCGCCCAAGCCGCTGGCCGGCAAGCGCCTGCTGATCACGGCCGGCCCGACCTTCGAGGCGATCGATCCGGTGCGCGGGCTGACCAACCTGTCGAGCGGCAAGATGGGCTTCGCGATCGCGCGTGCGGCGCGCGAGGCCGGCGCGTCGGTCACGCTGGTCGCGGGCCCGGTGCACCTGCCGACGCCGCGCGGCATCGCGCGCATCGACGTGCGCAGCGCGCAGCAGATGCTCGATGCGGTCCTGCCGCAGGCGGGCTCGCACGATGTCTTCGTCGCGACCGCGGCGGTGGCCGACTGGCGCCCCGCGCAGCTGGCCGAGCACAAGCTCAAGAAGAACGGCAAGAAGGTGCCGCCGGCACTCGAGTTGACCGAGAACGCCGACATCCTCGCGACCGTGGCCGCGCTGCCCAAGCCGCCGTATTGCGTGGGCTTCGCGGCCGAGAGCCAGAACCTCGCGGCGCATGCGCGCGAGAAGCTCGAGCGCAAGAAGCTGCCGCTGGTGGTGGGCAACCTCGGGCCGGCCACCTTCGGGCGCGACGACAACGCGCTGTTGCTGGTCGACGCGAAGGGCGATCAGCCGCTGCCGGCCGACGGCAGCGCCACCGACAAGCTCACGCTGGCGCGCGCGCTGGTGGCCGAGATCGCGCGCCGGCTGGCGTCGCGTTGAGACTTTCTTTTCCGTTGAATCCGATGCAACCGACGATCGATGTTCGCGTGCTCGACGCACGCATGGCCGAGCAGCTGCCGGCCTACGCCACGCCCGGCAGCGCCGGCCTGGACCTGCGCGCCTGCGTGGAGGCGCCGCTGGTGCTGGCGCCCGGCGAGAGCGCGCTGATTCCCACGGGTCTTTCGATCCACATCGGCGACCCGGGCCTGGCCGCGATGATCCTGCCGCGCTCGGGGCTGGGCCACAAGCACGGCATCGTGCTGGGCAATCTGGTCGGGCTGATCGATTCGGACTACCAGGGCCCACTGATGGTGAGCTGCTGGAACCGCAGCCAGGTGGCGTTCACGGTGCAGCCGCTCGAGCGCATCGCGCAGCTGGTGATCGTGCCGGTGGTGCAGGCGGCGTTTCGCGTGGTCGACAGCTTCGAGGCCTCGGCGCGAGGCGAGGGCGGGTTCGGCTCGACCGGCAGAGGCTAGCGCGGCGAGATCAGCAGGCGCGCACCGAGGGCCATCATCACGAGGCCGCTGGTCTTGAACACGTTGCGCACCGCGCGATCGCTCTTGCGCAGCGTCTGGCTCAGCGCACCGGCCGCCAGCCCCGCGGCGGCCTGCACCGCGATGCCGACGACCGAGAAGCCCAGGCCCAGCGCGATCGCGTCCATCGTCGGCGTCGCGCTGTTGGCCGGCACGAACTGCGGCAGGAAGGCGAGGAAGAACAGCGCCAGCTTCGGGTTCAGCAGCGCCGACAGCGAGCCCTGCAGGAACAGGCTGGTGTTGCCCACGCGGTCACTGGCCGCATGGATGTCGATCGAAGGCGCCGCGCGCCACATCTGGATGCCGATCCAGATCAGGTAGACCGCACCGGCGATCTTCAGCGCCAGGAAGGCCGCTTCCGAGGCCTTGAGCAGCACGCTCACGCCGAAGGCCGCCAGCAGCGTGTGCACCGCCAGGCCGAGCGTGAGGCCCGCGGCCGAGATCAGCCCGGCGCGCGCGCCTTGCGCCAGCGCGCGCGAGACCACGTAGATCATGTCCGGGCCGGGCGTCAGCGCGAGCGCCAGCGACGCTGCGAGGAAGAGGCCCCATTGGATGTCGGGCGACATGCTCGGGCTTGCCGCGCTCAGTGCAGATGCGGCGAGGCCGGCGCGGTCGCCAGCACCGTCAGGCCGGGCGAGCCGACGCCGCCTTGCTCGATCTCTTCCGCGGTGGCTTCGCGCACGTCGCGCACCTTCAGCGCCAGCACCAGCGCGATGCCGGCCAGCGGATGGTTGCCGTCGAGCACGACATGGCTGTCGTAGACCTCGGTGATCGTGTAGATCGCATCGGGCGGCATGCCGACGGTGGTGGCGCCTTCGGGCAGGCCATCGAACTGCATGCCTTCCTCGAGGTGCTCGGGAAACAGCGCGCGATCCTCGAAGCACACGAGATCGGAGTCGTAGTCGCCGAAGGCATTCTCGGGCTCGAGATGCAGCGTGGCCTCGAAGCCGGTCTCCTGACCGATCAGCGCTTCTTCCACCTTGGCGAGCAGGTCGTCGCCGCCGACCAGGAACTCGAGCGGCTCGCTGAGCTCGTCGATCATCTGGCCATGGGCGTCTTCGAGTCGCCAGGTAAGACTGACGACGCAGGGCGCGGAAATTTGCATCCGGAGATGATCGCACAATGCCGCGATGACTCTGACCACCAAGACGCCTCTGCTGGGAGGGCTCAGCCCTGCGGCCTTCATGCGCCGGCACTGGCACAAGAAGCCGCTGCTGATCCGCGGTGCGCTCGATGTTTCCAGACCCTTCGTCGACCGTGCCGCGCTGTTCGAACTGGCCTCGCGCGAGGATGCCGAGGCACGCGTGATCGAGCAATTGAAGAACGGCGCATGGAAGCTGCGCCACGGCCCCTTCGAGCGCCGCGCGCTGCCGCCGGTCTCGCGGCCCGGCTGGACGCTGCTGGTGCAAGGCCTCGACCTCCAGCTCGATGCGGCCCATGAGCTGCTGCAGCGCTTCGCCTTCGTGCCGCAGGCGCGGCTCGACGACCTGATGGTCTCGTGGGCCAGTGACGGCGGCGGCGTCGGCCCGCATTTCGACAGCTACGACGTGTTCCTGCTGCAGCTGTCGGGGCGGCGCCGCTGGCGCGTCGGGCGGCTGGCCGATCCCGAGCTGGTGCCCGATGTGCCGCTGAAGATCCTCGCCAATTTCGAGGCCGAGGACGAATGGCTGCTCGAGCCCGGCGACATGCTCTACCTGCCGCCGCTGTGGGCGCATGACGGCGTGGCCGAGGGCGAGTGCCTCACCGCGTCGATCGGCTTTCGTGCGCCGGCGCGAGACGAACTCATGCAAGTGCTCGTCGAGCGCCTGCTCGATGCGCGCGACGATGAGGCCTCGCCGCGCTATCGCGATCCCGCGCAGCCCGCGACCGCTGCGCCGGGGCGCATTCCTGCCGCAATGGGCGCCTTCGCGCGCGACGCCGTGCGCGGCCTGTTGGCCGATCGCGACGCGCTCGACGTGGCCTTCGGCGAATGGGCCAGCGAGCCCAAGCCCAATGTCGTGTTCGATCCCGGCGAGCCGCTCAATCCGGCCCTCGCCCTGGTGCTGGACCGTCGCACGCGGATGTTGTATGACTCGCGTCACGTCTACGTGAACGGCGAGGGCTGGCGCGCCGCCGGGGCCGATGCGACGCTGATGCGTCGCCTGGCCGATCGGCGCCGGCTCGAGTCCGCGCAGTGGCGCGGCGCGAGCCGCGGTGCGCGCGAGCTGCTGCAGCGTTGGGCGCAAGACGGCTGGCTGCATGCCGTGAGAGAACAAGGGCCTGGAGACGACGATGATGGACAAGAGACCGCAGTCCGAACGCGCCGCAGGCGCTGACATTCCAGCGATCGACTGGGATCCGATCCCGCTGTCCGAGCTGCTCAAGGACACCGCGATCGTCAAGGCCGCCGCGCCCGACGAAGACCGCCCGAAGTCGCCCGACGCGATCGACTCGCGCCATGGCTTCTTCGCCGCGGTCGATGCCGCGATCCAGCTCGCGATCGACCAGAAGGTCAACGAGCTGTGGCTTTGCGATATCGATTTCAGCTCGTGGCCGCTGGGCCTGCGTACGACGATCGAGCGCCTCGACGGCTGGGTTGCCGCGCATCGCCGGCTGCATGTGCTGGCCTGCGATTTCCAGTTCCTCTCGGTCGAATGCCCGCGCTGGGTGGCGTGGCGCAGGCGCTGGGCGCACGTGGTCGAGTGCCAGGCGGTCGGCGAGGAGGATGCGCCGCATATGCGCTCGCTGATGCTGGTGCCGCGCCATCAGGCAATTCAATTGCTCGACCCGCAGCGCGGCCGTGGGCGAATCGTTCGAGATTCGTCCGAGCTGCATGCGCTCGGTGAATTGGTCGAGGATTTGACCCATCGCGCCGAAGCCGCGATGCCGCCTACCACGCTAGGCTTGTGAATGGCTCCCCCGGAATTCCACTAAAACAAGGCTAGAATTTCGGGCTGGGCATGCAAATGCCCGAGCTTTCAAAAAGCTTGTCCGGAAACCCGCGGTGTCTTCGTCGATGGGTTCCGATGATTACCGGTATTCGTTGACCCACTCACCCACTTGAGGATATTTCCAATGAACAAGTCGCTTCTGCTGGCCGCCCTGATCGCTGCTTCCGCCCTCGCCGCCTGCGGCAAGAAGGAAGAAGCCGCCACCGCCGCTGACGCTGCCGCCACGGCCGCCTCGGCTGTTGCTGGTGCCGCCTCGGCCGCTGGCGATGCCGCTGCCTCGGCCGCCGCTGGCGCCGCCGCCGCCGCGACCGACGCTGCCGCCTCGGCCGCCGCTGGCGCCGCTGCTGCTGCCAACGCTGCCGCTGACGCCGCTTCGTCGGCTGCCTCGGCCGCTGCCGACGCTGCCAAGAAGTAAATCGACAGTTCGCGTCGATCTGAAAGCCGCCTTCGGGCGGCTTTTTTCTTTTCCGGCTCAGCCGATGTCGAGCCAGTCGAATCCCTGCGACTGGCTTGCGACGACGATGTCCTCGGGCGTCGCGCCGAGCGCCTGCGCGAGCGCCGCTGCGGCCAGTGCCGGGCGGTTGTTCTGTTCGCTCAAGTGCGCCGCGACGACATGTCGCAAGCCTTCGTGCCGACAGCGCGCGAGGATCTCGCCGGCCGTGAGGTTGGACAGATGGCCCAGCCGTCCGCCGATGCGCGCCTTCAGCGAGGCCGGATAGCGCGACGCGGCGAGCATCGCGAGGTCGTGGTTGCACTCGATCAGCAAAGCTTCGCAGCGCTGCAGTGCGGCGACCAGGTGATCGGTCGCGGCACCGGCGTCGGTCAGCACGCCCAGGCGCACGCGGCCGTCACCGGCGGTGAGCTGCAGCGGCTCGGCCGCGTCGTGCGGCACGGTGTAGGGGCGCAGCTCGAGTGCGCCGATCGCGATCGCCTCGCCGTCGCGCGCAAAGTTCAGCAGCGGTGCTTCGAGCGCCGGCATGCCCGCCGCGCGCCAGGTGCCGCGGCTGGTCCACAAGGGCAGGCCATGGCGGCGCGCGAGCGCGAAGGCACAGCCGACGTGGTCGCCGTGCTCGTGGGTCACGAAGATCGCGTCGAGGTCCTCGGGCACGAGGCCCGCGGTCGCGAGCCGAAGCGCCGCTTCCTTGAGCGTGAAGCCGCAATCGACGAGCACGCGGCTGACGCGCGCGCCATCGCTCGCCTCGATCAGCGTCGCATTGCCGCCGCTGCCGCTGCCGAGGCTGCGAAAGCGCATCGGACGAACTTCCTGCCGATGCGCGACGCGCTTACTTCAGGTCGTTGACCAGCAGCTCGAGGATGCGCTGCGAGGCGTCGCCGGTCTCGGGCTGGCCCTGCGCATTCAGCACCGTCACCGCGGTGGTCTCGCCGCTGCTCTTGAGCGCGATGCGATAGCGCGCCGGGCCCGAGGTCTGCGGCTTCTTCTCGCCGCTGGTGAACAGGCTGAACAGCTTGTCGGTCCAGCCCGGATCGCCCTTGCCGATGCTGGCCGGGTCGACATAGCGCACGTAGAACAGGCCTTGCGCACGGTCGCGGTCCTCGACCGTGAAGCCGCTGCGGTCGAGCGCGAGCGCGACGCGGCGCCAGGCACGCTCGAAGTTGTCGTCGACCTGCATGCCGGTGCCCGGCGGGCCGGGCAGCATGCGAGCGCGGGTGGGCGCGTCGGTGGGCTTGCTGAGCGCGACCGCCTTGACCTGCTCTTCCTTGGCGCCGAGCTTTTGCATCAGGCGCGAGAGCATCACCGCCTCGAGGTCGGGGTCGTTGGGACGGCCGGCCCAGCTGGTGTTGTCCTTGCGGTCGTTGGTGTAGAGCTCCTGCATGCCGCGGTGCGAGATGTAGATCTCGGTGCCGCCGGCGGGCGTGCGCTCGACGCGGGTGCGGAAGCTGTCGCGAAGGCCGGTGTCCCACAGGCCGTCGAAGACCTTGCCGATGGTGTCGCGGATGACGTCTTGCTGCAGCTTGGCGCGGTTCTCGACCCAGTTGGTCTGCATCAGGCCGGTCTCGCGCGAGTCGAGTTCGAGCACGAAGCCGCGCTCGCCCCAGAACTCCTGCAGCTGCGGCCACACCTGCTCGGGCGACAGCGGCGTGCTGATCCAGCGCTGGTTGCCTTCGCGCTCGAGCTTGACGTTGCCGACCTGCGCCGGCGCGACCGCCGTGGCGCTGGGCGCCAGCGTCGAGGTGCCGGGGACCGGGCCGCCCTGGATCGACGAGGCGCTGATCGTGCCTTGCACCGGCTGGTAGCGGCTGTCGCGCTGCAGCTGGCTGAGATCGGGCGGGATGTCGAGCGAGACCTGCTTGGCGCCGCTGGTCTTGTAGTCGACCTTGTCGCCTTCGAGGGTCTTGTTGATCGAGGAGCAGGCGGTGAGCCCCAGCACGGCGCAAAGCGTGACGGCCTGGGCGACGGGGCGCAGCGGGAACGAGGAAACAGGGCGGATCACGTAAAGCCTCGGCATCGGGAAAGGGGTGTCAGCGCGCGCGGCGCAGGGCGTTCGGATCGACGCGATCGCGCCGGGTTCCACGCACGCAGGGCGTCACAGCAGGCCGGACTCGATCAGCGCCTGCTCGACGGCCTTGCGGCCATCGGCCGACAGCGGCGTCAGCGGCGTGCGCAGCGTCTCGCCGCAACGGCCCAGGCGCTCGAGCGCCCACTTGACGGGAATCGGGTTGGGCTCGCAGAACAGCTGCTTGTGCAGCGGCAGCAGCTTCATGTGGATCTCGGCGGCGCGCTTGGCGTCGCCGGCCACCGCGGCCATGCACAGCTCGTGCATCGCGCGCGGCGCGACGTTGGCGGTGACGCTGACGTTGCCATGCCCGCCGAGCAGCATCAGCGCGACGGCGGTCGGGTCGTCGCCGGAATAGATCGAAAAGCCCTTGGGCGCATTTCGCACCAGCCAGGCGGCGCGCTCGATGTTGCCGGTGGCCTCTTTGATGCCGACGATGCCGGGCACCTGCGCGAGACGCAGCACGGTGTCGACCTGCATATCGGCGACGGTGCGGCCCGGCACGTTGTAGAGCACCACCGGGATGTCGACCGCTTCGGCGATCGCCTTGAAGTGGTCGAACATGCCCTGCTGGGTGGGCTTGTTGTAGTAGGGCACGACCTGCAGCGTGCAGTCGGCGCCGACCTGCTTGGCATAGGCCGACAGCTCGATGGCTTCGCGCGTCGAATTGGAGCCCGCGCCGGCCATGATGGGCACGCGGCCCTTGGCATGCTCGACCGAGACGCGGATCACCTCGCGGTGCTCCTCGTGGCTGAGCGTGGGCGACTCGCCGGTGGTGCCGACGACGCCGATGCAATCGGTGCCTTCGGCGATATGCCAGTCGATCAGGCGGCGCAGCGCCGGGTAGTCGACGTTGCCGTCTTCAAGCATCGGCGTGACGAGCGCGACGATGCTGCCAACAATGGGTTTCATCGGGGAAATCCTCGGAATCCGGGGATTCTACCCAGCGGTAAAGGGGGCGGAATCGGGGTTGTCAGCCGATCGAATGCCGGGGCGGCACGGCGCTGTCCGCATCGCGAACGGCGGCGATGCGCTGGACGAAGCGCGGCGGTTCGTCGAGGAAACCGTCTTCGTAGGCCACGGTGCGCAGGCGGTGGCCTTGCGCGATCTCGAGCAGCTCGCCGGGCTTGAGCAGGAAGTCGGGGCGCGAGGGCTTGCCGACGGTTTCGTTGCCGATCGCGAAGGTCTCGTGCAGCCACCAGCCGCCGGGAGCGAGCGCGTCGATGGTGCGATCGAACAGCGGGCGCCAGAGGTAGTTGGTGACGACGATCAGGTCGAACTGGCGATCGGCGAGCGGCCAGGGGCCGTTCTCGATGTCGGCTTCGATGATCTCGTGGGCGATGCCGCGCAGCGATTCGAGCGCCTCGTGGTCGCGGTCGACGGCGGTGACCTTCAGGTCGCGCTGGGCGAGCCAGCGCGTGTGGCGACCGCTGCCGCAGGCGAGGTCGAGGACGGCGGCGCCGGCCGGCAGGCGGCTGGCGAAGCGCTCGATCCAGGGCGAGGGGCGCAGTTGGCCGTGAGGTGTCATCGTCAGAAGCAGGCCCACAACTGGTTCGCCAGATCCACCATCAGCTGCGGCCGCAGATAGGCCGCGAACACCAGCATCAGCACGAGCAGCGCCGCGGCCCAGGCCGCGGCGCGCTTCCAGCCGTGCAAGGGTTTCATGCCGCCGCTGCGACCGGCCGACGCACGATCGCCGTCTCGCGCACCGGCAGGTTCACGATCGCCGCGAACACGCCCAGCGCGATCGCGATGTACCAGACGATGTCGTAGCTGCCGGTCGCGTCGTAGAGCTTGCCGCCCAACCACACGCCCAGGAAGCTGCCGACCTGGTGGCTCAGGAACACGAAGCCGCCGAGCATCGACAGGTATTGCACGCCGAAGATCTGCGCCACCACCGCATTGGTCGGCGGCACCGTCGACAGCCACAGCACGCCCATCACCGCCGAGAAGACGTAGACGCTCGCCGGCGTCAGCGGCGCGAGCAGGAAGATCACGATCGCGATCGAGCGCAGCAGGTAGATCGTCGACAGGATGTGGCGCTTCGCGAGCTTTTGGCCCAGCACACCGGCGCCATAGGTGCCGAACACGTTGAACAGGCCGATCAGCGCCAGCGCCGTCGTCGCGACCTGCGGCGTGAGTCCATGGTCCTTCAGGTAGCTCGGCATGTGCACGCCGATGAAGACGACCTGGAAGCCGCAGACGAAGTAGCCCGCCATCAGCAGCTGGAAGCTGCGGTAGCCGAAGGCCTCGCGCAGCGCCTGGCCGATGCTTTGCTGGTGGCCAAGCGCCGCGCCCGTCTGCTTCGGCTCCTTCAGCCCGAAGGCCAGCGGCATGATCGCCAGCGCGAACGCGCCCAGCAGCACCAGCGCCTCCTGCCAGCCGAAGCTCGCGATCAGCCAGTTCTCGACCGGCACCATCAGGAACTGGCCGAACGAGCCGGCCGCGGCCGTGATGCCCATCGCCCACGAGCGCTTCTCGGCCGAGACGTTGCGCCCGATCACGCCGTAGACCACCGCGTAGGTCGTGCCCGATTGCGCCATGCCCAGCAGCAGCCCGGTGCTGCCGGTGAAGGCCAGGCCCGAGGTCGACATCGCCATGCCGACCAGGCCCAGCGCATAGAGGAGGCTGCCGACCACCAGCACGCGAAACGCGCCGAAGCGATCGGCCAGCATGCCGGCGAACGGGCCGGCGATGCCCCAGGCGAGGTTCTGGATCGCGATCGCAAAGGCGAAGGTCTCGCGCGTCCAGCCCCGATCGGCGGTGATCGGTTGCAGCCACAGGCCGAAGCCGTGGCGGATGCCCATGCTCAGGGTCACGATCGCGGCGCCGCAGATCAGCACCTGGGTCATCGAGAGCGTCTGGCGGGGCGGGGTCGTCGCGGTCATGAGGGGGTACTTCCTTGTGCGCGCGATTCTGTCGGTAACGGCTTTGCCTTGCTGGCCGCTCGGGGTTCCTAGAATCCGCCGCCATGGCAACCCGAACCCAAACCCCCGGCGGCTACGGCGAAGCGTCGATCCGCGTGCTCAAGGGCCTGGAGCCCGTCAAGCAGCGCCCGGGCATGTACACCCGCACCGACAACCCCCTGCACATCGTGCAGGAGGTGATCGACAACGCTGCCGACGAGGCGCTGGCCAACTTCGGCAAGCGCATCGCCGTCACCCAGCATGCCGACGGCTCGATCAGCGTCGACGACGACGGCCGCGGCATCCCCTTCGGCCTGCACCCCGAGGAGCAGGTGCCGGTCATCGAGATCGTCTACACGCGGCTGCACGCCGGCGGCAAGTTCGACAAGGGCGCCGGCGGCGCCTACAGCTTCTCCGGCGGCCTGCACGGCGTGGGCGTCAGCGTCACCAATGCGCTGGCCAAGCGCCTGGTCGTGACCTCGCACCGCGAAGGCCAGGTCGCGACGATCGCCTTCTCCGGCGGCGACGTGATCGAGCCGCTGACCACGCGGCGCGCGACCAATGCCGATCGCAAGCAAGGCACCTCGGTGCGCGTGTGGCCCGACGCCAAGTACTTCGAAAGCGCCGAGCTGCCCAAGGCCGAGCTGATTCACCTCTTGCGCAGCAAGGCGGTGCTGATGCCCGGCGTGACCGTCACGCTGACGAACGAGAAATCGGGCGAGACCCAGACCTGGCTCTACAAGGGCGGCCTGCGCGACTACCTGGTCCAGGCGCTGCAAAGCGACGCGCTGATCCCGTTGTTCGAAGGCGAGCACTACGCCGAGGAAGGCGAGACCGAGAACTTCGCCGAAGGCGAGGGCGCGGCCTGGTGCGTGGCCTTCTGCGAAGACGGCGCGCCGATGCGCGAGAGCTACGTCAACCTGATCCCCACCGTGGCCGGCGGCACCCACGAGGCCGGCCTGAAGGACGGCCTGTTCGCCGCGGTCAAGGGCTTCATCGAGCTGCATTCGCTGCTGCCCAAGGGCGTGAAGCTGATGCCCGACGACGTGTGGTCGCGCGCGAGCTTCGTGCTGTCGGCCAAGGTGCTCGATCCGCAGTTCCAGGGCCAGACCAAGGAGCGCCTCAACTCGCGTGATGCGCTGCGGCTCGTCTCGGCCTACGTGAAGCCGGCGCTCGAGCTGTGGCTCAACCAGCATGTCGAGCACGGCAAGAAGCTCGCCGAGCTGGTGATCAAGCAGGCCCAGGCGCGCCAGCGTGCCGGCCAGAAGGTCGAGAAGCGCAAGGGCTCGGGCGTCGCCGTGCTGCCAGGCAAGCTGACCGATTGCGAAAGCCGCGACCTGTCGATGAACGAAGTGTTCCTGGTCGAGGGCGACTCGGCCGGCGGCTCGGCCAAGATGGGGCGCAACAAGGAGACCCAGGCCATCCTTCCGCTGCGCGGCAAGGTGCTCAATGCCTGGGAAGTCGAGCGCGATCGCCTGTTCGCGAACAACGAGATCCACGACATCGCGGTCGCGATGGGCGTCGATCCGCACGGCGCGAACGACGAGCCCGATCTCTCCGGCCTGCGCTACGGCAAGGTCTGCATCCTGAGCGATGCCGACGTCGACGGCTCGCACATCCAGGTGCTGCTGCTGACGCTGTTCTATCGCCACTTCCCCAGGCTGATCGAGCGCGGCGTGATCCACGTCGCCAAGCCGCCGCTGTTTCGCGTCGACGCGCCGGCGCGCGGCAAGAAGCCGGCCGCCAAGCTCTATGCGCTCGACGAGGGCGAGCTGACGGCCATCCTCGACAAGCTGCGCAAGGAAGGCGCGCGTGAAGGCTCGTGGACCATCAGCCGCTTCAAGGGTCTGGGCGAAATGAGCGCCGAGCAGCTGTGGGAAACCACGCTGAACCCGGACACGCGCCGCCTGCTGCAGGTCTCGTTCGGCGCGCAGGGCGCGGCGGCGACGACCGAGTCGCTCAACAAGCTGATGGGCAAGGGCGAGGCGGCGTCGCGGCGCGAGCTGATGGAGCTGCACGGCGACGCGATCGAGGTGGACGTGTGAGCAACGCGGTCAGGCTTCGCCCGACGATGCTGTCCGATCTCGACGAAGTCCTCGCGATCGAGCAGGACCAGCACAACCTGCCCTTCATCACCCCCTGGGAGCGCATGCAGCACGAAGGCGCGGTGCGTTTCCCGGACTTTCGCCATTTCATCGTCGAGGCAGGAGAAGGCGGCGAACGCGCCGGCTTCGTGATCCTGCAGGGCTGCCGCAACCAGCATCGCTCGGTGGAGTTGAAGCGCATCGTGCTGCAGCCCAAGGGCCAGGGGCTCGGGCGCCTGTGCGTGCGGCTGCTCAAGCGCATGGCCTTTCGCGACCTGCACGCGCACCGCTTCTGGCTCGACGTGAAGACGCTCAACACCCGCGCCCATGCGCTCTACGCGAGCGAAGGCTTCGTCGAGGAAGGGCGGCTGCGCGAAAGCGTCAGGCTGGCCGATGGCTACGACACGCTGATCGTGATGAGCCTGCTCGACCGCGAATACGACGCCCGCGTCGCATTGGGCCTCGAGGCCCTGCCGGGCGACTGAAGAACAAGACCAGAGAACGAAGATGGACCAGCTCTCTCTCGAATCGCCGCCCACCGACGGCGACAACGCGCTCTCGCTCGCGCAGTACGCCGAGCGCGCCTACCTCGAATACGCGCTGTCGGTCGTCAAGGGCCGCGCGCTGCCCGATGTGTGCGACGGCCAGAAGCCCGTGCAGCGCCGCATCCTCTACTCGATGGCGCGCATGGGGCTGGTGTTCACCACCGCGGGCGGCCCGAAGCCGGTCAAGAGCGCGCGCGTCGTCGGCGACGTGCTCGGCCGCTACCACCCGCACGGCGACACCGCCGCCTACGACGCGCTGGTGCGCATGGCGCAAGACTTCAGCCAGCGCTATCCGCTGATCGACGGCCAGGGCAACTTCGGCTCGCGCGACGGCGACGGCGCCGCGGCGATGCGCTACACCGAAGCGCGCCTCGCGCCGATCGCACGGCTGCTGCTCGACGAGATCGACGAAGGCACGGTCGAGTTCGTGCCCAACTACGACGGCTCGACCGAAGAGCCGCGGCAGCTGCCCGCGCGCCTGCCCTTCGTGCTGCTCAATGGCGCGAGCGGCATCGCGGTGGGCCTCGCGACCGAGGTGCCCAGCCACAACCTGCGCGACATCGCGGCCGCCGCAGTCGCGCTGATCCGCGACGAGAAGCTGGCCGACGACGAGCTGTACCGCCTCGTGCCCGGCCCCGACTTCCCCGGCGGCGGCCAGATCATCTCGAGCGCGCAAGACATCCGCGATGCCTACGCGAGCGGTCGCGGCAGCCTCAAGGTGCGCGCGCGCTGGAAGATCGAGGACCTCGCGCGTGGCCAGTGGCAGCTGGTCGTCACCGAGCTGCCGCCGGGCACCAGCTCGCAGAAGGTGCTCGAAGAGATCGAGGAGCTGACCAATCCCAAGGTCAAGACCGGCAAGAAGGCGCTGACGCCCGAGCAGACCCAGCTCAAGGGCACGGTGCTCGCGGTGCTCGACGTCGTGCGCGACGAGTCGAGCAAGGACGCACCGGTGCGCCTGGTGTTCGAGCCCAAGAGCCGCACCGTCGAGCAGACCGAGCTGATCAACACCCTGCTGGCGCACACCAGCCTCGAGTCGAGCGCGCCGATCAACCTGACGATGGTCGGCGCCGACGGCCGCCCGACGCAAAAGAGCCTGCGCCAGGTGCTGGTCGAGTGGACCGAGTTCCGCAAGGCCACGGTCAAGCGGCGTAGCGAGCATCGCCTCGCCAAGGTGCTCGATCGCATCCACGTGCTCGAAGGCCGCCAGCTGGTGCTGCTGAACATCGACGAGGTGATCCGCATCATCCGCAACGCCGACGAGCCCAAGCCGGCGCTGATCGAGCGCTTCGAGCTGAGCGATCGCCAGGCCGAAGACATCCTCGAGATCCGGCTGCGCCAATTGGCGCGGCTGGAGGCGATCAAGATCGAGCAGGAGCTCAAGTCGCTGCGCGAAGAGCAGGGCAAGCTCGAAGAGATCATCGGCAGCCCGACCGCGCTCAAGCGCACCGTGATCCGCGAGATCGAGGCCGATGCCAAGACTTTCGGCGACGACCGCCGCACGCTGATCGAGGAGACCAAGCGCGCGGTGGCCGAGGTCAAGGTCGTCGACGAGCCGGTCACCGTGGTCGTGAGCCAGAAGGGCTGGGTGCGCGCGCGCCAGGGCCATGGCCACGATGCCGCGTCGTTCGCCTTCAAGGCCGGCGACGGGCTGTACGGCACCTTCGAATGCCGCACCGTCGACACGCTGCTGGTGTTCGGCAGCAATGGTCGCGTCTACAGCGTCGCGGTCAGCGTGCTGCCGGGCGCGCGCGGCGATGGCCAGCCGATCACGACGCTGATCGAGCTCGAGGCCGGCACGCAGCCGCAGCACTACCTCGCCGGCGCGGCCGACACGATCCTGCTGCTCGCCAACACCGGCGGCTTCGGCCTGCTCGCCAAGCTCGGCGACATGACCAGCCGCCAGCGCGGCGGCAAGAGCTTCCTCGCGCTCGACGCGGCCGATCGGCTGCTGGCGCCGGCGCCGGTGGCGACGGCGCATCGCAAGGTCGCATGCCTGAGCCTGGACGGCCGGCTGCTGGTGTTCGCGCTCGACGAGCTGAAGCTGCAGTCCAACGGCGGGCGCGGCCTGACGCTGATGGATGTCGATGCGAAGGAGCCGCTGGTCTCGGTGGCCTCGTTCGCCGAGGCGCTTCAGGTGCAGGGCGCGGGCCGCGGCGGCAAGGCCAAGGACGAGGTGCTCAAGGGCGCCTCGCTGGCCGCGCACGTCGGCAAACGTGCGCGCAAGGGCAAGAAGATCGAGGGCTTCGTCAAGCCGCAGCGCGTGATCGCGGCGGCCTGATCGAACTCAGCGGCCGGCGCGCTTGGGCCGCTTCGCGGCGGCCTTGCGCACCGGGCGGCGCGCCGGCGCGTCTTCGCCGGTGTGCTGGTGCACGTCGGTGCGCGCGACGCTCGAAGCCGGTGTCTCGACCGGTGTGCCCACCGAGGTGTCGCCGACCGGCCAGGCCGGCCACGCGACGGTCATGTACTGCCACCACGCATGCGTCGCGGCGGCGGCGTGCCGCCACATGTCGAGCTGGGTTTCGGCCAGAGCCTGGGGTGTCCAGGGGCCAGTGACCCAACTCGGCAGGTCGCCGGACTCCCCTTGGGTCGCGTCACCGGGCCGGTGGCCCGGTGCGGCATGGAACGGGTGCCAGATCGTCATCGTCACCTCCACGAGCGTGGTCGCGCCGACACTCGACGGCGCGAGGACTACGACGCCAGCTTAGTGGATGCGCGCCCGCTTGGCAGCGAGGATCAACACCGCCGTGATGGAGATCAAGGCGAACAGCAGGCCGCTCCAGATCTCGTAGCTCAAGCCGAGCAGCTTGTAGCTCGCCGCTTCCATGCAGGTCGCGGTGACCGCGAACACGAAGGGCAGCAGCGTCTCGAGCCCGGTGGCCGAGAGGAAGCGGTCGGCCAGCGTCAGCGCGCAGCTCGCATCGAGCGCCGCGACCTGGTGCTGGAACACCGCGGCCGCGATGCCGCCCAGCGCCAGCAGGAGCACCAGCACGGCCGTGACCAGCGTCACCGGCCGCGAGCGCACCAGCCAGCCGATGCCGGCCACCAGCGCGATCGCCAGGAAGATCACGCGCTGGAAGATGCACCAGGGGCAGGGCTTCATCTCGAACATGTGCTGCGAGACCAGCGCCGCGCCGACGGCCGCCAGGCTCGCCAGCGCGATCAAGGCGAGCACGCCGCGCGGCAGGCGGGTGAAGACGCTGCCGGTCATCAGCGCACTTCCACGATCATTTCGATCTCGACGCAGGCGCCGAGCGGAATCTGCGCCACGCCGAACGCACTGCGCGCATGCGCGCCGCGCTCGCCGAACACCTTGCCGATCAGCTCCGAAGCGCCGTTGGTCACCAGGTGCTGCTCGGTGAAGTCGGGCGTGCTGTTGACCAGGCTCATCAGCTTGACGATGCGCACGACGCGCTCGAGGTCGCCGTCGAGCGCGGCCGACAAGGTGCCGATCAGATCGATCGCGATCGCACGCGCGGCCTCCTGGCCGGTCGCGGTATCGATGTTCTTGCCCAGCTGCCCGACCCAGGGCTTGCCGTCCTTCTTGGCGATGTGGCCCGAAATGAAGATCAGGTCGCCGGTGCGCACGAAGGGCACGTAGGCGGCCGCGGGAACGGCCAGCGGCGGCAGCACGATGCCCAGTTCTTTGAGGCGGTGGGCGATGTGCGACATGTGAAGTCTCCTGGAGGCAAGGGGCGACAGGGCGCGAAATCCTACACTGGCCCGCACGATGCGCACGGAGCCCGGATTGCTCGCATTCGGGCTGGGGTTCGTGGCCGCGACCGCACTGCAGACGCAGCAAGGCGAGCTGTGGGCGAGCGGCCTTTACGCATCGATCGCGCTGGCCGGCGTGGCGTTGCTGACGGCGTGCTGGCGCTGGTCGAGTCGACCGATCCTCTGGGCCCTCGCCGCCGCGCTGCTGGCCTTCGGCAGCACCGGCTGGCGTGCGAATGCGCGGCTCGCGCAATCGCTCGATCCCGCCCTCGAAGCACGCGACATCGTCGTCACCGGCGTGATCGACGGCCTGCCGCAAGCCGGTGCCGGCCGCTGGCGCTTCGCCTTCGAGGTCGAGTCGGCCTCGAGCCCATTGCCGCGCCACCTGATGCTCGGCTGGTACGCCGCGGCCGACGGCTCGGGCTTGCCGACGCTGCATGCCGGCGAACGCTGGCGCTTCACGCTGCGGCTCAAGCGCCCGCACGGCCTGGCCAATCCGCATGGCTTCGACCACGAGCTTTGGCTGTTCGAGCAGGGGGCGCGCGCGACCGGCTATGTGAGGCCGAATGCCGGCGAGCCGCCGCGGCTGCTGGCGAGCGGCATCGGGCATCCGGTCGATCGCGCGCGGCAGTGGGTGCGCGAGTCGATCGAGTCGCGCGTGGCCGATCCGCGCGCGGCCGCGGTGCTCGCGGCGCTGGCGGTGGGCGACCAGGCCGCGATCGACCGCGACGACTGGGCGCTCTATCGCGACACCGCGGTCGCGCACCTGATGAGCATCAGCGGGATATACGTTACTTTAGTAAAGCGTAACCGCCGAAGCTTTCATATAGTGAAAATCACACCAACCATGCTGTACAGAACTCAGGAGTCCGCCGCCAAGAGCCGCTTGATCTTCTTCAGTCCTTCTGGCTTCACCCGATAGCTGTAGGGATGAAGTTTCTTGGCGTACCAAAGCTCCTGATGCAGAAGGTTTGCGTACAGCCACTCTGCAAGCGAGCCCCTGTTCTTCGTGTTCCCGAAGACTTTGCGAATGCGTGAGTGATGGACCTCAACCACGGCATCATGCTCGGCCATCTTCTCCACGTACTTCAACACCAACGCGACGCGACGCCGCACGCGGGGGTCGCGGAAGTTTGGCTCGTAGTCGGTGAGTTCTAGTCTGGGCATGCAGAAGCGGTACGTCTGGAATCGTTGGGTCTGGCCCGACGAGTTATCGGCACTCGACGTCGTCGCTTCAACGCTAGCTTGGACCGCGAGGGTCAACAAGCCTCAGCACTACCCGCTGCCTTGGCCGCACAACGCCTTCACGCTGACCTCGACCAAGCTGAACCACGATCGAAGTGCGTTCATCGAGAGCCTGGTCCGCCAGGGCTTCAAGGTCGTCTGGTGCTGTGCAACCAACGACCAAGTCGTTGATGTGCTCTCCAGGGTCCGCCAGCGTGGCCTGCAAGCCGAACGCTTCGTCTCTCGTGCTCGGAACCTCACCGAGAGCCTCAGTGCCCTCGGGATCGAGCGGTTCAACGTCGCACGGTACGAGCCGTCGAATCCTTACGACACCGCTGCACTGGACGAGGCGACGACGATCCGAAACCTTCGTTCAGCGCTCGATGCGGCCGGCCTTCACGACATCAAGGCCGAGAGCTTCTTCGAGCAAGAGCACGACCTGTTCATCGCCCCGCCGCTGAACGGTGCCAAGCACGACGTCATGGTGTTCACGCACTCGGCGTTCCTGGCGAGGCTGACGAACGTGAAGTACGCGTGGTGGCAGCGGCTCGACCTCGCGAAGACGATGCGGTGGGCCGAGTCCACCAGAGGGTGGAGCTACTTGGAGGGAGACCCGCTCGATCGGGTGATCGCCGTCATTGACGAGCCAGCGGAGCGCGAGTTCGATCGCGAGCGGCTAGGAGCTGACGGGGTGATGGTGCCAAGACCAGAGAACCTGATCTTTGGGCGAGAGGACCAGTTCAGACTGCGGTGCAGACAGCACCTTGGCGGGCTGGGTCCGAAGCTAGTTGTACTGACCGAGAAGCGGCGAGTGTCCGATCTGGTCTATGAGACGCTGTGGCCGAAACCGATTACTGTGGTCGTCAAGCAGAAGCGGTTGCGGTATCTACCGACGATCGACCTGTGGATGAAGGATGAAAAGGTGGCTAGAAAATAGGGCTCCGCGATGGAGCCCATTTTCTGGGCGACTCGCCATAATAAGGTCGAGTAGTACAGCGAGTATTCGTGGGCAGTGTTCATAATCTCAGTCGCGTGTAGTCGGTTGGCATATTCAATCAGGCGGCTTCGCGGTTTTCGCGCTGCTCGGCCGCGGCGGCTTCCAGGGTCGCGTCGAACTCACCCGCGTTGGCGGCCTCGACCATCTGCGTGAACAGCGTGATCGCCTCCGCGTGGTCCTTGGCGAGCAGCTCGATCTTGTTGCCCTCGTAGGTCATGATCGCCGTGCCAGCGTGCGGCCACAGCTTGTAGCTGCCATCGGCTTGCTTGGCGAACCACTTGCCCGTTTCGCCCTTCTTGAGGCTCTTGAGCTGCTCGGTTGCAGACTTCAGGAACTTGGCTCGCGGCGTGATCGGAGTGGCCTTCCAGGCGGCCTTGGCTTGCAGTTGACCCTTGGCGGCGACGGTTTGGAGGAAAGACATTTGAATACCCTTTCAGTAGTTTCATAGAACCGCCGAGATACCCCATGTATTCGGTCGATCTATTGTGTTCGCTGCGTTTTGTTTAACTCGTTGCGACCACGGAATGAACTATAGCGATACCCCTTGTAACCAGCAACCAGCGACATATTCACGCTAGTTACAACTCGCTGGCAGGTATTCCTGTAACTGTCAAATGGGGTATTTCGGGCGGTGTAACACGCGTGCGGAACATCACGAACCAACAGAAAGGGCTCCCTCATCGGGAGCCCCACCAAAGAGCGCTTGAAGGGTGCTCAGCGATCGTGGAACCGATACCAGCCAGGACGAGCAGCGATTCGCTCAGCAAGACGAGCACGACTGGCGTCACTGGAGCTACGTCGCTCGGATCGACCCTGAACGTCACTGGCGTGGTCACGGCCCCAAGCTTCTCTGGTGCGCTGACTGGCAACGCCTCCACTGCCACGGCACTTCAGACGGCACGCACCATCAACGGGGTGTCGTTCGACGGCACGTCGAACATCACCGTCACGGCGGCGGCAAGCACACTCACTGGCACCACCCTGAACTCTGGTGTCGTTGTCTCGTCTCTGACATCGCTCGGCACCCTGACATCGCTCGGCGTCTCTGGTAACGCGACCGTGGGTGGCACCTTCGGTGCAACTGGTGCGACGACCCTCTCAAGCACCCTTGCGGTCACAGGCGCTGCGACCCTGTCGAGCACGCTGACCATCAACGGAACGACGACGTTCAACGGCCTTCCGATCCTCCAAACGGCCGCTGGTAGCGCTCAGCTTGAGTTCCGCGAGAACGATCAGACGCTTCCTGCTGGTCGTTGGCGCTTTACGGCCGACGCCGACGCTTTCCAACTGCGGCACAACACGGCTGTGGCTGGTGACTTCTCGACCTACGCCACGCCGATCAGCGTCAACGCGTCGAACAACACCACGATCACTGGCACGCTGACGGTCTCAAGCACCGTCACAGCAACTGGTGGCTTCTCTGGTGCGCTGACGGGCAATGCCTCGACGGCTACTGCCCTTCAGACGGCACGGACCATCAACGGCGTTTCGTTCAACGGCACAGCCGACATCACGATCCCAGCGACGGCACCGAACTCGCTGACGCCTGGGGCGTACCTGACTGGCTCGGCCTACGACGGCTCGGCTGCTCGGACGTTTTCCGTTGACGCAACCAACGCAAACACGGCTTCCAAGGTCGTTGCTCGCGACGCGTCAGGCAACTTCAGCGCTGGCGTCGTCACCACCGCCGGCAACGGCCTGATTTTGAGTGCTGCGGCTGGTTCCTCTCGCCGCATCCGCTACCAGACCTCGGGCTCTGAGCGTTGGCAGATTGGTGCGGAGGGCACGGCCGAAACCGGCTCAAACGCTGGCACGAACTTCGCCATTCAGAACTACGACGACACGGGCACGTTGATTGGCACGCCAGTGTCGATCAGCCGAGCGACGGGTGTGATGACCGTTGGTGCGATTGCTGGCAACGGCGCTGCACTGACGAGCCTGGATGCTGACGAGCTGGCCTCAGGCACCGTCCCTTCGGCTCGACTGTCTGGCTCGTACGGCATCAGCATCACGGGCAACGCTGCGACCGCGACGAACGCATCTACTGCGACCGCTCTGCAGACCGCTCGGACGATCAACGGCGTCTCGTTCAACGGCACAGCCAACATCACTGTCGCTGACTCGACCAAGCTGCCACTTGCTGGTGGCGCGCTGACTGGCGATGTCACGAGCACGGGCACGCTGCGATTCGACAGCTCGGCCTTTGGCACGATCGGCATGCGTACAGGTGCCGCCGTTGGGACAACGCCGAACACCTCCGCCGACGACTTCGTGATCGAGAGCAGCACAACCGCTGCTGGCATCTCGATCCTGAACAACTCAGCGTACTACGGTGCTGTCTTCTTTGGCGACGAAGTGTCTGCGACAGTCGGCCAGTTCCGCTACACGCACTCAACCGACGCGTTCACGTTCTACACGGCCGGCACGCTGGCGATGACGATCAGCTCGGCTGGTCTGGTAACGGCTGTCGGCGGCTTCTCTGGTGCCTTGACTGGCAACGCAAGCACCGCCACGACGCTCCAGACAGCACGAACAATCAACGGGGTCTCGTTCAACGGGTCTGCGAACATTACAGTTACTGCTGCTGCTGGCACGCTGACTGGCACGGCACTGAACTCGACGGTTGTCACGTCGTCGCTGACCTCGGTTGGCACCTTGGCTTCGCTCACCGTGTCTGGCGGGGCCGCCGTTGGACTCGATTCCACGGTTGGCGGCATCGAGATCGGCTACCGAAACATCCCACGCCTGACTACGACGACGCTGGCCGCTACGTCGAACGGCAAAGTGCATGCGGTCACGGCCGGCGTCACGGTTCCAGCCTCGACCTTCGCTGCTGGTGACACGGTAGCGATCTACAACAACTCGGCAGCAGCGATCACGCTGACGCAGGGCTCTGGCCTGACGCTCCGCTGGGCTGGCACTGCAAGCACGGGCAACCGAACCCTTGCTGCCTACGGCTGGGCAAGCATCTGGTTCAACTCGGCTACTGAAGCCGTCGCGTCGGGGAACCTGACATGAGCGGCTCGATGGTCATGTGGATGGGTGGTGGCGGCGGCGTCGTTACCCCGCTGACGCTCAACAACGTTAGCTACGACGCCTTCGGCGGTACGGCAACGGTGTGGATCGTCTTCTACACCGACGGCGACGTGAAGTCGTATCGAACAGGGAACGTGGTCCAGCAGGACACCTCCTGGTATCGCCCTGATCCGACACCAGGGATCGGAGCTTCGTTTTGGGTTCGCGCGACTCAGACCAGCGGCACTGTCTCAAGCGGCACTGTCGGGACGTGGCTGCCACTGACTTCGTCCCAAAGCTGGACCGTAATCCGCAGCACTGCGGGCTCCAAGTCGTGCACTCTGCTGATCGAGATCGCAACCGACAGTGCTGGCACAAACGTTGTGACAAGCGACTCGCTCACCTTGCAAGCAACGGTTGAGCTTTGAAGATCGGACCTATGGCAACACAACAGGACACAGGCGAGCGGCTGGCTCGAATCGAAACCAAGGTCGAGCACATCGGGGCCTCGCAGGACTCTCTAGCGAAAGACTACGCGGGAGCGAAGCGGCTTGCCGAGGTCACGTTCGGCGAGATCAAGGAAAGCATCCTGCAGCTTCGCATCCACAGCGAGACGCTGCTGAAGATGCTCGAAGCAGCTCACAAGCGGATCGACGGCGTTGATGCCGAGCTGAAGCAGATCAGCGACAAGGTCGATCGCATTGACGAAGAGGTCAAGGACTACAAGCGACGCATCCAGACTATCGTGTGGATCGGCGGCACTGCCGTGACCGCCTTCTGGGCCGTCTTCGGTGCTCACGTTCAGAAGTTCGTTGGCAGCCTGCTTGGTTCGTAAATACGTCTCCACCAACTGGAGACGCAGATGAACAACATCAAGGGTGCACTGAGAAGCAAGACGGTTTGGTTCAACCTCATCACGGGCGCGCTTGAAATCGCGAACCTGTTCGCGCCTGTGCTGCCGCCAGGGTCGATGACCGCTATCAACGTCGTCGGCAACGTCCTGCTCCGCTTCGTGACGACGAAGCCGCTCAGCGAGAAGTAGCAGTGTGCTGCGAGGTGGGAGTCATCAGGCCGTTCCCGCCATGTGACTTGCTCTTGCAGCCAACGAGGCAGCATCAAGACCAGCCAGCAGGCCACGATCATCGGGCGAGATTTCTAGCGCCTTCGCCATCGCCTCGACATGGAACGTAGGAGCTTGGTTGGACAACACGATAATTCTGTCGGTTGCGGTGGCCATGCCCTTTGTGTCCTTCCAGATCCGCGTCGTTTTGCCGTCGTGCCCGATGTAGTCATCGAACACGCCGATGTACGAGAACACTTTGTCGTGTTGGAGGCGCTGGATTAGATGCCGTGCCAGATTGATATGGCTCTTAGTTGACTTCACGACATCGCCGACGACCAAGACGATTATGCCGTTAGGAAGCAACAGCTTCTTGAGACCGTCAATAGTTTCCTCGATGAAGTCCAGCCACTGCGGCAAGGTGAGATTGTCGTCGAGCTCATCCTCGCGACCAAAATACTCCGCTGGCTCAAGTAGCCAGTTGCGAATCCAGTTCTGCTTGGCGTAGTTAACAACGCCGAGATATGGTGGAGAGGTCACAACCAGTTTAGCGGTTCCCCTATAGGGGGCCATCTCTGGGTTGTCGGCTAGCTTCTTGGCGTCCCAGGCAACAACGATTCCCTTGTCTCCTTGCGGCGGACCTTCCTTGAATATCCGTTCGACCTTGGCGGCGAGAATCTCGAAGACATCACGTCCAGAACGGTTGAGTTGCTTGGTCTCTACGAACCTTCTGACGTAGTTCGGCGACATGCTGAACGTATTCGGCATGCTGATCGACGCGTACGCTGACGTGCCGTCTTGGCGTTCGCTTCCGTGCATCACCCCGAGCAGCGCGCCCAGGAGAAACGTGCGGACGTCGTTAGGCTTCTTCAGCAGGCGACGCCGCAGGTAGCAGAGCTGAGCAAGGGTCTCAGGGCTGTAGATCAGTAGGATGTCGTCTGGCTGAACGTGGGCCTCTGGTAGGTACGTCACGCGGTCATACGACGCCTTCAGCGCCTCGATCTCGGCGATTGCCTGCTCGTACGTCACATTGACGTTTTTGGCCCGCGACAAGGCGATGGCCATGGGGTTCAGGTCCGACACCAGCGGATGCCGACCGAGAAGTCTTGCCTCCAGCAGCGTAGTACCTCGACCAGAGAATGGGTCGACAACCCTATCGCCTGGTTCGCTGAGAAGGGCAATCATTGCCCGAGCGAGAGAGGCGGGGAACGTTCCCAAATAGGAGCACATTGCGTGAAACGGGTGGCCCCATCTTTGTCCCAGTCGCCCCCAAGGGGTATCTTGCTCCTCGTCCTCTGACTCAAGAAACTCGGGTAAATCTACTTGCTTACTTTTCTGGAGGGGCATGAGCAATAACCTCAAACATGCCCTCAATTATACCGCAAACCGTCTCGCAGGCATGCCTAAGGGAATAGTCTGATACAACTTTCTGGTCGATTTCAGTGGATTCGCTTGATTTGGATTCGCTGTGTTCGGAATTGGTGCGATTACGCTCAAGATCCTGGAGCATTGCGTAAAAGGAAATATGCTCCAAGTAGAAATTCTTTACGTTGTCGACGGCCTGAATATCCTTTCGTTGAGCGCGTGCGATTAGGGCCTCAAGCTTTTCGTTGTCAACCGAGACGTAGATGTCCACACCTTCATCGGACTGGTTGACCTGAGCAACTGACTGCTTCGTCCAGTTGTTGTCGTTCCAGAACGCATCCCCCTTCGCAACCCAGATCGGATTGATGTTTGGGGCCGCCCCGTCGCCGTGGCTTCCTCCAGCGGTCGCCGGCAGGTCGCTCATCACCACATCGATCGAGTCGGAAAGGGAGGTGTGCTTCGGCGGACGCAGCTCAAGGGTGATCTTGGCCGTCGTGTCGACATCAACACCGACTTCCGACTTGAAGTAGGCGACGCCATATCCATCTCGCACGCTGGTCGTGCCAGTGAACTGGGCGATCGACGGCGGGTTGATCACCGCGATGAAGTTGTCGGCGTTCGAGAAGTAGTCTGCACGAGCGTCGGTTTCAAACTTCAGCGTGAAGCTGCGTCCAGGGTAGATCTTGCGTGGGGCGGCACTGCTGATACGTAGGAACGTCGGTGGGTCTTGGACGGGGATAGGCTCTCGCTTGCTCGGGATCGAGTCTTCGTTGGGCGTTGAGCTAACGCTGGGGCCGCTACCACTGCTGGCACTGGCGGCTGCAACCTTCACTCGACGTGCGAGGCGACGGCGAATTGCGTCGACGGCGTGATCATCGTCCTGCTTGATGTATCGCTGTTTCCGCTCGTGATCCAGGCGTCGCAGCTCTGTGTCGCCAGTCAGGGTGTCGAGAACGAGGCGACGCAAGTCGTCCCCGATCGGTGTGTCGCGAAGAGCTTCGCGAGTCGTCGGGAACAGTTGCCGACGCGAGTCCGCGTCGAGCTTGTCGCAGTCGACATGCACCACGATGTACCTGTCGAGGTACGGACACTTCAGGTCGTCCTTGATGACGGTGTTCGGGAAGGTGCCCTGCTTCTGACCGTTGTAGGTCACGACGATCGGCTGCGACGCCATCACATACTGGCCGATACGCCCCTTCGAGTTGTCGCCCTCGGCAGACAGAACCCACCACTTGATCGTCACGCTGCCGTCGCGGAAGGTGAGCGTCGCATCGCGGGAGTACTCGGTGTGCTCACCTTCGGTCAGCAGGCGGTGGTTTCCAGTGACCATGCGTGACGCAGTGTTCTTCCCAGTTCGCTCGTCTGCGATCCTGAAAGGCAAGATCGGATCGAACAGGTAGTTGTGCACCAGAAACCACAACGAGCCAGTTGGCGCCGTCATGACCGCCGCGTACTTGCCGAGCTCCATCGTGAGGTGACGGACGAGCGTGCCGTTCGGAAAGTCATCCTCAGGAACGTCCAAGGTGATCGGGCACCCTGTCTTACGGTCGACCATGAACTCATAGACGCCGTGCTTGTCCACCGTCGAATCGCCAGGATTGAACCGAACGATGGTGAACGCGAACGGATGAGTCTTCCCGTCGAGGTTCGCCTTCCGCGAGCAGATCAATGTGTACTGCGAGTGGGCGAGGGCGCTTGATCCGCCTTGACCGAAGGCTCCCGCAAGAAACAGCTTCTTCAGTTTGCGGTTCTTGTTCAGGCTAAGGATCGACTCGGCGAACTCTTCGGAAGCGATCCCAGTACCAAGATCCCGAATGTCCAGAGTCGGCTTGTCGGGACGATCGGAGTCACGAAGGGTGACCTTCACAAGGTCGGCCACCTTGTCGAGCTTCTTCAGGTCATTCGTCTTGTAACCCGTCAGACGTCCATCCTTGATGTCGAACCACTTCTCAGTGGCGATACGAGGGGACGCTATGTTCGGCGGGCACTTCTGGGCGAACCACATCCGATCGATGATCGCGTCGAGCGCGTTCGTGATGCGTTCGATAAGTCCAGCGGCTGGGTCGCTGCCGATGCCGATGATGGCGAGGTTGTTGTCGTTGCCTCCGACAGGACTCCAGTTGATAGCGTCATCGTCCTTGAGGTCATTGATGATCCCGACGAGATCGCTAACCTTGGTGGCTGCGAGCAGCTTCTTCTCAAGTCCCTTGTAGCTCATGTGATCCCTTGTTGCTTGCGTTGTTCGAGGGTGCGCTTTTGGGCACACGCGAGGGCCTCTGCACTGAACTCAGACGGATGTCGAATCACGACTGACTCGAAGGTGAAGTCGGCCATGTCCATCTCGACCAGTGCCTTGTATGCGTCAGTCTCTTTTCGATTGCAGACGACCCGCTCAACAGTCTGAAGCAGGCCCCAACGGTTTATCGATTGCCAAGTGCGTGAGGCACGGGTCTTCTTCCCATTCTTTGCGGACAGAGCGGCTTCGGCGGCGTACACGGCCTGAAGGGCTTCGCGCTCTGCTTCGCTAGTCGCTCCGTACGCAACGGCCTTCAGCTCCACTGCCCGTCGTCGTGCCTCACGTGCGAGGTCAAGATGTTTGACCTCGACGTTCTTCGCGAAGCTTTCGCAGTCCTCGGGTGTCTTCAGCCGCAGAACCTTTTCGTCCATAGTGCCCCCTAGCGAAGCTTGAAGTTCTTGTCTGCCGACGCCAGGGCCACATCGAACCGCTTCCGCGATGTCTTCAGCTCTGCCTCGATCGCACCAAAGATCTTGGCGACGTCCTCGGCCTCGTAGCTGTAGTTGTTGCGGTTGCTCAGGTTGCCGATCAGGCGGATGTCTCTCAGCAACCGTGTTACACGCTTCTCGGCTATTTCTACAAACTTGCTCTGCTTGTCACGCACGCCACTCTCCCGCTGCTGTAGGCGAAGCATAGCACGCGTGTGGCGATCTGTGCAATACATATCGCATATGTAGTTCACGGAGCTTCTATGAGTTGTTCTGGCTGGCTCCAGATTCCCTCAGGTGCCGCCTTGAACCAGGGACGCGTCCCTTGACGTGGCGTAGGGCAGGGCGCTTGTAGATGTGCCTCGCGGCGGCGTCGTACCCGATGAACTCGACTTCTACCTCGACCTGAAGCTCGTCGTCGATGCGGACTTCGGGAGCCACACGCATCACCCGCACGGCCTTCTGAAGGGCGACCTTGATCTCGCGACGTACTGCGTAGAACTCAGTCGGGTCAGCTTGTGCTCTCTGGCGTACTCCCGTGCCCGCTCAAGCTGCCGCGACAGGCTGTGCCCAGTCGCCTGTGCCTTGGACGAGAAGCGGATGTAGCTGATCGCTCGTCGGTTCGCGAAGTCCATGCCCTTCCTCTGCCAGCAGCCCTTCGGCCATTGGCAAATTTTACTAAAGTCAGGTGTATCGGCGTGCACGTCACGATGTTCGCGTGGCTCGCCGCTGCCGCGATCGGCTGGGCCTGGCGTCGCAGCCCGCGCGCCATGCTCGCGCTGCCGGCGCCGTTCGCGGCGCGCTGGGGCGGCGTCGCGGCGGCGCTGGGCTATGCGGTGTTCGCCGGCTTCGGCGTGCCGGCGCAGCGCACCGTCGTGATGCTCGCGACCGCGGGGCTGCTGCGATCGGGCGGCTTCGTCTGGCCGTGGCCGCTGGTGATGGTGGCCGCGGCGGTCGCGGTCGCGGCCTTCGATCCCTGGGCGCTGCTGCAGCCGGGCTTCTGGTTGAGCTTCGGCGCGGTGGCGCTGTTGCTGGCCTCGGGCGAGTCGCGCGAGGCGGTCGCCGCGGGTGCCGGGCTCGACGAGGCGCCGCGCTGGCCCGCGCGAATGAAGTCGCTGCTGGCCGGCGGCCTGCGCACGCAAGTGATCGCGACGATCGGTCTCGCGCCGCTGTCGCTGATCTTCTTTCAACAGCTGTCGGGCATCGGCTTCATCGCCAACCTGGTCGCGATCCCGCTGGTCACGCTGGCGATCACGCCGCTCGCGCTGCTGGGCATCGCGCTGCCGCCGCTGTGGTCGCTGGCCGCGATCTTGGTCGATGCGCTCAATGCCACGCTCGCGTGGATGCTCGCGCATGGCGGCGCGGCCGTCGTCGGTGTCGCCGCGGCGCCGGCCTGGGCGATGGCCAGCGGCCTCGTGGCCGCCGCGCTCGCGGTGCTGCCGCTGCCGTGGCCGTTGCGCGCGCTGTCGATCGCGTTCGCGCTGCCGCTGCTGATGCCGCCGGTCGATCGCATCGCGCCGGGCGAGATCGCGGTCACGGTGGTCGATGTCGGCCAGGGCACCGCGGTGCTGGTGCGCACCGCCTCGCATGCGCTGCTTTACGACGCCGGCCCGCAGTATTCACGCGAGGCCGATGCCGGCGAGCGCGTGCTGCGCCCGCTGCTGCGCGCGCTCGGCGTCACGCGGCTCGACCTGCTGCTGCTGAGCCACCGCGACAGCGACCACACCGGCGGCGCGCGCGCGCTGATCGAGTCGCTGCCGATCGCCCGGATGTCGAGCTCCCTCGAGCTCACGCATGCGCTGCTGCCGCTGGCCCGCGCGCGCGGCATCGAGCTGTCGCGCTGCGACGCCGGCCAGCGCTGGCAGTGGGACGGCATCGCCTTCGAGATCCTGCAGCCGCGCGCCGAGCGGCTGGACGTGCCGGGCGTGCGCAGCAACGCGCTGTCGTGCGTGCTCGCGATCACCGACGCGCGCGGCCGTCGCTGGCTGCTGACCGGCGACATCGAGCAGCCGCAGGAAGCCGCGCTGCTCGAGCGCCATGCACGCGAGGCGCTGCGTGCCGACATCCTTCTCGTGCCCCACCACGGCAGCCGCACTTCGTCGAGCGAGGAGTTCCTCGACGCCGTCTCACCGCGCATCGCGCTCGTGCAGGCGGGCTACCTGAACCGCTTCGGCCATCCAGCGCCCGTTGTCGCCGAGCGCTACCGCCAGCGCGGCATCGCGCTGATCGAGACCACCCGCTGCGGCGCCTTCACGCTCGATGCGCGCGGCCCACGCTGCGAGCGCGACCAGCGGCGCCGTTACTGGCACCATCCGGACCGGCAGGACGGCCATGGCCGCGCTGCTGCCGCGGGTCGTGGCTTGGAAGTTGCTAACCCAGAGATCGAGGAGCCCTGACGAGCACCGGCGAGCACCGGCGCCAGGGCCGAGCACCCAAGGAGCTTCGCGTTGGCCATTCATGTCGCGCTCAACCACGTCACGCATTACCGCTATGACCGCCGCGTGACGCTGTCGCCCCAGGTGGTGAGGCTGCGCCCCGCGCCGCACTGCCGCACGCCGATCCTGAGCTATTCGCTGCGCGTCGAGCCGGCGAACCACTTCATCAACTGGCAGCAAGACCCGTTCGCCAACCACCTCGCGCGGCTGGTGTTCCCCGAGCCGACCACCGAGTTCAAGGTCACCGTCGACCTGGTGGCCGAGATGTCGGTCTACAACCCGTTCGACTTCTTCCTCGAGCCCGAGGCCGAGCAGTTCCCGTTTCGCTATGCGCCCGAGCTGGCGCGCGAGCTCGCGCCTTATCTGGTCAAGCAGCCGCTGGGCAAGGAGACGCCGCGGCTGGCGGCCTTCCTGGCCGGCATCTCGCTCGAACCCCAGCGCACGATCGACTTCCTGGTCGGCATCAACCAGCGGCTGCAGCAGGACATCCGCTACCTGATCCGCATGGAGCCGGGCGTGCAGACGCCCGAGGAAACGCTGTCGCTGGCCTGCGGCTCGTGCCGCGACACCGGCTGGCTGCTGGTGCAGCTGCTGCGCCATTGCGGCCTCGCGGCGCGCTTCGTCTCGGGCTACCTGATCCAGCTCAAGCCCGACGTGAAATCGCTCGACGGCCCCTCCGGCACCGAGGTCGACTTCACCGACCTGCATGCCTGGTGCGAGGTCTACCTGCCGGGCGCCGGCTGGATCGGCCTGGACCCGACCTCGGGCCTGCTGGCCGGCGAGGGCCACATCCCGGTCGCGTGCTCGCCGGAGCCGGCCAGCGCGGCGCCGATCACCGGCGCGGTCGACAAGAGCGAGGTCGAGTTCGAGCACCTCATGTCGATCACGCGCATCCACGAGTCGCCGCGCGTGACGATGCCCTACGACGACGCGCAATGGGCACGCATCGACGCGCTCGGCCGCCAGGTCGATGCCCGCCTCGCGGCGCAGGACGTGCGCCTCACGCAAGGCGGCGAGCCGACCTTCGTCTCGGCCGATGACCGCGACGGCCCCGAATGGAACACCGACGCGCTCGGCCCCACCAAGCGCGGCCTCGCGACCGATCTCGTGATGCGCCTGCGCGCCAAGTACGGCGAAGGCGGCTTCCTGCACTTCGGCCAGGGCAAGTGGTACCCGGGCGAGCAGCTGCCGCGCTGGGCGCTGTCGATCTGCTGGCGCGCCGACGGCCAGCCGTGCTGGCTCGATGCGACGCTGTTCGCCGACGAACGCACGCCGGCCGGCCACGACGAATCCGACGCCAAGGCCTTCATCGACCTGCTCGCAAGAAAGCTCGGCCTCGCGACCGATCACATCCGCGCCGGCTTCGAAGACACCTGGTACTACCTGTGGCGCGAGCGGCGGCTGCCGGTCAACGTCGACCCGTTCGATGCGCGGCTGGACGACGAGCTCGAGCGCGAGCGCTTGCGCAAGGTGTTCTCGCAAGGTCTCGACAAGACCGTCGGCTGGCTGCTGCCGATCAAGCGCGAGCCCGGCGCGCCGGGCCTTGCCGGCGCGCGTTGGAGCACCGGCCCCTGGTTCTTGCGCGACGAGCGGCTCTACCTGGTGCCGGGCGATTCGCCGATGGGCTATCGGCTGCCGCTCGACTCGCTGCCCTGGGTTTCGAAGTCCGACTTCCCGCACCTGATCGAGCAGGATCCGTTCGCACCGCGCCAGCCGCTGCGCGCCCTGTCGGCCTTGCGCGCGCAACTGGCTGCGCGCGGCGCGCCGCTCGACCAGGGCGACGGCGCCGCGCTCGAGCGCGAGATGCCGCTCGGTGTGCGAGCGGGCGACGACGAACGCGCGCCGCAGCGCTTCGAGTCGGCCGCGTGGATCACGCGCACCGCGCTGTGCGTCGAGGCGCGCGCCGGCGTGCTCTATGTCTTCATGCCGCCGCTGGCGGCGCTGGACGATTACCTCGAGCTGCTCGCCGCCGTCGAGGCCACGGCGTCGGCGCTGGGCGTGCGCATCGTGCTCGAGGGCTATCCGCCGCCGCGCGACCCGCGCCTGAAGCTCCTGCAGGTCACGCCCGACCCGGGCGTGATCGAGGTCAACATCCATCCGGCCGCGAACTGGGACGAACTCGCCGACCACACCGAGTTCCTCTACGAGGCCGCGCATGCCTCGCGCCTGACGACCGACAAGTTCATGCTCGACGGCCGCCACACCGGCACCGGCGGCGGCAACCACATCGTGCTCGGCGGCGCGACCCCCGCCGACAGCCCCTTCCTGCGCCGGCCCGACCTGCTCGCCAGCCTGATCACCTTCTGGCACAACCATCCGAGCCTGAGCTATCTGTTCTCGGGCATGTTCATCGGGCCCACGAGCCAGGCGCCGCGCGTCGACGAGGCGCGCAACGACCAGGTCTACGAGCTCGAGATCGCGCTGGGCGAGCTGGAGCGCCAGCAAGGCCTGTGGCTGGCCGCGGGCGGGGTCGCGCCCTGGCTGGTCGATCGCACGTTGCGCAACCTGCTGATCGACGTGACCGGCAACACCCACCGCGCCGAGTTCTGCATCGACAAGCTCTACTCGCCCGACGGCCCGACCGGGCGCTTGGGCCTCTTGGAGCTGCGCGCCTTCGAGATGCCGCCGCATGCGCGCATGAGCCTGGCGCAGCAGTTGCTGTTGCGCGCGCTGGTCGCATGGTTCTGGCGCACGCCTTATCGCGGCCGCGGCGCGACGCGGCTGACGCGCTGGGGCACCGAGCTGCACGACCGCTTCCTGCTGCCGACCTTCGTCAAGCTGGACTTCGACGACGTGATGGCCGAGCTGCGCGAAGCCGGCTTCAGCTTCGAGAGCGCCTGGTTCGCACCGCACTTCGAGTTCCGCTTCCCGTTCGTCGGCCAGCTCGCGGTCGCGGGCATCCATCTGACGCTGCGCGGCGCGCTCGAGCCCTGGCACGTGATGGGCGAGGAGGGCGCGCCCGGCGGCACGGTTCGCTTCGTCGACTCGTCGCTCGAGCGCATGGAGGTCCATGCGAGCGGCCTGAACGGCAACCGCCATGTGGTCACCGTCAACGGCATCGCGCTGCCGCTGCAGCCGACCGGGCGCGTCGGCGAGGCGGCCTGCGGCGTGCGGTATCGGGCCTGGCAGCCGCCGTCGGCGCTGCATCCGACCATTGGCGTGCATGCGCCCTTGACCTTCGACATCGTCGACACCTGGATGCGCCGTTCGCTCGGGGGCGGTCGCTATCATGTGGCGCATCCCGGCGGTCGCAACTACGACACCTTCCCGGTCAATGCCTACGAGGCCGAGAGCCGGCGGCTGGCGCGCTTCTTCACGATCGGGCACACGCCCGGACCGATGGATGTGGCGCCTGCCGAGGCGAGTCGCGAACTGCCGTTCACGCTCGACTTGCGGCGTCATCCGTGCTGACTTCCCAGTTTGAACTAGACCCTGATCCGTCCTCGGACGCGTTGCGTGCCGCGGTCGCCGCGGCCATGCCGGCCACCGCCGGCCACTACGACGAACTGCGCGAAGGCGCCGAACTGCGCGCACCCTGGGCGCGCTTCTTCGCGCTGCTCGGCGCGCAGGGCATCGCCGACCTGGACCGCCGCGCCGAGCAGGCCGCGCAGCAGGTGCGCCTCAACGGCATCACCCACAACGTCTATGCCGATGGCGGTGCCGCCAACGGCGCCGACCGGCCCTGGCCGCTGCGCGTGCTGCCGCTGCTGGTCGAGCCGCGCGAGTGGGCCGGCATCGAGGCCGGCGTGCGCCAGCGCGCCGCCTTGCTCGACGCGATGGCGGCCGATGTCTACGGCGAACAGCGCCTGCTGCGCGAAGGCCTGCTGCCGCCCGCACTCGTGCACGGACACCCCGGCTACCTGCGCCCGCTGCAAGGCTGCGGCGTGCCGGGCGGTGTGCGGCTGCACGTGGTCGCCTTCGACCTCGCGCGCGGCCCCGACGGCCAGTGGTGCGTGGTCTCGCAGCGCACGCAGGCGCCGTCGGGCCTGGGCTACCTGCTCGAGAACCGGCTGATCGTCTCGCGGCTGTATCCCGAGGCCTATCGCGAGCTGCATGTGCAGCACCTGGCCTCGGCCTACCGGCGCATGCTCGACACGCTGCACAACCTGGCCGAGCCGATCGCGCGCGCGGCCGGCGACGGCGCGCCGCAGCTCGCGTTGTGGACACCCGGGCCCTACAGCGAAACCTATTTCGAGCACACCTACCTGGCGCGCTACCTCGGCTTGCCGCTGGTCGAGGGCGCCGACCTGAGCGTGCGCGGCGAGCGGCTCTACCTCAAGACGGTGCAAGGCCTGCAGCCGGTGCACGGCCTGCTGCGCCGGCTCGACGACGCCTGGTGCGATCCGCTCGAGCTGCGGCCCGACTCCGCGCTCGGCGTGCCGGGCCTGCTGCAGGTGCTGCGCGCGCAGCAGGTGGTGATGGCCAATGCGCTCGGCGCGGGCTTCCTCGAATCGCCCGCGGTGCACGGCTTCATGCCGGCGATCTCGCAGGCGCTGCTGGGCCAGGCGCTGTCGCTGCCGACCATCGAGACCTGGTGGTGCGGCGAGCCGGCGGTGTGGGAGCACGTGCGCGACGAGCTCGCCGACAGCGTCGTGCGGCCCGCGTACCACGGCGCCGATCCGGCCGGCCCGCGCGACGCGGTGATCGTCTCGACGCAGTCGCATGCCGAGCGCGAGCGATTGATCGCGCGCATCGTGCGCCAGCCCGAGGCCTATGCGGTGCAGCGCTACCTGCCGTTCTCGCAGGTGCCGGTGTGGGAAGACGCGCGGCTGCGCCCGCGCAGCGCGCTGCTGCGTGCCTATGCGATCGCCGACGGCGCCGGCGGCTGGCAGGTGCTGCCCGGCGGCATGACGCGCGCGGCCACGCGCGACGCCTACTTCGTCTCGATGGCGCGCGGCGGCATCAGCCTGGACACCTGGGTCATGACCGACGGCGCGGTCGACACCTACTCGATGCTGCCGCAGCGCCTCAAGCCCGAGGCGCTGGCGAGCCACCGCTGGCCGGTCGCCAGCCGCACCGCCGAGAACCTGTTCTGGATGGGCCGCTACACCGAGCGCACCGAGCACCTGGTGCGGCTCGCGCTCGCCACCGCCGACCTGATCGACGACGACGATGACGCCGCGCCGGCCGTGCTGGAGGCGGTGTCCAGCCTGGCCGAAGCCAGCGGCCTCGCGCCGCCGGGCGTGCCCTCGCTGGCGCTGGCGCCGCGCGTGTTCGAGCGCGCGGTCGTCGCGGCGCTGGGCGATGTCGAAGGCAAGAGCGGCGCGACCAGCATCGCCTACAACCTGGCGGCACTCGCGCGCAGCGCGAACACGCTGCGCGACCGCCTCTCGACCGAGCACGGCCGCCTGGTGCGCGCGATGCGCGAGGACTTCCAGCGCCGCGTGCTGCGCGTCGCCTCGGTGGTGCCGGCCTCGGCCGGCTTCGCGGCCACCGAGTTGCTGGAAGCGCTGGAACATCTCGCCGGCCAGCTCGCCGCGGTGACCGGCGCGCAGACCGACCGCATGACCCGCGACGACGGCTGGCGCCTGCTCACCATCGGCCGCCTGACCGAGCGCCTGATCGCGATGGCGACGACGTTGCGCGAGTTCGTCGAGCGCCGCGCGCTCGAGCATGCGCAAGGCTTCGACATGCTGCTCACGCTGTTCGACAGCACCATCACCTTCCGCGCGCGCCACCATGGCCGCCAGGAGCTGCTGGCGCTGCTCGACTTGCTGGTGGTCGACGAGACCAACCCGCGCGCGCTGGCCTGCACCCTGCGCCGGCTGCGCACCGAGCTGCGCAAGCTCCCCGCGGTGTCGGGGCCGATCGAGGGGCTGCTCGCGCTGCTGCCGCAGGCCGGCGCCGGCGCGACGCTGTCCGAGCTAGGCCATGACCTGGGCGAAGAGGGCTTCGAGGTCGACGACGCGCTGGTCGTCGCGCTGTGCGACCGGCTGGCCGATGCCGGCGCCAGGTTGTCCGACGAGATCGGCCGGCGCTATTTCGCGCTGGCGGCGGGCGACGAGAGGCACTTGTATGCCTGACGAGTCCGTCATCGCGCCGGTGGTGCTGGAGGTCGTCCACGAGACCGACTACCGCTACGACGCGCCGGTCGAGCTGTCGCAGCACATCGCCCACCTGCGCCCGCGCGAGGACGCGCCGGGCCAGCGCCTGCTGGGCTTCGAGATGAGCGTCGATCCGCCGGCCAGCCATCACGCCAGCGATGTCGATGCCTTCGGCAACCACCGCACGCTGTTCTCGATGGCCTATGCGCACGAGCACCTGCTGGTGCGTGCGACCAGCCGCGTCGAGCTCCACGCGCAGGCCGAGCCGCCCGCGTCGCCGGCCTGGGAGCTGGCGCGCGAGCGCTGGCTCTTCCATGCCGGCGCGCCCTATGACGACGCGACCGCGTTCCGCTTCGCCTCGCCGCAGGTCGGCGCCGCGGCCCTGGCCGACGCCGGGCTGCGCGAGTTCGCGCTGGCCTCGTTCACGCCCGGGCGCGCGCTGCACGAGGCGGCGATCGAGCTGATGCATCGCGTGCACGCGACGATCCGCTACGTGCCCAACAGCACGACCATCGGCACGCCGGTGCAGCAGGTGTTCGCGCAGCGCCGCGGCGTCTGCCAGGACCAGGCGCACCTGTTGATCGCCCTGCTGCGCTCGCTGGGCCTGGCGGCGCGCTATGTCAGCGGCTACCTGCGCACCGAGCCGGTGGGCGTCGAGCCCAAGCTGGTCGGCGCCGACGCCTCGCATGCCTGGGTCGCGCTGGCCTGCCCGCAAGGCGACGAGGCCGCCTCGCCGCTCACCTGGCTGGAACTCGACGCGACCAACGACCGCCTCGCCGGCACCGATCACGTGCGCGTCGCCTGGGGCCGCGATTTCAGCGACGTGACGCCGCTGGCCGGCGTGATCCGCGGCGGGGGCACGCACACCCTTGCGGTGCGCGTGGGCACTCGCACGGTGCCCCCGCTGGTGCATCCCCTGGGCACAATCCCTGCATAACCCCTGGCGTCCTCGAAGAGCAGTCATGACTCCTCATCCCTACGACGAGATGCACGCCAGCGCCGCGAGGGTGCGCGAGCACTACGCACCCTACGACCGCTGGCTCGCCAAGCAACCGCGCGAGCTGATGCGCAGTCGGCGCGAAGAGGCCGAGGTCATCTTCCGGCGCGTGGGCATCACCTTCGCGGTCTACGGCGCCAAGGACGAAGACGGTGCCGGCACCGAGCGCCTGATTCCCTTCGACCTGATCCCGCGCATCATCCCGGCGGCCGAGTGGCGCGAGATGGAGCGCGGCCTCAAGCAGCGCGTGACCGCGCTGAACCGCTTCCTGCACGACGTCTACCACGACCAGGAGATCCTCAAGGCCGGCGTGATCCCGGCCGAGCAGGTGCTCGCGAACGCGCAGTACCGCCCCGAGATGGCGGGCGTCGCGGTGCCGTTCGACGTGTACTCGCACATCGCCGGCATCGACATCGTGCGCGCCGGCCAGCCCGACGGCAGCGGCACCTACTACGTGCTCGAGGACAACCTGCGCGTGCCCAGCGGCGTGAGCTACATGCTCGAGAACCGCAAGATGCTGATGCGGCTGTTCCCCGAGTTGTTCTCGCAGCACCGGGTCGCGCCGGTCGCGCACTATCCCGACTTGCTGCTCGACACGCTGCGCGCGGTCGCGCCGGTGGGCGTCAACGACCCGACGGTCGTGGTGCTCACGCCCGGCATGTACAACTCGGCCTACTTCGAGCACGCCTTCCTGGCGCAGCAGATGGGCGTCGAGCTGGTCGAGGGCCAGGACCTGTTCGTCAAGGACGGCTTCGTCTACATGCGCACGACCCAGGGGCCGCGCCGGGTCGACGTGATCTATCGCCGCGTCGACGACGACTTCCTCGATCCGAGCGCCTTTCGCGCCGATTCGACGCTGGGCTGCGCGGGCCTGCTCGACGTCTATCGCGCCGGCAACGTGACGCTGTCGAACGGGATCGGCACCGGGGTGGCCGACGACAAGTCGATCTACCCCTACGTGCCGAAGATGATCGAGTTCTATCTCGGCGAGAAGCCCATCTTGCAGAACGTGCCGACCTACCTCGGCCGCGTCGACGAGGATCTCAAGTACATGCTGGCCCACCTGGGCGAGCTGGTCGTCAAGGAAGTGCATGGCGCCGGCGGCTACGGCATGCTGGTCGGTCCCGCCGCGAGCAAGGCCGAGATCGAGGCCTTCCGTGCGCAGGTGGTCGCGAACCCGAGCAACTACATCGCGCAGCCGACGCTGAGCCTGTCGACCTGCCCGACCTTCGTCGAATCGGGCGTCGCGCCCAGGCACATCGACCTGCGGCCTTTCGTGCTGTCGGGCAAGACGGTGCAGATGGTGCCGGGCGGGCTCACTCGCGTGGCGCTGAAGGAGGGCTCGCTCGTCGTCAATTCGTCTCAAGGTGGCGGCACCAAGGACACCTGGGTACTCGAGAACTGAGGGAGAACCGACCATGCTCTCGCGCACCGCCGACCACCTGTTCTGGATGGCCCGCTACACCGAGCGGGCCGAGAACACCGCGCGCATGCTCGACGTCAACTACCAGACCGCGCTGCTGCCGCAGTCGAGCGAAGTGGCCGAGCAGGGCTGGCGCGGCCTCTTGTCGATCTCCGAGCTGACGCACGACTTCCGCCGCAAGCACGACAAGCTCACGCCGGCCGCGGTGATGGAGTTCATGGTCAGCGACGAGTCCAATCCCTCGTCGATCCATTCCTGCCTGCGCGCGGCGCGCGAGAACGCGCGCGCGGTGCGCGGCGCGCTGACCACCGAGGTCTGGGAGACGGCGAACACGACCTGGCTGGAGTTCAAGCGCCTGCTCGCCAGCGGCGCCTTCCAGCGCGATCCGGGCGAGTTCTTCGAGTGGGTCAAGTTCCGCTCGCACCTGTCGCGCGGGGTCACGCTGGGCACGATGCTGCAGGACGAGGCCTTCCACTTCCTGCGCATCGGCACCTTCCTCGAGCGCGCCGACAACACCGCGCGCCTGCTCGACGTGAAGTACCACGCCGCCAACAGCGAGTTCTTCGGCGCCGGCCAGCAGCGCGATCAGCTCGAGGTCGACTTCTATCACTGGAGCGCGGTGCTGCGCTCGGTGTCCGGCTTCGAGGTCTATCGCAAGGTCTATCGCAACGTGATCCGGCCGGAGAAGGTGGCCGAGCTGCTGATCCTGCGGCCGGACATGCCGCGCTCGCTGGTGGCCTGCCTCAACGAGCTGTGCGCGAACCTCGAAACGGTGGGCAACGAGCAGAGCCACGAGACACTGCGCCGTTGCGGGCGGCTGCGTTCGGACCTGCAATACGGGCGCATCGACGAGATCCTGCAGACGGGGCTGCACGCGTTCCTGACGCAGTTCCTGGACCGGGTGAACGATCTCGGCCGGGGCATCAGCCGCGACTTCCTGGTCGCGGCCTGAGGCTGATCGCAAGGGAGCGGGCAGGCCGGCGTTGTCGCTCAAATGAGGCGGTCGGCGCTGCGCGCCGACTCCCCTGCGGTGCTCGTGCCGGGGGCGCGCCGCCGAACTCGCTTCGTTCGCTGCGCTCTCTTCGCTCAAACACCTGCGGCGAGCTAGTTTGCCGAAGCGCGCTGCGCGCGCCGCCCCCGCCACTGCGCTCCTCGGCGCCTCA